>JAEEGK010000022.1_pt1 | contig 335756 bp, 254 predicted proteins | sample 8958771 | NCBI WGS metagenome assembly JAEEGK01 (sample SAMN16246547, study PRJNA631951) | gut metagenome | biome: gut microbiome; feature: rumen; material: SC-attached | host: Bos | place: Iran: Karaj | collected 2018-10 | reverse complement strand
CAAAAAAAATGTTGTGTGGACGACAAAAATCCCTTATTTATATGTTCGCGTGCAAAAAAATGGCTCTAATTATTCCCTCATTCAAAATAAATTCTTAACTTTGTAGAGTTAAAACTATATATATGAAAAAAACTATACTAACTATTCTATTCTCTTGTGCTTTGGCAGTAACTACACATGCTGAGGCTAAAACCTATGATTTTAATAAGTCCGTGGGAGTCTATTCCTCGGCAAATGACGCCGGGTGGGATTTCTCTGACGCGGCAGACCAGGGTGCGCGCCTGACAGGACGCTCTAAGGCTTTGCCTTCTGCTCCGATATATTTCTCTGTTAATGTGCCTGACGGTAACTATCGTGTCACTTTGGTGCTGGGCAGTAAGAAACGTGCCGCTGAGACATGGGTGCGTGCTGAGAGCCGCCGACTGATGTTACAGGGTGAGAAGACTAAGAAGGGTGAGTTACGCACTGTGTCTTTTGTTGTTAACAAGCGTAACACTGTTATTGATAATAAGCGGAAGGTGCTTATTAAGCCAGGCGAGGTGGGCTCACTGACGTGGGATGATAAGCTGACGCTTGAGTTCTGCGGTGCTGCTCCTGCTGTGCAGAGCGTTACCATAGAGCCTGACACCACAGCGGTCACCCTCTTCCTCTGCGGTAACAGCACCGTGGTGGACCAGGGCAGGGAGCCGTGGGCTTCATGGGGACAGATGTTCCCTCGTTGGTTTACTGACAAGGTTTGCGTGGCTAACTACGGCGAGAGTGGTCTTACTGCCACCTCTTTTCTTGCGCAGCTGCGTCTTGACAAGATACTCAGTGAGATAAAGAAAGGTGACTATGTGTTCTGTGAGTTCGGTCATAATGACGAGAAGGAGAAAGGTCCTGGCCGCGGAGCGTGGTATCACTATTCCGTAGGTCTTAAGACCTTCATTGACCGTGTGCGCGAGAAGGGTGGCAACATCATCTTCTGCACGCCTATAGTCCGCCGCTTCTTTGAGAACAACGGCACCATACGCAATACTCACGGCGATTTCCCTGCAGCCATGAAGGCAGTGGCAGAGCGTGAGAACGTTCCGTGTATTGACCTTAACGCCTCTACCAAGGTGCTCTTTGAGACGATGGGAGAGGAGGGTAGCAAGCAGTTGCTCGTACACTACAAGAAAGGTACCTTCGCTTGGCAGGATAGGGAGTTCGCAGACAATACGCACTTCAATCCTTTCGGTGCTTATGAGGTTTCTAAGCTCATCGTCATGGGACTCAAACAACTCAACAGTCCGCTTGTTCAGTACCTTAAGGCTGATTGGCAGGACTTCTCACCATCATCACCAGACAATCCGGCTTCTTTCCTGTGGCCGCAGTCTGTATTCTATGATGCGAAAAAGCCAGACGGAAACTAAGGCTTTTCAGATAGACTTGTAAAAGCTATCATATTACCTTGTAAAAGCTATCGAATTACACTGTAAAAGCTATCATATTACATTGTAAAAGCATAGCTTTTACAATGCTATGTGTAAAAATCTGAAAACTAACTACTTATAAAAATGAAAAAAACAAGAAAACTACTGTCTCTTGTGCTACTCTTTCTGGTAGCAGTGACAGCCAGCGCACAGCGCGTCATGGACAACCTTGACCGTGGCGTCGTTGCAGTGAAGACCACCGGCGGGGTGTTCGTCAGTTGGCGTATTCAGGCAGAGGAGTATTACGATGTTACCTACAACCTCTATCGTAATGGCTCGCTTATAGCCGAGAATCTCAAGACTTCTAACTACACCGATGCGAGTGGCTCCACATCGAGCACTTACTCTGTGGCTCCTGTCGTAAAAGGTGTAGTGGGTGAACATTCTGTACCCAAGACTGTGTGGGCACAGGATTACATGGAAATCACTCCTCAGCATCCTTCTGAGCTGAAGGCAACATACGTTCCTAATGATGCCTGCGCTGCCGATGTTGACGGCGACGGCGAGGTGGAACTGCTGATGAAGTATAACAACTCGCAGGAGATGTCTAACTCTTTTCCAGTTAATGGTTGGTATAACGAGCATACTCTCTTCGAGGTGACGAAGCTTGATGGTTCTGTGCTTTGGTGGGTCAACTGCGGACCAAACATGGGTGACTTCCAGAACAATGAGCAGAACATCGTAGGTTATGACTGGGATCAGGATGGCAGTGCAGAGGTACTCATGCGTCTTGAGGAAGGTTCAAGCATACACATGGCTGACGGTACCGTTTATACTATCGGTGCCGATGGCAAGAATGGTACCTCATGGACTAATTACCGCGGTCAGGGCTGGGTTTCTCCAGCAGGTGCGACTGTTGCGGTTGAGACAGGCGTTTCTTCTACGGCAACGGTAAGTTGTTCGGCTGATTGGGTGACCTTGAGTAATGTTAATGGCGTGGTTTACGCTACCGCAACAAAGAATGGAGATCCGAAGGAAAATCCGAGCGTGACTACTACCGCACGTAGCACTACAATTACTATTGTTGACAATGGCGTGACTAAGAAATTCGGTTTCGGTCAGAATTTTTACAGAGACGGAAAGGAAATCTCAAGTCAGTACTTTACCCACTATGGTAAGGAATTCCTCGTATATTGTAATGGTAAGACAGGACAGATATATGACATCATAGACTTCCCTTGCGCACGCTTTGAGTCTGACGAAACAGAAAACCTCGAAGCTGCATGGGGTGACGGCTATGGTCACCGTTCAAGCAAGTTCTTCTACGGTGCACCATATCTTGACGGACGTAATCCAAGCATCTTCGTAGGACGTGGTATCTACACTCGTCATAAGTTCGTGGCTCTGGATGTAGACAAGAATACCCATAAGCTTTCTGAGCGTTGGCGCTGGATGAACAATCAGAAAGGCTCTCCATGGTACGGACAGGGTTATCATAACTATGGCATTGCCGATGTTGACTGGGACGGACGCGACGAAATCGTGTTTGGTGGTCTCGTAATCGATGATAATGGTATGGGTCTCTCTACCGCAGGCTTCGGTCATGGTGATGCCCAGCATCACAGTGACTTCAACCCTTATATACACGGACACGAGGGATGGTTCTGTAACGAGGATGCACCAAGCAACCACTATCGTGACCTTACTACGGCTAAGCTGTATTATCGTCTTGCAGGAGGTAGTGACGACGGACGTGCCATCGCGGGTAACTTCTGTAATACTGTGCCTGGTGCATTTGCATCATCTGCCAGGGATTCTGAAAATCCAATCAGTCTCGTAACCAATGAACATGTAGCTGGTTACAGTACCAATGGAATGGCACAGAACTTCAACTGTTACTGGGATGGTGACCTTTGTGAGGAAACATATAATGCTGACGGAACCAACTATGATGATAAGCCAGGCGCTATCTATAAATATAATCAAGGTAAGATAAAGACGTTTGAGGGTTCGTTGGCAAACAACTGGACTAAGGCCACTCCTTGTTTCATGGGTGACATCCTCGGTGACTGGCGTCATGAGTTCGTTATGCGCACAGCTGACAACAAGATACGCATTTACACCACGACCATCGAGACCCCATGGCGCATTTATTCTATGTGGTATGACCACCAGCAGCGTAACGCTATGGTATGGCAGATGTGTGGATATAACCAGCCACCTCATACCTCTTACTTCCTCGGTGAGTTGGAAGGCATCACTGCCGCTCCGCCGTCTCTTACTATGACAGGACGTACCGAGGTCGCTAACGGAGGAACCATCAGTAACAATGGTGAGTCAGTCATCACTTGTGAGACTGGCAACATGACCGTCAATGTTGCCGACGGTGCTACACCTTATATATATATAGACAACACTCCGTCATTGGTGTCAGGTTCTGCTCCGTCAGAAGCTACTGCCAAGGAGTATCCTATCACATACACTTACTACACCCACACTCTTACAGGTGGAGCCTTCGCAGGTGACATGCGCCTTGTGAAGCAGGGTGACGGTGCGCTGACTCTCCCTGACGTAGTGCAGACATATACTGGTCAGACTGATGTATGGGCTGGTACGCTTAACTTCAACGGTACTTTGCAGAACTCACGCCTCTGGCTTAACCGCTTTGCAGAGCTCAACTCTGACAATGGTACTTTCGCTAAGGGCATACAGGCAGAATATGCTGCCATCATCCGCCCAGGTGGCAAGGAGGCTAAGGCTTCTACCATAACCACAGACTCGCTTATCCTTGATTACGGTTCTGTCGTTGAACTCGATATCTACAGCAACGGATTAAAGGCAGACTCTATCAAGGCAAACGTGCTGAAGATAGAGAAAAAGGACTGGACCAACGGTCCTCAGTACCTCGCACCTATATTCCGCATCAATGCACATCCGGCGGCAGGAGCGGCTGCTATTGCTGACGGCGTGTATTGCCTTGGTACAATAGGTGAAGTCAAGGGTAACCTTGGTGATATCATTATTGAAAACCTTCCAAATCAGAAGGCTGTCCTTTCACTTGAGGAAGGCAAGCTCTTGCTTACGGTGACCAATTATGTGGGCGAGCCAGTCGCTTGGAAGGGCGACAAAGGAAAAGCCTGGGACCTTGATGAGACAGCAAACTTCGTTAAGACAGAGACTGGTGAAGAGGCGGTTTTCTATACAGGTTCAGATGTGACGTTCAATGATAATGCCACAAGCTATGATGTAGAGATAAAAGGCAACGTGTCACCTGCGTCTGTCACCTTTGTTAATAGTAAACAGTACACTGTTTCTGGCGATAAGATTATAGGAACTCCAGATTTGCTGAAAGACAGCGTCGGTGTGGTTTATCTGAATAATGTCAACGACATGGGTAACACTACCATCAGCGGTGGTACCCTCTATGTTGCAAGTCTTGCAAACTCTACAGGTACGGAGATGGGTTCACTTGGTACTATCGACAAGACCATCACGCTTACAGGTGGTGGCGCTCTTTCTCCAACAGCCTCATTCACGAGTGAGCAGAAAATCATCTGCTATAAAGATAATGGCGTGATTGATGTTCCGACTGGTGTGACATTCACACAGGCGGCAAATATTGCTACCTCACAGAGCGGAGCACTCACTAAGGTTGGCGCAGGTACGCTGACCTTGACAGGTAGTCTTACGGCCAACGGTATAACTGTGAAGAATGGCACATTTGTAAATAATGGCGCTGAAAATAATAAGTTGATTACAATGCAGGGCACATCGTATATATCTGGTGATGGAACACGTATCTCACCGGTGAAGGTTGATGAAGGTGCAAAGGCTACATGGACACTCACCAATACATACTATGTAGATTATACTGGTAAGATATCCGGTTCAGGATCATTGACAATCGTTCCTACCAATACTGTTAGTCGTGTGCGCATGAGTAACAATTTTACCGCATTTACGGGCGTGTTGAATTATTCCCATTCAGGAATTGTGATGCCTTTGAATACATCGAATGGATTACCTAGTGGCACACTCAATTTAGCAAACAGTGCTATGGTTGGTAACACTGCTAAGACGTTCACCATAGGTAAACTTACTGGTAAAGGAGTGTTGTTGCAACCTACTGTGACGTTTATAAACAGTAGTTCTGTTAGTGGTAGTAATACATGGCGTGTGGGCAACAGTTCGGAAGCGTTGGGCGACTTCCAGTTTGATGGCTATCTTAAGGATGAGGGAGGAAGTAATAAGTCGAACTTTGAGAAGATAGGTACATGCACCATGACAGCTGCTACTGCATGGCAAAACTCTGGTACGGTCAAGATTTCTGCAGGAGAGTTGCATTGTAATGGAGGAGTGACGCTTGGAACAGGATCTTTGACGGTAGCAGAGGGGGCTGTTTTGTCAGGATTTAGTGCAACTACGCCAACCAACGCAAAGAAAAAAACAATGACAAATAGTTCTTATACGATAAATGGTACATTGTGGCCAATGAACACTGCATCTTCTGTGAAAGGTGCTTATTGGTCTTTCGGTGGAAAAACTATTGATTTTACGTCAACAGGTATCCTTAAAGTGGGATTGGCCTCATGTGCAGGTGCCACAACGGCTAATAACACATGTGTTTATGGAGATGGTGCTTCGACAACTGTAAATTTTGCTGAAGGTGCGACGGTAGAGGCGTATATAACAACTTATTCTCCAAATTTCACTTCAGAGGAGGTTGCTGATTCTTTTAAGGTCCTGTTCAATGTTCCCAACATCAATGTTGCAGGAAAAATCAAATATATCCTTCCAACGCTTCCAAGGCATTACTATTGGAAGAACAGATGGGACAACACTCTCTTCGCAAAGACAGGATGTCTCTATGTGGGATATATAGAACTTATTGGTGATGCCAATCGTGATGGTGAAGTTACTATGGCAGATGCAAATGCCGTTGTCAATTGCTTCCTTGGAGGCGATACCGAGAACATAAGTTTGCCACATGCTGACGTGAATGGCGATGGAAACATCACGATGGCAGATGCAAATGCTATAGTAAACATATTCCTCGGACAAGATGGAAAGGAATAGAAAATTGAGGCAGAAAAGTGAGAAAATTAAATTTTATTGTTGATAATATGGAAAAAAACAAAAAAAAATTTTGTCATTTCAAATCTTTTGATTAACTTTGCCAAATAAAAGTGTGAAGTAGATTTGCATTTTTGCGGTAATAAGCCAGTAAATATATGAATAATAAATAAATAATCAAAAATAAATATTATTAACTAACAACAAAACAATCATGAAAAAACGATTACTTTTTTTGTCTGCTGTGGCATTGACTGCTCTCTCATGCTTCGCTTTTGGGGCTGAGGAGAAGGTTTATACACCACAGGGACGCTTTCAAATTATTGATGAGACAAATATCTGCACAAATGGAACGTTTGCAGAGAATACCGAAGGCTGGGCAACGTTCGATGGAGAGACAGATATATCTAACTTTATGACAGTCAATAGTGCTGGTGATAATGGGTTGGAAGTGAATTCTCTTGTAAGTAAAGGCGGAAATTCAACCTATGGTATGTATTATAAATGGACACCAGAAAACGTAAATGGTTGTTATGTGGTAAGTTTTAAGATTAAGGCTGCTTCTGCTACTATTCCTGCTACGACAACACATACATATTATGTGCAAGGTGATTCTGTTGTTGAGCATAACAGTATAAAAGCTGGCGCAGTGTTTGGACGTCCTTACGTTAATCTCTTCGGTAGTACGGGCGATACTGTTACGTCTGTAAGCGATTTCGTTTCTGCTGGTGCTCCGCTGATGCTTTCTGATGAGTGGCAGACGGTATCTTATTCTATTGTAGGCGATGGAACAGAGCGTACTTGGTATCTTTTGTTCTCATGTCTTACATCTGGCATAGAAATTGCTGATGTCCAGATACAAGAGGCTGTACAGGGATATGATGATCGCGTCGTAGGAAAGGTTCTTGATATGGCAAAGTCTATTAGGGACTGCTATGATTGGAGTTCGGATTTCTCTAAATTTACGTCTGACGACAAGAATCTCTCAGAGGATTTTGCCGGTTTGTGTGAAAATATTGATATTGTAGAGGGAACTTCTTTTGATGACGGCGTGGATGCTGGTGAGAGCGTGACTGAACTTAAAGAAGTGCTTGATGAATTCATTGGAAAATATTTTGAGGACTATTTCGTGAATTGTTCTGCACATACCAATTGGCCAAAAGACCCAACGAAGGTGCGTGGTACAATGACATGGGGTGATTGGGTGGCTACAAGTGACCCTGGCCGTGGTATTGGACATTACTGGAATGAAAAACCAGAACAGTTGCCAACATTGGTGTTTGGTAACTATGGATATGGCTCGGCTCTTGGTACACAGACTATGACTATGACTAAAGTTCTCTCTCCGGGTGTGTATGTATGGGCGCTGGACGGAATGCGTTTCAGTCAGTACACTAGCTGGACAGCCAATCAGGGCCTGAAGATTGGACAGTTGCAGCTGTTCTTTGACAATGACACAACGGAGGCCGTTCTTCTTAATACAACAAATTATGACAAGGGAACCTACGTTGTCTTCAAACTTGATGAAGAGAAAGAGGTTAATTTGGGCGCTATAATGTCAAATATAGATCCTGGATATGATGCTGTTACAGCGGGTGGCTCTTTTGAGGTTATTAATCCTATTCTCGCTGTCAAACTTTCTGGAGAATTCAAAGCAGATCAGATTCTCTATTGGACAAAGATTGCTGAACAGGTGAAGACCGGGCGCTCTAATGTGGAAACAGCAAAGGGATATATTGCAGGTGACTATTTCTGGGGTAAGAACGAGCTTCAAGCATGCCTTGATACAATAGAACCTAATGTGGTGAAATATGAGGCTCTTGATTCCGTTGAAACAATAAGAAATACCTATGTGGAAGGAATATCAAAAACTGCAACGGATCCAGCATCTGGCGTGATATTCGAAGTTTATACGAATGCCGTTAAGGATATTCTTGCAGCAAATAGAAAATTCGTGGCTGTGAATGATACTTTGACATCTCTTGCTACAGCTATTGAAAATGCGAAACTGCTGAGAAAACAGCGTTTGTATGATGCTGCCACAGGTAAGACAGAGTTTGATAATGCTATATCTACAGCAGAGGGAACTCTTGCGGATTTGAAGGCTACTGATTACAGCGAGGAGAATGCTGATGCGGTAGTAGCTGCTATAAAACTTCTCAATGAGGCTTGTGATGCATATAAGGCAACTCTTCCTGAGGAGGCAGTCGCAGTGATTGCTGACATAGATTTCTCTGATAACAATGTTGTTAAGGATGAAGCAACTGAAGAGGTTACTATCAATGGTGCGAAGAACTCAATGGCTGTATCTCCATATTCAGACTTCTCAGGAGATGTAAGTGCGTTCGAACTTGGATTCGGAGCAGCAGAGCCAAAGGATTCTGTTGGCATTCTTCGCATAGGTAATGGTTCAGGTGTTGTCAGCATCGCAGAGGATGAACAAGTTACTGGTACGAATATCTTCCATGCTTCGTTCGACTTCTATTTCGCACGACTTACAGGCACGAATAGCCCGAATCCTACTCATGCAGAAAAGATTGCAGCTGCTGTTGGATTCGACTTCCTTGATGCAAATGAAGAGAGAGTGGCTGGATTTAACTATTCTCCTTATTGGGTAGAGGTGGATTATGATGACTTCGGAATTGACGTAGCTTCAAGTTACCTGCCTTCTATAGGTTCTTCTGGCAATGATAATGCTAAGATTGCAGAAAGCGGCAACAAGACTCATTTCGATATTGTTATAGACTACGGAAAGGGAAAAATGTATATGACTACAGTGTCTGCTTCTAAGACACAGACATCGTCTGAGGTAGCAATACCTAACGATAGCCCTATTGCTAAGTTCCAGATTAAGTCTAATCATACCAATACTGGACGTCGTTGTTGGTTTGACAACCTCAAGATTGAGAAGATCACTGCAGGTCCAGTTGTTTCCCTCGCTGGTGATGTAAACGGTGACAATAAGATTACTATGGCTGACGCCAACGCTGTAGTGAACTACTACCTCGCTATCGATAAGGATTCTAATTTCCCTGTTGAGGTTGCTGATGTGAACGGTGATGGTTTGATTACAATGGCTGACGCCAATGCTATCGTTAACATGTTCCTTGCAGGCGAGTAATAATAGTATAATATCTTAGTGACAGCCTGACCAAAGATCAGGTTGCCACTAAGAAAATAGAAAACAATAATATTAACAATTTATAAAACTAAAAAAGCTATGAAAAAAATCTTTACTTTAATTTCAATGATGGTTCTTGCACTCAGTGCAAGTGCAGAGACTTATACTGATGCGGAGATTGATAATGTTTCGCAAGGTATCTATTGTGGAACAGTCGAAGCTGTAGCAGGTCAGAAAAATGCTATTAAGGTTAAATTGAGAAATAACCTTTTGATTCAGTCAATAGGTTTGAAATTCACAATGCCTTCAGACTGGGCTATTGCATCATGGGAGGAAACACAGAAGATAGAAGTGTTGGATGCAGAGGGTAATATTATGCTTGATGATGACTTTAATCCAATAATGAAAGATACTGTGGTTACTGTTTATGATGCAACTATGAATACTGACGTATGTAAGGGACATGCTTTTTCTATGGAATATTCTAATGGTGCAGGATCCATTGGTGTTTTGGCTACAGGCTCTTTGACTATCGGTCAAAATAAGAAAGGTTCTGAAGCTGATTTCGTAACTTTGAATGTCTCTATTCCTGAGGGCACTGCTTCTGGAAACTACCAGTTTACGACCAAAGAGGTTGAGTTCTCTAATAAGACTTATAAGGGTTCTGCATTTCCAGTTGAAGGAAAATTTGCAATTGCAGATGAGTTCGTAGTTAATATTAATGTGACTGGTGCAGATGCGATCGCCAATGTAGCTGCTGACGGTACTGAGGCTGCTGCTGTAGCAAAGAAGGTTGTTGACGGTCAGCTCGTAATTGAGACCGCTAACGGCACATTCAACGCTGCTGGCGCACAGGTTAAGTAATCACTTGCCTAATTGATTTGTCAGGTAGTGCCTGACAAAGGATAACAAATAATAAAGGAGATAGAAGAAGATACCATTTTTTCTTCTATCTCCTTTTATCTTAAACGAAAAAACAAATTAAAAAACAGCAAACGTAACAGAAAATGAAACTGTCACTAACCCTTACCGTAATGGCATTGCTGCAGGCTGCAGTCACTATGGCGCAGCCTAAGATGAGCAAGCCACACGGTCTGTACGATGAAGAATCAATCACCGTAGAGATTACTCCAAAAGACAAAACAGCCGAGGTGCACTATACCACTGACGGCAGTACGCCGACAGCGGAAAGCATGCTCTATACCACTCCGCTGACTATCGACAGCACTACCGTGCTTCGTGCAGTTGAAGTGAAGGAGGGAGCAGTAAGCTCTACAGTCACCACGGCATCATATATATTCATCTCATCAGTGCTCAAGCAGTCAGACACTCCAGAAGGTTATCCAACGGAGTGGGGTGCGTTTTCACAGATAGAGGGTATCGCTCCTGCTGACTATGGCATGGATCAGGAGATGACAACTGACCCCACGCTGCAGCCAAAGATTATCGAGGGCTTGAAATCACTGCCTATACTCAGCGTGGTGACAGATGCAGGCAACCTGTTCAGCCATGAGAATGACGAGAACACTGGTGGTATATACATCTATACCGGTGCTCCGGTGGGCGATCCTACCGGCGATGGCTGGACACGTCAGTGCAGTGCGGAGTTGTTCGGCGGAAAGCAGAATCACGACTTTAATGTTCCATGCGGACTGAAACTGCACGGCGGTCACGGACGTATAGCAGAGAAGAACCCTAAGCACTCCCTGCGTCTGGCATTCAAGAAAGACTACGGACAGAAGTCGCTGAAATATCCGTTGTTTGGCGAAGGCGAACCAAGTGAGTTCAAGCAGCTCGTATTGCGCTGCCATTTCGGTAACAGCTGGCAGCACTGGACAGAAGGCAACCGTCAGGCTGCGCAGTACACCCGTGACGTATGGGCACGACGCACACAGAAGGCGCTGGGTCACACCAGCGTGAACGCTCTTTACGTACACTTGTTCCTCAACGGCATGTACTGGGGACTGTATAACATTGCGGAGCGCGTTGATGACCAGTATGGCAAAGACCATCTCGGTGGAACAAAGGACGACATTGACGTGATAAAGATAGAGGAAGAGGGCGGCAACCACATTGAGGCAAGTGAAGGTACACTCGACGCATGGAACGAGATGACCACCTTTGTCAGTGAGTTTAATGACCCAGATGCAGACCTCGCATGTCTGGATACACTGCTTGACATACCTAATTTCATAGACTATATGCTCATCAACCAGTATGCTGGCAATACTGACTGGGATCACCACAACTGGTATGCTATACGCCGTCATAACATCGAGGGCAGTCCGAGCCAGGGCTTCCGCTTCCTCTGCTGGGACTCAGAACTCATTTTCGGCAGTTCGAATGAGAATGTAGTGGGCAAGAACAACGGCAAGGAGACACCATCAGGTATCTTCCAGCAGTTGCTTAAGAACAAAGCATTCCGCAGTCAGTATGTCAACCGTGCCAAGGAACTCTTTGCCGAGGACGGACTGTTAGGTCCTGCGGCAGTGCAGTGCACATGGGACAGCCTGTATAACGACATACAGTATGCCCTCTATGGCGAGGCAGCACGCTGGGGCGACTACCGCCGTGACGTGCATCCATACCAGACACAGGGACAGCTCTACACCGTTGACGAGACATACATGGCAGAGCGCAACCGTCTGTTGAATGAGTATTTCCCACAGCGTTCGGAAACGGTACTGGCACAGATTAACAGTTATCTCGAGATCGATGATTTCGATGCACCGAAGGGATGGGTGAAGCTGACCAAGGAAATGTTCTGTGAGTGGACCAGCGGCGATGCTGATGCGACTCTGGTTAAAGTCCTTACACCAGAATGGCAACTGGGCAACAATGTGAGCAACGGTACAACAGTGTTTGGCTCCAGCGGTGTTTTCTACAACCAGTTTGCTGACCTCAGCGCATACGACAAGATTGCATTGCGCGGCAGCGGTGAAGCAACAGTCCGCATCCTTACCAACAGAATTGTCTCTCCAAGTGGTCCACACAAGGAGATAAAGATTCATTTCAATGAGAATGACAATTACTGGGACGAGAAACTTGGCTTAATCATCATACCACTGAATGACTTCAAGACTATGCTCACCAGCAGCAACGAGGAGCGTAACGATGACTTCGTACACCTGCAGGCCATCAAGATTCCTTATGGAGAACCACTCTCAGCAAAGGTAAGCGGCATATACCTGATATCGAAGCTTGTTGGTGATGTCAACGCAGACGGAACGATTACCATGGCAGATGCCAATGCTGTTGTTAACTACTTCCTTGCCGACGATACAGCAAAGGCACAGATGGTTGAGAACGGATTTAATGTCGATGCTGCCAACGTTAACGGTGATGAAGGTATCACCATGGCAGACGCCAATGCCATTGTGAATATCTTCCTCGGAGAAGAGTAATTCATCTTGATAGATAAAAAGTAAAAAGATAATAGTAAAAAGGATATGAAAATTAAACATTTGATAGCGGCATTATTACTTACAACCGCAACAACCGTTATGGCTGCTGAAAAGTTCATCACTTTCAGCAGCCAACCGGGAGCTCTCTCGCTCAAGGGAGCGACAGTGGCTCTCGTTGACGGTGAGAATGAGGGTGTGAAGATTGCCGCTACTAACCTCTCCAGTGACATGGAGAAGGCTCTGGGGGCAAAACCCAGAATGGTTAGCGCCGCCGACAAACCAACGATTCTCATCGGCACCATAGGGCATGGCAGTGCCATAGACCGCATGGGATTCAGTTCGCTGAAAGGTAAGCGTGAAAAGTACATCATCACTACCCGCAACGGACAGCTCGTCATTGCCGGCAGCGACCGCCGCGGTACCATCTATGGCATCTACGAACTGTCGCGCCAGCTTGGCGTATCACCTTGGGAATGGTGGGCCGATGTGCCTGTTGTTCGTCATGACGATGCCTTCGTGATGCAGGGCGAATATACTGACGGAGAACCAGCAGTGGAGTTCCGTGGGCTGTTCCTCAACGACGAGGCACCATGCCTCACTTCATGGGTGAAGAACACTTTTGGCACCAACTACGGTGACCACAACTTCTATGCACGCGTGTTTGAACTCATCCTGCGCCTGAAAGGCAATATGCTTTGGCCGGCCATGTGGGGATGGGCATTCTATGCTGACGACCCAGAGAACTTACACACAGCCGACCGCATGGGTGTAATGATGGGCACCAGCCACCACGAGCCGATGGCACGCAACCACCAGGAGTATGCACGTCACCGCCGTGAGTGGGGAGCATGGAACTATCAGACCAACCAGCAGAAGCTCGACCAGTTCTTCCGCGAAGGCATTGAGCGCATGAAGGGTACCGAGGACATCGTTACCATCGGTATGCGCGGCGACGGCGACGAAGCCATGAGCGACAAGGCCGATACGAAACTGATGGAGCGCATCATCGACAACCAACGCAAGATTATCAAGGAAGTGACAGGCAAGTCTGCCGACAAGACCACGCAGGTATGGGCGCTCTACAAGGAAGTGCAGGACTACTACGATGCAGGACTCCGAGTACCAGACGACGTGATGATTCTCATCAGCGACGACAACTGGGGCAACGTGCGTCGTGTGCCTAACACCGACAGTGAGCGCAAGCGTAAAGGCGGCTGGGGACTGTACTACCACGTGGACTATGTGGGTGCACCGCGCAACACCAAGTGGCTGAACGTAACGCAGACACAGCAGATGGCTGAACAGCTGCAACTGGCATACGACAACGGCATACAGCGCATGTGGATACTCAACGTGGGCGACCTGAAGCCTATGGAATACCCCATACAGCTGTTCATGGACATGGCATGGCATCCGCATGAGTACAGCGTGCCGACAGTCAAGAACCATACACGCAAGTTCTTTGCAGATTCATTTGGAGAGAACGTGGCAGACGAAGCCGCCGACATCTTCAACACCAACTGCAAGTACATGGCCCGTGTAACGCCAGAGATGCTCGATGCCAGGACATACAACGTGGAAACTGGCGAGTGGCGCAAGGTGGCCGACGACTATCAGCGCCTCGAACTGCGTGCCGTGCGTCTGTATGACAACATACCGGAGGCTGCGCGCGATGCTTACCGCCAGTTGCTGTTGTTCCCAGTTCAGGCAATGGCAAACCTCTATGACATGTATTATGCACAGGCCATGAATCAATATCTGGCTGCTCAGAATAACCCAGAAGCCAACAAATGGGCAGAGCAGGTGGCTCAGTGCTTCCGCCGCGACTCTCTGCTCTGCGCACACTATAACAATGTGATGAGCAATGGCAAGTGGAAGGGCATGATGACACAGAAGCACATTGGCTACAGGTCATGGAACGACAACTTCCCACGCGACATTATGCCGCGCACGGAGACTGTCGCTGACGACTCGCAGGGTGGATACACCTTCGGCCATTCCAACGGCTACGTGAGCATGGAGGCTGTACATTTCTATGAGAACAAGGCAGCCGACGGCACGGCATGGACACTGTATCCCGACTTCGGCCGCACGCTCGGTGCAATGTCACTTACGCCTACCACGGCACAGACCACGGGCGCAACGCTGACATATCGCTTGACGTTGCCCGACACCGTACAGAGTGTAAAGGTGCATGTAGTGGTGAAATCCACTCTCGACTTCCTGAACAAGGGTGGCCACACCTACGGCGTCAGCATAGACGGTTCGGAGCCACAGACAGTGAACTTCAACGCCACCCTCGTTGACCGCCAGCCATACATGTACTCGGTTTACTATCCAACGGTGGCACGCCGCGTAGTGGAGAACATCGTGGAAATCCCCGTGAAGCGTTCTGCTGACGGCACTCACCTGCTTACGCTCAGCCCCAACCTTCCCGGCATAGTGTTTGAGAAGATAGTTGTGGACTTCGGCGGTTACAAACCTTCATACCTCTTTGGTGAGGAAACCGTTTGTGCACGCAAGAAATAAAACAGCAATGACTATTATAACCAGAATTCATGGGATTAATCTCTGCGAGGCACCATAAATTTCCATAAAAGCCATAAATATCTCATAAATTAAATTTATGGAGAACTCCGCGAAGCGCCTGAGCACCTACGGAGCGCAAGAATTAATGATTATTCTTGATAATTAATGGTACGCCGTAGGCAAGCATAAATTTCCGTGAATTATGTAGGATAAAGAAAACCGGACAACATTTCGTTGCCCGGTTTTTTTATTTCCTTTTTTCGAGCGTACAGCCATGAATGAAAGCAAGGATTTGTGAACAAATGACGCATCGAATAGCGTCATAAAGTGCCATTTCCTTGCGATAGAAACAATGAAAGTCTGTTTCGCTTTCAAATACGCCAAAATTTCGAAAGTTTAGTAAATTGTTGTATTACAATAATTTAGCTCAAAATCTATTTCTGTAAGCCCTTGCCTCCACTGTAAAAGCATAGCTTTTACAGTGTAATATGATAGCTTTTACCTCCTAATGGCATACATTTTACCATGCAAAAGTTGCCTGATTAATGCACAATGCATAATGCACAATGCACAATTGTTGCGTGCAGTTCGTACTTTTTGTTCTGTTTGGTGTCATTATGTATTGTGAATTATGAATTGTGAAATATTTTAACATCTCTTTCGCACTTTTTCTTTGTGCTGATTTGTTCACAAATCGTGATGCTAAAATGATGCGATATTCAGAAACCGCAATGAGAAGTGACTGCCTAAGATTTCAGCAATTGATGGTATGTGTTTGGATGATGTAAAAAAAATGTTTTTAGGGCTTGTTAAGTGTAAAAAAGCATTTATTTTACGAAAAAGTTTCAAAACCATTTGCCTATTTCAATAATAATGAGTAACTTTGCACATCGAATGAAAAAGTATTGGTCTTTTCTGATGATGTTTACCGTTACGCTCCTGATGGGATGTGTATCGGAATTTAACTATGTGTACCGCTCTACGGATTACAGCTACCGCTATGAATACGCCAAAGAGCAGTATGCAAAGGGTAAATATACTCGTGCCAATATGCTGTTTGGCGAGATGGTAACGATGATGAAGGGTACGGAGAATGCAGAGGAATGTCTGTTCCTCTGTGCAATGTCGGCTTATAGGATGAAAGACTATGAGTCGGCTTCTGAAGTGTTTAGAAAATACTTCACGACCTATCCTAAAGGGCAGTATGCGGAGGAGGCCTGCTATTACATTGCCGAAAGCCTTTACCGTGACGTACCCGAACCACGACTTGACCAGAAGCCTACGGTACAGGCCATCAAGGCTTATCAGGATTTCATAGATATATTCCCATACAGCAGTCGCAAACCAATGGCTGACAGCCGTATGTATGAGCTGCAGGATAAACTGGTGGAAAAGGAGTATATAAACGCAAAACTCTATTTCAACCTCGGAACGTATTTCCTTAACTGCATAGGTAGTGGCGGCAACAACTATGAGGCTTGCATCGTAACGGCGCAGAACGCACTGAAAGACTATCCGTACACCACGATGCGAGAAAAGTTTGCCTCGCTCATCATGAAAAGCAAGTATGAACTGGCGGTGCACAGCGTGAAAGAGAAACAGGCAGAGCGCTTTCAGGATGCAGAGGATGAGTGTTATGGATTCCTTAACGAATATCCCGACTCGAAAGATGTTGCACTTGCTGAGAAATACATAGACAAATGTAAGAAATTCAGCGAGGGAAAACTGACGTTTGACTAAATATTAATTCTTAATATATAAAATGGATTACAAGAAATCAAAAGCACCTACGAACACCGTTACACGAAACATCATGGATTTGTGTGAGGGTACTGACAACATCTATGAGAGCGTTGCCATCATCGGCAAGCGCGCCAACCAGATTTCTGGCGAGATAAAGCAGGAGCTGAGCAAGAAACTGGCAGAGTTTGCAAACTATAACGACAGTTTGGAAGAGGTGTTTGAAAACCGCGAGCAGATTGAGATCAGCCGCTACTACGAAAAAATGCCGAAGCCAACACTCATAGCTACGGAGGAGTTCCTTGATCATGACATCTATTGGCATGACCCAGCCAAGGACAAGCGTAACGACGAGGACGACGACTATTGATTATGTGGCAGCGTAAACAAACCATATTCCTGTTTCTGGCGGCAGTATGTCTTGTGGTATCAATATTCTTGCCAGAGCAGAATATATACCTCATCGGAGCCTCTGCTTTGGCTGCTGTGGTGTCGCTTGCAGACATCTTCCTGTACAAAAACCGTAAGTTGCAGATGAAGGTGTGCCGTATAGCACAGTTATTTCTGTTAGTATGGTGTGCCTTGTGTGCATGGATAATTATATCGGCAGATAATTGGGAGGCAGGCAATATGACATTCCGCATTGGTGTTGTCCTGGTGTTGCTCAGCGGACTAATGTTGAACTTAGCATACAAGGGCATAAAGCATGACGACGACCTTGTTCGCTCAGCAGACAGATTAAGATAGCAGGCGGACAGAGAAGGTTATGAAAATGCCATGCCGGCATTAATACCTACACCTTATTTATATATATAAGCCAGCTTTTGTATATATAAATAAGGTGTAATTTTTTTGTTTATATAGTTATAGATTCTAAGAGAAACGATTTAGTAGGCAAATATCATTTTGATAATAAAAAGTATGTTTTTATTGCAAAAAGTAAGAAAAAGAAGAAAAAACGCATATTTTTGTGATTTTTTCTTCTTTTTTCTTGGTAGAATGAAATAATATTTGTAATTTTGCATCGCTAAATGAAAGAAAGCCATTTGAAATATAATGGCACAGTATAAACTTAATCAAAAAGGTAAAAGAAAATGAACGCACAGAAAGTGATTGAGAACCTCAAGATGAGATTCCCTAACGAGCCAGAGTACATTCAGGCTGTATCACAGGTTCTTCCTACAATCGAGGAGGAGTACAACAAGCACCCAGAGTTTGAAAAAGTAAACCTCATTGAGCGTCTCTGCATTCCAGATCGCGTAATTGAGTTCCGCGTATCTTGGGTTGACGACAAGGGCAACGTACAGACAAACATGGGCTACCGTATCCAGCACAACAACGTGATTGGTCCTTACAAAGGTGGTATCCGTTTCCACAAGAGTGTAAACCTCGGCATCCTGAAGTTCCTCGCTTTCGAGCAGACATTCAAGAACTCTCTGACAACTCTCCCAATGGGTGGTGCAAAGGGTGGTTCTGACTTCTCACCACGCGGCAAGTCTGACGCAGAGGTTATGCGTTTCTGCCAGGCTTTCATGACTGAGCTCTATCGTCACGTAGGTGCTGATGAGGACGTTCCAGCAGGTGATATCGGCGTAGGTGGCCGTGAGGTAGGTTACATGTTCGGTATGTACAAGAAGCTCACACACCAGTTCACTGGTATGCTGACAGGTAAGGGTCTCGAGTTCGGTGGTTCTCTCATCCGTCCAGAGGCTACAGGTTACGGTAATGTTTACTTCCTGCTCAACATGCTGAAGACTCGCAACATCGACATCAAGGGTAAGACCATCCTCGTTTCTGGTTCTGGTAACGTTGCTCAGTACACCACTGAGAAGTGTATCCAGCTCGGTGCTAAGGTCGTTACTCTCTCTGACTCTAACGGTTATATCTATGATCCAGACGGCATCACACGTGAGAAGCTCGACTACGTTATGGAGCTCAAGAACGTACAGCGTGGCCGTATCAAGGAGTATGCAGAGAAATATGGCTGCAAGTATGTTGAGGGTAAGAAGCCTTGGGGCGAGAAAGCTGACATCGCACTTCCTTCTGCAACTCAGAACGAAATCAACGAAGAAGCAGCTAAGACTCTCGTAGCAAATGGCGTAATCGCTGTTTCTGAGGGTGCTAACATGCCTACAACTCCAGAGGCTATCAAGGTGTTCCAGGACGCTAAGATCCTCTACTCTCCAGGTAAGGCTGCCAACGCTGGTGGTGTATCTGTATCAGGTCTTGAGATGTCACAGAACTCAGAGCGTCTCCGTTGGACTTCTGAGGAGGTTGACAACTACCTGCACAAGATCATGAACGACATTCACGAGAACTGCGTGAAGTACGGTACAGAGGCTGACGGTTACATCAACTACGTGAAGGGTGCTAACGTAGCAGGCTTCATGAAGGTAGCTAAGGCTATGATGGCTCAGGGCATCGTATAATATACGATTCTTTAGAATAAATATAAGGTGGATGCAGATTTCTGCATCCACCTTTATTTTATATGTTTTTTATCTCTATCCCGATATTGTAAGGCTTATGTAAGTACCTATATAGTGTGGCAAAGCATGTTATGTGTGATTCTGAAGAACAAAGGAAATCCCCTTATGGACAGCGTCCATAAGGGGATTTCACAACTATAAATCTTCGTAAATCTATTATAAAATGAACAATTCAGATGGATTGTCGTCTTTAAGTTATTTCCTGTTGAAATGAATTGTAGTTTGTTATTTCCTGTTGAAGTGGAAATAATCAAAATCTGCATAGCCACCGGCTTTCTTCGTTGCATAGCAGAACAAAGCGTATTTGGAACCCATGAAGAAACGACGGTAGTCAAACCTCATTCTGTATTCCTTGCCTATGCTTGTCCACTGCTGGCCGTCAAGACTGTAGTAGAAAGTAGCGGTGTCGTTGCCGCCGCCTCTGCCATTGGGACGGAAATCACCGTCTATGCGCAGATAAACCTTTTGTTGCTTTCCTTTGAGATCAAGGGTAACACTTTCCACAATGTTCTCGCTTACATCCGTAACAGCCTTCTCCCTGTCTGTGAGTTTCACGCTCTGCTCGCTCATGTCAAGTGTAAGCTTGCGTCCCTGCCTTCTGATGGTCAGTAAGCCGCTGTCACCGTTGAATGCTGCCAGACCGGCGCAGTCGCCGTCCTTCAGGTTTGTAACGTCTATAGCGATGCTGCCGCTGCACTCTGGACCTGCCATACGTTGTGTAAGCGTATTTGGAGCAAGGAAAATGTTTTGTACCACGCGGCTGGTCTTTATTCTCATCCATCCTGGACGTTCGGTAAGAGACCATGCTTTGTCTATTGGATTGTGGTTCCACTGCCAGTCGAGGCTGAGTTTCGTGTCATTAAATTCATCACTGTTTATAATGTATGACTCTGCTTCACCGCTGACTCGTGGACGTACTGTGTTGGGAATCTTTCCGTTCTCGTCACCAAGCATGGGCCATCCGTCAATCCAGCGGCATGGCATGAGTGTCAATACACGACCAACACCACCGCGATCCTGGAATATAATGCCATACCAGTCACCATCAGGGGAGTCAACGATAGTGCCCTGCGCTGCGTATGGGAACTGTCCGAACTCACTCTCAAGTATCACCTGCTTAGTGTAAGGACCGGTGATGTTGTCTGCGCGATAGCATACCTCACGACGGTGACGTCCCTGTCCCCATACATGACTGATCATCATCAGATAGTAGCGACCGTCGTGTTTGATTACACGGCTGCCCTCAAGCAGGCCTGTCTCATCTGATTCACGCTTGAACAACTGACGGTGGCTGCCCTCAACTACAGCAGTCATATCATCGTTGAGTTGCACCATCTCGCCTGTACCATAGATGACATATTTCTTGTCATCATCATCAAAGAACAGTGTTGCATCGTGGAAATGTTGCAGTCGTGAGTGTATCTTCCAAGGACCTTCCGCCTTTTCTGCAGTGAAGATATATGTCTGGCCCATAGGACCTGCTTCGTTTGGAGCCAGTAGGGCATAGAAACGTCCGGCTTTGCCTTGCTTTCGGTCTTCGGCTGACTGGTAAAATTTGAGTGATGTAGCCCATTGTCCGCGGCCATATACAGTGCCCTCCTGCATGTCATATTTCGGAGAGTCTGTGAGTTTGTCGAAGATGTAGCCAATGGTCTTCCAGTTTTTCAAGTCGCGTGACTGCATTATAGGAGCGCCAGGCATTAAGTGCATGGTAGTGGTGACAAGATAGTAATAGTCTCCAACACGAATCACGTCTGGATCTGGCACGTCCGCCCAAAGCATAGGGTTTTCCACTGGCTGCGTGTGCAGCACGCTATAGTCTCCTTCGTGCTGAGCATTGCAGGGCAATAATGTAAAAGTGGTCATTACAAGCGCAGACATCATGGTGCGCAGGATATTGTTTCTGTTTTTCTTCATTTGTGTTATAACTAATAAATTCTGTATTATAGATGTTATCCGTTGTTGTTATCCGTAGCTTTTACCTATAGTCGTTAGTTGCGTACACTTACCTGAAAATTGCGGTATTTTAGCCATCTGCCTTGTTTCTCAGCTCTCACAGAGAATGTAAGTTCATGACCGATGTTTTGTGTCGTGAGTTTTTTCCATTCCTTGGCGTTGAATACAGCGTTCTTTCCTTTAACGTGCATCCTTCCACCATTACTGCCAATAACTTCTACATCAATGCACGTCACCTGTTTGTCTGTCAGTGAGAAATTCAGTGGTGACATACCCGCAGGTATGGTAACATTTATGTAGTAAGGGTATATCTGCGGCCACTCATCTACTGTACGCATGGCCTCGGGACTGTCGTCACACGATGCCAGCCACGTAGTTGTGGCACAGCAGATAGCTAGTGTCACAATTATGTTTTTCAATATATGGTATGTCGCTTTGATTCTCATTGTAAGGTTTATTGTATCATCATTGTACGGTTACTACGATAGCATCATTTGCGGTGTGTATTACCGGTTTTGCTTTCTTGTCGAAGAAATTGCCAGGTAGTTCGGCAAGCACTTTCTTTCCTCTTTTCAGTTTACCTTTTTCATAGGTCAGCGGTGTGTCATCAGCGTTTATTCCCACTATGTACCATGACGTGCCGCTTCGTCTTGCCATCACGCAGTATTTGCCTGGATATCCGTCGATGAAGCGTGTCTCATCCCATGTGGTAGGCACCTGCTTCATAAAGTTGATGGCCCACTCAGGAGCATCGGTAAGGTTGTTTGGTGCAAGCGCGAAATGCTGCACACTGCTTTGGAATATAACTGCCGTGGCCATTGCAAACACATCTGATGTACGTCTCTGCGTGCCATGCTGGTTATCCGCATTGTAATACTTGTTCAGCGTAGAGCCACCGAAGTCCATTGAACCTACAGCGTTTCTGATGAAAGGATGTATGCAGGCGTTGCGTGCCTCTGCATCACACATACCCTGACTGAAATGCAGGTTCTCTGATGCCAGCACGGCTTCAGATGCCACGTAGTTTGGATACATGCGTTCCCATCCTCTTGGCAGTGTGCATCCGTGGAATATCACCTCCAAGCCGAATTCGTTGGCATCGGTGAGTATGTCCTCGTACAACTGCATCATAGGCTGCTTGTCGCCACCGAAGAAATCCACCTTTATGCCCAATATGCCGTTGCGCTGCATCCATGCCATTTCCTGACGGCGTGCAGAACTGCGATCCATTTTGTGCAATGGGCTCTGCGGTGCATCGTTCCATGAGCCGTTGGAGTTATACCACAGGAACAATCCGACGCCCTTGCTCTTTGCATAGCGTGCCAACTCTTCCATGCGTTTATATCCAATCTGCTTGTCCCACAGCGCATCCACGAGTACGGAACGATAACCCATAGCAGCAGAGAAGTCTATATAACGTTTCTGCTCATCAAAGTTACAACTCTGGTCCATGCCGATAATCCATGACCATGAACCTTTGCCGTATTCGTATTGTCGTGATGCCTTATATTTCTCTTCTACAAGGTTGTTTGCCGCTGTTGTCTCTACGATAGGAGCCAGCGTGCTTCCGAATGTTATGGTGCGCCAAGGCGTTGCACATGGCAGGCTTACGGCAGCGGTTGTAGTGCCAAAGCCGTTCATCTCAGCTGCCTGTGGGAAACCTATGCGATAGTTGGCACCGCCGTCATTCAGCAGTCGGCAGCCTACATATCCGCCGTCAGTTCCTGTTTCGCTTATGAGCACCCATCCGTCAGGCGTATTGAAGAGGCAAGGGAAGGTATATCCTTCTCCCCAGCCATTCTTGCCCATGTCGTCGTCGAGGGTATATTGAGTCTCATAGCTCGGCGCTGTGCGTGCAAAACCAGTCATAGGCTTTGACTGTGGGCACAAGAATGTCTTTGTACCTTCAGGTAGTGTAAAGCCGCTTGTCTCGCCTTCCACCACAGCCACCTTGGTATCTCTGCTTGGCAACAGTATATAGCGGTATGCAACGTCGTTGTTTCCTACGCTGAACACTACGTCCATGACTTTCTTTCCGTCTTTCTCTATGTGCAGTGTAGCCTCTGTTGCCTCATACGTTATGTTGCTGCGTTTTGTCGTCTTTAGTGTGTAGTCTTGTTTCACAGCCTTTGTGTCACAAGATGCGATGGCAAGTCCCTGCGTCAGGTCAAACGCATTTGCCTTGACACCCAGCGACGATTGCCGTATGTAGGCAGTGCCGTCACGGCAGACCTCATACGTCAAACGTCCGTTGGTGTCGCCGACAGTAACCACTGTTCGGCTGTCCGGGCTTGTGATGCGATTCACAGCCAGGACCGACTTGCTAACTAATAAAAAAATAATCAAAACTAACCTATCATGAAATCGCATTATTCAAATCTCCAATAATCAAAGTTAAACAATTTGGCACCCTTGTTTCCCTTGAACACGAAATAGATGTCGTGCAGGCCGCAGACGTTGCCGTTATCTGCATTGCGTACTGTTGCGGTAACTGTCTGCCAGTTTTCCCAACCGCCGGTATATGGTACATCGACGACAGCCACAGGCTTTGCCTCAAGGCTATCAAGGCGTATCTCTATTTTTCCTCCCTGCAGGGCTGAAGCCACGCTTGCGCTGAACGATTTGGCACCTTGTGTACCGAAGTCAGCCTGACGCACCTTTATATAATCGCCGTTGTTTATCTCGCTTACGTAAACCCCGGTACGGCTGTTCTGGTCAGTTTTTACACCCGTAGACCATGCCATAGTCTCAGCTTCCTGCTTCACGAGAGGGTTGAGCGTACCTATTGGCTGCACTCCCTCGTCGGTATGGTGTATTGTAGGGAATGTTCCGTCGTCGTTCCATTTAAACTCTTCTACAGCCACGCTGCGTCCGAAACCGCCGCCACCAGGCAGTTTGCCTGTGTGATAGAAGAAATATGAGTGACCTTTGAAGTCGGCTACGCCACAGTGGTTTGTAAACGACTTTGTGTCCTCCTGCGGCATTATCTCTCCGCGGTATGTCCAAGGTCCTTCAAACGATGGTGCTGTGGAGTATGCTATGTGCTCAGGTATTCCTCCGGCAGCATATAGCAGGTAGTACAGTTGCTGTGCTTTCTTTGCCTTGCGGCCTTTCTTGTCTGTCGGCGTAATGCTGCGCGACAATATCCACGGTCCTTCAGTGTATGTGTCTTTATATTTCACACCCTTCTGACGCTCCTTCATGTTTGGAGCACCGAAGCCTTCCACTGTCTGGTTCACCTGGCGCACGTCATCCTTGAATGACACCATGTCTTCGTTCAGTTTTGCATAGTTTATTGTAGGGTTGCCCCAGAATAGCCATGCCTGTCCGTCGTAGTCTATGAACACTGTCGGGTCAATGTTGTCCCATGAACCATTGTCAAACAACGGTTTGCCCAGAGCATCGTGAAACGGTCCGGTAGGAGAATCACCCACTGCCACGCCTATTGCCATTCCGTTGGTCAGTTTGGAGTGTGCGCAGATATACCAATAGTATTTTCCGTTGCGTTCTATTGTCTGAGCCGCCCATGCACGGTCGTCAGCCCAACTGAAGCTGCTCAGGCTGAGCGGTGAACCATGATCGGTCCAGTTCACCATGTCGCTGCTGGAGTACACGCGCCACTCATACATCCAGAAGAAGTCGGCCTTGTCCTCGTCGTGCCCGGTATATACGTATATACGGTCGTTGGCAACCATCGGAGCAGGGTCAGACGTGTACCATGTCTGTACTATTGGGTTCTGTGCCTTGGCAACAAAAGTGCCGGCAAGAGCGATAGATGCAGATAACAATATATGTTTCATGTTGTTGTTTGACATTGTTTATCGTTGAGATTTTTATTGTTTCAGGCGGTTTTATATTAATTCGGTGGCAAAGTTACACAAAAAGCCATGAAACAAAATTCTTTTTTGTTTCATGGACTTTGGAAAATGTTTACTATGTTACATTTGCAATGTTTTCGCCAATTATGTGTCAAGAAATCGAAATTGGAAGAAAACGTGCCAATTTTACCCTTTTATTCGTTTATATTGGTGTGTTTTACTACGATTTTTCTTGGTCAGAGAGGTATCTTTGCCGTCAGTTCGACGAATTATTAAGCATAAATCTGTGATAAGATTTATCCTCGTAATAATGGAATGTCTTCAAATTTATCACACGAAGGTATTGTGTTTATTGGAGAATCGTCGACTTTCCACATGTCCAATTCATATGGCGTTCCTTCTTCGTCAACTAAAAGATATAAGGCTACTGGTATATTGTCTGTGTCATAAAAACTACAGTCAGAAGCAGAAAATCCGCATCCCTTTTCTGTATATTCTGATGTAAACGAGAGAGCGATAGGTCCAATTCTCATATCTGTAAGAGGCTTAACTATGAGTTCGTTTTCCCACGAATCTCCTAATCTGCAGTTAGCTTTTTCTGCAAGATATCTGATGATTCTAATTTCATCTGTTGTAGGCTTTCTATATGATTCCATAAATTCTTTCTTCATTATAAATCTGATTTTTACATATCCGACTATTGCAATCTTAGTATATTATATGTGCTGATTATCCTAAATGCTTTATTAATCAGCCATTAAGTCAATAATGGCTCCATTTTTCATTACTTCGGCACTATCCGGACCAAGACGATTTATTTCCCAGAATTTCTCTTCATGGAAACTGTTCATTTTGGCTTTCACATTCAGTTCCTGACATTTCCTGTCAAAATCCGCTTTCCTCATAGGTCCTATCACCTGATCTGTTTCTTTATTGATAATCCAATAGCAATGTTTTATATTTTTTATTTTTTTATATAGAGTATACAAGCTGTCTTTTTTCTCTTTGTCTTGTTCTGTAGAAACATCATAGTAAGAACTTCCGTCATAAACCTGATAGACTATAATGTATTGGTCATCATAGTCATAATTTAAAACCTGTGGACGGATTATTACATCATAACAAAGAGCATTTTCTTTTTCTTCCGTGATTTTGACGATTTCTCTATTTTCTATCCATGCATAACGGTTACCCAAATCAATATAGAAGACTCCACACGATGTAAGTATAGAGCACAAGGATAATACAGCGATGTTTAAAATTCTTTTACTCATCATTTATTATAGTATTTACCTTTAAAATTTATATAAAACGGTGTTCCTGAACCCTGCAAGATATCGTCAAGGTAGTAGTTCGTATTATTAAAACGTCATTATCAAGGAAATATTATTCATATTTGTCAGAAACATTTGTCCCTATCACTCCATTATCACTCCCTTTCTACTCCACTATCACTCCCCAAAAACATTGTTCTATTTCTCCACAGTTTAGAAAACTCATTTTAAGAGGCAGTGAAGGAGGGTGGTGGACTACCTGCCCAGAAAAGGGGTACCCCCTCTAAAAACAGTCTTAAAATGCGAAATACGGACTTAGGTATTTTTAGAAATTTGAAGAAAATGTGAAAAAGGCACTTTTTGATACCTTTTACGGAATGAAACGTGCCTTTTTATGTCGTAAAAGCATAGATTATGCTTTGTAATATGTATGCTATCACATATTAAAACGATAGCTTTTACAGTGTAATATGATAGCTTTTACTATGCGTTAAGAAAACTTTACATTTTTAACATTTGCCTGAATGTCCGATAATCGAGTGAAGAATAAAGAATGAAGAATAAAAAAACATGAGGCAGAAATCGCTTCTGACTCATGTTTTGTAAGGTCTGTTATTTTATGTATGCAATGTTTTTCCGCTGTTCTGCGGACAGGACTGAGAGAATCAGTTCTGAACCTTCTGTATGGTGCCGTCAGCGTTGTACTCCAGACGCTGCACCTTGAGTGAGCGCAGGTGTGTTACGTCGTTTGACGGAACGCAGTCGTGGTAGAACAAGTACCACTGTCCGCGGTATTTGCAGATGCTGTGGTGTGTGGTCCATCCCACTACTGGGTCGAGAATCACTCCACGGTATGTGAACGGTCCGTATGGTGACTTGCCTGTGGCGTAGCACAGGAAGTGGCTGTCGCCGGTAGAGTAGGAGAGGTAATAGGTGCCGTTATACTTGTGCATCCATGAAGCCTCGAAGAAACGATGAGGGTCAGAGGCACGCAGTGGCTTGCCGTCTTCACCGAGTATTACCACTGGGCGCGGAGCCTCGGCAAACTGCTTCACGTCGCCGCTCATGCGTACCACCATGCTTGGCAGTGCAGGGTCATCAGGATGTGCAAACAACTGTGTGGCATGGTCGGGTGCCGGACCGAGGTCTATCAGTCCGTTATCGTCGCCATACTTTCCTGCCACGGGAGCTTTGCCGCCTGGGATGTGCTGCCACCACTGCAGCTGTCCGCCCCACAGACCGCCGAAATAACAGTATATCTCGCCGTCGTCATCCTTGAATACGCATGGGTCAATGGAGAAAGAGCCGCGGATAGGCTGTGGCTCTGGCTTGAACGGTCCTTCCGGCTTGTCGCTCACGGCAACACCAAGGTGGAACACACCGTCATAGCCTTTGGCAGAGAAGATGAGATAGTAGCGTCCGTCTTTCTCCACCACGTCGTTGTCCCACATCTGCTTTTCTGCCCATGGCACCTGGTCAACGCTGAGAATTACTCCGTGGTCAGTAGCCTCGTCGTTCTCCACGTCGCCGAATGACAGTACGTGGTAGTCGCGCATCTGGAAGTGTCCTCCGTCATCGTCGAAGCACTCGCCAGCGTCCCAGTCATGGCTGGGATAGATGAACAGACGGTCGTTAAACACGTTGGCTGATGGGTCAGCCATATAATCGCTTGGGAAAAGATACCTTGGAAGTTTCATTCTTTTGTTGTTTTTATTTGTTATTTATTTGATGTTTTCAGGCATTATTCTTGTGTCGTGCCTCGATTTCCTTGTTTATCTCGTCAAGTTTCTCATCAGTAAGAGGATACTTGTAGATAAGTGTTCCGACGAAGATGAGAAGTACGGCAGGGATGATGCAGGTGAATATCAGGATGGCATTCTGTGCAATTTCAGAATAGTTGGCAAGCTTTGTGTAATAAGCGTTTACCGGTGCACTGATGAATGATGCCAGGAACACCACCACAAAGATGCTCAGTACCAACTGGAGGCATTTGTTAGCCTTGAATTCGGCAAACATCTCACCGTATGTGACGGGCTTTTCAGGTGTAGTGGCAATTCTCTCCTTACAGCCGGCGAAGCACATGAGCAGAAGCACGAATCCTACGATGGCGAAGGTGCAAACAACCACGAACCATGCCATAGGGTCGGTTGACAGGGCAGACTCCTCGTTTACGAGGTCGAAGCCAATCATGCTCATCACCAGTGGTGTAATCCATCCTGCGATAGAGAAACCAGCCTTGAAAGCCACACCAGTGAGTGCGTTTATTGTAGCTGCCGGTCTGTTGCCGGTGCGGTATTCAGCCTCGGTGATTACCTCTGGCACGAGAGCCCACATCAGTGAACCCACGATGAGTCCGACGCCAGTCATGATCTTTGCAATCTGTACGAGTGTGGTGCAATTCTCTACATTGAAGAACTTACCGATGATAAACAGAGTGGCGAAACCTACTATGCCGATGCTGAGAAGCAGATAGTAAAGGCCCTTCTTGCCCACCCATGACTTCAGCATAGGCAGTGAAGGCAGTATGACGAATGCCGGAATGGTGCCTATTGCCATGAACACAGCCTGGTTCCAGTCGATAGCCGTATGAGCAACCATGGCGAGACCGATAGGAATACCAGCCTGAACCACAATCTGGCCGATGTTGGCGCATACCATACGTGTTGACGTGAGTTTGAGCACCTCGTCATTGTCGCGGGTCATACTTGCCATGATTGAGCCGTAAGGTATGTTCACCACAGAGTAAATCATGCTCAGCACGGTATAGCTGACAGTGGCATAAACAATCTTCATGCTCATAGACCATGTGGCGGCCTGCGGCAGCATCAGCAGGCATGCAGCGACGGTAAGGGGAATACCGCCATAGAGAAGGTAGGCGCGATACTTGCCTAACTTGGAATTATGGTTGTCGATATAGCGTCCCACCACCGGACTCCAGAAACAGTCCAGGAGTCGGACAGAGAGAATCAGTCCGCTGACGAATGCCGGACTAATCTTTAGCACGGTGGTCAGGTAAAGCATGAGATAACATGCTACCGTCTGGAAAATCAAGTTCTGGGCCAAGTCGCCAGAGCCGTAGCCTATACGCTCCAGCCATGACAGTTTAGAAAAACCGTTTTGTTGAATAGTGTTAGTCATTTGTAGTTTGATTTGTTTTTTGATATTGTTTTCTAATTGTTTTTCGTTGTAGTATGCAAAAGTACTCATTTTATTTTAATCAAGCGCTATTAAATGTTGCATTTTTTTCGAAAAAAGTGTCACAGAGCTAAAAAAAACGCAATTATCGGGCGTTTTTTCAGTAGAAGTTATTACTTTTGCTTTCGTTATGTTTCGATCAATAATTCTTTCAAGTCTGTTTGCGATACTCATGCCGCTGCAGGCACAGATTCTTCAGGAAGTGATGCCGTGCCGTCTGCTTAACGGTACGACAGAGCGAGTGTTTAGTATTTATCTGCCGCAGGGCTACGATGCCTCCGCTTCGGTTCGTTATCCCGTGCTCTATCTGATGCACGGCGGCGGTGAGTGGCATGGCGCATGGGACAGATATGACCACTTGTCAGCACTTGCCGACAGCCTTACTGCGCGTGGAGATATTTCGAATATGATAATCGTATGCGCAGAAGCCAACCAGGGGTATATGATGTATTTCAATGCCTATAAGGATGCCGAAGGTACCCCAGACTGGCAATATGAGGATTATTTCTTCAAAGAACTGATACCGTATATTGAGTCAAACTACCGTGTGCGCACCGATTGTGGCGGGCGTGCCATTGCCGGATTCTCAATGGGTGGCGGTGCTGCCGTGGTCTATGGCGTCCACCATCCGGAGATGTTCTCTATGGTTTATGGCATCAGCGGCTATCTGCGCCGTCAGCCTTTGGAGTTTCTGAAGAATGACCCGACGGGCGAATGGCGCCAGCGTGTGATAGAGCAGAACAATCCCATCAAGCGCATCGCAGAGGGTACGGAAGAAGATGTCAGCAGATGGAGAAATGTAGATTGGCACGTCAGCGTTGGTGACCACGATTTCACGTTGGAGGCCAACATGGATATGGTCAAGGAATTTCGTGATAAGCACATTCCATATTCCTTCACCGTTCATACAGGTGACCACAACCACGTCTGGGTGTCAAGTATGCTGCCCGATGTGCTGAAATGTGCTGACAGACAATTTACCTCAGGAAATAAATAAGGGTAGGTGATAACCTTGCATAATAAAATCAGGGCTGACTCTCGGAATGGAGTCAGCCCTGATTTTATGTATTACATGGGAACTTAATGTCCCATGAGGATTTACTTGAACAGCAGTGGAGCCATCTCACGCAGGCTGCGGCGCCATGTGAGGAACTCGTGTGCAGTGCCCTCGCTGATGAAACCGTGTGCATTGAAGCCTGCGGCTTTCAGTGCGTCAACGCTCTGCTTGATGCCCTGTGGGTTCTCCTTTGAACCGCAGCTCTCGAAAATCATACGGACAGCCTTCGGATCCTTGATGTCTTCAGGAGCATACTGGCCACCGCTGAGCAGTCCCCAGTAACCGAATACCTCTGGACGGCGCAGGGTGATGAGCTTGGTTTCCATACCACCCATTGACAGACCTGCCATGGCGCGGTTCCACTTGTCAGCCTTGGTAAGGTAGTTGGCATCAATGAAAGGTACGAGTTCGTCAACGAGAAGTGTCTCAAACTCCTTGGCGGTGAACTGACCGATGGTGCCAAACTTGATGTTGTTTGTCAGACCATAGGCCATGACAACGATGAATGGCTTAATCTTTCCCTCGGCAATCATGTTGTCCATGATGATACCTGCATGTCCCTGCTTGCTCCAGCTGGTTTCATTCTCACCCCAGCCATGCTGTAGATAGAGCACAGGGAAACGCTCCTGCTTGCCCTTTACGAGCTTGCCGTACGTTGGTGGCAGATATACCATAGCGGTCTGCATCTGTCCGAGACTCTTTGAGTAGTAGAGCACCTCAGTGACAGTGCCGTGAGGAATGTCGGTGCGGAGTGCATAGAAGTCCTGGTCTGGAGCAGGAATCTCAATACCGCTCTCCCAACGGCAAGAACCGAAGTAGTTGTGAGTGCCTGGGTCGTTGACCGTTGCACCGTCTATTGTCAGATGATAGTAGTGGAAACCTGGGTCCATTGGGCCGTCGGTAGTGCCTGTCCATACTCCTTCCTTATCTTTGTGGAGCACCGTGCCGCCGCGTCCGCCAAGACCGAGACTTACGATGACAGACTTTGCATCAGGAGCCACAATGCGGAAACGTGCGTAACCCTCGCTGTTCACCTGAGGATACTCCTGGCCGGGCTGGTTCATGCTGTTAGGCACGAAATCCTCCTTTGGCTTGCGTGTATCGAGTGAAGGGTCGAAGTCGCGGATGGCGCGGTAGCATGCCTTTGGCTTGTAGTTCTCGTCGAAAGGCAGAGGATGGTTGTTCACACCAAGCCATGAGTCGCGGTCACCGAGGTTCCAGAATGTAACGTTGTCGATTACGTCGGCATGCTTGCGGAATATCTTGAACAGACGAGCATACTGGTCTGTCTGGAGTGTACCCATGTATGCTGGCATAGGCTTAGCCTCGCCACGAGAGAACATCAGCTGACCGCCGCTCTCGTTGTTCATACGCAGGTCAAGCTCAGTGATGTGGATGTGCTTAACGATTTCCTTGAAACGAGTGATGGCTTTGTCGAGCTGTGCCTCGTCAGGGAAATAGATGTTGTAGTGGCCCTGCATGCCGATACCGTCGATAGGCACACCTGCATCCTTCATCTTTTTAACCATGTTGTAGATGCGCTCGCGCTTGCCCTCGTCCACGCAGCTGTAGTCATTATAGAACAGCAGTACGTTAGGGTCAGCCTCGCGTGCAAACTGGAATGCCTTGGCAATAAACTCATCGCCGCAGAGCTGGAAATGACGGCTCTGACGATAAGGGCTCTGCTCACGGCCCGGCCATGAACGACCGTCGTCAGCCATTGCCTCGTTTACTACGTCCCATGCATATACCACGTCCTTGTAACGGTTCATGATGGTGTGGATATGGTCGCGCAGACGCTCATAGAACACCTCTTTCTTGACAGGCTTGCCTTTCTTGTCGGTGAACATCCAGTCAGCAAACTGAGAGTGCCAGCATAGACAGTGACCACGCATCTTGATACCGTTCTGACGACAGAAGTCGGCAATTTTGTCGGCCTTCTCGAAGTTCCATACACCTTCTTGTGGGTGAATCTCTCCTGGTTTCCAGTCGTTCTCAGCGGTAACACTATTGAACTCTTTCTTGATGAGCGCAATCTGGTCATTGTCGCTCACGTTGCGCTGGTTGAGAGCTACGCCGATTGTGAAATAATCCTTGTAGGCGTCTTTCAACCCTTGCGCTCCTGCTGTAGCGCTGGTGGCTGCCACAAGCAGTGCGATAGTGGTTTTAAAAATTGATTTCATTTGTTTAGATCTTTTACCTTGTTGTTAATATCTATTATTTAGAGTTTGTATTCAAGCATCGTCATAGAATATGGTGCAACGTCAAGAGAGAAACGCTTGCCAGTCTTTACCTGCTCGGTGGTAGGCACGACAGGCTGCTGCTCGTAGTTGTTCTCACTTTCTGCCTCACCGGTCAGCAGAGTCTTTGTTGCCGTACCCTTGACACCGAAGCGTGAGAGGTCGATGTTGGCCTTCTTTGGCTCCGCTGTGGCGTTGACAACCTTGACGTAGAGACGGCGTGTCTTGGTGTTGAGCACAACAGACTGACCGAAGCGCACACCTTCCTGTGGCTGTATAGCGTCGGCAGCGTCGTTCTCAAACTTCACGCAGTCACCGTAGTAATACTGTCCTGCAGACTGTCCGAACATCTGCTGTACGTAGTAGCTGCATGTGAGATATGGACGTTCGTTGTCGAAGTAAATCAGATCAGGATTCCAGTTTGTGGCATCCTTGCGAGCAAACAATGGTGCGTAGCTGGTCATCACTACCACGTCGCCGTTGCGCTCTACGTGCAGCAGGTAAAGTCCTTCTGCCAGAGCATCAATCAGTTTCTTGTCCTTGGCCGCATATTCGCCCAGATACACCTTCGTCTTGCGTGTACGAGGGTATTTGTCATACTGGCGTTTGTCGAGGAAATAGTCTCTTGGCTCATAGTAATGCTCGTCAATGATAGGCATGCCAAGTTCCTCTGCCAGTTTCCAACCGTTCTCAAGGTCAGGGTTGCCCTCATGTGAACCAGGACCAGCTGTGCCGACGATTACGATGTCAGGATAACGCTCATGCACCTTATTATATATATAGCGGAAACGCTCGCAGAACTCAGGAGTAATCTTCTCCTCGTTGCCCAGACCGAGATATTTCAGTCCGAAAGGTGCTGGGTGTCCCTGTTCAGCACGTTTCTTTGCCCATTCAGATGTAGCAGGATCGCCATTAGCCCATTCGATGAGGTCAAGTGCATCCTGTGCCCACTCGTCCATTTCCGACATTGGAACAACATCCTGCGCCTGGGTCTTCATGCCCCAGCCGCCGTTTGTTCCCTGACATGAAACACCGCAGGGGAGAATAGGCAGCGGCTGCATGTTCAGATCCTCACAGAACTGGAAATACTCATAATAGCCCAAGCCCATAGACTGATGGTAACCCCATGTATTCTTCAGTGAACGACGCTTTTCCTTCGGGCCGATGGTTGTTTTCCATCTGTAAGTATCCCAGAAACCGTCGCCACCACCGTGTACTACGCATCCGCCGGGGAAACGCATGAACTTAGGATGAAGGTCGGCAAGAGCCTGTGCAAGGTCAGGACGCAGTCCGTGTCCCTTGTATGTGTCCTGTGGCATCAGTGAAACATGGTCAACGTCCATGCTTCCTGCATTCAGCATAAGTATCTGGAGTGAAGCCTTCTTGCAATCCTCACCGGCAGTCAGCGTGGTGGTATACTTCTTCCACTGTGCACCGTCAACGCTTATCACTGTGTCAGCAATCAGTTTCGGGTCTTTGCCCCATCCCTGAGGCTCAACGAGAGCCACGCGCAGAGTCATGTTCTTGTCAGCAGTGCGCAGGAATGCAGAGAAATCATACTTCGCACCTGCCTTCAGAGTGATACCGTCAAAGCCGCCGTTCTCCAGTCCATAGCCCTTCCAGCCATTGTAATCATAATATTCCTTTACACGCTCGGCAATGAGGTGCATGTAGGTGGAACGGTAGTCCGTAGCCTTGTTTTCATCAATGCGCACCTGCATGGTACCCAGCGAGTGTCCAGGTCTTACCTGTTTCCATGCCGTACCCGGACCCCATCCGTCGCGTTCTGCGGGGTTGAACTCGAATGAACCGTTTTGCAGCAATTCTGCATAGAGGCCACCGTCAGCACTTGACGAGATGTCCTCGAAGAAGATGCCTATCAGTTCATCGCTGATGGCTTTGCCGCCTGATGGGGCGGTCATAGTTTTTTGTGCGTTGGCATTCAGTGCCGTCGCTGTCGCAAGAAGTGCGACAAGAGTTTTTACGTTAATCATTTTTTTAATATTTAGGTTATTCCTGAAATTCCTATTTTCATAGTAGGATTTATTTCTGTCTCGAATCTATTTCCATACAAAGTTATTATTTTTTTTTGCAATATACTCACATGAAAATGTTTTTTTTGTATATTGTTGACATTCACGCTTGCCAATGACACATTTTTCTTGCTAATTTCTTGTTAATTGTTGCAAAAAAAGTTTGTTGAAACATGAATTTTGTTTACCTTTGCAGTGAAATCATGATTTAAACAATATATGAAGAAGTTTCTTTTAATACTGGCGGTTTTTGTTTCATCGTTGTCGTGGACCTATGCAGCCATTCAGGGAGGACATTTCATTTCGTCAGATCGCTTTTCCAGTGGTCTGATCAATGATGTGTACCAAGATAAATATGGTTATGTCTGGGTAGCAACGGATTATGGTTTGAACCGTTTTGACGGTTATCGTTTCACAACATATCGTAACAAACCTTCGGATGAGACATCTGTGGGGACAAACATTATTGCTACGTTGAAGACGGACCGTGATGGCCAGTTATGGGTAGGAACAGCTGTGGGCCTTGACAGGTATGACTATGCAACAGATACGTTTGTGCATTATAAGTTTGACCGTAATGTAAGGCCCCGTGTGACAGAAATCATTGAACGTAGTGATGGTAAACTGTTGGTGGGAACCGCCGGTTATGGTCTGTACTTGTTGTCAGACATACATGATGAAGCTGGTGTGCTGCACCATATGGGGGATAAATATGGTGCGGGCAAGAACAATTCTTTTTTCTCCTATATGTTAGAAGACAGTCGTCACCGTGTATGGAAAAGCAGTTATGATAATCATCTGGTAATGCGTGATGCCTCAGGGCTGCATTACATGGAAGCAAGTAAGGGTGACGTTGCCGGCATTCTTGAGATGAGTGACGGTAGTGTGATGATTGTCTGCACGCATGGTCTGCAACAAAGCAACGGACGTAACCTGGCAGATGCAGACATGGATATGTCAGTGATAGGTGGAAAGGAAGTGAATTTCACATGTGCACTGCGTGACCATGAAGGTAATATATATATAGGTTCGCGAGGCAATGGCCTGTTCTGTCTGCCAAACGGCAGCAGAAAACTTGAGCGTGTGGCCTGCATTACCAAGGATTTTGACTTGAATACGGCAAAGGTGTGTGCCATCACAGAAGATAAGAATGGTAATCTTTGGCTGGGTTGTGAGATGATGGGATTGGTGATGCTTGAGCGCACACCTCCGCAGTTCCAGACATGGGGATTCCAGACTCAGGGTGTGCATCTCTGTTCTACTATATCATCTGTATGTCATGGTGATGGTGGCATCACTTGGTGCACGGTGCCAGGAAATGGCGTGTTCGGTTTTGATAAGGATGGACACATAACTGCCCATCCTGCCAGTCCGCCATTGACACAATGCTTATATCGTGATACCGAAGGACGCTATTGGGTAGGAACCAATCAGGGAGTATATGCCTACAACCCGTTGACGGGCAGTTCGCAGCAGAAAATGTCTTTGGACTGTGATGGCTTCAATGACATGGTTTACATGGGTGACAACAAACTGTATGTGTCGGCATTCTCACGTGGTTTCTGTATGCTTGACATAGCAACAGGACAGGTACGCAGTTTCAGATCGCAGGATAATAACGGTCGTCGCGGCAGTCTTTGCAACAACTGGGTTGTAGCTATGATGCCGGACCGCAATGGTCGTTTGTGGCTCGCCACTGCTGATGGCGTATCTTGTTATGATCCACATACGGACAGTTTCCGTTCTTTAGGATTTGAAAAACTTCTCCCAGGCATTTTATGCTCGTCTCTTTGTGAAACATCACAGGGTGACATACTGATAGGTACAGACAGAGGATTATTTGTCTATAAGTCAAACCTGCATAAGGCAGTACTGTTTCATGACGGTGATGCTCTTGTTGACAAGGCAGTGTGTTACATCGTTGAAGCGAACGGTGGCGATATCTGGTGTTCTACTTCTGCAGGACTGTGGCAGTACGACATTCGTCGCCAGTGTTTCATAAGTCATATCAGTGACAATGGCTTGAGTGGCAAGGAGTATATTGTCGGTGTAGGACAGCATACGGACAACAATATAATATTCTTTGCCAACAACGAGGGTGTGGTAGCCTTCAATCCTTCGCAGGTGGTTAACAGGCAGCAGGCTCTGCCGGCAGTGACGCTGACCAATTTCATTTTGGCTGGTCGTGCGATAAACACCACTACACTGTCTGACGGCACGTCCATCATCACTCGCCCGGTTATGGAAAGCGACCATTTCCGTTTGTCATACCTTGACAATACGTTTGTCATGGAGTTCTCGCTGCTTAACTACGACCAACCCAACAATGTGGTGTTTGAATATCGCATAGACGATGGCGAATGGCAACAGAATCCTGAAGGCTACAACTCCGTGCACCTTAGTCACATGCAACCGGGTACATACAAACTGGAGGTACGTGCGCTTTTCTCTGGAACGTACTCTGCTTCTCGTGTATTCACCATTGTCATCACTCCGCCGTGGTATAAGTCAACGCTTGCCATCATTATATATATAATGCTGTTGCTCTCGCTCGTGGCGTTCATCGGTTGGATGTGGCATCGTCATGCTACGCAGCAACTTGACGAGGAGAAGATGAAATTCCTCATCAATGCCACGCATGACATACGTTCACCGCTGACTCTCATCATGGGAGCTGTGAGCAAGTTGAAGGGCGTTGGCTCAACAAGTAGTCCAAAGTCAGCAGAAGAACTTAATACTCTCAATGCATCTGTTATCAAACCTTCTGTTGATGCCATTGACCGCAATGCACAGCGATTGATGCTGCTTGTCAATCAGATTCTGGACGAACGACGTCTTGACAAGAATCAGATGCGTCTGCACTGTCGCGAAACAGATTTGGTACAGTTCATTAATGTCATATACAAGCTCTACCAGTACAACGCTTCACAGCGTGACATACGTTTCGCCTTCGAACACGATTCTGATCGTGTCATGGCATGGATAGACCGTATCAATTTCGACAAGGTATTGTCAAACCTTCTTTCAAACGCATTCAAGTATAGCTTTGATGGTGGAGAGGTGAAGGTAGTGCTTCGTGAACTGGAGAAAGAAATAGAGATACAGGTAATAGATGCCGGATTGGGTATCAAGCAAGATGACGTTGACCATCTGTTCGACCGTTTCTATCAGGGTCGCAATGCCGACGACCTCGGTATGCGTGGCACAGGTATCGGTCTGAACTTGAGTAAGGCCATCACAGAGATGCATGGCGGACAAATCAAGGCAGGCAACCGTGATGACGGACAGCGTGGTGCATGTTTCACCGTCACCTTGCCAAAGGGCAACGACCATCTGAAGCCAGAGCAGATCGTAACTGAAACCCCGACCGAGAAACCGCAGACGGTGATAGGTAGCGGTGTGCGTCAGTCGCGTCCGTTCAATATCCTTATAGTCGATGATGACATAGAGATAGCCAACTACATCATGGATGAGTTGGGTGGCCGTTACCGTTTCAGCCATGCTCCAAACGGTCGTGAGGGCCTGAAGATGCTTCTCACCGCCAACAGTCAGCAGGGAGAAGGTCAGCAACAGGCTTTCGACCTTGTGGTCAGCGATGTCATGATGCCAGAGATGGATGGCATATCCATGTTGCGCCGTATTAAGAAGAATCCGCAGGTTTCGCAGGTGCCGGTTATCATGCTGACATCGAAGGCTGAGGTGGAACATAAGCTCGAAGGCTTGAAGTCTGGTGCCGATGCATACATCGCCAAGCCTTTCAACATGGAGGAGCTGCATATCCAGATAGACAACCTCATTGACAATGTGCGCCGTCTGCGTGGCAAGTTCAGTGGTGCTGTCCAGCAGGAGAACCGAATGGAGAACATCGAGATAAAGGACAATGACGATGCTCTCATGGAGCGTATCATGAAATCTATCAATGCGCATATCTCAGAGTCAGACTTCAATGTTGACTCTCTCTGTTCCGATGTAGGCATCAGCCGTGCCCAGCTGCACCGCAAGATGAAGGAGATGACGGGTATTGCCAGTGGCAAGTTCCTGCGCAACCTTCGTATGGAGCAAGCGGCACGTCTCTTGCGCGAGAGCAAGGTAAACGTATCGCAGGTTGCCTACCGTGTGGGCTATGCCGACCAGGCACATTTCTCAACAGCCTTCAAGGCTCATTTCGGTTTGTCACCATCGGAATATGCCGAACAGCACAAAAACATGGATGAGTGACGTTTTTCCGCTTTTTGATGAAACAAAAATCCTTGGCTGCATACAGCAAAGTTACTACCTTTGCACTGTATGCAGCCTATATTTTTGCAATTAATTTTTAATACTAAATAACCAATGATTAAAAAAACACTTTTACTACTTTTCATGTTGCTTGTGGTGGCATGGCAAACTGTCGGTGCCCAGCAGCGCCGTCCTATTGATTCTCAACACCCTATGTGGTTCATTCACGTTGACGTGTGGTACAAGGCCGACCCACAGAAGATAATCGACCTTATACCAGAGAAGATAAGGCCATACGTATGCTTGAACCTTTCCCTGTCATGTCAGTATGATACGGATAAGAACGTGTACAAGATGCCGCAGTATGCCTTCCAGACATACAAGTCGTGGGCTACTGTGTGCCAGAAGAACGGCATGTGGTTCTCTTGTCAGCCAGCATCAGGCGGCCATACGCACATCCAGGATGACGACATGGTGACTTTTGAATATTTCTTCAAGACCTTCCCCAACTTCCTCGGCTGGAACTACGCTGAGCAGTTCTGGGGCTTCAATGAGGCTGGCGACAAATCATCGTCAACCCAGACGAGCCGCTGGGCGCTGTTCGGTCGTCTGGTCGAGATGTCGCACAAGTACGGTGGACTCCTGACAGTATCGTTCTGCGGCAATATCTGGAGCCATGGTCTGAATCCTATCGGCGAATTGAAGCGCGATGCCGGCTTCCTCGAGGCCTGTAAGAAATATCCTGAGGCTATACTTTTCCTCTATAAATACACAACCAGCTCATGCTTCTATAACAACGAAAGCGTGACGTTCGGTCCGTTTATCTCTGGCCTTACCAAGGCCTACGGTGTGCGTTACGACAACTGTGGCTGGAAGGGTGCCATGGATGCCATTTTCGGTGAGCCCAGCGGCAAGGGATATCCTGCAGCCGCAGGCGTTGGTACGGTAATGGAACAGATGGGCGTAAACGGTGCCAGTGTATGGGACGGCCCTGAACTGACATGGAGTCAGGAATGTTTCCGCGAGTCCGGCACCAGCACGGTGGACGGTTACACGCGCCGCAACTGGGCACGATTCCCAATATTTGAAGGCGTTTGGCAGGATATGTTCTACCGCGTCATCAACGGACAGATATACATTCCTTCCCGTGAAGAAGTCGTAGGTAAGACTAAGATTGTAGTCATCAATGATATCACATCCGGTGATGACCAGGCTAAATATGCTACATGGGACGACCTTTACGATGGTGTTTACAAGATGAGCGACCCCATGAACCGCAACAACGGACGATGGATGGACAACTACTGCTACTTCAAGAGCACTGGACGTTACGGGGCGATACCGATGGTGACAGATCTTTATGACGACCTCGCAAAATCGATTCCCGTACAGGTAAAGAAGTCAAACTATACCTCACGGTGGTCAACCACTACCAAGAAGACTGCCGACTTTAACACCCAATACCCAAAGGTGTCAACCGGCGACATGTATGTAAACCGCTACCGCAACCAGTTGATTACATATAACCCTCATTCTTATCTCGTAGCTCCGAAGAAGCAGCGTGCCAAGGCCACCATTCCTCTGAAATACAATACCTGTGAGAATCTGATTCTTAATTATGACTTGCTGTCAAGTGCACTCATCCGTGAGTTCAGCGACTCAATGTATATCTACATGAACAACTATCGCACTGACTCCACGGCATTCCGCACCGACACCATTATCATCACCGGTGTGACTGAGCAGCCTACACGTAGGATCGTGAAACACGGTGCAGCCCAGAATGCAGGTTCTATGACCGCTGATCTGAAATATGACGCAGAGACGCAGACCGCAGAGTGTGTAGTGAAGCACTGTGGACCTCTTGAACTCTATATCAAGTGTAAAGGCAATGCTGACCGTAGCGATGCCACCGATGCCATCGCCATCACACCACTGCCACAGCCAAAGCAGCCGGAGGAGTGGCGTGGAGAAATCCTCATCGAGGCAGAAGATATGGACTATCGCAGCATTAATTCATGCTGCACAGACCCATATACGTGGTATCCGAATGTTATTGGCCATTCAGCCAACGGATTCGTTGACATGGGCACCAATACCAGCGGTTCACTTCGCCATACGCTGAAGCTCAGCGAGAATCAGGCAGGTAATTACAAGATTGGTGTGCGCTATATGTGCACTGCGAAGAATACCACGCTTGGAATAAATGTAAATGACGGCGCTCGTAAGTTTGCTACTTGCAAGAAAACACAGAATAATGAATGGCGCTGGGCTACCATTGATGCTACGCTGCAAAAAGGTGACAATACACTCGTGATAACCAATGTCAATGGTGTAAGCATGTATATTGACCAGATAAGCTACCTTCCGGAGGGTGTGGAACCTATGAAATACTATGTCAACGTCAACTCTGCCAAGGGCGGTACGGTGACACCTGACATCGATGAGGCTAAAGAGGGCGATACCATAACACTGTCGGTGCAGACAAAAAAGGGCTACGAACTTACCGAGCTGCGTGTTGTCAACTCCGTTTTCTATACTCTTGAGAAGACCATCACCATTGACGAAAGCGGCGACATCAAGTTCTGCATGCCTAACGATAACGTGACGCTGGAGCCTGTATTCACCAATACAGCTGCTGTATATAAGGTGGATTTTGCCAACACCGTGGGTGGCAAGATGCCTGAAGGCTGGCGCTGCGTACAGGAAGACAATACGGTTCACTCATATCCTAATACCTACAGCACTGGTGCACGTATCATGAGTGGCTTTGCCGGCTGTGATGGCAATGCTCTCTATTGGCGCAACAACTGTGCAGAATATGGCAGGCAGTCAGCCTATCCGCTCACTCTGGTTCCAGGCAGATACACTCTGAATTTCGCCATGGCAGCATGGAAAGAGTCGCCAAGCTACAAGGTACAGATTCTCAATGCCACCACGGGAACTTCAATAGCGGCATCAAACGTGCTGTCTGCCGCACCGAATGCCAATGGCAACTCGGCAGCCAACTTGAGCAGTGCTACACCGCAGACATTGGAGTTCACTGTCAGTGAGGCTGGCAACTACATTATCAGTTTCACCGACCAGACCACATGGGGCGGTTATCATGAGTTCCTGCTTTGCGACTGCAACTTGGTTATCGACGAAGAATACACCGGCATTCGTCTCACCACCGCTGACGATGCTGCTACACCGGCCACCTTCGACGTACTTGGTCGCAGCACCAACTCTCTCCGCCGTGGCATCAACATCATACGCACTGCCGACGGTAAGGTCAAGAAGGTCATGATAGAACGTTAATAAATAACGTGAACTCGACGAAATAAATATTCTTTTATCGTTAATGTCATTAATATAGACCATTAATGTCATTAATAACCTTAGTGTAAAGTATTAATGGTATTAACGAATGAACTTAACGGCATTAATGTAAAAAAGATAAAAACGACCATTGTGTCTTACAGTGGACAAATGTCATTAATAATTTTGTCGAACTAACGTTAAATAGACAATAGTACTCAAATCCTTGAATCCGGGACTATACTCTTCAGAGGGAATAGTTCCGTGGTTCAAGGATTTTTTTTGCATATTATTGCCTTTTGTCCCTATAACTCCTCTATCACTCCATTTCTACTCCTCTATCACTCCCTACAAAAAGTTACTTTCCCCTTCCTTTTCCTTACACTTTGTTTTTTTAAACCTCGATTTCCTTGCGCTGTAGATTTTTTCTTTCCAACTCTTTTCGTACAGCCGAAAATAGCGAATTTCGCAAACTGCTGACAATTAACATCTTAATTTTTTAAGACAATTTTAGTTCAGTAAAGGCTATCAAATTACCGTGTAAAAGCTATCATTTTGCGTTGTTAAAGCATACATATTACGAGGTAAAAGCTATCGAATTACAACGTAAAAGATGCCTTATTACATTCCGGAAACTATTTCCGCATGAAAAAGTGCAAAAAAAAGTGCCGCTATGAACTCTATTTTGAGTTTTCTGACGGTACTTTTCATTTTGACACTTTGCAAATAGAAATGACCGTAAACATATCAAAGTGTCAAAAATAAAAAACATATAATCCCCGTGTAGTTACATCCCACAGTTGAATACTATATTCTTTACTGTATTTCTATACAATGTTTATATTATGAGAATAAAACTTATAAAACATATTTTTAAAAACATGTGGTTTCCAGAAATATTATTTTGCGGTTTGAGAAAAGTTTTGTAACTTTGCAGGTGGAATAAATTATAAGCGAGCAATGGATAATAGCGAACGCTACATAAACCCCTATACCGACTTTGGTTTCAAGAAACATGAAGAAAGTCGCAAGGAATACTGGGACTACACCAGCACCCTTCAGACGGCAGAGAAGAAAGGACATGCAGAGGGTAAGGCAGAGGGGCTTGCCGAGGGTATGGAGAAAGGTGAGCGTAAGGCTAATGAAGCTATTGCCCGTAAACTCAAGTCTATGGGTGTATTGTCTGTGGAGCAGATAGCCGATACGACAGGTTTGTCGGCAGAAGAAATTGAGAAACTGTAATATAGTTGAGAAATAGAGGTTTAAATAGCGCGCAAACGGTGACGCAGACGAGGATGGACAGCCGAGCATTACGATGGCAGATGCAAACCAGATCGTGAATATATTCCTGAACAGCGCACAGTGATTCGTCTTTGTGACCGCGGATTATATTTTTTGCGACCACAGATTGCACTGATTAAGCAGATTTTTTTTTCGACTACAAATTTGACGAATTAGGGCTGCGCAGCTTTTACCAAGTGTAGCGACTAAAAGAACCTTCTGTGTGAGAACTTTGAATTATACGATTTTTCCCTCCGGATGGTGGCTCGTTTGAACCGTGGTAAGACATAACAGTCCGAATGGCACTGGATGCCTGAACTTTTTATGTTGACAATGACATAATAATAAATCTTTAATACAAACAAGAAATGAAACAAAAACAAGCGCTTATGAAGGCCTTTGCGGCCCTCACCCTTTTGGTAGCAGGTAGTGCGCTGCCTGCGAATGCACAGTTTGGAAGCCTGAAGGGACTTGCCAACAAGGCGAAGAAGGCCGTGAAGGAAAAGGTGAATGATACGAAGAACGGAGCAAAAGACAATCTGAAGCAGCAAGCCGAAGGCTCGGTGAACGAGGTCGCAGGTACAAACGGCGGCAACGAGAGTAGGGGGGCATCAAGCAGTTCGTCAACTTCAGCGGCAGAGCCAAAGAAGAATATACACATGTGGGTGAGCGAGCGTGACTACAGGCGTGCTAAGCATGTAGATTGGGATTACACGTCAAGCACGACGGATATAATCAATGACATGGCTTATTGGTTGAAGCGTCTGAGGGCATCTGCCGAGAAGGACGACAAGAGCCAGTTGGACTTGGAGGCTCTGGACCGTCTGACAAAGGGACGACCGAGCTTTGATATCATTGATGAGGAATATGGAGATGATACCGGGGTTGAGAACGTTAATATAGGAACATGGAAGAGTGAGCGTCGTTATGTGGTTAGGGCAGCCATAGAGATTCGCGACAATGTGGAGCTGTTGAGTGACTTGAATTGGCAAATCAATAATTCAACAGACGAAGAGAAGGCATTGAAGAAGGAAATTACGACGGATATCCATAAGGCTATCCTGCTGAAGAGATATCAGCAGGCTGTCCAGATGAACCGCTATGGCAAGGCAATCAGCGGCAGCAATGCGTGGGTAAACAAATTGGTCAAGGACAACTTCCCGGAGTGGGGCAAGATTGTGGCATCAAAGATTAACACAGACTATAAAGTGAACTACAAGTCTCCGGGAGTTCCGAAGAGCCGTTACCACTCAGCCGTGGTGATGTGTCAGGACCAGGGTTACAAGGTGTTGCACTACATACAGTTGTCGCAGCCATACAAAGGCGGTGGCAAATATGGCAATTCAGAAGTTCGCTATGGCGGTATGAAGTGGAGTGAGGCTGTAACCATTGTCAAGTAAACTGATAACAAACTTAAACAATGGGAGGTGGTATGTAGGCTGCCTCCCATTGTTTTTTTACAATTTGCGGTTTTAATTCAGGGATAATGAGAAATCGTGGCGAAAAATATTTGGCTGTTTCAGAGAAAAGCAGTACTTTTGCACTATGGCAAAGAAAGAACTGAACTTACGTGATGTGTCGTTCCTGAACCTCATGCAGCGACGCATCTTCAACGTGCTGATAATAGCCAACCCATACGATGCCTTCATGCTTGAGGACGACGGACGCGTGGATGAGAAGATTTTCTCAGAGTATATGCAGCTCGGACTGCGCTACCCGCCGGTATTCACGCAGGTGGCTACGGTAGGCGAGGCTGCGTCGGTGCTCAACGATACGCAGTACGACCTCATAATATGTATGCCCGGCAATGCCGACAACGATGCCTTCGACGTGGCTCATGCCGTGAAGCAGATGTCGCCCGACATACCGTGCGTGGTGCTGACGCCGTTCTCGCACGGCATCAGCCGTCGCATGCAAGACCTTGACCTCAGTATCTTCGACTATATCTTCTGCTGGCTCGGTGATACAGACCTCATCCTCTCAATCATAAAGCTGATAGAGGACAAGATGAACGTGGACAACGACACGCGTGAGGCTGACGTCAAGTGCGTATTGCTCGTGGAGGACAACATACGCTTCTATTCATCAATACTCCCCAACCTTTATAAGTATATCCTCACGCAGAGCCTGAACTTCGCCACCGAGGCGCTCAACTCGCAGGCGGAGATGCTGCGCATGCGCGGACGGCCGAAGGTGCTGCTGGCAAGAACATACGATGAGGCGTGGGCACTGTATGAGCAATACAAGGACAATATGCTCGGAGTCATCTCTGACTGCCGTTATCCGAGGCAGGGCGAGGTGGATCCCAATGCAGGCCTGCTGCTGCTGAAGAATATTCGTGAACAGGATGAATATCTGCCGCTGATACTTGAGACATCGGAGACAGGCGTAGATTGCGACACCAACGGTGTGCGTATGCTTGACAAGAACTCGAAGAAGTTCAGCGTGGATTTGCGCCACATCCTGTCAGAGCATTTCGGTTTCGGCGACTTCCTCTTTCGCAACCCCGACACGAGAGAGGTGGTGGCTGTGGCGCATAACCTCAAGGACCTACAGAACCTTGTATTCAAACTGCCATACGAGACGATGCTCTACCATGTCAGCCGCAACCATATATCACGCTGGCTTGCGGCACGTTGCATATTCCCTGTCAGCTCTTTCCTGCGCGACATAACATGGCACAAATACCCTGATGTAGATACGCACCGCCAGATAATATTCGATGCCATCGTGGCCTACCGACACATGAAGAACCTCGGAGTGGTGGCAGTGTTCAATAAGGACCGTTTTGATTCCTATTCGCATTTCGCACGCATAGGCGACGGCTCGCTCGGTGGAAAGGGTAGGGGACTGGCCTTCCTTGACAATATAGTGAAGAAGCACGAGGAACTGCAGCAGTTCAAGAATGCTCAGGTGTTCATCCCCAAGACCGTGGTGCTGTGTACGGATATCTTCGACCAGTTTATGGACAGTAACCAGTTGTGGGAGATAGCCCTCAGCGATGCCGGCGACGAGGAGATACTGCGTGCTTTCGTGGCGGCGGAGTTGCCTGCGACACTGATGGATGATTTCTCAACAATCATTGACGCTACGCACAAGCCACTCGCCATACGTTCTTCGTCGCTGCTTGAAGACAGCCATTACCAGCCTTTCGCAGGAATATACAGCACGTACATGATTCCATACACTGATGACCATAACCTCATGCTGCATAATCTTGCCACGGCCATCAAGTCGGTATATGCTTCGGTATATTATCATGACTCAAAGGCTTACATGACGGCTACGCAGAACGTGATAGACCAGGAGAAGATGGCGGTGGTGATACAGGAGGTAGTGGGACAGCAGTATGGCAGTCATTACTATCCAAACATCAGTGGTGTGCTGCGCTCTCTCAACTATTATCCCGTGGGCGACGAAAAGCCTGAAGAAGGCATTGCCGCACTGGCTCTCGGACTGGGCAAGTATATCGTTGACGGTGGTCAGACACTGCGCGTGTCGCCATACCATCCCAAGCAGGTGATGCAGATGTCTGAGATGGAGATTGCGCTCAGGCAGACGCAGACGCAGTTCTATTCCATTGGCTTGCCAACGGGAAAGGAAGTCAGCGTAAATGATGGCTTTAACATAGAGAAACGAATGGTAGGCGAGGCCGATGCTGACGGTTCGCTGCAATACATAGCATCGACCTTCGACCCGTATGACCAGGTTATACGTCCGGGACTGTACGAGGGTGGCAGAAAGGTCATATCGTTCAACGGTGTGCTTGAGCAGGAGGTGTGGCCGCTGCCTGAACTGATGCAGATGTCGCTGCGTCTTGGCGAGAGCGAGATGCGCCGTCCGGTGGAGATAGAGATGGCATGCAACATACACCCAGACAAGACGGGTGAACTGTATCTGCTGCAGATACGTCCTATAGTTGACAGCAAGCAGGTGCTTGATGAGGATTTGCTTGCCGTGCCGGATGCAGACTGTTTGTTGCGCTCACACAACTCGCTCGGACACGGAGTGATAGAAGGTGTGCAGCATGTGGTATATATAAAGGTGGATGAGAATTATTCCGCAAGCAACAACGACCTTGTTTCTGATGATATTGATGCGCTGAACGATAAGTTCCTTGCCAATGGCGAGAACTACATCCTGATAGGTCCTGGTCGCTGGGGCAGTTCAGACTCATGGCTGGGTGTGCCGGTGAAGTGGCCTAACATCTCAGGTGCAAAACTCATAGTTGAGGAGATATTGCCCAGTGCATACGTTGACCCGTCACAGGGTACGCATTTCTTCCAGAACCTCACATCGCTCGGAGTGGGATATTTCACCATCGACGTGTATCACGACCGCGCTACCAATCCTATAGACCCGAACAAGCAGTATGCACAGGGTGAACTGGAAATTCTAAACCGCAGGTATCTGGATGCTTTGCCGGCAGAACATGAAACGAAATACATCCGTTGTGTGCGGCTTCCAAATCCATGTGTGATAAAGATGGATGGCATGAAGCAGGAGGGAGTGGTAATCTGTGTTGAATTATAATTATAAATAAAGAAAACGCTAATTTAATATGAGAAAGATTTTTTCTGCTATCTTCGCTTTGTTTGCTGCTGCAAGCATGGCACAATGTACTGACAAGAAATTCGTGATAGTAAACTCTCCCGATTCTTTGTCAGAACTGACTGTTTATCTGCCCAAGGCTAATGTGGCCACTGGCAGAGCCATTGTGGATTGCCCGGGTGGCGGTTACACACATCTCGCTATGGACCACGAAGGACATCAGTGGGCGGAGTATTTCAACAGTAAGGGTATTGCCTTCATCGTTTTGAAATATCGTATGCCTAATGGTGACCGTAACATTCCGCTTGGCGATGCATATAATGCCATTCGTACTGTGCGTGCCAATGCCAAGGAATGGAATATCAATCCCAATGACGTGGGCATCATGGGATTCAGTGCAGGTGGACACCTCGCTTCCGCTGTGTCAACACATGCAGATGAGGCTGTGCGCCCGAATTTCTCTATATTGTTCTATCCAGTAATCTCGATGAATGAGTATGAGACTCACAAGGGTTCATGCGTAGGTTTCCTCGGTGACAAACGCAATGACAAAAGCCTGCAGTGGGAATGGAACTCTGCTACGGCAGTGAAACCGGGTGTAACGCCTCCTGCTATCATCCTGCTGGCGAGTGACGACAATGCTGTGCCGGCCCTAACCAACGGGGTGGCATATTACACATCTATGATTAAGGCTGGCAATCGCTGCGCCATGATGTGTTATCCAAGTGGCGGACATGGGTTTGGCTACAGGGAGAACTTCAAGTATCATGAGCAGATGCTTGGTGAACTGTCTCGCTGGCTTGAAACATTGCCTTCACATTAAATCTCACTCACATACACAAAAAAACTCGCAGATGCGCCTTGATGGGTATAGAATCCCATAAGGCGCATCTGTGAGTTTTTTAAGTTCTTTGAATAATATATGAGAGTTTACAGAACTTTCTTATACAGTTCTACAATCTCTGCCTCTGTTACGTCGCGTGGGTTGCCTGGTGTGCAGACGTCTGCGATAGCCTGAGCAGCAAGTGCAGGGATGTCGCTCTCTTTGATGCCAAGTTCGGTGAGAGTCTGTGGGATGCCCACACGGATAGAGAGAGCCTTGACAGCATCAACGGCAGCCTGTGCAGCCTGTTCAGCGGTCATACCGTCAGTGTTTACACCCATGGTCTTGGCGATGACACCGAACTTTTCGATGCACTTAGGCATGTTGAACTCCATGATGGTAGGCAGGAGCAGTGCGTTAGCCACACCGTGTGGTATGTCGTGCAGTGAACCCATTGGATGAGCCATACCGTGAACGAGGCCGAGACCTACGTTAGAGAATGCTTGTGCAGCGATGTACTGTGCCAGTGCCATGCCCTCGCGGCCTACTGGATTTGTTGGCTCCTCAACGGCGATTGGTAGGTTCTCAGCAATCATCTTGATAGCCTGAAGCTCATACATGTCAGACATTACCCATGCACCCTTGGTGATATAACCCTCGATGGCGTGTGTAAGAGCGTCCATACCGGTAGCAGCGGTGAGACCCTTTGGCAGAGAATACATCAACTCTGGGTCAACGATGGCAACGGCAGGGATGTCGTTAGGATCAACGCAAACCATCTTTGCCTGACGTTTCTCGTCAATGATAACGTAGTTGATAGTTACCTCAGCACCAGTGCCGGCTGTAGTAGGCAGTGCGATGATGGGCACACTCTTATGCTTGGTAGGTGCAACGCCCTCAAGGCTTACAACGTCAGCAAACTCAGGGTTGTTGGCAACGATGCCGATGCCCTTTGCTGTGTCCATAGAAGAACCGCCGCCGATGGCGATGATGCAGTCTGCACCAGAAGCCTTGAATGCTTCAACACCCTGCTGTACGTTGGTAACGGTTGGGTTTGGCTTGATCTCAGAATAAATCTCGTAAGGGAAGTTGATGCCGTCGAGTACCTCAGTCACCTTTGCTGTGGTGCCGACCTTAATCAGTCCCTTGTCAGAGCATACGAGAGCCTTTTTCAGACCCATGCGGTTCAATACTTCAGGAAGCTCCTTGCGAGCACCTGCACCGAAGTAAGACACTTCGTTAAGAATAAATCTTTGTGCCATAATTTTCTTAGAATTGTTTAGATGTTGGTTATTTAATCCAGTTATCTTTTGTAAATTTTATTTCTTTAATGAATATTCTCGCCATTCCGTTTCGTGCCTTGTCGTAGGCATGTGAAAGGTAGTACCATTTGCCGTCAAACTCATAGACAGAGCAATGGCCAATGCCGAAGAATTCTTTGTCGGGGCCATACAGCAGTGTGCCGCCTCCTTTTGCCATGTCCAGTCCTTTCCTGTCAAGATAAGGACCTTCCACAGACTTGCTACGACCGTAAACCGTCTTGTAAGTGGATGCCTGGCCACGGCAACAGTAGTCGTGTGACACAAAGAGGTAATAGTAACCGTTGCGGTAGATGATGAACGGTGCCTCTATGGCATTTTCACCAGCCTCGATGGTGTCATTACCTTCAATGGTGAATGTTGTGGCATCGTCAATTTCTGCCAGTGTTAGTTTCCTTCCTATGCGGCGAGCGATAGTGAATGGTGATGATACAGGTGTTTTCAAATCATCTGCAAGTTTCACTAATTGTATTCCGTCCCAAAAAGAGCCGTATGTGAGATATGGTGTGCCCGACTGATCGAATATCAGGTTTGGGTCTATGGCATTCCAGTTGTCTTGATGACGATGTGATGCAATCACCATGCCTTGGTCTTCCCATTTGTAATTGGGCGAGTTGGGGTCGAGAGTGGTGTTTGTTGCCACACCTATGGCGCTGCCGTTCTTTCCGAATGTGGAGCAGGAGTAGTACAAATACCATTTGCCGTTGTGGTGACTGATATCAGGTGCCCAGATGTGTCCGCGGAAACCTTGTACGGTGTCTGTAGCCCATTGTGGAATCCCAGTACGTGGGTCGAATACGGGCTTTTCCCTTTGCCATGTTTTCATGTCGGCAGATGACATTACGCTGATGCCCATGCCAGTGGAAAAAATATAGTAGCGTCCGTCTTCACCTTTTGCCATCACCGGGTCGTGGACGGCTGGAAGGGTAGGGTTGAATTCCGGTCGTTTGAATTCCTGTGCTTGTACGTGGAGTGCAAATAATAATATGAAAAGTATATAATTGATATGCTTGTGCATAATCTGTGCTTCTAATGTATTATTGTACGGGATTCCATGCACTTGACATAGAGAACACTGTTGCTGGTGTTATCTTCGCAGCCTCTTTCTTAGTCAGTTGCTTTGACCAAGCACAACGCTTAGATATGTTTGCACCCTCGCCGCGGTTGTTGTATTCAATATAACGGGCGGTTTTCTCATTGGCTTCGTTGTTCCAGTTGTGCCATCCCTCTGGACGGATGTGCTTACCAAGTTCACAGTTCATGAACAGGGTGTAGGCGTATGGTCTCCATGGGCGGCCGAGGTAGCATTTGTCCACACCTTCATCGCATGTAATGCGACAGTTATTGAAGATATATCCGTATTCCTGACCTTCAGGAGTAGATGAAGCAGTGATGTACGAATTGGTCTTGTTCTTTATGTCGCAATTTTCAAACCATGCTATGGATGGACCAAAGATGAAATCTGTGGTTCCTTCAATGTAGCAGTCTTTGAAATACAGTCTTGTGTTGGCTGTGCCTGTATATACAGTATCCTGGTTGCCGAGGAATCGACAATTGATGAAAACGAGTCTGTCACCTTCTGTGTGCAGTGCCACTGCTTGTCCCAAACGTGGGGCATTGTTTTCGATGGTGATGTTCTTCAGTGTGATGTCGTTGCCTTCTATCTTCAGAGTATATGTACCGAATGTTCCTATCTTGCGACCATCAGTGTATTTCGGGTTTGTTATGTTGGCGTGGTCATCGTATGTAATGATGGTATTGTCACGGTCTTCACCGCAAATCTCTATGTTTGTAAGGTAAGAGGGAATGATGAGTTTTTCCTTGTACGTACCTTTCTTTACATATATAACTTTGTGATATTCCATGAAAGCACGGCATACGTCGATGGCATCATCGATGTTACGGAACTGTCCGCTGCCATCGCGTGCCACGACAATAGTGTCGGGATTGTCCCAACTGTTGGCTGCATTGGCAGCAAAGGTGCTCATGATTGTGAGCATGAGAAGGATTTTTTTTTTCATTTTTAGCAAATCTTTATTTTGTTAGCAAGTCTTATCAATTTCTAAACTTTCATTTTATATTCTCGCTCTCAACTCCCGTTCTTCTGTTCTTAACTACCTTAACTTCGATGTACGCTTTGCATGCCGTTGATGGCGGTCAGTTGCCTGATTATCTTTTCAGTCACTACGTTGTTGGCAACGAGTAACTCCACATGGCAGGTGAATATTCCGTCATTTGTGTTTATAGTAAGGTTCTTTATATCCACATCGAATGTGTCGGATATGATGATTGAAACATCTTTTGTTATTCCCTTTCTGTCAATACCGCGCATCTCTATTGATGCCTTGAATGTTCTGTCGCTGCCCATGTTCCATTTGGCAGCCATGATGTCTGTGCCAAACGACGATTGCAACCTTTGCGCCTCGGAGCATGAACGCTGATGTATTTCAATCTGGTTGTGCTTGTTGACGTATGCCAGAATATTGTCGCCGGGAATAGGTCTGCAGCATTGTGGGAAGAGATAGCGATCGATGTTCTCCTCGTTGATGGTAATGGTTTGGTTCTTGTCGAAATCTTTTCCAACGATGAGCAGGGCGGAGTTCTTGACTTTCTTGCCTTTCTCCTTGACAAAGGGGATGAATCTGCGCCATCCTTTCTTGTTGCCTTGCTCGCCTTTGTTGCCATTACGCCCGTAGAGTATTGCGTTAAGCAGTTTGTCATCGAGTTTCACGTTTCCGTGTGCGATGTCAAGCAGGAGTCTGTCATGTGTCTTTGCCTGATGATATTCAGTAAGTTTGTCGAGCACGGATGTGGTGAGTGCCATGTCCTTCTGCTCCAACCATTGTCTGAGTGTATCTTCGCCAAGTTTCGCTTCGTCCCTTTCGCGTTTACGCAACAGTGCCTGTATCTTGTTCTTGGCTTTGGCTGTTGTTACGAAATTCACCCATTCGTGATGCACATGCTGTGAGTTGGAGGTGATAATCTCCACCTGGTCTCCACCTTTCAGTACATGTGACAGAGGCACGAGTTTATGGTTCACCTTTGCTCCAATGCAGTGTGTGCCGAGGAATGTATGTATTTGGAATGCGAAGTCGAGTGCGGTGCATCCTGCCGGCATTGTAATAATCTCGCCTTTGGGAGAGAAGACGAATATCTCTGATGCAAAGAGGTTCAGTTTTATTGCATCGAGGAAATCCATTGCGTCAGGTTGTGGATCGTCAAGTATCTCCTTGATGGTTTGCAGCCATCCGTTCAGTTCGTCTTCCGCAACTTTCTCTGTATCTGTGCCTGTTTTGTATTTCCAGTGTGCAGCGAAGCCCTGTTCGGCTATCTCGTCCATCTTCTGCGAGCGTATCTGCACCTCTATCCACTGTCCCATGTTGCTCATCAGTGTTACGTGCAGAGCTTGGTAACCATTGGCTTTTGGGTGTGACAGCCAGTCGCGCAGTCTGTCTGGATGTGACTTGTATAGCTTACACAGTGCAACGTATATGTTGAAACACTCGTTTACCTCCTCTTCTGCTTTCTGCGGTGTGAATATGATACGTACAGCGAGAATGTCGTATATCTCGTCGAACGAAACATGTTTCTTCTGCATTTTGTTCCAGATAGAGTAGGGGCTTTTTATGCGTGCCTTTATCTGGTAGTTGGTTCCCATCCTGTCGAGGGCCTCGCGTATTGGAGTGGTGAAATCGGCGAACAGCGTTTCTCGTTGTTCGCGGGTGTGTGCCAGTTTCTTTTCTATAGCGGCATATTCTTCAGGATGTTCATACTTGAACGAGAGATCCTCCAATTCTATTTTTATGGAGTTCAGCCCAAGTCTATTAGCAAGTGGGGCGTAGATATAAAGTGTTTCTCCTGCTATCTTACAACGTTTGCCTTCCGACTCTCTGTCGAGGTGTCGCATGTTGTCAAGACGGTCGCAAATCTTGATGAGTATGACACGTATGTCTTCACTCATCGTCAGCAGCAGTTTCTTGAAGTTTTCAGCCTGTGTTGAAGCTTTGTCTCCGAATATGCCTCCGGAGATTTTGGTCAGTCCATCAACTATCTGTGCAATCTTACTTCCAAAGATGTTTTGTATGTCGTCGATGGTATAGTCTGTATTCTCCAGTACATCATGCAGCAATGCCGAGCATATGGAAGTACTGCCCAATCCCATTTCCTGTGACACTATGGTTGCCACAGCTATGGGGTGCAACATATACGGTTCGCCAGAAGGACGTACTTCATCCTTATGGGCATTCAAAGCGAAATTGTATGCCTTCTGTATTACGTCAACTTTCTTGCGATGGTTAGAGCTCAGATAGCCCTCTATCAGTTGGTTGAAAGCTTCTTCAACAGTCTTTTCGTTCTTCATGTTTAGTCATAGTAGTGATTTGGTCAGTGTATCAAGTATGGAGATTATGGCTACTGCTTATCTCCTTCTTTTCTTTGATGTGCGTTTCTTGGCAGGCGCTTTCCTTGCCTTGCGCTTCTTGCTTACTTTTGCCTTAGCCTTGGTTTTGCGCTTCTTCGATGCGCGTACTTTTGCTGAGCGTCCGCGTTTGCGTGCCTTTGTCACCCTCTTTGTGCTGCGTGTGTATTTGCGTGTCACAGGCTTGCGTGCGGTGTAGCCAGGGCCGTCGTTCACATCCACAAGGTCGCGCTTCATCAGGTCAGACACATCGTATGCGAAGATGGAATCCTCCATTTCGATGAATTTCGATATGTAATCCACTGGCAGGCGCAGGTCTGTTGGTTCGCTGTAACCTGTCACGATGTCGCGACGATACTGAGGGTTCAGCGTACGCAGTTCCTTTATGTCGATGCCGAGCACCTGTGAAATCTGTTCAAAGTGCAGGTTCTTGTACAGCATGATGGTATCGGTCTGCACAGGCAGTTTCGTGAGCATCGGACAGATGTTGTGCTCACAATAGTATGTCATGACATAGTTGGCAGCTATGAACGCAGGAACATAACCGCGTGTCTCGCTTGGCAGGTATGGGTATATCTCCCAATAGTCTCGCTTACCTCCTGCACGCTGTATTGCCTTGTTGATGTTGCCAGGACCGCAGTTGTATGCTGCAATGACAAGACTCCAGTCGCCGAAGATGTTGTAGAGGTCGCTCAGATAGTGTGCTGCAGCGTATGATGATTTCACTGCATCGCGACGCTCGTCTATCATGGAGTTTATTTTCAGTCCGTAGCGTTTTCCCGTGGCGTTCATAAACTGCCACAGACCGCCGGCACCGACAGGGCTGACTGCATTAGGATTGAGTGCAGACTCTATCACCGGCAGGTATTTCAGTTCGAGTGGAAGGCCATACACCTCCAGTGCCTGTTCGAAGATAGGCATGTAGAAATTTGAAGCTCCCAGCATGAATGTGACGGAGCGGCGCAGACGACCAGTATAGCGGTCGATGAATTTCTGTACCACCTCGTTCCATGGCATTTCTATGGCCGTAGGCATACGCTTCAGCCTGTCCATGTACACTTCCTGCGGATATTCAGGGTTCTCGTTGCTCATGCGGCAGGTGGTGTCTGTCTGCAGATACTGCTGAGCATTGTATTGGTTTACCAGTTCATCGAAATCAATTGCCATACCGCCAGGCACTTCGATGATATCTTCGTGACCGTCTTTGTCGGTTATTATGATTTCCTCATTGTCGTTGGCGATGGAGTCGTTCTCCTCATCGTTCTCGTCCTCTTCATCTCCTTCTTCTTCTTCGTCCTCTTCATCCTCATCATCTTCCTCGTCGTCTTCGTCATCCTCATCGTCCTCTTCTTCGTCATCGGCATCGTTGTTGGGAGCCAGTGACAATGTTGAGAACTCGTTGATGTTAGCGTATATGCTGTTTGCAAATGGTGAAAGGCCAAAAAGTATGGCCAGTGCTAAAATGTAATATTTCAAGCTTTTGTTAATCATCAATGTTTTTGTTATGGATTATCAACTATTAATTTTTTATGTGTGTGTGAACTAAAAACTAAGTGCTCCATGCACTCCGATGGCAGAAGACTTGTTGTTGTTCATCACTGCTGGTTCTATCTGCAGGCTCAGGTCATCGGATATGTCAAACGATGACAAGGAAGCATCTACATAGGCATCGATTATTGACAGGGCATATACCCCCAACATGCAGAAGAAACTGAGGTCGCGCCAGCGACGGTATTTGTCTTTCCTCGATTTGAATATCTGCTTGTAGCGTGATTCGTTGGCAGATGTTATTTGGGTGCCGAGATGAAGGAACTGCGTGTAGCTCTTGGTATTAGGGTCGTTATCCATGATGTCGAGATATGCCTGCGAATAGTCCTGGTACATCTGGTTGTTCCATCGCATGGCGTATGCGCAACCGAGAAATCCTCCATATACTATAGGCAGTTTCCAGTATTTGCGGTTGTATATCTGTCCTGCACCAGGTATCACGATTGCGAGCCACATGGCTCGCTTCGGGTCTGGTTTCCATGTTGCCCAGTCTCGTTTCATCTTCTTGCTCGTCTGCTGTGTCTGTTTGTCCAGTTTCAGCAGTGCGGCTGTATCCTGCCGTGTCAGCAGTGGTGTGCTGTCGGGCAACAGCGTTTCTTCCATCTCCTGTGCCTCGGCGCTGCATACGATGAAACACGTCATTACTGCGAGCAGCAGTCTTATGCTTTTACACCTTATATATAATATATATGGCATTACTGTATCTTTTCGAAAATCTGCATGAGACGCGTCAACTCTTCTTCTGAGGCGAAAGGTATTGTTATCTTGCCTTTTCCGTTTGTGGAGCAGGCCATCTGTACCTTTGTTCCCATCAGCGAACCGATGCGTTTTTTCATGTTTTCGTAATGTTCTGGCAGGGTTGATTTTGCTTTCAGAATCTTAGACACAGACTTTATGTCATCACCATTTTTGAGGCTGTTTACCATTTCCTCAACCTTGCGTACGGAGTAATTGTTTTTCATTATCTCCTTGTACACCTTTATCTGCTGTGATGGTGATTCCAAACCGAGCAGTGCGCGTGCGTGTCCCATGTCTAACTCTTTCTTCTGCAGCGAGAGCTGTATCTGCGCAGGCAGGCGTAGCAAGCGCAGGTAGTTGGCTATGTGCGCACGACTTTTTCCCACGCGCTCCGACACTTTCTCTTGTGTCATGCCGTCAGTGTCGAGCAGGTGCTGGTATGCCAACGCTATCTCTATGGCGTTAAGGTCTTCGCGCTGTATGTTCTCCACGAGGGCAAGTTCCATCACCGTTTCATCGCTGATGGTACGGATGTATGCAGGTATTGCCTTCAGTCCGGCTAACTGCGATGCTCTCCAGCGGCGTTCGCCGGCTATTATCTGGAAACGGTTGTCTTCCACCTGCCTCAGTGTGATAGGCTGTATGATACCCAGTTCACGTATGCTGGTGGCCAACTCCTGCAGAGCCTGTTCGTCAAATTCGCGTCGTGGCTGGTTTGGGTTTGGCTCGATGAGGTCTGTTGCTATTTCGTTGATGGTTGACGACCCCTGCGGGCGCACCTCTTCTGTCGAGATGAGTGCATCGAGTCCTCTGCCCAGCGCATTAAATTTCTTTCTGACTGCCATTTCTTGTCTTTCGTCTTTTTATCTTTTATTTCTCTCTGCTCACTATTTCCTTTGCCAGTGCAAGGTGGTTCTTCGTACCGGCAGCCTCTGCGTCATACAGGATGACGGGCAGGCCGTGGCTTGGGCTTTCAGACAACTTCACGTTGCGCTGTATCACAGTCTTGAACACCAGTTCCTGGAAATGTCTTTTTACTTCGTCGTAAATCTGGTTTGCCAGTTTCAGACGATTGTCATACATAGTCAGCAGGAATCCCTCTATCTCCAGTTTCGGATTCAGCTTGCTCTTGATTATCTTTATCGTGTTGAGCAATTTGCCGATTCCTTCAAGTGCGAAATACTCACACTGCACAGGAATGATGATGGAGTCAGCCGCCGTCAGTGCGTTGACGGTGATCAGTCCGAGTGATGGCGAGCAGTCGATGAGTATGTAGTCATAGTCCTGCCTTATGGGCTCAAGGATGTTTTTGAGCACCTTCTCACGGTTAGGCACGCTGAGCATCTCTATCTCTGCACCCACAAGGTTGATATGGCTTGGAATTATGTCCAGGCCATTGATGTCGGTGGTATAGATGGCATCGCGTACGTCCGCATGGTCGATGATACACTCGTATATTGAACACTCCACCTCTTGCAGGTTCACGCCCAGTCCGCTTGAGGCATTAGCCTGTGGGTCGGCATCTATTACGAGTACCGACTTCTCCAGTGTGGCCAATGAAGCTGCGAGGTTGATAGTTGTTGTAGTCTTGCCTACGCCTCCCTTCTGATTTGCCAAGGCTATTATTTTGCCAAGTTTCTTCTCCATATAAACTCTAATTTGTTTACTTTTGTATACAATTATCCTGTAATAATTGCAAAGTTAATAAAAAAAACTGAGATACGAGTCAATTCTCTCTGCTATTATACATTTTTTACATCTTTTGTTGTAAAATTAAATTCTTTTTTGTACCTTTGCACCGATTTTTTGCATACGCACACATGTGTTGGCTCCGTAGCTTAGCTGAATAGAGCGTCAGATTCCGGTTCTGAAGGTCCTGGGTTTGAATCCCAGCGGGGTCACTTTTTTACCCGTTTTTTTGTATTTAACTGGCGATTCCTTGCGATATTTGTAACCAAAGTCTCTTTCGGACTGAAATATCGCAAGGAATTTGTGTTTTCTGTAACTGTCTTATTATTAGTGTGTAGCAAATTGTTGTGAAGCGGTTTTTTGCCTTGGATAATGTAATATGATAGCTTTTACAGTGTAATATGATAGCTTTTACCTTGTGAAAGGTATCGTATTACTGTGTAAAAAGATGTCTATTGTGGTGTAAAAAGGCGTTTTTTACGTCCTTGCCCCTCAAATTTTGAGAAATCAATTTGCACGAACAGGAATAAAATTATTCACTGTCACGTCAAGAAATTTCTATTTTGCACTTTTTTTTCATGCGTCATTTGTTCACAAATTTATGCTGTCAGCAATAGTTCTTAGAGTGCTAAATCAGTTAAAAATTTTGTCATTTGAAAAAAGTTTTGTAACTTTGCATCCGTGAAGCTAAACAATAAAAAATACAATTATGAAGACAAAAATTTTTAATGCAGCATTGCTGTTTTTTGTATTTGCAGTGACCACTGCACTTTTCTCATGCGGTGGTGCTGACATGGATGAAAATCCGGAGCCATATTATGATCCTTCCAACGGTCATGAGTTTGTTGACCTTGGCCTGTCTGTGAAATGGGCAACATGCAACGTGGGAGCGGATAATCCATGGGACTATGGTAACTATTTTGCATGGGGCGAGACTGCTCCGAAAAGTGACTACAGTTGGGCAACGTATAAGTGGTGCAACGGTTCATCGCATACGCTGACGAAATACAATACAAATGAAATATTCGGAATTGTTGATAACAAGCTCACCCTTGAACCTGCCGACGACGCAGCAGTGGTGAACTGGGGCGGCAAGTGGCGCATGCCGACTTATAATGATTACGCAAAACTTCGAGCCAACTGCTATTGGGAATGGACAACGAACTACAATGGTCGGGGAGTGTCTGGCTATATAGTCTATAAGGCAAAGGCAGATGCAGACAAGGGCGTTATAAAAAATACCGAAAACAACGCAACGACATCTGCCACGTATTCGCTCAGCGACAATCATATTTTTCTTCCTGCTGCGGGTTCCATCATTGGAACAGACTCCTACGATGTAGGTTCGCGGGGCTTCTATTGGTTGGCTATGACCAGTGAGGATAATTGGGACGACGCCACGTGCATAAACTATCGCTCAGGCTATGTGGACCATGTCGACGGCTACCGTCGCTGTGGAGGCTCGGTTCGTCCGGTTCTCCAGAAATAATCATGTATGCACAAAATTATGATATACAAATAAAAAGGTCGGATGCAATGGCGCATCCAACCTTTTTATTGTGTTTTACTTCGAAATAACGATATTACGATATAACGTAATGACGAAATATCGTAATGTCGTAATATCGTGATATCGTAATTAATTACCCCTCCATCAGTTTGCGGTAGCGTGGTCGCTTTATCTCGTCTGTGCCGAGGCGACGGGCCTTGTTTATCTCATAGTCAGAGTAACTGCCCTCGAAGAAGAATACCTCTCCGTTGCCCTCGAATGCGAGGATATGCGTACAGATACGGTCGAGGAACCAGCGGTCGTGCGAGATTACCACGGCACAGCCGGCGAAGTTCTCCAGGCCTTCCTCCAAAGCACGCAGCGTGTTCACGTCGATGTCGTTGGTGGGCTCGTCAAGGAGAAGTACGTTGCCCTCCTGCTTCAGTGCCAAGGCCAGTTGCAGACGGTTACGCTCACCACCGGAGAGTACACCGCAGAGTTTGCCCTGGTCGTTGCCAGAGAAGTTGAAGCGAGAGAGGTATGCGCGTGCGTTCACGTCGCGGCCGCCCATGCGGAAAGACTCTACTCCCTGGCTCACTACGTCATAAACTGTTTTCTTAGGGTCAATGTCCTTGTGCTGCTGGTCAACGTATGCCAGTTTCACTGTCTCGCCCACGGAGAACGAACCGCCATCGGCATGCTCCAGTCCCATGATGAGGCGGAACAACGTCGTCTTACCTGCGCCGTTAGGACCTATCACGCCCACGATGCCGTTAGGCGGCAACATGAAGTTGAGGTCCTTGAACAGTACCTTGTCGCCGAAAGCCTTCGCTACATGCTCTGCCTCGATGACTTTGTTGCCCAGTCGCGGACCGTTGGGGATGAATATCTCGAGGCGTTCCTCGCGCTCCTTCTGTTCCTCGTTGAGCATGGCGTCGTATGAGTTCAGACGAGCCTTACCCTTAGCCTGACGTGCCTTTGGTGCCATGTGAATCCACTCCAACTCGCGCTCCAGAGCCTTGCGGCGCTTCGATGCCGTCTTCTCCTCCTGTGCCATGCGCTTTGTCTTCTGGTCGAGCCATGAAGAGTAGTTGCCCTTCCATGGTATTCCCTCGCCACGGTCAAGTTCGAGAATCCACTCCGAAACATCGTCGAGGAAGTAACGGTCGTGCGTTACGGCAATCACCGTGCCTTCATACTGCTGTAGATGCTGCTCCAGCCAGTCGATGGATTCTGCATCGAGGTGGTTGGTAGGCTCGTCGAGCAGGAGCACGTCGGGTTTCTGCAGCAAGAGTTTGCACAGGGCCACACGGCGGCGCTCGCCTCCAGAGAGGTTCGTCACAGGCCAGTCGCCCGGCGGACAGTGCAGTGCGTCCATGGCGCGTTCCAGTTTTGAGTCCATGTTCCATGCATCGGTAGAGTCGATGATGTCCTGCACTTCGGCTTGGCGCTGCATCAGCTTGTCCATCTTGTCTGGGTCGCCGTAGTATTCCTCCAGTCCGAATTTCTCGTTTATCTCGTCATACTCCTTCAGCGCGTCATAAACGTGCTGCACGCCCTCACGCACATTGTCCATGACGCTCTTCTCCTCGTTGAGCGGCGGATCCTGCGGCAGGTAACCTACGGTGTAGCCGGGGCTCCACACCACTTCACCCTGGAACTGAGTGTCAAGTCCCGCTATGATTTTCATCAGGGTGGATTTACCTGCACCGTTCAGACCCACGATGCCTATCTTCGCACCATAGAAGAACGAGAGGTATATGTTCTTGAGTACTTGTTTCTGGTTCTGGGGTATTATCTTGCTGACCCCCACCATTGAGAAAATGATTTTCTTGTCGTCAACTGTTGCCATGTTATTTTGTAAGATATGGATTGTTTGTTTATTTGAATATAAGGGTGAAAAGTTTGTCTTCCGTGAGCATGGAGTTCATGAGCGTGTGAATGTCTTCCGACGTCACTGCGTCGATGCGCTTGAATGTTTCTTGGTTGTCTTTCAGCTTCCCATAGTGCAGGTATTGTTTTGCCATGTCGATGGCAAAGCTCTCGCGGTTTTGTGATGCGAGAGCCATCTGTCCCTTTATCTGTCGCTTTGCAGCGAGCAGTGCAGCATTTGACATCTGTGTCTTGCGCAGTTTGTGCAGTTCGCTCATGGTAAGTCGCAGGCATCTTTTCAGGTCAGCCCTGTCGCATCCGAAGTATGTTGACCATACCAGTGCGTCGGTGTATGCTGTCATGATGCTTTCCACTGTATATACAAGTCCGCGTTTCTCGCGTAGCGACACGTTGAGCCTTGAGTTCATACCCGGTCCGCCAAGTATGTTGTTGACAAGAAACAACGGCATCCTCCACCGCTCTATGTCATCGGTGATGGTGGTGCCCAGCATCACATGGTTCTGGTGGGTGTTGAGGTCCATAACCTCGTTGCCTGCTCTCTCTCTGGAGGATGATGCATCATATTGAGAAACCTTGCGCAACAGCGCCTTCTCAGCAGAAGAACAGGAGAGGAGAGATTCAAGTCTTTTAACCAGTTTGTTGAAGTCTATGTTTCCTATGACATAGAATACTGCGTTGTTCGGAGTATATAGTCTTTTGGTGAACCGTCTGCAGTCAGCCGTGGTGAAACTGCGCACGCAGTCAGGGGTACCAAGTATGCTGTGCCCCAGGCTGTTGTTGTGGAACAGCGCATTCTCGAACTCGTCATATATCAGTTCGGCGGGCGAGTCGTTGTAACTTTCTATCTCATCGCACACCACCTCAATTTCACGTTCCACCGCTCCCTGCGGATATTCACTGTGAAAAACGATGTCGGTGAGCAAATCTACGGCGCGGTTGAAAAACTGGCGCAGCACTGCGGCATAATATACTGTTTCTTCCTTTGCGGTGAAAGCGTTGAGCTCGCCGCCTATCTTCTCCAGTGTGTTGATGACTTGCAGTGATGAGCGCTTCTGTGTTCCCTTGAACGTCATGTGTTCGCAGAAATGGGCAAGTCCATGCTCTTTCTTGTCTGCCTCGTCTCTTGTTCCTGCCCTCATGGCGTAACCGCAGTAAACCACCTCGCTTTCTTCTGCAAGATGTATGATGCGTAGTCCGTTAGACAGTGTGTGTGTATTGTATTGTGACATGTAAATGTTTGCGTTGCAACTGTAATTGCGCTACAAAGTTACGAAAATAAAATGACATACACAAAAAAAGCGACGGAGTAACCTGTATGTCAGGTTTCTCCGTCGTTTTATCTCCTATTTCCTTTGCTTTGGATAATTGTCTCCTACTGAGATTGGAACAATCCTTATTTTAGTTGGTGGGTGAACGTCCGCAATTGTCCTAAACGATGCAAAATTACAAAATTGTTTGCGCACACAGAAATGTTTTTGTAAAATTGTTTGCGCACACAGTGTGTTTTTTGATATAAATCATTAAATGACTATAGCAGATTTTTCTGACGTAATATTAACCATGAGCCGAAGCTGACGACAAGCGATATAATCAATGCCACAGGGAATCCCCAACTGCTTGCCTCCATGCCGTTTATAAGGTTCATGCCGAAGAGCGAGGATATAAGGGTGGGGAACATCAGAATAATAGAGAACGATGTCAGCGTACGCATCACGGTGTTCATGTTGTTATTGATGATTGATGTGTATGTGTTCATCGTTGACTCAAGAATCTCTGAGTAGATGTTTGCAGTCTCTCGCGCCTGGCTTATTTCGATGTTTACATCTTCGATGAGGTCTGCGTCAAGTTCATCGACAGGCAGTTTGAATTTCAATTTCTGAAGCAGTGTTTCGTTGCCCCTGATTGATGTGATGAAATATGTCAGCGAGTCCTGCAGACGTGACAGGTTTACCAGTGAGGTGTTGTTCACAGTATGGTCCATCGACCGTTTTGCACGGTTCAGCAACAGTGAAATCTGCTTCAATCGCTTCAGGTACCATACAGATGATGAGAGGAAAAGTCGGAATACCATGTCAACGTAGTCAATGAAACCTTCAGCTCTACGTTGCTGGAAAGTTACGAAGTCGATCATCATGTCGGTCTCGAAATAACACACGGTGATGGTTACATCGCCCTTGTGTATGATACCGAGCGGCACGGTGGTGTATGGCGTACGTGAGCGTACTTCCTTCATATACGGAATACGCAGGATGATGAGTTGCCATCCTTCGTCAAATTCGTAACGTGCTCTCTCGTCGGCATCCGAGATGTCGGAGAAGAAATAGTCTGGTATCTGGTATTCTGTTTCTAATTGCTGGCGGTCAGCATCTGTAGGGCATGTCACTTGTATCCAGCAATTCGGTTCCCACTGCTTGATGGTGTGGAGACCATTTGTCGTGTTCCAATAGGTCTTCATTAATTGTTCCTCATGTTTTTGTCGTTCAGGCATTCATTCCTGAATGACGGATTAAAAAATGAAATAGCCGTGAGGAACGCATCTTTCGGCTATTTCCCCACGCGTTAATGCTTCTCTGTACTTGTCGCGTGATAATCGTCCATGTTTGTTCTTATTTAGTTAATAATATGGGGTGGTGTTGTTTTTCTTTTTTGCGAGTGCAAAGTTACAAAAAAAAAATGAATGTCACAAGAAAAACACTTATTATAACATAAAAATATTCTTGATGATAGCTGAAGTTTCGTGAAAATAAAACAACAAGGCCCTGCAGACTTCCTTGTGAGGAGTATTGCAGGACCCTGTTGTTATTGGTGTGTCGGTTTACTTCAATGCCTCAACGTCGCGCTTCACGTTGGCGCGTATCTTAGTGAGATACTGCTTCATCTTCTTGGCATCCTTGTTGTCAATGATTTCAAGGAGTTCCTTCAGTTCGGCGCGTATCTGGTCCACTTGGTCGTGTGTGTAGGGGTTGAAAAGGACCTCCTGAAGCAGGTAGTCGTCCTCATTGAGTACGCCCTTGGCTATGCGCAGATGGCGCTTGAAGGTGGTACCCGGCGCATCCTGATGCTTCATGACCGCAGAGAACACAAATGTGGAAACGAACGGTATGGACAGTGAGTAGGCCACGGTCTTGTCGTGCTCCTCGAAGGTGTACTCGTATATGTTGAGGTCGAGACGGCTGTATAGGTCTTTGAAGAAGCAGCGTCCCATGTAGTCGCCCTCGCTGATGATGATGGCGTTCTCCTCAGACAGTTGGTTGAGGTTGGCAAACGTAGGGCCGAACATCGGGTGGGTGCTGACATAGCGCTTGCCTGTCTGCTCATAGAATTCCTTCAGTCCGGTCTTCACTGATGCGATGTCGCTCAGTATCACGTTATCGGGGAGATATGGCAATACCTCGTTGAATGCCGGGATGGTGTATTTCACCGTAGCGGCATTGATGACCAACTCAGGTTGGAACGTGCGCACTTCCTCCAGTTCGGTGAAGCGCTGGCAGTTGTATGTGAAACGCATGCGGCGAGGGTCTTTCTCATAAACGCCTACCTCATGGTCGAAACTCAGCAGGTCGATGAAGAATGAACCCATCTTGCCTGCACCAAGAATTAAGATTTTCACTTCGTTATTTTTTTTAAAATTAAAAAATTGGAGAATTGAAAAATTGAAGAGTTGAAGAATTGATATTCAAGTCGAAAGGCAACTTCAATTTTTCAATCTTTCAACTCTTCAATTCTTGTTTACTGGTTCACGATTTCCACCTGCTGACGCACGGACTCCTCATGGATGTGCTCAAACACCTGCTTTACGAACTCAGGACTCATACCTGTGAGTGAACCCTGCACGCCGCGCTTGTCGAGGATTTCGTTGTAGCGTCCTGTCTGCAGCACCTGCATGTTGTGTTCTTTCTTGTACTGGCCAATCTCACGGCATACACGCATACGCTTGGCAAGGAGATCCATGAGTTCATTGTCAATCTTGTCTATCTGCTGGCGAAGGAGTTTGATACCCTCTGTGGTATAAGTGTTGTCGCGTGCCACAAGCATGCCTACGATGTAGTCTGCCACCTCTGGTGTAACCTGCTGCTTTGCATCGCTCCATGCCTTGTCTGGGTCGCAGTGCGACTCAATCATCAGACCGTCGAAACCAAGGTCAAGTGCCTGCTGTGAGAGCGGTGCAATGAGTTCGCGCTTGCCGCCCATGTGTGATGGGTCGCATACGATAGGCAGTTCAGGTATGCGGCGGCGCAGTTCGATAGGTATCTGCCACATTGGGGCATTGCGATACATTGTCTTGTCGAATGATGAAAAACCGCGGTGAATGGCTGCCAGTTTCTTTATGCCAGCCTGGTTGATGCGCTCCAGTGCGCCAATCCATAGTTCCAGGTCAGGGTTCACTGGGTTCTTCACGAACACTGGTATGTCTATGCCCTTCAGAGAGTCTGCCAACTGCTGCATGGCGAATGGGTTAGCCGATGTGCGTGCACCAATCCACAGTATGTCAAGGCCATACTTCATTGACAGTTCTACGTGCTCAGGTGTAGCCACCTCAGTGCCTATCAGCATACCAGTTTCCTTCTTTACTTCTGCCATCCACTCGAGGGCTGGCTCACCGTGGCCTTCAAAGCCTCCCGGTTTGGTGCGTGGTTTCCATACACCGGCGCGGAACATGTGGCAACCCTTGATGGCGAGCTGCTTGGCGGTGGTCATTACTTGTTCCTCAGTCTCTGCTGAGCATGGACCTGCGATGACGAAAGGACGTTTGGTGTCGCTTGGCAGGTTAAGTGGTTCGAGTTCTAATTCCATAGCTTTATGTTGTTATTTTAATTCTTCAATTCTTTAATTCTTTAACCCTTTGATTCTTCTCAGCGCTTCACGCATGTTGTCGTCTTTTGCGCAGAGTGAGATGCGTATATATCTGTCGCCGTTGCTGCCGAAGATGAATCCGGGGGTTATAAATACGTGGGCTTCGTGCAGCACGCGTTCTGTCAGCTCTTCGCAAGTAGCGTAATGGTCAGGAATGCGTCCCCAAAGGAACATACCCACCGACTGCTTGTCATACTTACATTCAAGCACATCCATTATCTGTTCGGCTATCTCACGGCGACGGTGGTAGTTTTCATAGTTGTATTCGCGATGCCAGTCGTCACTGTTGTTGTATGCCTCGGCAGCAGCCAGTTGTATGCCGCGGAATGTACCAGAGTCTATGTTTGACTTGATTTTTAGAATCCACTGTATGAATGTGCTGTTCGTGGCAACCATACCGACACGCCAACCGGGCATGTTGTGGCTCTTCGACATTGAGTTGAACTCTATGCAACATTCCTTGGCGCCCTCTATCTGGAGTATAGACTGTGGATGACCGTTGAGAATGAGCGAGTAAGGGTTGTCGTTGACGACAACGATGTTGTGCTCGCGTGCAAACTGCACCAGGCGCTCATACGTCTTGCGCTGTGCATCGCCTCCTGTCGGCATGTTTGGATAGTTGGTCCACATGATTTTTACCCTGCTGAGGTCCATCTTCTCCAACTGTTCGAAGTCTGGCTGCCATCCGTTACTCTCCAATAAGTCATAGTTTACTATCTTCTGGCCGAGAATCTTCGACAGTGAGGTGTATGTAGGGTATCCAGGGTTAGGCACCAATACCTCATCGCCAGGGTTGCATAAAGCCAGTGTTACGTGAAGTATAGCTTCTTTGGAGCCTATCATGGGCTGTATCTCAGTGTTGGGGTCAAGTTCTACATTGTACCAACGCTTGTAGAAACTTGCCATAGCTGTGCGCAGTTCTGGTATGCCGACCGTAGGCTGGTAACCGTGTACGTCCGGACGGCAGGCCACTCTGCACAGTTTGTCGATGGTGGCAGGTGACGGTGGCATGTCGGGCGAACCGATGGCCAGAGATATTATGTCCATGCCCTCGGCGTTCATGCGGGCAACTTCTTTCAATTTACGACTGAAGTAATACTCCTGTACCGTTGACAGACGGTCTGCAGGGGAAATATTGTAATTCATCTTTTATCTCGCTGTTTATGGTTTACACTTCCAAATTCTCTCTTCACCTCTTTTGGCTTTCTCAATGCACTGTGCACAATTTGAAATCCGTGCGCAGCCAATTGTGAATTATGCATTGTGAATTGTGCATTACTGCATCCCTTCTACGCTGCCTTATATTCACCTAATATAATAAGGTCGCGCGTGAGTGGAGTGATGGCGTCAATGCTCTGGCGGTATCGTGTCAGGTCATCGTATGTCACGTCAACATAGAACAGATATTCCCATTCACGTCCTATTATGGGCAGCGACTGTATCTTCGTCATGTTTATCTTGTAGAACGACAGTATGGAAAGCACCTGCGACAGTGAACCTTCCTCATGAGGCAGTGAGAATACTATGCTCGATTTGTTTGCCTCGTTCAGCGCACGCAGGAAGTCAGCCTTGCGTGGGTCGCTCATAATAAGGAATCGTGTGAAATTATGTGGGTTGTCTTCTATATGATTCTCCAGAACTTCCAGTCCGTACATCGCTGCTGCATCAGCATGGCATATAGCGGCAACGCCTTGCAGTCCCTTTGCTGCAATCTCCTTTGCAGAGCCTGCGGTGTCTTCTGCCTCCACCATCTTCAGATTGGGATGCTTGCTGAGATAATGCTGACACTGTGCCAGGGCAACAGGGTGGGTGTGCACCTCACTGAGAGTGTCGAGCGACTGTCCTGGCAGAGCGCAGATGCAGTGGCTTATGTGAGTTTTGTATTCGCCAACCACAGTCATGCCCGACTCGCGCAGCAACTCATAGTTATGCAACAGAGAGCCGGCGATTGTGTTCTCAATGGCCATGATGCCGATGACTGTAGGGTCTTGCTTCATGTTGTCGAACACCTCCTCGAATGTTGAGCAGCATATAATCTGCAACTGGTCACCGTCGAAACAGTGGCGTGCCGTGATGTCGTGGAAACTGCCCAGCTCTCCTTGTATTGCTATTCTTTTCATTTTTATATTTAGTTTGTTTGTCTCTTGAACAAAAAAATCCCGCGTAGTATTTTGTTACTATGCGGGACCTTGCAAATTATCTTGTTTTTGCTTAATCATTTTAAGTTGAACTAATCACGCAACTTCCCGCTTCACAGTGTCTGCAAAGTAAAAATAATAGAAATATGCGTAAAACTTGTTCATAATTTTTCGTTTTTTCCGTAATTCGAGTGCAAAGTTACGTATTTTTTATTAAATAGCCAAATCTTTTCTGTATTTTTTTCAAAAAAAGTGCATGAAGGGTTATTTGGAAATTGTTGAATGGGTGTTGTCTGGATGCTGTATAGTGATGATAATACAGTTACGAGAGTATTTTTTATATCAGTGTGTGTTCATTGATGTATTGTTGTACCACATCTTTGTAACTCTCTGAGATTGGGATGTAATTATCGCCAAACACTATGCGTAGTCTGTCTATGGTGTCAGCTTTTGGCATGTGGACGATGAATGACCTGTGCACTCGCATGAATTCGGGCTGTGGCAGATAATCCTCCAGTGTCTTCATGTTCATCAGGCATAGCACTTTCTTTTGCGGAGTGTCCAGGTGTATCTGCACATAGTCTTTCAGTCCCTCTATATAGAGTATGTCGTCCAGGAAAATGCGTACCAGTTTATATTCGCTTTTTACATATATGAAGCGTTCCTGTGGTTTTGAAGCAGTTATAATATTCTGTTGTGTCTCATATGTCTTCAGTGCTTTGTTTGCGGCATGAAGGAATGTTTCGTATGATATTGGCTTCAGCAGATAGTCAATGGCATTGACCTTGTAGCTCTCTACGGCATAGCGATCAAAGGCAGTGGTAAACACCACCATTGTCTGTGTTGGCAGAATGGTGGCAAATTCTAACCCCGACAGTTCCGGCATCTGTATGTCAAGGAAGATAAGGTCAACAGGTTTCGTGCGCAGCACGCGCATTGCCTCTATGGCACTGTTGTAAATGCCGGAGAGTTCAAGAAATGGTGTCTTTCTTGCATACGAGGCCAGCAGGTCCGCTGCCAGTGGTTCGTCATCTATAATTGCGCAGGTCATAGCTTTTTCTCGGTTATCTAATTTTACAGAAGTTATCACTCATCGTTATTGGTTGGTTTCTCCTTCCTCCTCCTCCTCTGGTTGTTCTGGAGCATATACGGGACGTATGGTGAACAGCATTGTTTTCATAGTCTCCACGTTTACTATGTCAGAACCATTAAAGCGCAGGTTGTATGCTTTTGTCTTTATTGTCGTATTCTCGTCTGATGACCAATAATATCCTGTTGGGTTTGCATTTATTAGTTGTCCGGATGCTGTATTGTAGTATCCTGCAGCAGGCATGAATATGATATTGCCGTTGGCACCTTCTATTTCATATCCCGCCACTCCGTTGTAGCGCTCATTGCCTGCTGGCTGCCACCACCATGTGCATTTTTCGCATAGTTCCTTGAATTCTTCGGATGTAGGCATTCTCCATCCATCGTCATAACTGTCATAATCCCCGAAAGGAATGTTTGGTGTCCAGTCAAAGTATTCACCTGCTTCAGTAGGATTCGTGGTCCCTAAGTTATGTGTGGCCCACATGACGCTCAGACCTAAGTCCACACACTTGTAGCCTCCAAACTCTAATTCGCTTTGCTTGACGAATTTCATAGAGTCCACCTTCTCTGCATCGAAGGTGTATCGTGCACCATCGTAATAAACCACAAACTCGCGTTGCTGTGCCATGGCTGTGCTCATGGTTGCAAATGTGATAATCAGAAAAAGAAGTCTGTTCATATCCTATTATTGTTTTGGTTATCGTTTCATTTGTGTGCCAACGATGCAAAATTACGAAAAAAACATGATACTTACAAATTCTGTGCAGAAAAGTTTATATATTATCTTTCGATTTTAATTCTTGGGGAGTGATAGGGGAGTGAAACATGTTTGTATGCTATGCGCTGGCGTCGCCATGTATATACGCAGTGCAGTGCGCCATCACGTCCTTGTATGATAGCAGGGTAGGAGTATTGGCTTATTGGCGAGTCTTCAAGCGTACAGAAATGATGCCATGTCATTCCGTCCTCTGATGATGCAAGTGATATCGGTGTGCGTGGTCCCTTGTTAGTGCCTGGCAGCGTTGCAAAATCATTATATATCAGAACAAAGCGTTGGTTCTTGTATGTCTTGCCGTCGCTGCATTTCACGGTGACTGGTTGGTGCAGTGGCACGGCATCGATGCCAGACTGGTTGTTTGGCATATTGATGAAATCCATGTCGCTCCATGTCTGTCCGCCGTCGTTGCTCCATGTCGTTGCTATGCGTCCGAGTGTATTGTCGAGTCCTTTGCGCTGCGCGTTGGTAGGGCGTGTGCGGGCAATCGCCTGCAGCCTTCCGTCTGGGTGTATCAGTATTGACGGTTGGATGCACAGGCATGAGTCTGTGGCTTTCGGTGCAGTCTTCGTCCATTCGCCGGTCTTCATGTTATACAGTTCAAAATGTATTTTCCAACCGTTGTTTTCTGTAGATGACGGGCAAACAAGATAGTCGCCCACAATCTCCGGCTTGTTCTTTATGGGGCCGAGGAATCCCTCCGGCAATGGTTCACGCTGGCTCCATGTGCGTCCTCCGTCTTGCGATTTGCAGAGCCATCCCGTCCAGTCTTTCACGTTGCCTCCTATCTTGAAGAAAAGCCATACCTCGCCGTCAGGCATCTCAAACAACACAGGGTTCCAGCATGCTTTCCTCATATATTTCTCATTGACGGTGGTAGGGACTTTCCCATACTTTGCCATCTTCCAGTCTATGCCAAGTTCCTTGCATGGTCCTACGGCAGCGTTGACGCTCATGCTGTCCAGACCGCTAAGGCCTGCCATGTGTGCATACTTGTCATCATGGGCAAATACTCCATCGGCAGCAATGACCGGTGCTTCCCACTGCTCGCCGGTCTTTCTCTGTGTATATATGCAAACGTCTGGGTTTCTCTCCTTCGTACCACCGAAATATGTTGTCAGCAGTGTACCGTCACGCAGTTCAACGATACTTGCCGAGTGTGTTTCGGGATATATTGAGTGGTCATATACAAACTCGTCGTCAATGATACGCCAGTCTTTCTCCGTGTATGTCTGACTGTTTGTCCTTACACCATGTTTGTATGGCATCTCCTCGTCGATTATCGTGGTTCCGCTGTCTATATGCCTGACTGTACCGTCGGGCATCACTGCCTCTGCTGTCACGCCCTGCGGCAGTGTTATCTCCCAGTGCAACTGCTCCAGTGTCTTTCTCCACTTAGAGCGCACAGTGCCCTGCGGCGTACGGTATGAGCAGTCTATGCTGTCAAGGTCTTGGATGGAGAAGTCTGGCTTCATCAGTAGTTTCTTATACCCAACGCTGCCTTCTGCGTTCTTTATTCCTGCAAGGTCCTGATACATCCACGTCAGCAGGTCACCGAGTAGCATGACGTGGTTGCCTGAGTTCATTGCCGGGTTTGCCGTGTCACCGTTCCACAGTTCCCATATCGTCGTTGCTCCGTGTTCCAGCATATATCCCCATGAAGGATATGTGGTGTTGGTGGCAAGCAGGTATGCCACGTCGCCATAGCCGTAGCGAGTCAAGGTACGCATAAGATATGATATGCCAATCACTCCACATGATACGTGGCCACCGTTCTTTACTATGATGTTCTCCACCACATTGTTTATAACATCCTGTCTGCAGTCCTCCGGCACAAGGTCGAAGGCCAGTGCAACGACATTCGCCGTGGCGGTGTTGTTGCCGTAGAATATGCTGTCGGGGTAAAGCGGATGTCCTGGTACTAATGACGTACCACGCTTCACTGTTAGATACTTCTCATTGAAGGCGTCCGTCATCTTCCTTGCTCTCTCTGCATAGTCCGTTGCATCGGCATTGAATCCCTGCAAGGTGGCAAACTCGCTCATCAGTTGCATCACCTTTATCATATATGCCGTAGAGAGCAGTGTTCCGTCAGTCTGTCGTGTTGAGTCCTTAGAGTGTATCAGTTCGGGTTTCTCTGGCGGCATGCACCAGTCACCGTACTTGTCGCGGTTGATGACGCCGTCTTTCATGTATTCCTTGCAGATGTGCTCCACCCATTTCTTGATATATGGGTAGCTGTTGCGTATTGCTTCGTCGTTGCCAAACTGCCTGTATAGCATGTCGCATGTGAACGGCAGGCATGCCGGCCATGTCACATCGTCGTTGTAATAGTTCCAGAATGCTGGCGACACGTCGTTCATCGCTCCGTCATAGCGTTGTGCATCGCAGATGTCGCGCATCCAGCGTGTGTACATCTGGTTGTTGTCAAACAAGTAACTCTCACCCAATGACCCCACGGTGCGGTCGCCCAGCCACGGCTGGCGCTCGTTGCGCTGCGGACAGTCAGTGGGGAAACCGTGATAGTTTGTCTTTATACCCCACCAAGCGGCTTTGTAGAGGCGGTTGAGCACATCGTTGCTCGACGTGAAAGTGCCTGTCTCATCCATCTCGTCACTGACGACATACACCTTTACGTCATCCTCCGTCACATCCTTCATGCCTGTTATCTGAACATATCGTCCACCGTGATATACAAATGTGGGATGCCACCATATCTTGCCATTCTCCTTTCCGTTGCATACATACACATCCTCTGACTCTGCATTACGCAGGTTGGCGGTGTAGAGTGTAGAGTCCGTATTTAGTCGTTCCGCATATTTTATGCGTATGGTGTCGCCCTCGTTACCACGCACACGCAGGGCTATCCAACCTGCAATGTTCTGGCGGAGGTCGAATATATTAAATGAAGAATGTAGAATGAAGAATGAAGAATCAGGAAGTGAAGAATCAGGCAGTGAAGAGTGAAGAGTGAAGAGTGAAAAATTTGAGTTACCGTTTGACTGTTGAGAATTTGGAAGGGATTTTCCAGTCCCTATCTTACCTTCTTCATTCTTCCTTCTACCTTCTACCTTCTTTTGGTTTCTTGCCGTCTGTGGGTAGAGTGCGCCTATGGGAACCTCTGCCAGTTCTGCGGCCTGCCATTGGCTGTCGTCAAAACCTGAAGTGCTCCATCCCTGCATCTCCATGCGTGCATCATATACCTCACCGTCATATTCGTTGTTCGAGCGTATCGGACCATTGGCGGTGGCGTGCCATGTCTTCTCGCTCGATGATATACGCTGCACTGTGCCGTCAGCGTATGTTATGAATACGTCAACCCTGCATTTTGGGAAACCGAAGAATGGACACTTGGAATGTTTTGCGTAGCGCATCGGTACGGCACGCCCGTTGCCCAGTATCACACCTATGCACCCCTTCCCCTGTGATGACTGTATGGCTTCCGTGATGTCTAACACATTATATATGATGCTTCTGCGTGTGTCGGTCTGCACAGGTTTCAATACGTGTTCTTCATCCTGATGCATCCCGTTTACATACAGTTCATAATATCCTACTGTGGCAATATATGCCTTGGCGCTTATTATTTGCTTGTCTTGCACCTCAAACTCTGTGCGCAGGTATCGGGCGTTGACACGTGTCTTGTTGCTGATGTCCTCTCCAGGCAACAGACGGTCTATGCCTATCCATCTGCCTCGCCACTGTGACTCAGGCAGCACGTCGGCCTCGTTCAGTGGTGTCACTATATGTTGTGCATTGAGTTGCAGTGATAAAAACAGTGATATTATAAAGAATGGTATGTAATGGTTTGGTTTCATATATCTGTCTTGTCGTTTCGTGTGCAAAGTTACGAAAAAAAATGCTCTCCTACAAGAAAGTGGCGTGACTATTGTATTAGCCACGCCGCATTTTGTTAATTACCCCAAATACTTATCGTACTTTTTTACACCGTCAACGATGACGATGCCCTTATAAGTCTTTGTCGTTTTTTTGGGTCGGCGATGTAGTGCGTTTTGTCGTTCGCATCGTCGATGGCTTCGTCTGCTGTTACATTATCAACAGTGTGGCCCAAGCACCTTGTGGCGCTCCCAGCATGTTTGCAGGAGCAACCACAAGAATTGCTTAAAGGAGTTTTTGCAAATTTTTATTAGATGTAAGATTATGTATGAGATTGGAACAAATTTAGTTTGGTTGTCGTAGAATGTGTGTCAGTTGTTGTCCATTTGAAAATCCCTCGCAAAGTTACTATATTCTAAGTAATTATCAAAGTTGCATTATAAAACTGACATAATTTTACCCCTATTTTAACACAAAATGACCACATGTTTTACAATATCCCTTTCACTTTTTCATTGTCAAATACATATGTCCCTATCACTCCACTATCACTCCACTATCACTCCACTATCACTCCACTATCACTCCCTTTCTACTCCCCTTTCACTCCCTGCAAAAAGTTGTTCCTCCCCTCCCTTTTCCTTACACTTTGATTTTTCCAACCTCGATTTCCTTGCGCTGTAGATTTTTTCTTCCCAACAATTTTCGTACAGCCGAAAATAGCGAATTTTGCAAACCGCTGACAATAAGCGTCTTAATTTTCGGGGCCATTTTTCTGTTTCGTAAAAGCTATCATATTACCGTATAAAAGCTATCATTTTGCGTTGTTAAAGCATAGCTATTACATGGTAAAAGCATACATATTACAACGTAAAAGGTGCCTTATTACATTCCTGAAGCTATTTCCGCATGAAAAAAAGCATAAAAAAGTGCCGTCAGAAACTCTATTTTGAGTTCCCTGGCGGCACTTTTCATTTTGACACTTTGTAAACCAAAACACTTCCAAACATATCAAAGTGTAAAAACTTGTCTAAAATCTGCGAACCTGCTGATGCTACCATACTGATATCCATGTAGTAAGTCAAAGTTCTGTCTGTTGGATAATCTCCATCATCACCAGAACCACTGCCATGATGCGGTAGGTGAGCCGTGCCGACAGAGATTTCTGCATATTGTTAGTCATTATGATGATGCAAAGATAAACAAAAAAGCTGGAAGCCCAAAACTTCCAGCTGTTTTTTTCGTATGCGTGTCCTGTTGCATCAGTTCACTGCTGCATACCATGCTGTCTTCTTGATATCCTCATTCCATTGGGCGTAGGTGCCTTTGGCAGGATTCTGCTCCACGAACATCGACACCCCGTGCATCTTCGCGTCGGTCACTGTGAAGTCGCTATACTTCATGCTCCATGGCTTATCAGTAGCCCATCTCGTTGCATTGCGGTGATCTACGATGGCCTTGTCGAGCACCTGCTTCCACTGCTGATATACATCCTGAGGGGCGTGGGCGAGGAAGAAATCACCGGCATCGTAGAAGATGTTGTACTCTGGTAAGAAATCCATACTGCTGTCGGTATGGTAGTAGTGGATCATGCCCGTCATGTCGGCATAGTCGCTGCTCATCGTGGCTTTCACAGCCTGCAGGGCCTGGCGGGTGGCCTGTGCCACGTGCTCCATCTCGCTGGTCTGTACGGCTGTCAGGGGGAGATAGCCTCTCTCGCTCTGATAGTACTTGTCGATGATATTGGTATAGAACTGGCCGTCGGAAAACATATCCGGCACAATCCGATCGTAGGGAGCGCCATCACCTGGAATCTCTGCAGGCGAACCGATGATGTAGTCACAGTTGTTGCGCAGCTCGTAGAGGTTCTCCAGGCACATGAAGTTACAGCAGTCGGCCATGATGAACCTGAGGTGAGGCATGCCGTCGAGGATGCCCTTCATGGTGGTGATGTTCATCCAGCGCCCGTTACGATAGTTCTGGCTGTTACCCCAGTCCACACCGAAGGCTCTGCTGGTGCGTCGTGGTGTCACCTCGTCCTTCATCAGCCAGCCGCTGCCGTGTCCCCAGAGCACCAGACCGTAGTTGCCAGCTGTGGCAGGATAGTGACTGAAAGCGTAGCGCATCACACCCTCCATCACGACGGGATCCGAAGCGCGGTTCTCATCATCGCTGCTGACGATGCCCAAATCGTTGATGCTCAGTGAGTCGATTACCTCACCGTTCTTGATTCTTCCCAGCCAAGGAGTCTCGGTGGATTGGCCTTTGTAGCGGCAAACAAACACCAGCAGGTTATCGTTATCACCCAGCTGCTTCGAACCCAGCTTCATCTCGTCCAGGTCGGGGGTTACAGCATCATTCAGGTCGTTTTTGCCAGCCATATACACCAGTACGGTCTTGGACTGAGGCGCTGTCTTCGGGTCTACGGTCTTTTCGGCTATGCCATTAACCAGTCCGTCTGCGATATCGTCTATAGTTTCAGTACACGATGTCAGTGTGACTTGACCGAAAATAACAAGAATCGCGGCGATGAAAGAAATTGTATACTGTTTCATAATCTTTTATATTTTAAATGCTATTACTTTTGTTTGACACTGCAAAGTTAGGACGATTTTCAGCTGATTCCAAGTTATTTTCCGTATTTCGTTCCGACTTGTAGCGACAAGCGCCCGATATGGCGACAAAACAAAAACACCCCCTCAAAATCTGTCGCATCCACTCGCAAAAGGACATAAAAAAAGCTTCCTTTGTGGGGAAGCCTTTCTGTGAGGGAGAGAGGAAGTCTGATTAATACTGTCTCTGCACGATTCTTCTAATAGCAATTTTTACCAGTTCATCATAGGTGTTGTCAAAACAGCTGAAGTTCTTGAGGCTCTCATCGCCATGCTGGGCAATGTAATCCTTGACAACCGATGCAATCAGGGTCTCGAATCTGAGTTCTCCCAGGCGTGCCTTATAGGCATAGAGTATCGGCTCTTCCATCAGGTTCTTAACGGCCTGCTCGCTAACACTAAAGGTCTTCATGTTGTCCTCGTGCCTGGCCTTGGCTGCCTCTTCCTCGCTCTGCTTCTTCAGGTTCTCAAAGTAAGCCGTGTTCTTGTCTGTGGCATTGCTGTTGTCGTTCTTCCAGCTGGAGTACTCCCAGAGGGTGATGTCGGAACCGATGGTGAAGGGGCATGAGAACTTACCGAGTTCAATCTTCCAGAGTGACAGTTTTGCACCGACTTCGCCATAGATGCCTTCCTTGATGGCTGCGTCGAACTTGAACGGGATCTTTTCCATTGGTGTGAACACCATATCCATCTCACCCATGATCTTCGGGCCGATGCTGGCTGTGGGGCCTGCTACGCCGCCTACGAGTACGTCAGTGCAGAAGTAGAGTCCTACGCCGGTCTCTGCGTGAATGGTGGCACGTGGAGTGATGAAGCTCAGCTCGTTCTTCTTGATCTCACCATTGGCGATGGTGTTCCAACTGCCGTTGTACTTCAGACCAACCTCGAACTCTGATGCAAACTCGTACTTCAGGCCTGTGTAGATCTTACCCTCAACGCTGGCGTCGAACTTCAGGTCGAGATGGTTCTTCAGCAATACGGGTACGGGGACACCCATGACGGGGAAGGTGAATGCTGCGCCGGGCAGTGTGGTGAGTTCGAGAGTAGACTTGTCGTCGGGGATCTCCAACTTTCTGCTGCTGCCAATGGTCACCTGGGGACTGAAGGCAAACTCACCGAAGAGAGCGGTCTCGAAGTAGGTCACCTTCATCTTCTCAACGCTCAGGTTGAGACGGTAGCCGAGCTGGAAGTTAGACTTGCCTTTGACGGAGATGGTGATGGTGTCTGCACTCTCTTTGCCACAGGAGATGGGGAACTTCTTGTTGAGTTCGGGCTCGAACGAGATCAGATCCAACTGGCCGCCGACATTCTTAAAGCTGATGCCCTTCTTCATGTCGCCGTCAGCAAAACCCTTCGCCAGATTGACGAAGAAATCCTCAATGTTTTTGGGAATATCTTCGAGGCCGCGTGTCTGGTAGCCCAGCAGTTCCTCCGGAGTGATGGTGATGTTGCCGCTGCCGCCACCACGGGTCACAGTTTCCAAGGGGATGGTGATGGCCATGGGGTGAATCACGTTGTCGTTGTCAATATACTGTGCACCGTATTCAGCGCCTTCGCCAGAGCGTGTGGTTGCAGCCTTGCTGGGATCCACGAAGAGGGCTGTGCTGAGTTTCACGTCGCCACTCTGGATTATCTCACCGAGACCTGAGGGAACTACCTCGAGGATATACTTGTCGCCATCCAGGCGCTGTGCTGTAGCGCGGCGGAGGTAACCGAGTTCGTTCTTGCTTTGCCAGATACTCAGGGGATGATTCACGAAGTTCTGGATGTTGATCTTGTCGGCGTAAGCCTTGCTCACGGCAATCATCGTAGTATCGCCGTTCAGGATCTCTACGTCATTAGGGGTGATAAAGTCGTCAAACTTCAGGGCGAGGGGCTTCTCGATCTTGTTGCCGCCACCTACGAAGTTGGTCTCATTATTGTTGTTTGCAACCTCACTCTCGAAAGAGGCATCAGAACATGCTGTGAAAGCAAATATTGTACCTGCGGTAAGGATGCTCATGAACATCGTCTTTACCAATGAATACTTAGTTGTCATAATATTGAAGTTTTAAAGTGTTATTACTATTTTAATTATTATCTCTTTTTGTCGTTGTCGTTTGGAGTTTATTGCGTCCGTTCTTGACTTCCGACGATGCAAAATTAGAGCGTTTTTCAGCTGTTTCCAAGAAATCTTTTGTTTTTCGTTCCGAGTTGTAGCGACAACCGCCCGATATGGCGACAAATCAAGTTCATCCCCTCAAAATTTGTCGCGTCAAGGGGATTACGACCATAAAAAATCCCCGAACTGCCAAGCAATTCGGGGATTAAAAGATTCAGGCCTCAGATCGGTCTACGAATGAAGCCCTGACAATAAAAGCCAGATTAGAATTTGTAACTGATACCAGCCAGGAGGAAGCCTTGTTCGCCAACGCCTAATTCGGCAAAACCGCGGAACTGCTTACCAAACTCCGCACCGATCAATGAAGCCTGGAACATAATGAATTTATCCCGCATGCCCCAGGTGCCTGTCCCCATGGCTGTCTTGGCAGTTGCAGCATCGACGTAGTTCAGGAAAAGCAACGTGGCAACTTTCAGAATGTCCTCATGTGTGGCATCGCCGTTGTCAGGAACCACGATATTACTGTCAAGTTCCTTGTAAACTCTTTCTGGGATGCTGAACTGTTTCTGCTCGCCATCGATGAGAAAGACTTGTTTGTAATCAGTGGATCTTGTGGTAGGCTTGGCTTGTGGTAATGAAGTCTGTGCTGTTGACATGCTTTCGGCAATCGGTCTCTTGCTGTCCAAGGGGTTTGGTGTTTGTGCAGCCATCGACTTCTGTACAGGATGCCGACGAGCTTACCCGATAGCTATACTTCGACCTCAACGATTTAGACGAAGATTGATTTTTAGCAATACCAGTATAGATATACAGACACTGTAGGAATTCTGAGAGCGGGAGGGCGAGAAGCTAATATATAATAAAGGTATAACCAACAATGAGCGGATAGACCGAAAGACTTTCGGGGCTATCCGCTCATTGTTTTTTAGTCGGTCACGTCTGCGTTATGCGTGTTTTTGAGTAAAAGCTTTTATATCAAAGTCACGGAACCCCAACGAATAAGCAGCACGTGATGGATGACGTGGGTTACCCAACTTAGTCGGGATTCCTATTTGCTTCCACTGAGGGCATAGTGGTTGAAGTGTTGTGACAATATCTTTCAGGCATTTCTTCAAATATGGAGCCGCACCAATAGCATCGCCGAAAGCAAGGAGAACAACAGGATTTTTGCTATTGCTTATCACTTTTTTTATTTCCGCAAGATTCCTTTGATGCAATCCTTCATCCATTACTTTGGGCAAAGCATAAGGATTGGTACTCCGTAAAGGATAAAGATTCATCATGGCAAAACCATCAAAACCATTACGCTCTGCAAAGCCAAGAACCTTTTGCATTGTGCGGTCAAGCTTTTTGTCTGTGGCAGTACTTGGGTTTACGCCAAACACATATAACACTCTTTTTCCCTTTCTTTCCAAAGAATAGCGGACATTATCCGCATCAGTTTTCATTGTTATAAAATTACACATATGCATACATTCACAATTAATTATCTACGAGTAAGCTTATGTACTGACTGACTTTTTATTTGATTTGCCTTTAATAACGGTATCTCACTTACTATTTTTTCATAAGCATCTTTTTCTACAGAATATAAAGTATAATCCTCTCCTTCTTTATGTAAGACGACTATCATAGGAAGGCAGAATAAGCCTTTTTTCTTGACACCCTCAATATATAGCAGTATATCTGTCAAGTCTTGAGAATACCATGCCCAAAAGTCCTTTTCTTCATGATGCATAATATCCCAGTCCCAACTATATCGACAGATTCTAAATTCTTTCATTACTGCATCGAAACTTGAATTGCCTTTCTTTTCAATAAATACGATCGCACTTCTGTCAATAAAACAATCTCGTATTTTTCTATTGATGCCTACAAAATTCATCTCATAACTCATAGAATTATAATTTAAGATCCCTGTAATATGCTTTCGAAAAAATTCTTTTTCAACAACATTCGCAAGTCTTGATTCAAACTGGTCAATAGAATCTCTTACATATTCTTCTCTTAATCTGCGCTTTGATATACTATTTGATATACTATCTTGCAAGTATTGTACTCTTTCTTCTTGCTTGATGGCTTTTTCCTCTGCTTCAACCACCTTCAAATAATCTGCATCAGAAGTCGCATAATAAACTTCTCTTTCCACCCAACTAATGAGTTTACCATCTTTAAATACTTTCTTACAAACCCAATTACCTTTCTTATCGTAAACATATTGGGTAGTTTTTATCTTAGTTTCTGTATAATTTCGTTTCGTTCCCTCGATAGTTTTAGTATTTACGACTTTAACTTCATCACCATATTCATTATATTTGAATATTTCTTTAACATTACCTCCTTTTATCATTAAAGGTATAGGTAGTAACGGCGCTTCCATACTGATTGGTTTTCCATTCTCATTCAGTATTTCCGTTATTGTGACTAAATCTTTTGTAATCCGTGTTTTTCCTTTATAGAGAACTTCTTTTTCGATACCGCTTTGATTATAATAGCTTTCCTTTCTTCCACCATGGGTGTAAGTATAAACAATCCGAGAAGTTTGTTCCTGATATTCGTGACTCTTATAAAAAGTTTTGACAACGCTAATAGTGTTATCATTATTATAGGTGTTCTCATAATGATAACAATTCGCTGTGTCATTTTTATGAAATGTATAATTGCCTATTTCATATGTCTTACCAGCGCCAATATTTATTGTCATTTCATCAATCAAGTTATTGTGTTTGTCATATGCATATCTGATTTTTGTCTTTTCTTTAGGTTTTTCTGCTCCATTGATAGGCCAATTAGGCAACAATACTTCTTTGTATACATTACCATTTTTCGAGAAGAAAATATAGGTGTTATCCGAAACCCCTTTGGATTTAATCTCGCCAAATTCTATAGAGAACTTGATGTCCTTTACTATAGCTGTGTAAACAGAGCCTCTTAATTCATGGTCTTTCCTGTTGTTAGTTTTACCATAACAAGAACTGGAAAAAAATACAAGAGCAACCATTATCAGCATCCCACACCTATAATTATTCACTACTTTATTCATTCTTTTTTTGTTTTAATTGGTAATTATTCACATTCACTTCGGCAATAGACACTAACTTATGGGCATAAGAAAGCGCAAGCTCCAACCATATCCCGAACAGGCTTTGCACGGCCTTGATTACCTTATGGAGAAGCTTGCGCATATAGCGCACGCTCCTTCGCCTATACTGGTCACGCTGTAAGTTTTACCATATGTTACGGTTTCAGGAATGACAACATCTCCAGTGTACTCATTGGAATAACTGTATGAGTATTTTCCCTGGTATGTAACAGAAACAGAACTTCCATCACTGTTATAGTTGTAATAGATAGTCTTACCATTACTATTTGCTACCGCTATATCGTGTGCGGATGCCATATTACAAGCCATACTCATTAGAGTGGCAATAAAGAAGGAAAGGTAATAGTGCTTCATGATTATAAACATTCTATGCCTACAGCCCCCATACTCAGCGGTTAATAAAGATTTTAGGGAATGAAAAAGACGTGGGTGCTGTACTCTCGCTTATCCCGTAACTGAGGCTCTGGTAAAACCCAAACTATAAGGATAAGCAACCAGTTAGCCCACGTCATGAGATAATATATACGAGTACAACACCTTATTATATACAACTATATATAAAAGGTGGCTATCGTGATATAAAATCACCCACGTGGACGTTCCGATTGCGCTATCTTCTTATAGTTTTGAAAAGTTTACCAGACTTTCAGTTACAGAAGACTAACGTTTCGTAACGTCTTTTCTTGATGTCATGGCGGTGGTGCCTTCACGAGGCATTGCCGTATGCGCATCAAACCAATATGTCTTGAAAACACAGCCCAACCCATGGACTAACTGCTTTCAAGGGCAAAGGTAAGAATTATTTCTGAAATAAACAAAGAAAATCATGAAAAAATATAAACGAAAAACACTGTGTGCGAGCACAAGCGGACACTGCACAGTCCCCCTCCGACATTGCATGTTCCATATAATACTTGATATATAAGTAGATGTGCATAATTATTTATACAATCCTTGCATCACCAGACAATGCATCTTCAGCACCTGCTAACGGTTGAGTAGGAGTCACTACACGCCATTATATCATGCACTAAACCTACATCATCATGCAATACAAACATTATAAAAATAATTATGCACATCTATTTATGTCTTGTTTTATGGCTTAAAAACGAGACAAAATGTTGTTTATTTGATAGCCAAATCTTCATAATTGTTAAAAATAACCTTCTCAAACCACTTTTGTCTTGTTTTATGGCTTAAAAACGAGACAAAATTTGTATCTTTGCACCAAGTAATTATTTGAAGATATTATATGTTACAATCAAAGGCCATAGAACAAATTGTGAATTCATTCCGCACCGATTATGTTTTCACGTACAGAGATTTGGGATTTCCTCCCGAATATAGTGCTAATGCTATACGCAAATTAAATCGTATGGCAGACACGGGGGCTATCCAACGGCTTTCCAAGGGGAGATTTTACAAGCCAAAACAAACTATGTTTGGGAACTTAAAGCCGAGCCAACAAGAGGTCGTAAAGGACTTATTGGAAAAAGAAGGTAAGATGGTAGGTTATTTGACAGGAGTTTCCATTTGGGGACAGTTAGGTCTAACCACACAGATCTCCAATATCATTGAGATTGGCGTGAAAGTGAAGAAGAACAATACCCGCAGGGGGATGTATTCTATCCGTTTTGTCCTACAAGCCAATCAGATATCAAAAAATAACATTCCTTTGCTCCAATTACTTGATTCTATAAAAAATATTAAGCGTATTCCAGACTCAACACCTGATAACTCATATAATAGAATTAGAGAAATCATAAAATCTCTGGATGAGAAAAGTATTGATTCTATGATAAAACTTGCTCTGAAATATAATCCCATGACAAGGGCTATTGTTGGAGCCATCACAGAAGATTTGTTTGGCGAAGAACGTGCCAGTGTTTTAAGAGATACACTTAACCCCATCACTGTATATAAGGTTGGCTTGACAAAGAAAGTGGTATCAACTAAGAATTTCAGAATTATATGACACTCGATAATAATAGACAACAGTTTTCAGATGCTATTCGTGCAGCTTCTGAATATCTAAACATCGCTGCTATTTATATAGAGAAGGATTATTGGATAACCAAGATTCTACAACAACTATCAAATACACCTCAGGCAAACAACATAGTATGGAAGGGTGGTACTTCATTGTCCAAGGGATATGGACTTATAGACCGATTCTCAAGTGATATTGATATAGCAGTGCTTGCAGAAGGAATGAACGGCAATCAAATAAAGACCTTAATTTCAAAGGTAAATAAGGTGATGACAAAGGGAATTCCTGAAACAGACATTCCTGGAAAGACCAGCAAAGGGTCTCGATACAGAAAGACATATCATTCATATAAGAGTACGCTAACTGAGAATGATCCACGTATGCAACTTCTTGGCAACTATGTCATCGTAGAAATCAATTCTTTCGCTAATCCTTTTCCATATGTAAGGTTGAAAATAGAAAGTTTTATAACACAGTTTTTAAGAGAAACTGACAAAGAAGAACTTATTGAAGAGTGGGATATGGCTCCATTTGAATTGAATGTCTTAGATAAACGACGTACAGTCTGTGAGAAGTTGGTGTCTCTACTACGTTTCTCCTTTACACCTCAGCCCATAGAAACATTAAAAGAGAAAATTCGTCATTTTTACGATCTTCATGCTCTGTCAAACGACCAAGAATGCCATTCTTATCTTAACGATGATTTTGTGTCAGACTTAAATGAGCTTTGGAAACACGACCAAGCCGCTTTTGATACCCCCGAAGGTTGGCAAAGGCATGATATCGAAGACGCTCCTTTGTTTAAGAACTTTCCACAACTTTGGAAAGAGTTAAGTGCTCATTATTCCAACGAACTTGGTCAACTAGCATATCGTCCTATACCATTGCCTGAAGAAATAGAGAAGAGTATGTCTGAAATTCTTAATATAGTTCAAAGACATTAGACAGGATAATGACAATATAACGAATAGGGATTGATAACACTATTATTTTTAAACAACTAATTAAAACGAATTACGCTAAATATATAATGTGCAACCACGAATTAGCACAAACCCACACAAATTATTCCTTCCGGATGGAAATTAGTGAACGCTCGGCATCCCGTAGGGTGACGCTTGCCAGAGCAAGAATTCGTGACAATTCGCAGTTAAAATAAAAATTAAAGGCCAATTCATGGTTAATTTAGGGGTATTATATGTTTTTATTCGAAGCAAATCACTCGAATGGAACGAATCTTTTTTTATGCCCTGCGGGCAGAAATCCAATAAAAATCTTTTTGAAAATCATAGGAGCCTGGCGGCTCAGAAATATATGATAGAAACGAATTATCATTAAGGTTCATAGGACATATATTCGTGTCATTTGAGTGATTTGTGTTTCTGAATAATTCATTTAAGCCTGAACACGAATACCTCGAATGGAACGAATCTTTTTCTTATGCCCTGCGGGCAGAAATCAATAGAAAATCTTTTTGAAAATCATTGGAGCCTGGCGGCTCAGAAATAAAAGAAACGAATTATCATAATTAGTCATAATTAAGGTTCATAGGACATATATTCGTGTCATTTGAGTGATTTGTGTTTCTGAATAATTCATTTAAGCCTGAACACGAATAGCTCGAATAGAACGAATCTTTTTTGTGCCCTAACGGGCAGAAATCCAATAAAAATCTTTTTTAGAATCTCAGGCTCTTTGAGTCAGAAATATTTCTGAGCCTACAGGCTCTAAAGATTGTCCTGATGATTCTCCATGATTTCTGCTCCATAGGAGCATAGAAAAAGCATAAAAGCGAGATTCCATTAATGCTTCACCCTAAGACTATTAATGATATTAATGGCCTATATTAACGACATTAATGAAAAAAAATCTTTCGTTGAGTTTACGTTACAATAAGGCATTGCCACAATCAAACCACTTTCAAAATTGGAACATTCAAACTTTTATACAGAAAAGTTTGGCTGTTCCAATTTTTATTTATAACTTTGTGGCGTAATGTGCAAAAACAATTCTAAACGAAAGTAATAATACTAACTATATTTATAAACTATCATTTTTATTTATGAGCTACAAATCATTACGATTGTCGCTGCTGAGCATTTTTGCCTTGCTTGCAGCGATTGCGGCCAGGGCAGACTTGCCTGTAACCGCTACGTGGGACTTCACCAATAGTGAAGTCGTCGCGGCAGTTGTGGCGTTCTCCGGCGAAACGGAGGCTGGCACAATTGAGAATAATGGCCTTTCTCTTACTGTAGAGGCAAACGGCCAGACCATCCGTAACAACGACAACAGCATCCAGACCGGCGACCCGGTAGTATTCAAGGTTCCCGTACAGGGCAAGAAGGACGAAGTTACCGTGGTGGGCTATCCCGGCTATTTCGCTTACTCTATCGCCGGCACCGATGCTACGGAGGCTACTACAAAGTACACCGCCACTGCAGCAGACGTAGCGCAGGGCTATGTTGAAATCGTGAGCAAGGGACTGTACATCATCTCTATCAGCGTGACACAGAATGAGGACGATGGTAGTGAAGAACCTGTTTCACAGGATGTCACCGGTACATGGGACTTTGGCAATTCCGATGTAATGGCAGCCACCATGGCACTCTCTGGCAGCACAACTTCAGGTGAGATAGATGCTATAGAGAAGAACGACTTGAAGATGACTGTAGAGGCAAACGGTGCGGCCTTCCGCAACAACGGCAACAACATACAGGCGCGCAATGGTGCCGTGTTCAAGATTCCTGTCAAGAATGCCGGCGACCTTGTTACCGTCAAGGGCTATCCTGGCTATTCATACTACACCATCGGCAACAGCACAGAGGTACTGAATAATGAGACAACCTACAAGGCAAAACTCAGTGATGTGGAGGCAGGTTATGTGGCTGTGACGTCACAGAACGACAACAACTATTTCTACTCACTCTCCGTAGTGCAGTATGCTCCGAAAGAGAAGACAACACTTGACAATGAGGCTGTCACCATCACGTTCCCATTCAATGAGGGTACGGAAGGACAGAAGGCTACATTCTCAAATGCCGACTACTTCTTGAGCAGCAAGGTGACATACGGCAGCAATCTGACTTTGAAGGACAAGAAGACACTGACAGATGCAGAAAATAATACTGTAACTGTGGACCAGACACGCTTTGAGCCTGCTGATAAACTTAATTCTGCAGGCGAACCAAGTGCAGTGCGCTTTACGTTTGTACCGAAACCAGGCTTCACCTTTACTCCAACCAAGGTGTCATTTGAAATAACACGCTATGGCACCGACAACGGTCTTATTGACGTGGCTTGGGAGAATACAGCGGGTAAGAAAACACTTGCCACAGAAGTAAAGCCAAACCGTGACAATGCTAAACCTAACATCAGCAGACTGTCTTACGATATCACGGATGTTACGGCAGCAGGTGATAAGAACTCTCTCTTGCTGTATCTCTACAGTCTTCAGGCTGCCAAGCAGTTCGGACTTGACAATATCGTCATCGAGGGTACGCTCTCTGGCACCGAGGCCGATATGCCTGTGCTTACATCGTTCAATGTGAACGGCAATACTTACACCGTCGAGGAGGTGTTCGACGAGGAATACGAGGCTACTCTCGAACTGCCGAAGGCTGAAGCCATGGTTTCTGCCGTCAATCCTCTTGCAGACCTCGAAGCTACAAGCGGTGAAATAGGTACTGTAACATACGAAGAGAAAGAATCAGGTTGCACTGTCACCATCCCGATGTTTGCCGGTGAGACACAGATGGACTATGTGCTGAACGTGGTATATAAGCCAGACTTCACGCTGAGCTACATTGCCGTTGACGGCACTACCGTATTGCAGACCCAGATTGTGGAGAAGGACTCTAAGATTGGAGAGTTTGCATACGACATTGAGAATGTATCAGCGCTCCGCAACGGCTACAAGGCTCGCGGATGGTTCAAGCAGAACAGTCTCGGTGCAAAATTCACTACCGACGATGTGATTACTGCCGATACAAAGCTCTATGCCATAGAAACAGAGATAGAGGTAGCGAGCAACAGTCGCAGGTATGTGTTTGACCTCGCTGACCAATTCTTCCATCCGGAAGACCATGAGGCATTCAACCCATCAGGCAGCTACTACTGGCATGATGCACAGCATGGCTATGCATTCAAGAACGGTGACAAGGTTGACCTGCTCGTAGGCAAGAAGGCTACAATCAATATTAATCTCTGCAAGTATGGTTCTGGAACCAGCATTGATGCTAGCAACGGTGTAAGCGTTGCAGGCATATCGGAGAGTGACGGTGGCATCGTCTCAATCGACTATGAGGGCGAACCGGGCATTTTGACGCTGACCATGAACTGTGGAGGCGAGATGTATATCCACGGTATCACTATCTTCAATACCAGCGAAACCAACTTTGACCGTCAGGGCGACTGGATTATCGTGAAGAAGGGCGACACTTCAAGTCTGCTTGATGCCATTGAGGTGGCAAAGGGCGTTGAAGGAATGAAGATATTCGTACCAGACGGAACATACGACCTTGGTGAGACCGTGAAGACCGCAATCGGCGGCAAGCGCGTGTCAATCATCGGACAGAGTGCTGAGAACACAATCATCATGAACCGTCCGCCGCTGTCAATGGAAGGTCTTGCCAAGGCTGACCTGCTGCAGAATACCAGTGAGGAACTCTACATGCAGGACATCACGCTGAAGAATGACCTGCCATACGATCCTTCAAAGGACGGACGTGCTCCGGCACTACATGACACGGGTACGAAGACCATCTGCAAGAATGTCAACCTGATGGCATTCCAAGATACCTATTACTCACACAAGGTCGGTGGACTCTATTACTTCGAAGGTGGCGAGCTGCACGGTTGTGTGGATTACCTCTGCGGTAACGGTAAGGTATATTATAATAAGGTGAAACTCGTTAACGAGAGCGTTAAGGCAACTCACATCACTGCCAACTCAGAACTCTATGTGTTCAACAACTGCTTCGTGCAGAACGATTCTCCGTCATACGACTGGGGACGCGCGTGGAGCGACAATCCCGTATGCGTATTCCTGAACACCACACTCAGTGACGGCGGCACCAAGATGATTGGCACACGCTGGGGACTCAACGGCATTAACTGCGACTACAGCGTAGCCGGCGAGTATGGCACTAAGGACATTGACGGCAATGACATCACACCGGCATCCAACAACATTACCTTCAGCAAGAAGGGCACTGCGATGAACACTATCCTTGATGCTTCGGCACTGGAGACATATTCTATTGAGAACGTGCTCGGCGACTGGGCAACGGAGGCTCAGCAGTCAGTGAAGCAGGTTGAGGCTCCTGCAGCAACCTATGAGGATGGTGTCGTTTCATGGATTCCTGCCAACAACGGTGCCATAGCCTACGCTCTGTTCAAAAACGGTGAGTTCGTTGGTCTGACAGAAGGCAGCAGCATGGACGTTGAGGCAACTGCCAATGATGAACTGACCATCCGTGCAGCCAACTCTCGTGGTGGTTTCGGTGAGGCAAAAGTAGTTACATTTGCCACCGGTATAGAAGAGGTGAATGCGGAGAATAATGTATTCTCTACAGACAGTGCCGTCTACAATACGCAGGGTATGCGTCTGCAGAAGGTACAGAGAGGCGTGAACATCATCAACGGCCGTGCCGTGATGGTGCCGTAAACACCTTGAAATCGTTAGAATATATAAGAAACAGCCACAAGCGCGCAATACGCTTGTGGCTGTTTCTGTATGTTCTTTATAATAAGATACATTGATTTTAGTCAAAAAATGTATGCATAAACAATAAAAATACATGAAAAGTATTGCATTCAATAAAAAAAAAATGTAACTTTGCATCGTGTTTTTCATAGTATTAGATTTAAGGTTAACAAAGATTGGGGCTCAGCGGAGCCCTTTTTTAATGTCAATATATTAAATGATATAAAATAAAAATGTCCCCTGGTGTTCCTTTTGGGAGAACCAGGGGACATTCTTATTGTGGGGGGGTAAAGAATCCCACTATATCTCGAATGTTTTGTTTTCGTCGGTCAGGTATGTATTTTCAAATATTGCTTTTGCTTCGTTAAGCAAAGGCTTTTCGTTAAGATATCTCTGACTGTAGTGGCCCAATAACAGTTTGCCTGCGTTTGCAGCCTTGGCAGTGAGTGCTGCCTCGCGTGCCGTGGAGTGCATGTATTTTACGGCTTTGTCTTTCATGTCCTCACAGTAGGTTGCTTCATGATAGAGTACCGTGACACCCTTTAGAGTCTCACCCAGTGATGGCATGTAACGTGTGTCGGAGCAATAGGCGTATGAGCGCACTGGGTCGGGTGGGGTGGTCAGACGGTCGTTGGGGATGCATTCACCATCAGGCGATATCCAGTCCAGTCCGGCCCTCAGATTATTGATTTGTGAGCGTGGCACATTGTAAAACTCCAATGCCTTAGGGTTGATGTGGCGTTCGCCTGTTTTCTCCTTGAACAAGAATCCTGAGCACGGCATACGATGGCGCAGGGGAATGGTCTCGACGGTGAGAGAACGATCCTCGAATATCACTTGTCGCAGGGTGGTGTCAACAGGATGGAATATGACTTGATAGTCGATAGTGGAGCAGAACATCTGCATTTCCGCATGGAACAGTGGCTCGTATGCTTTAGGGGCATATACGTGGAGTGGGGCAGTGCGGCCTTGCAGGCCGAAAGTGCTTATCATGGCAATAAGTCCCAATACATGGTCACCGTGTATGTGGCTGATGAATATGGCCTGCAGTTTTGAAAAATTGACATGTGAGCGTCGCACTTGGCCTTGGGTACCTTCGCCGCAATCAATCATGAAGAATTTTCCCCTTATCTCCACTATCTGAGACGAGGGGTTATGGTGGGCCGTCGGCAGTGCCGAGCCACATCCAAGAATGTGTACTTTGAAAGGTTGCAACTGTCTATCTAAGGTCTATGACCTCCGCCTTTGGATAGTCCTTCGCATTGAAAGAGAAGGCGGCATCACTGATGGAGGTGGCTTTGAAATTAGAGATGTTGATTGTTGTCCAGCCGTTGCGCTGTTTCATCTTCACCTGTTTGATGTTGTATGATTTGTCAACGAGGACATACATTTCACTGATAGATTTACCCTTGCCGGTGAGATGCACCTGATAGCCACTGGCAGCATTTGTCAGTGACATGGTATAGCCTTTCTTGTAAAGAGAGAGGAACGTGTAAGGGTTCATCTGCTGTTGTTGAGATGCAGAAGGAGACGAAACGTTTACCTCGTCACTCTTCTTGTTGTAAACCCACTGTGTCTTGCCATTGTACCACATTATGGCACTGGCAGTGCGAGCACAGAATTTGTTACCCTTGATGGATATAGTTCCTGACTGTGTGCCAATCTTGCCGCCGGAGATAGAGAAATTGGCTGTCGCTCCAGACTTGATGCTGACCTTCGCAGCTGCTTTGTCAAGTATGCGGCGTGCTTCTGCGGTATTGTCGGCGGATGCCGAGAGAGTACAAAATGCCGCGATTATATATAAAAGTATTTTTTTCATGTTGAAAACGTTTCTATATTTATATTCACTTTTCACCTTTCACCTTTCACCTATGCCGCTCCCAGGGTGTTGAGTAACGATATCAGGGTGTTCTCGTCTTGTATGAGAACTTCACGTGGTTTGGAACCGTGTGCTTGGCCCACGACACCTGCTTTCTCGAGCTGATCCATCAGTCGGCCCGCACGGTTGTAGCCGATGGCGAATTTTCTCTGAATGAGAGAAGTGGAACCCTGTTGGGTGGATACAATGAGTTTGGAAGCCTCTGCAAAGAGAGAGTCAAGATTAGACAGGTCTTCAGCGCTACCTCCTACGCCTCCGTCTTCGCTTACAGGTTCTGGTAATTCGAATGGTCCGTCATATCCTGGTTGTTGAGCAATAAACTCATTGATGGCTATTACCTCAGGTGTATCGACAAATGCGCATTGCACACGAACAGGCGTTCCCTTGTCGAGGATAAGCATGTCGCCCTTGCCTATGAGCTGGTTGGCGCCACTGCTGTCGAGAATGGTCTTGGAGTCAGTCTGCGACATAACCTTGAATGCCATACGTCCGGGGAAGTTGGCTTTGATGGTACCAGTGATGATGTTTACCGTCGGGCGCTGTGTAGCGATAATCATGTGTATGCCTACGGCACGAGCCTTCTGAGCAATACGGGCTATAGGTAATTCTATTTCTTTGCCGGCGGTCATTATGAGGTCGCCATACTCGTCGATGATTACTACAATATATGGCAAGTAACGATGACCATTCTCCGGATTCAACTGGTGGTTGATGAATTTCTCGTTGTATTCCTCAAGTTTGCGCACGTTGGCAAATTTCAAGAGATTGTAACGGTCGTCCATCTCCTGACAAACCGAGTTCAGAGTCTTGACGACTTTCGTCACGTCGGTGATGATTGGTTCGTCGGCATCGCTCTCTGGTGGAATCTGTGCAAGGAAATGATTCAGCAGAGGTTTGTATATGGAGAATTCCACCATCTTCGGGTCAACGAGAACGAATTTCAGTTCGGCAGGGTGCTTCTTATATAATAAGGAGGTAATGATGGCGTTAAGGCCGACAGATTTACCCTGACCTGTTGCACCAGCCACGAGCAGATGTGGAATCTTGGCGAGATCGACCATGAATATCTCGTTGGAGATTGTCTTGCCCAATGCTAATGGCAAAGCCATCTTAGACTCCTTGAACTTTTTCGAGTTAAGGATGGACTCCATGCTGACAATCTGCGGATTGGCATTAGGTACCTCAATGCCTATCGTGCCTTTGCCAGGGATCGGTGCGATGATACGTATTCCAAGGGCGGCAAGCGACAGTGCAATGTCATCCTCCAGTGAGCGTACTCTGCTTATCTTGATGCCAGGGGCAAGTGTTATCTCATACAAAGTAATAGTTGGTCCGACAGTAGCTTTGATACTTGACACCTGCACTCCGAAGTTCCCCAGAACCTCAACGATGCGGTTCTTGTTGGCGGTCTGTTCGTCCATGTCAATAGCCACGTTGTCGTTGTCAGACTTGCGAAGCAATCCAAGAGTAGGATATTGGTAGCGTGATAAAGTGGCTTTCGGATCGTATGGTGACAGTATCTTGTCATCTGCCATGATGCTGCCGCCTGCACTTTCCTCTATCGTTCCCTGTTCTATTTCAAGTCCGATGCCCTCCTCAGAAGGTGTAGACTGTGGGGCGTTGTCAACAGGCGCTTCTGGCTTGGCCTCGGTGTTGGTGACATGCTCTGTAGTGGTTGTGACTGTCTCTGTAGGTGTAGATACCAGATTGTCTTCAGGTTTGAGGTTCGCTGACTGATCTGGTTGCAATACGGTGTTGTCATCTCCTGCGTTTGCCAATGAGAATTTCACCTTCCTTGTCAGATACCCGATGGGGTTCAGCATCTTGCGGATGATGATAATAGTGTCATACGACAGGTATGTCAAGAAGAATATAGCGGTAAGTCCGAGAATTGCAGTAAGTCCGGGAGGACCAATCATGTTCTCCAAAGACTGGCAGACGAAAGCGCCATGTCCACCTCCAGCGTTGAACACCATGTCCGACAGTAATGGAGCGAGAAACTTTGCAAAGGCTATGCTGCACCATATCATTACAAGCATCATGCAGAAAAACCATTTCCAGAGATTCAGTTTGTATATCCCCATTAGGCTCATTGCACATGCCAGAAGGAAAAGCGGAATCATGAATGCCGCAAAGCCAAAGCATGAATAAATGAAGAAATGGGAAATGTATGCTCCGTATGAGCCACAGTAGTTGTGAAACTCTCTGCCAGAGTTAACCAAATCACCAGCCAAAGGGTGCATGACCAAGCTCTGGTCAGCGGCGGCGGTGTTGAAATAAGAGCAGAAACAGATAATTATGTAAACGGCCAGCATGAACACCGTAACACCAACGGTGAAGTTAGTCTTCTCGTTGGCAAACATAGAATCAAAGCCCATGGCTTTTTTGTAATTTACAGGTGACTGCTTGCTTCTTGTCTTTTTTTTCGTCATTTGTTGGTAAAAGCTTTTCCGTGCAAAGTTACGATTATTTATTTGAATTTGCAAAATAAGGTATAAAACTTTGGTTAAATAAAATTAAAATAGCAGATAGAGGTTGGTTGATGTGTTGTTGGTTGAAAAAAAAGTATTAACTTTGTACCATAATACATCAGAGAGGGACGTTTCTCAATAAATTCTTATGCCAATCCTGAGCAGTGAGAAACCCCGTTATTTCAAAATACATTTTATGGAGAATAATGAAGAACTGTTGGCGGAAGGCGCATCTGTCGAGCCACAGAAGAAAAGAACGCGTATAACGAAGAAAGAAGTGTCTGACCACGTGTATAGTGTGACTGGTGATAAGGGTGAGAACTTGGACCAGCCAAAGAAAAAGCGCACGCGTAAGACAAAAGCTGAGAAGGAAGCAGAAGCTGCTGCTGCCGCTGCCACCGCTGCAGAGGAGGTGGCAGAAGAAACCGCTGTCGTTGCAGAACCCGAACAGGTGGAAGAAACACAGGATGTTCAAGATGCTCAAGAAACTGTTGAGAAGACAGAGGAAACCGTAGAGGCTGAAGCACCGGTAAAGCGTAAGCGTGGACGTAAGAGCAAAGAAGATATAATGGCCGCTGCTGCCGCTGCCGCTGCCGCTTTGGCAATGAAATCGCAGGATGCACAATCGGAGGAGTTTGCAGAAGAAAGACCCTCTGTGCCAGAGCAACAGACGATAAATTTCGAAGAGGAGGCTCCAGAAGGTGCTCTTGATGGTGCGGTGCCAGAAGAAATGTACCAGAAACAGGAAGGTGGTGATGAGGAAACGACGAACCTGTTGGAACAATTGCAGAACAAGGTAAACACCTCACATGCGGAGGGTGTGTGGGAAGGCGACCCTAACGATGGCACTGACTTTATTATAGTTGAAGACATACCCGTTGAGGATAATGGAGCAATACCATATTATGATATGTTTGACAATCCGCAAGTAGCGAATGATGATGTCATTGGTGATGTGGAAGAAGATACAGAAGAAGACAGCGCCGTTGACTTCAATGACATCATCACTGCCAATGGCTTGCTCGAGATAATGCCGGATGGGTATGGATTTCTGCGTTCAAGTGACTACAACTATTTGTCATCGCCGGATGATGTCCACCTCAATGTGCAACAGATAAAACAGTATTCGCTCAAGACTGGTGACGTGGTTGAATGTAAGGTGAGACCGCCACACAGCGGAGAGAAATATTTTACTATGAGCAGTATTACAAAGGTGAATGGACGCAATCCGCTTGATGTGCGTGACCGTATATCCTTTGAAAACCTTACACCGTTGTTCCCTGATGAGAAATTTGATTTGTGTGGCGACCCTGGTACGACAAACCTGTCCACAAGGATAGTAGATCTGTTCTCGCCTATCGGAAAAGGACAGCGTTCGCTTATCGTGGCGCAGCCAAAAACGGGTAAGACAATGCTTATGAAAGACATTGCCAATGCAATTGCTGCCAATCACCCAGAGGCGTATATAATGATGCTGCTGATAGATGAGCGTCCGGAGGAGGTTACCGACATGGCGCGTACAGTGAATGCAGAGGTCATTGCATCGACGTTTGATGAGCCTGCTGACCGTCATGTAAAGATAGCAGGACTGGTGTTGGAGAAAGCTAAGAGACTGGTGGAGTGCGGGCATGATGTTGTGATATTCCTTGATTCTATTACTCGTTTGGCACGAGCTTACAATACCGTGGCACCTGCCAGTGGAAAGGTTTTGACAGGTGGTGTGGATGCAAATGCTCTGCAAAAACCAAAGCGTTTCTTTGGTGCTGCTCGTAATATAGAGGGTGGAGGCTCATTGACCATTATTGCTACGGCGCTGACAGATACTGGATCGAAGATGGACGAAGTGATATTCGAGGAATTCAAGGGTACAGGAAACTCTGAACTGCAGCTTGATCGTCAGTTGGCCAACAAACGTATATTCCCGGCGGTCAACCTTATCCAGTCAAGTACACGTCGCGACGATTTGCTGCTTGACAGCTTCACCTCAGAGAAGATGTGGATACTGCGCAAGATGATATCTGACATGAATGCGCAGGAAGCTATGAGCACCATAACGGGAGTAATGAAACATTCAAGCAATCACAAAGAATTCCTCATGGGTATGAATGCCTGAATAAATCATGACAGTTAAGGTTAAGTTAAGGTTAATTATTCTAAAAACCTTTGGCTATGTCAAGGAAAATAATTAATTTTGCACATATAATATGCAGTGTGCATAATAACAAATAATATTAACTGGATGTAATAGGTTATTCTCGATGTCGATTTCAAAAACGAGACAAATACTGATAGATGTTGCTCGTCAACTGTTTGCAAAAAATGGTTTGGAGGGCACTACGATGAATGACATAGCTACAGCTTCGGGGAAGGGAAGACGAACGCTCTATACATATTTCAGTCGCAAGGAAGATATATATTCTGCAGTGATAGAAAGTGAGTTGGAACGTCTGTCGGATAAACTTGACGAGGTAGCAGCCATGAAGATGCGCCCGCAGGAGAAAATTGTAGAATTGATTTACACCCATCTTTCGCAGATACGCGAGACGGTTGTGAGAAATGGCAATTTGCGTGCGGAGTTCTTTAGAAATATCTGGATGGTGGAGAAGGTGAGAAAAAAATTCGATGCCGATGAGATTGCCATCTTCCGTAGGGTATATACAGAGGGTAACGAAGTGGGAGAGTTCGATATAGAAAATGTAGATATCGTAGCGGATATAACACATTACTGTATCAAAGGACTGGAAGTGCCATATATATATGGTAGGTTGGGTCATGGTTTGACTGATATCACCAGTCGTCCGCTTGTTGCAAAGTTCGTATATGGCGCTTTGGGAAAAGGCGGATTGTAATAAAAGATTATTAATGTTAGATTATAAAAAATAATATTTCAAAAAATGGGATTATTAACAGGAAAGACAGCTCTCATTACGGGTGCTGCACGAGGCATTGGTAAAGCCGTTGCTATGAAGTTTGCACAAGAGGGCGCAAATATCGCGTTCACAGATCTTGTTCTTAATGATGATATGGCCGCTGGTTTGGAGGCTACACGCAAGGAAATAGAAGCTATTGGCGTGACATGTAAGGCTTACGCTGGTAATGCTGCTGATTTCGAGGAGACAGACAAGGTGGTCAAGCAGATTAAGGAAGATTTCGGTTCCATTGATGTACTCGTTAACAATGCCGGCATCACGAAAGATGGTCTGATGCTGCGTATGAGTGAAGCACAGTGGGATGCTGTATTGAACGTTAATCTGAAATCAGCATTCAATTTTATACATGCTTGCGCTCCTATCATGTTGCGTCAGCGTGGTGGTTCTATAATCAATATGTCTTCTGTTGTAGGTGTGCATGGTAATGCAGGACAGTGCAACTATTCAGCTTCTAAGGCTGGTATGATAGGTCTTGCGAAGTCAATTGCGCAGGAACTTGGACCAAAGGGTATTCGTGCCAATGCCGTTGCACCAGGCTTTATTGAGACAGCGATGACAGCACAGTTGCCAGAAGAAGTGCGTGCAGACTGGATGAAGAAGATTCCTCTTCGTCGTGGCGGTCAGGTGGAAGACATTGCAAACGTGTGTCTTTTCCTCGCTTCTGATATGTCAAGTTATGTCAGTGGTCAGGTCATTCAGATTGACGGTGGCATGAATATGTAATCTGCATTCAATGACAGTTCTTTACGAAGATAATCATATAATAATAGTTAATAAGGAAAGTGGGGAGATCGTGCAGGGTGACAAAACTGGCGATGTCCCCCTTTCTGAAATTGTCAAAGCGTGGATTAAGGAAAAGTACAACAAGCCGGGGAATGTGTTCCTTGGCGTTGTTCATAGACTTGATCGCCCGGTAAGTGGTGTCGTGGTGTTTGCAAAGACCTCCAAGGCTCTTGCAAGGTTAAATGCAATGTTTGCCAAACACGACGAAGTAAGAAAAACCTATTGGGCATTGACAAAAAAACGTCCGGAAGTAGAGCAGGGTACGTTGACGCATTGGCTTGTACGCAATGAGAAGCAAAACAAGTCGTATGCTTATGATGCAGAGCGCCCTAATTCTAAAAAAGCCATATTGAACTATAAGGTAATAGGTTCAACCGACCGTTATACATTGATAGAGGTGGAACTGTTGACAGGACGTCATCATCAGATACGTTGTCAGCTTGCCAAGATTGGATGTCCAATAAAAGGCGATTTGAAATATGGTGCAGAGCGAAGCAATCCGGATGGAAGTATATCGCTGCTTGCCCGCAAGGTGGAATTTGTTCATCCTGTGTCAAAAGAGCTGATAATGATAGAGGCTCCATTGCCTGATGATGCTTTGTGGCAGAACTTTAAACAATGAATTTAAGCATCTAACATTGATTTTTTAACTCTAAACATTTATACTATGGAAATAGAATTTGTAAGAAGTCGTTTTATAAAACACTTTGATGGTAAAACTGGTAATGTGTATTTCTCTCCTGGTCGCATAAATCTTATAGGCGAACATACAGACTATAATGGAGGTTTTGTATTCCCAGGTGCCGTTACACAGGGCGTAATGGCAGAGATACGTCCCAATGGCACTAACAAAGTGATGGCTTATTCCATTGACCTGAAAGACAGGGTGGAATTTAATGTTGATGATCCTGATGGTCCGAAAGCCACATGGGCTCGTTTTATATACGGCATGGTGCAGGAGTTCCGCTTGTTGGGCGTTGATGTGAAGGGCTTCAACATAGCTTTTGCTGGTGATGTGCCTCTTGGTGCTGGTATGTCGTCGAGTGCAGCCATGGAGAGCTGCTTCGGATGCGCACTTAACGATCTTTTTGCCGACAACAAGATAAGCAAGTGGGATATAGTATTGGCTGGCCAGGCTACCGAACATAAATATATAGGTTGTAATTGTGGTATCATGGATCAGTTTGCCAGCGTGTTCGGACAAGAAGGTAAACTGATGCGTCTTGACTGCAACAGTCGTGAATTTGAGTATTTCCCATTTAATCCAGAAGGCTACAAACTGGTGTTGCTTAATTCCTGCGTAAAACATGAGTTGGCTGGTTCGCCATATAATGACCGTCGCAATTCGTGTGAGCGTGTGGCCAAGGCTGTTCAGGAGAAACATCCGGACCGCAGTGTGCAGACACTTCGTGATTGTTCATGGGAGGATCTCGATGAGGTTAAGAATGACATCAGTGCTGAAGATATGCAGCGTGCCAAGTTCGTTCTTGGAGAAAAGGATAGGGTGCTTGGAGTGTGCGATGCTCTTGTTGCTGGTGACTATGAGAAAGTAGGTCAGTTGATGTATGCTACTCATCAGGGATTGTCAAAAGACTATGAGGTTAGTTGCGAGGAACTTGATTTCCTTAATGACATAGCAAAAGAATGTGGCGTTACCGGCTCACGTATTATGGGTGGAGGTTTCGGTGGCTGCACCATTAACCTTGTCAAGGAAGGACTATATGACACATTCGTTTCTACGGCTAAAGAGAAATTCTGTGCTAAGTATGGTCATGAACCCAAGGTGTATGATGTGGTCATAGGTCAGGGGTCGCATAAGATATGCTAAAAAGTCCTGTAATATTTTTGTGAATTAGAAAAATATCCGTACCTTTGCATTATAATAGGATATGCAAAAGAAAGACTTCATATTTTCAATCATGCTTGTATTGGCTGTGGTGTTGGCAATGAACAGTTGTAAACGCCGCAGTCAGATAGGTTCTGACAATGACGATACACTGATGAATCAAGAAATCGAGGTAGAGGTAAAGGGTGATTCTATGTTGTATGGTTTGTCGTGCGATGGTTCGTCTGATTCTGTTGTCGTGATATGGCTGTTTGGCGGTGATCCGGTGACATACAGTTGTATAGACGCCAAACGTGAAGGACGTATAATCGGAAAACCGCAGATTGGCGACTGGATAGGCATCTTGGTGAATCCGGAAGATACCACCGAGGCGACTTTCGTAATCAACCTTGACCAACTGAAAGGTACATGGACTTATCCTGTATTGCCGGTTATGAAAGACTTGCAGAACATGAGCCGTCGCATGCAGAAGCGCATGGTGGAGGATATGCCTGATTCTGTTAAACGAACCTATTTCGTACCAAGAGAATATGGCTTTACACTGAAGCGCAGCCACAATGCGCAGGCTGTTGGTCGTATTAGGCGTGCCACATCTTTGGAGGACGATTCGCCAGTGCAATATCCGAAGGTGAAAAACTACAGGAAATGGTATATGCTCAATGGTCGTCTGCTGCTCGCCTCTACAGAGCGCATGATGCCGCTTTCAGAAAATGAAAAGTCGGCAAAGCCTAAGATTACTCTCGACACGCTCGACTTCGTATATATGGACGAAGACTCGCTCATACTCATGAATCACGGTCAGCGTATGGGCTTCCACCGTAAGGAAAATGCAATGAAGGCTAATGCTGCGGCAATAAAGGCGCAGCAGAAGCAGGATGAAAAAAAATGATATAGAAAAATGGCAAGAATACTGATGATTGGTGCAGGTGGCGTCGCCACCGTTGCCGCGCATAAGATAGCGCAGAATGATGACGTGTTTACTGATTTCATGATAGCAAGCCGTCGCAAGGAGAAATGTGATGCCATAGTGAAGGCAATCAATGACAAGGGCATAGGCAAGAAGATGTCTATCAGCACAGCGCAGGTTGATGCGGATGACGTGGAGCAGCTGAAGGCTCTGTTCAATGACTTCAAGCCGGAACTGTGCCTGAATCTGGCATTGCCTTATCAGGACCTCACCATTATGGATGCTTGTCTGGCATGTGGGGTGAACTATATCGATACGGCAAACTACGAACCGAAGGATGAGGCTCACTTTGAGTATTCATGGCAGTGGGCTTACAAGCAGCGCTTTGAGGATGCCGGACTCACCGCCATACTAGGATGCGGCTTCGACCCAGGCGTGTCTGGCGTATATACCGCATACGCTGCAAAGCACCACTTCGACGAGATTCAATATCTTGACATCGTAGACTGCAACGCCGGCAACCACCACAAGGCTTTCGCAACTAACTTCAACCCTGAGATTAACATCCGCGAGATTACGCAGAAGGGCCTTTATTATAAGGACGGCGAATGGATTGAAACCGAGCCTCTTGAGGTTCATAAGGCACTGACTTATCCTAACATCGGTCCCCGCGAGTCTTATCTGATGCACCACGAGGAACTGGAGTCGCTTGTCAAGAACTATCCTACCATCAAGCAGGCTCGTTTCTGGATGACCTTCGGTCAGCAGTATCTTACCTATCTCGACTGCATACAGAACCTTGGAATGTCGCGTATCGACGAAATGGAATACGAGGCTCCGCTGGCTGACGGCAGCGGTAAGAAGGTGAAGGTGAAGATTGTGCCTCTGCAGTTCCTCAAGGCTGTGCTGCCCAATCCTCAGGACCTTGGCGAGAACTATGACGGCGAGACAAGCATCGGCTGTCGCATCCGCGGACTCAAGGACGGCAAGGAACAGACATACTATGTCTATAACAACTGCAAGCACCAGGAGGCTTACGAGGAGACTGGCATGCAGGGTGTCTCTTACACTACGGGCGTGCCTGCCATGATTGGCTCTATGATGTTCTTCAAGGGACTGTGGAAGAAGCCGGGAGTATGGAACGTTGAGGACTTCGACCCAGATCCATTCATGGAACAGCTCAACAAGCAGGGACTGCCTTGGGTTGAGGTGTTCGGCGGAGACCTTGAACTTTGATTCAATGCACAATGCATAATGCACAATGCACAATTCATAATGCACAATGCACAATTCATAATGCACAATTCATAATGCATAATTCATAATTTACTCAACTTTTGTAAATAAAACTTGCTAAGTAGTTAAGAAGATAGAATACATGCGTTTTGCTTGTTAACAGGCAATTCGTATTGTCCTTTATCTACCTTTAACTCCCTCTAACTCCCTTTAACTCCAGAAGTTGAGCAAAAGCGAAACTAAAATAATTTTTAATTTATACATAACTCATAACTTTATATTATGGCTGAGGAAATAAACGAAAAGGCGGCGAAGCTCAAAGCGCTTCAGGCTGCCATGCAAAAGATAGAAAAGGATTTCGGCAAGGGATCCATCATGAAACTCGGTGACGAGAACGTGGAGAAGGTGGATGTGATACCTACCGGTTCACTCGGACTTGACCTTGCTCTTGGCGTTGGCGGTTATCCGCGCGGCAGGATTATCGAGATATTCGGTCCGGAGTCATCAGGTAAGACTACTCTTGCCCTGCATGCCATTGCCGAGGCGCAGAAACTTGGTGGCATTGCCGCCTTCATCGATGCTGAGCATGCCTTCGACAGTTTCTATGCCAAGAACCTTGGCGTGGATATTGACAACCTGCTGATATCGCAGCCCGACAACGGCGAACAGGCATTGCAGATTGCCGACCAGCTTATCTCGAGTGCTGCGGTCGATATCATTGTGGTTGACTCTGTGGCTGCTCTCACTCCGAAGGCTGAGATTGAGGGCGACATGGGCGACAACAAGGTCGGCTTGCAGGCCCGTCTGATGTCACAGGCTCTCCGTAAGATGACATCAACCATCTCAAAGACCAACACCGCTTGCATCTTCATCAACCAGCTGCGCGAGAAGATCGGCGTAATGTTCGGCAACCCTGAGACCACCACTGGCGGTAACGCCCTGAAGTTCTATTCTTCTGTCCGCATTGACGTGCGTCCTTCCACTGCCATCAAGGATGGTGAAGAAGTGCTCGGCAAACTCACCAAGGTGAAGATAGTAAAGAACAAGGTGGCACCTCCGTTCCGCAAGTGCGAGTTCGACATCATGTTTGGCGAGGGCATCTCCAAGGTCGGTGAGATTCTTGACATTGCCGTAGATAACGACATAGTTAAGAAGTCTGGCTCATGGTTCTCTTACGGTGAGACCCGCCTTGCGCAGGGCCGCGACGCCGTACTGAAGTTACTGAAGGACAACCCAGAGTTGTGCGAAGAACTGGAAGCAAAGGTCAGGGAGGCTATAAAAGGAACAGGAGAAGAATAATTTCTTTTTAGGAGTGATAGAGGAGTAGAAGGGGAGTGATAGAGGAGTGATAAGGACAAATGTATTTGACTGATGAATATGCGAACGTAATGTCCCTATCACTCCTCTATCACTCCCCTTTCATTTCCCTTACACTCCCCAACAAGTAAAAAGGATGTGCCTTTACCGGCACATCCTTTTTTTGTTATTCCTATTTCTATTCTTGGTTCTCAGTCCACTGCTCGCATTGTTTCAATACGATGTTCATGGCATCTTCTGCTTCCTCTGGCGGATATTTATACTGCTTCAGCAGTCGTTTCACCAGTCGGCGCATATTGGCACGCTCTGCCTCCCTGCGATTCCAGTCTATGGTGCGGTTTTTCCTGAGCATGTCGGTCAGCTCTTTTGTCATCGCCACCAACTGGTCATTGGAATAGAAGTCTTTCACTGCCTGCGGACGTGTCAGGGCGTCATAGAAGGCTTTTTCTTCGTTTGACAGTCCGAGGTCGTTGCCCTGCTGCTCTGCCGTCATCATTTCCTGAGCCAGTTTCAGGAGTTCCTGTATCACCTCTTCGTTGGTAATCATACCGTTGACATAGCGGTTTAGCGTCTTGCTGAATCTCTCACTGAACAACTCGCCTGTGACGATGTTCGAGCGTATCATTGCACGCACCCTGCCGCGCAGCAGGTCTTCCAGCAGTTTGGCGGCAAGGTTCTTTTCCTTCATCTTCCTTACCTCTTCCATGAATTTCTCGTCGAAGAGTGAGAACTCTGCCTTCTCATCGAAGAGGTTTACCACGCCGTCGCTCTGCACACTTTGTTCTATCAGGGTTACTATGCGCTTGTTTATCTCCCTCTTTGATATCTTGCCGGGGTTCTGCAGTCGTATTATAAGGATGCGCACCGACTCCATGAAACTTTCCTCAAAGCGTTCTTCCTCTGTCAGCAACGAGCGGCAGAGGGTAACTGCCTGGCGCAACAGCGAGGCACTCTTTATGAATGCCTTGCAGTCTTCTGCCTTTCCCGGCGCTATCATGAAGTTCACACCGCCTTTTATCAGCATGGCGCGCTCTTCTGGCTTTCCGTGGTGGAAGCATTGTGCCAAAGAGAGCAAAGAGAGCTTGCTTTCTTTGCCGAGTGCAGCCATTGTTCGCTCAGAGAGCAAATTGCTGTAGTCATAGCCATGGAAAAGGTCACGGCATATCTCCAGTTGCTCCGTAAACTCCGAGTATGCCTTTTCCTTGATGTCGTTGTTGCCGTAGTTGTCGCGGTCGCGCTTGGTATAGCGTTTCATGGCGTCTTTCAGTGCCGAGGCTATACCCACATAGTCCACTATCAGTCCGCCTGCCTTCTCCGGGAATACTCTGTTCACCCTGGCAATGGCTTGCATCAAGTTGTGTTCCTTCATCGGCTTATATACATACATCGTGGCAAGCGACGGCACGTCAAAGCCCGTAAGCCACATATCCACCACGATGGCTATCTTCATCGGGTCGTCCTCATCCTTGAATTTCTTGGCAAGCTCTTTCTTGTATGCCTTGCCACCTATGATGTCTGCCCATTCCTCCGGGTCTTGGTTGCCGCTGGTCATCACCACCTTCACCTTCTCTGTCCAGTCGGGGCGCAGTTCAAGTATGCGGCGGTATATCTTCATGGCTATCGGACGGGAGTATGCCACTATCATTGCCTTGCCGCAGCATACGTACTGGCGGTTTTTCTCATAGTGGTCTATGATGTCTGTCACGAGGTCGTTGACGGTCACGTCGTTGCCCAGCAGGGCATCCATGTGCGACATCTCTTTCTTGTTTTCCTCAAGGTCTGCCTCTGTTGCTCCTTCGTCTCTCAGTTTGTCATACTCGGCGTCTATCTTGGCGAGTATCTCGTCATCGAGCTTCAGCTTTATCACGCGGCTTTCGTAATACACCGGGCGCGTAGCACCGTCATTCACCGCCTGCGTCATGTCATATACGTCGATGTCATCGCCGAACACCTCGCGTGTGTCCCTGTCCTTGTCTGATATCGGCGTACCTGTGAATCCTATGTATGAGGCATGGGGCAGCGAGTTGCGTATCTTGCGTGCCGCACCTATATGCACGTTGCCTTCGGTGTCTATCTTCTCTTCCATGCCATACTGCCCACGGTGGGCCTCATCGGTCATCACTATGATGTTCTGGCGCTCTGACAGCGCACCGTCCCAGTCGTCAAACTTCTGCATGGTGGTGAAGATGATGCCGCCTGAATTGCGGTTCTTGAGCAATGTCTTCAGCGAGGTGTCGTCGCCTTCGGCATTTCTGCTGGTACACTGCACCGCGCGCTGGCGCAGGAAGTCAACGGTGCGTGAGAACTGCCCGTACAGCTGTTCGTCAAGGTCGTTGCGGTCTGTTATCACCACTATGGTGGGGTTCATCTGCTGCACCTTGGGGTGATGTGCCAGGAACACCATCGAGAGGCTCTTGCCCGAGCCTTGCGTATGCCAGAACACGCCTATCTTGCCGTCGCCCCTTACGGCTTCTTCCGTCCTCACGGCGGCTTTCTCCACAGCGTAATACTGGTGGTAGCCTGCCAGTATCTTGGCATAGCCGCCCTCTCGCACGTCAAAGAGCATATAGTTCTTCAGCAGGTTGAGCAGCGTGTCTGGCGTAAACACCGACTTGAAGGCTGTGTCATAGTCTGCCACCTCGCCCGTAGGCTGTTTCCACTCCATATAGCGGTCTTCCTTGGCAGTCACCGTGCCTATCTTCGTCAGCGCCATGTCGCTCATCACGTTGAAGGCGTTATATATAAATAAGGAGGGGATGTATTTCTGGTAGTTCCTTAGCTGCAGGTATGCCTCGCTGGCATCGGTGTCTTCCCTGCTGGGCGATTTCAGTTCTATGACCACCAGCGGCAGTCCGTTCACGAACACCACGATGTCGGGGCGCTTGGTGTCAAGTTCCTGCACCGTATATTGGTTTACCACCATGAAGTCGTTATTCCCCGGATTGTCAAAGTCTATCAGCCTTACTATCCTTGTCTTCTGTCCCTGCTGTGTCTCTATGCGTTCGTTGTCCCTGCCGTAATATGCAAGGTCCTCGTGTGCCATGCCTGAGTCTTCTTCGTTGGCATCGGGGTATGCAGCGCCGTTGTATGTCACCTCTATGCCATACTGCAGCATCTGCGTGAACTTGAAGTTACACTCATACAGCGATGCGCCTTCTATCTGGTGCAGCTTCTTCACTGCATCGTCTATGGCAACAAGGGGCAATGCAGGGTTAATGCGTTGCAGTGCCTCCTGCAACACATCGTCCAGCACAGGGTTGCTGTAATCACGCTCAATGTCGGGACCATACTTCTTGTTGTATCCCAACTCCCGGAACAAGGCCATCAATGCCTGCTCGTAAGTGTTCTCAGAAAAAATGTCTGTTGCCATAGTGATTATTTTTTATTTTCTATTTCTCCAGTTTCTCTAGAATCTCCAGAACCTCTAGAACCTCCAGAATCTCTAGAACCTCCAGAACCTCCAGTCCCTCTAGTCTCACCAGCCCCTCCCCCTCTCAGCACTGCTATCTCGCGTTCAAGCGAGGCGATGCGGGCTTTCAGGGCGGTTATCTCTTGCTCTTGCCTGGCAATGATTTGCTTCTGCGTACCTCGCATGTCGAGGCGGGCGGCTGTCATGCGTTCACGCACGCCACCCTCTTCCACAAATTCGCGGTCGCGCTTCTCCATGAAGGTTGACATAGCCTTGTCAACCATGTGGCAGAGGCTGATGGCGGTGTTTGCCATCTCCTCGTCGGTCCATTGGTAGAAGAAGCGCTCATAGTCTGCCAGGTCGTTGTGTGTGCGGCAATATGCTAACAGCTTGTCATAGCGTTGGCGCAACTGTTCTGCCTTCGACCAGTCGTTCAGCCTATGCTGTTTCAGGTAGTCGTGATAGTCTTCCAGCAATTCCTGGTTACTGCCTTTGGCTATGCCCAGCAGTTTTATCTCCGTCTCAAACGAGGTCTGTCCGTCGGTGAGGCCCTCGGCTATGTTCTGCTTTACGCTGCGGGCCGCCTGCACCATCTGGTCAACGGTGCGGTCGCCATACTTAGGCAGGAAGCGCTCGCAGAATACCTTAGTCAACTGCACCAGCACATCACTCTTACGGTAGAAGTGCAGTTTGGTATATACCGTCGTTTTCCGCATGATGCTCGGTGTACCGTCATCATATCGCTTCAGGTTGATATTCTTTGGATCAGGCATAATTCTTATACTTTTATCTCCCCCGACATCAGTTTCGGAAGAAGGGTGTCACGAAGGGCGGAGAGGCGAGAGGATTCTAATCGAGTGTTGATAATTTGATTATGTATATTCTCCATTACTTCTGACATTTTATCAAGAGTGTTTCTATCTGGAATCACTACAAAAGCCTTTTCCAAATCTCCTCTTTTAATATGCCCCATTGTCACAGCCTTATCTTTTGCTATTCGAATAAATTCAGAGAGGTGATGTTTCGTCCATCTAAAAAAGAACCATTTCGGATAGTTATCTGATGTTACTTTGAATAAGTGTTGATTAAGACCACATATACCACCACACCAAATATCAACCATCAAAGTTCCTGACCAAGAAAACACAACATCACCATTTTTTATGATATATTCTGGTTTAATTTGTTTTGAGCATTTATCGCTATTATTATCACACTGAGATTGTCCCAATTCCTTAATTTTTAACACAGGAATTGCATCATCAGCAGATAAAGGTGGAAACTTTTGCATTGCAAGGCCATTCATATATTCAGCAATTTCAGTAAGCCTTCCCACTCTCCATCCTTCAGGAATCATTCCGAGTTCTGACTCTACGAATTTTCCGTTTTTGAATGGGGCGAAGTCTATGAACCAATGCTTAAATAAAGCCTGAGCCTGAGCTTCAAGATTCTCGCAAATCTTTTTGTTCACAGCTATCTTGTCGTCGAGAGAAGAAAGGATGGAAGCGATTTCCTGCTGTTCTTCTATTGGAGGAACAGGTATAGGCATTGACTTAAAGTGGGTCTTGTTAAATTTAGGTTGTGCACTACCAGACACAAGTGAATTTAACAAATACTGACCAATTCTACTCTTGAACCAATAATAATAAAATTCGTTGTTACCTTTAAGTTTTACACATATAGCATTGGGTGCCAAACTCATTGGTTTTTTTAAGTATGGAGCCTTAAATACAGTTCCTACATTAGCTCCAACATTTGAGATAATAATCTCACCACCAAATAATTTGCTCTTGCCTAAAAAATTGTAAGCATGTTCAGTTATATAGACAAAATTATCTTTGAAATCATTGTTGTAATCAACAAGTCTAATAAGTACAGCAAAGTCTTCTTCCTGTTTGTATTGAACATTTTCTGCAAGTGATGCAAAACTTCCGTTTGCAACATAATCAAACAATTGTGTTTTTTCCGCATCAATTGTTGAAACTTTCCATCCTTCAGGAAGGAAGCCCCATGGTGATATTTCTTTACTCATACTCATTCCTTGTCCAACTTCTTTATTTTCTTTAATTTATTTTTCAGGATTTCTCGCTGTGCATAGAATTCCCTTTCTTCGTGACTCATAGGGAAAATATCCATGCTTTTCCTTATATCGTATTCTTCAAGAAGTTCTTGTCTTTTCTCCTTCTTATCAAGCCAACGAATAATAAAAGGCACAAAGATACCAGCGACCGCAGCTATTGCGGCAACCAATGATAGCAAACCAGAATTTTCATTTATCCACTCCATCATAGCCTATCCTCCACAATAAAATTTTGTCAATTCAACAACGTGAGAAATTATTTCTTGGGGACTCCAAGAAACTGACCTGTCAGAAGGACTATACTTCAAATGAATAGAATCCGTTTCTGGCAAATCCTTTTTTGATATGCCAAAATACCTTTTGCCATTTTCATCTTGTAAACTTACAACCAAAATGTCAAAATCTGTGTTACCATGATTTACACGCCGGTTATAGTTTTCTCCGTGTATCTCTAAATCTATCCTCTTTATTTTTATCGTTGTTTCTTCCATATATCTTTTATCATTTTTGTAATTGTGTCGAGAGCGTCGACACAATTTGCTAGACTCTGTCTATCAAATTGAGATTGACGATAAGATTGCTAGTAGGGGCCTTCTGAGTGCTCGGAGTAGTCGGAGTATTCTGACTACTCTGACTATCCTGAGTACTCTGATTATTCTGATTACTCTGACTACTCGGAGTATTCTGATTATTCTGATTCATATCACTTAATATTATATCCTATCCCTGCCAGTTTCTCCCTGATGCCTGCCTCTAACTTGTGGCTCTCGGCAAAGAGGTCGCTGAGCTCGGAGGTGAGCCTCTGCATCTTCTCCTCGAATGGCTCGCCGTCGTCTTCCTCGTCGGCTATGCCTACATAGCGGCCCGGGGTGAGCACCCAGTCCTGCTGGGCTATCTCGTCAAGGGAGGCAACCTTGCAGAAGCCCTTGACATCTTCAAGGGTGCCAGCCTCATAGTCGCGGAACGCCTTGGCTATGCGCTGCACGTCACACTCCTCGGCAGGGAGCTTAGCCCACGGCTTGTCTTCCTTCTTCACGGTGTCATAGCGCACAAGGTCGTCGGAGAGCTCGCGGTGGGTACGGTCAACCATCATGCCCATCTCACGGGCATCAATGAAGAGCACCTTGCCGGGGTTCTTCTTCCTGCGGTTGAAGAACCACACGCATACTGGTATCGACACGTTATAGAACAACTGGTTTGGCATGGCGATGATACCCTCCACAAGGTCTGCCTCAATGAGGCGGCGGCGTATGTCGCCCTCACCACCTGAGGTGGTTGTAAGGGAGCCGTTGGCAAGCACCAGACCTATGCGGCCCGTCGGCGAGAGGTGGTGCACCATGTGCTGAATCCATGCGTAGTTGGCATTACCCTCCGGCGGCACTCCGTACTTCCAGCGCACGTCGTCGGCAAGGCGTCCGGCACCCCAGTCCTTCATGTTGAACGGTGGATTGGCCATGATGAAGTCAAACTTCTTCGTGGCATGCTTGTCATCGCCGAAGGAGTCGCCCCAGCTGTCGCCGAGGTCGGCGTCAAGGCCGCGGATGGCAAGGTTCATGTGTGCCATCTTCCAAGTGTTGGCATTGAATTCCTGACCGTATATCGTGACGTTGCGCAGGTTGCCCTGATGCTGCTGAATGAACTTGGCGCTCTGCACGAACATACCGCCCGAACCGCAGGCAGGGTCATACACCCTGCCCTCAAAAGGCTGCAGCACCTCGACGATGGTGCGCACTATGCACGAAGGAGTATAGAACTCGCCCCCTGACTGCTGCGTCTCAGCGGCAAAGTTCTGCAGGCAGTATTCATACACACGACCGAAGAGGTCGATGCCCTCACCCTGTGCGTGCATGTCCATATTATCGAATATCTCAACCACCTCACCCAGACGAATCTTGTCAATCTCCGGACGAGAATAGTTGTTTGGCATCACCTTCTTGAGGCGAGGATTCTCCTTGCCGATAACCTCCAGTGCATGGTCTATCACCATACCTATCTCTGGGTCATGGGCATGGCTCGCTATATTCTGCCAACGCGCATCCTGCGGCACCCAGAACACATGTTCGGCGGTATATTCGTCGCGGTCTTCCTCGAAGCCCTCGCCCTCGGCAACGAGTTCGTTATATCGTTTCTCAAAACAATCGCTGATATACTTCAGGAACACGAGTCCCAGCACCACATTCTGATACTCAGAAGCGGTGAGGTTGCCACGCAGTTTGTTAGCACTGTCCCATATACGGTCTTCGATAGACTTTTCCTTGATTTCTTTCTTTTTCTTTGCCATAGTATTGCAAAGATACTAACTTTTCCTGAAACCCACAAAGAAAAGCATAGGAAAATTAAGACTTAAGAGTTAAGAAGGTTTAGCTCGGCGGCCCGAAGGGGAAAGCCAATTAAGATTTACAGTAATGCATAATTCATAATTGGCAGCGCACAAGGATTAACTACTACGAATTAAACGAATTGCACGAATTAAGCATTAAATTGATGAAAGATTATATGGGCATTATATGGGGATTATATGTTAAAGACAACAATCAGATTGTAAGGGATTGTAAGGGATTTGTTTCCCACAGATTTGACTTCGTCGAGCTAAACCTTCGCAGATAGCACAGATTGCTCCTTGGCGAATAATTCGTGAAATTCGTATAATTCGTTGTTTGTTTCACACAGATTGTAAGGGATTGAAAGAGATTCGTTGTTTCTGTGGTTTTCTTATTAACGTTATTTATCTGCGAATCTGAGTGATCTGTGTAATCTGTGGGAGGTAGCTGTACGGAGAGTGTATGCTTTGACACTTTGGCAGGCTTTATGCCGTTTTGGTTTACAAAGTGTCAAAATGAAAAGTGCCGTCAGAAAACTCAAAATAGAGTTTCTAGCGGTGCTTTTTTATGCGTTTTCTCATGCGAAAATAGCCCCCGGAATGTAATTAGGCACCTTTTACATTGCAATTCGATAGCTTTTACCTCGTAATATGTATGCTTTAACAATGCAAAATGATAGTTTTTTCAGGGTAATATGATAGCTTTTACGGAACTGAAAAATGACCTCAAAGAATAAAGTGTTTATTGTCAACGGTTTGCAAAATTCGCTATTTTCGGCTGTACGAAAATTGTTGGGAAGAAAAAATCTACAGCGCAAGGAAATCGAGGTTGGAAAAATCAAAGTGTAAGGAAAAGGGGGTGAAGAATTGAAGGATTGAAAGATTGAAGGATTGAAGAACTGAAAGATTGAAGAATTGAAGTTTTACATGCGGATGCATTTTTTTTCGTTAATGTCGTTAATATAGACCATTAATGTCATTAATAACCATATGGTAAAGTATTAATGGTATTAACGAATGAAATTGACGGTATTAACGTATAAAAAGACCACTGTATCTTACAGAGGACAAATGTCATTAATATGATTTCATCGAACTGACGTTAGTTTAATTCGTGAATGGAATTAAGGATAATTAGGATAATTCGTTTCCAAACTTTGATTTGCAGAATAATTTGGCAGTTTTAGAAAAATTGTGTAACTTTGCACTCATAAATCAGAGACGTGCGCCAGTCTTCGATTGACACGCACTATTTACTTCGTGCGATATATTGCACTCATGAAATCGCTAAAGCGACCGCGAGCCTGCTTTGCAGACACTCGCTTTTCCTTTCGTACGATACATTGCAGATGTTATAACATTTAAAGAATAATTATGGCAGTTACAACTCAAATCCAACAACCCACCCAGATGATAGTGACACTGGATGGCAATGCCATGGTTGCAGAAATTCGCAAGGCTCTGAAACTCATTCGTGGCATTGTTTCTGTGCGTGTTGCCAATATCGGTGATGACAAAACTATCACGCCAGCCATACGTCGCAATATTGCAAAAGCTCGCGGGGAGTCAGCCCGTGGTGAGACTATTGTGTGTAACACCCCCGAGGATATGCAGAAATATTTCGACAGCCTATGAACTATCGTGTTGAATATTCAAAGGAGGCAGACAAGACACTGCGTAAGTGGAAAAAGTCTAATCCTCGTTTGTTCAAGAAGGCATCAAAGGTTTTGCTTGACATCATGCAACATCCACGAACCGGCCTTGGTCACCCAGAAGCCTTGGTCGGTGGAAACGATATAACCTATTCGCGTCATATCACGGCCAATGACCGCATTATCTACGATATTTATGATAATCGTGTTACAGTTTTGATTATCCAGGCAGAGGAACACTACAACGACAAATGATTGACTCTCCAGACCATAACATAAACAATGAAAACATTACATTTTAAGTCATGCCGTGGCATGGCAGCAGTATGCGCCATGCTCACACTTGCCTCATGCGGCAACGACATCGAACTGGCTGGTGATGCACCAGCCAAGAACCCATATAAGATAACCCTTACAGCCAGTCAGGAGGGCAGCGCCACGCGCACAGCACTCGACGGCACCGACGTGGTGTGGCAGACGGGCGATGCCATCACCGTGTTTGACGGCGGCGGCAACAACTGCACGTTTGAACTCAGCAAGGGTGCCGGGGAAACGACAGGCGAATTCGAGGGTACCATCAACGCCCTTGAACCGAAGAGCTACTGTGCCGTATATCCCGCTGCGGAAAATGCGACAATCAATGCAGACCACGGCATCAGCGGACTGTCGCTGCCAGTGGAGCAGAAGGCAACGCCTGACGGCTTCGACCCGCAGGCTGCCATCATGACCGCACGCAATGATAATGCGGACAAGATAACAAGCACGGCAGGAGACCTCACCCTTGGCGAGTTCAAGCACGTATGCGCCTTTGTCAAGGTGACCACGACGGAGCCATACGACAAGATAACCTTCACCACCAACGGCGGCGAAGGCATCGCCGGAAGTTTCAGCGTGACCCTTGACGAGAACGGCATATCCACAGTTGCACCTGCCGCTGACGCATCAACCGCCGTCAGCCTTGTTCCTGCCTATGGCGAGACGGAGATAGCTGCCGGCACATACCTTATTGCAGTCCTGCCCGGCGCTCTTACGGAGGGCTTCACCTTGAGCTGCAGCAAGGATGATGTGACGAACAGCCAGATAATAATCATGACACGCTCATACGGCAATGCCGTTGGCGAGACTGTTTTTGCACGCCACAATATAGTGAACATGGGGACGGTGGAGAAGACCCTGACAACCGTTACATGGGAGCGTAGCGTGCACAAATACGTCAACCTTGGCATAGGTGTAAGGTGGGCAACAACGAATGTAGGCTCTGACACACCATACGGAAGCGGCGACTACTTTGCATGGGGCGAGACAGAGCCGAAAGATGACTATAGTTGGGAAACATACAAATGGGGCGATGGCGGTGGCTACGGTTTTACCAAGTATAATCCTATGCCTTGGCTTGACAATGCTGACGACAAAGAAATCCTCGAGGCAGAAGATGATGCTGCTACGGCCAACTGGCACGGTACGTGGCGCACACCAACCATTAATGAGATTCTGGATCTCTGCAAAAAATGCTACTGGGAGTGGACCGAAAACTACAACAATAGCGGTGTGAGTGGATACCTGGTTTATAGGGTGTATGAACCTAACAGCGGTGACAGGGGGAAGATAAGGAACGTGGATGGCTTCACTCCGTCCGGCACATATACACCCACGGGAAGTATCCATATCTTCCTGCCGGCAACTGGCTTGTGCGATGGAACGACACTTCGCGAAGAAGGTCAGAAATGCATTTATTGGTCGTCAAACCTTTTACATAGTACGTTGAACGCATATTGTCTTCTCTCAAACCCAAATGAAAAAGGTCATAGCTCCGGTTTCCGCTACTATGGCATGCCGGTCCGTCCGGTTTGCCCGTAGTTCCCCTGTGGGAAGTGAAAAGTTGAAGGATTGAAGATTTGAAGAATTGAAAAATTGAAGTTTTCCATGCGGACAGGTGCTTCAACAGATAGCTTTTAAGGTAAAAACAACACAATAACGTAATGAAAACAGAAAATAAACTAATCAAGACATTTTGCCTCATCATCACATTTATGATGGCGGGGACTGCAGCTAATGCAGCAGGGGGCATACTGGGCGACGTGAACCACGACGGCACAATCACGATGTCGGATGCCAACATGGTGGTGAACTATTTTCTTGCTGCAACCAAACCGAATGACTTTGACAAGAGGGCTGGCGACGTGAACAACGACGGTGACATAACGATGTCGGATGCTAACCAGATAGTAAACATGTTCCTTAGTGGTGCAGAACCGAAGGTGCTGTCCGATCCCAACGGGCACGAATACGTTGACCTCGGTCTGTCAGTAAAATGGGCCACCTGTAACATTGGAGCAGGTAGTCCAATTGATCGCGGCGCCTACTTCGCATGGGGGGAGACGGAGCCGAAGAATGATTATACTACGGATACATACGAATGGTGTGACGGTTCTGTCAACGCTCTGACCAAATACAACACATCGAGCCCTTACGGCACAGTTGACAACAAGACAACCCTTGAGCCGGGCGATGATGCTGCTGTTGTCCATTGGGGCGGGTCATGGCGCATGCCGACCCGTGCAGAGATGAGAGCACTCTGTGACAGTTGCTATTGGGAGTGGACTATGGAGTACACCATTCATTCAATGTATGGTTACATAGTTTATAAGGCCAAATCGAAAGACGACATGGGCGTAAAGAAAACCAAAACTAATAATGCACAGACAAAAAATATTTATACACTCAGCGACCCTCACATCTTCCTTCCCATAACAGGTTTTTACAAGGGCACGCTAATCAAGCAGTATAATTCTGACGGCTATGGCCAATACTGGTCGTCTACACTCGGTAATACTTTGCCGTACTATGCGTATCGCTTGTCTTTCTCGTCGACGAGCGGCGGCGGCGGCAACACCGACTACGATCGCAGACAAGGGCGCTGCGTCCGTGCGGTTCTTCCGTAAGACACTCCCCTGTGGGAAGTGAAAAGTGAATAGTGAAAAGTGAATAGTGAAAAATACGCTAATGACACAATGCATAGATGACACTAACAGAACGCTTTATACGATATACACAGTTTGATACACAGTCTGATGAGAACTCTCAGACAACGCCGAGCACACCAAAGCAACTTGTCTTCGCACAGTTCCTGCGCGAAGAGATGATTGCCGAGGGAATGGCAGACGTGGTGCTTGACGACATGGGCTACCTATACGGTACCCTGCCGGCAAGCGATGCAGAGTGCGAGGCACTGCCCACGATAGGCTTCATCAGTCACTATGACACATCGCCCGACTGCAGCGGCAATGGCGTAAAGGCACGCATAATAGAGCAGTATGACGGCGAGGATATAGTGCTCAGTGAAGGCGTGGTAAGCAGCGTAGAGAAGTTCCCCGAACTGCTCCAGCACAAAGGTGAGGACATCATAGTAACCGACGGCCATACGCTGCTTGGTGCGGACGACAAGGCCGGCATAGCAGAGATAATGCAGGCCATGTGCTGGTTGCGCGACCATCAGGAGGTGAGGCACGGCAAAGTGCGCATAGCCTTCAATCCCGATGAGGAGATAGGCATGGGGGCGCACCATTTCGACGTGGAGTGCTTCGGCTGTGACTGGGCATATACCGTTGACGGCGGCGACCTCGGCGAACTGGAGTATGAGAACTTCAATGCGGCTTCGGCACGCGTGACGGTAAGCGGAGTCAGTGTGCATCCCGGTTATGCCAAGGGCAAGATGCTCAATGCTGCAAGGATAGCGACGGAGTTTGCTGCCCTGCTGCCGGCGAATGAAACGCCAGAGAAGACAGAGGGCTATGAAGGCTTCTATCACCTGACGGGAATGGAAGGCACCTGTGAGAAGGCGCAGTTGAACTATATCATACGCGACCATGACCGCAAGAAGTTCGAGCAGCGCAAGGCAGTAGTCATTGCCGCGGCGAAGGAGATAAACGTAAGGTATGGCTCGGAGGTGTGCACCGTAGAGGTGAGAGACCAATACTATAACATGCTTGAAGAGATAAGTCCAAGACCCCATATCATAGAGCAAGCCAAGCGAGCCATGCAGGAAGCAGGCGTAGAGCCGAAGGTGCAGCCCATACGCGGAGGCACGGACGGGGCGCAGCTGTCATTCAAGGGACTGCCATGCCCGAACATGTTCACCGGTGCGGTAAACTTTCACGGACCGCATGAATTCGTCTCCATACAGGTGATGCAGAAAGCCGTGGAGACGATAGTAAACATTGCTAAAGTATAAAGAAATGCACGACATACCATCACTCATACAAGACCTTGCCCTGATACTGGTCACGGCGGCCATCGTGACGCTGGTGTTCAAGAAACTCAAACAGCCCTTGGTGCTGGGATATATAATGGCCGGGGTGCTGATATCGCCAAACCTGCCGCTGACGATGACGGTAGTGGACAGCGAGGACATAAAGACATGGTCGGACATAGGCGTGATGTTCCTCTTGTTTGCACTCGGACTGGATTTCTCGTTCAAGAAAATACTGAAGATGGGTATGGCGCCGGTAATCGCCGCCATCACCATAATCTTCTCAATGATGAGTATAGGCATACTGGTGGCACGCGCTTTCGGATGGTCGGAGATGAACGGACTGTTCCTTGCGGGTATGCTCGCCATGTCTTCAACCACGATTATATACAAGGCCTTTGACGACCTGGGGTTGCGCCAGCAGCAGTTCTCATCGCTTGTGATGAGCGTGCTGATACTTGAAGATATACTGGCTATCGTACTCATGGTGGTGCTCACGACGATAGCAAAGGGAGACGGCAGTGAAGACGGCGGACACATGTTCGGCAGTTTGCTGAACATTGTCTATTTCCTTGTGCTGTGGTTTGTTGCCGGACTGTTTTTCATTCCAACGATATTGCGCAGGACAAAGCGGCTCATCAACGACGAGGTGCTGCTCATCGTTGCCCTTGCCCTATGCTGCGCCATGGCAGTGTTTGCCTCAATGGTAGGTTTCAGTTCAGCTTTCGGTTCATTCGTGATGGGCAGCATCCTGGCGGAGACGGTAGAGGCAAAGAAGATAGAGAAACTGGTCACCCCGGTAAAGAATTTCTTCGGAGCGATATTCTTTGTCGGTGTGGGTATGCTCGTTGACATCCAGGTAGTGGTGGAACAATGGCTGCCGATAGTGGTCATCACGCTGGCAATCATAATAGGTCAGAGTGTATTGGGAACGCTTGGCTTCATGCTCTCAGGACAGCCGCTGAAGACAGCCATGCGCTGCGGATTCTCTATGGCGCAGATAGGTGAGTTCTCATTCATCATAGCCTCGCTGGGACTGGCACTCGGCGTGGTAAGCACCTTCATCTATCCTGTTGTCGTCACGGTGTCGGTGATAACGACATTCCTGACGCCATATATGATAAGGGGGTCGGTGACGGTGTATGGCATGATAGAGAAAAGACTGCCGAGGGTATGGATAAGCCGCATAAACAAGATATCAGACATAGCGCCGTCAAACGGCAGCCGTTCAGACAACGACTGGAAGATATTCCTGCGTGACATAGCTGTAAACACACTGATATACGCCGTATTGTCAACGACCGTCACGCTTATCATGCTGACATTCGTCGATGAGTTTGTGGCAGGACTGTTGCCGCAGCCGTGGGCGAACATCATCTGCGGCATTGCTGCCATACTGTGCATAGCCCCGTTCCTCAGAGCTATGGTGATGAAGAAAAACCGCAGTGACGAGTTCAAGTCATTGTGGATAAGCAGTCGTCACAACCGTGCCCCACTGATATTTACGATATTGGTGCGTGCGGTGCTTGCATTGTTCTATATCTTCACGATATGCAACCACCTCTTCAATTTCTCCAACGCACTGATGATAGTCATTGCCATAACAGTGCTCGTCAGTATAATATATTCGCGCAGGATGAAACTGAGCAGCATACGCCTTGAACGCCTGTTCATACAGAACCTGCGCTCAAAAGAGTTTGCATCGCGGGCATCGGGAAAGAAACGTCCGCTGTTTGAAGGACATCTGCTCGACCGCGACATACACATATCAGAGATTGAACTGCCGCAGGACTCACTGTGGGCAGGCAAGACATTGCTTGAGCTGAATCTCGGACACCGTTTCGGCGTGCATGTGAGCAGCATACAGCGTGGCAGAATACATATCAACATACCTTCGGCGCATGACATGCTGCTGCCTGGCGACACTTTCCGCGTGATAGGCAATGACGAGCAGTTGACGAAACTGAATGCCACCATGCTGCAGGAGGTGCAGCCGGAAGAGGATGAGATGGTGGACCACGAAATGCAGTTGCGCCGCCTGGCAATACGCAGCACCAGCCCGTTCTTCGGCAAGTCGCTGATAGAATGCGGCCTGAAGGAGCACTACGGCTGTATGCTCGTAGGACTGGAGGAAGACGAGGAAACACTTACCCGGATACCACCGACATACGTGTTTGACAAAGGCGACATACTGTGGGTGGTGGGCGAGAAAGACGATGTGAGACGGCTTGCTGACGAAATTTAACACAAATAATTTTGCAGTGTAAAATTCTTTTCGTACATTTGCATAGAGAAAACAAATCAGTTGTATTACATTGTGGGCGTTTTTTTACCTCACCATTAACTATAAACAAAAATTTAAGCGTGGCTCTCAATTTAAACAAAGACCTGAAGACATATTACTCCATCAAGGAAGTATCGGAGATGTTTGGCCTTACACCGTCAACATTGCGTTATTGGGAAAAGGAGTTTCCACACCTGAAACCACATACCAACAGCGGCAATACGAGGCAGTACACGAAAAACGACATTGAGGAACTCCGTGTCATCTACAACCTTGTCAAGGTGCGTGGCTTCAAACTCGCTGCGGCGCGCAAGATGATGCATGCCAACCGTGCAGGGACGGACAAGAGCGCGAAGATAATAGAGAACCTGATGGACGTGCGTGACCAGTTGATGGAACTGAAGGCAGCACTCGACACCATTAGGTAATGCACAATGCACAATGCTCAATGCATAATTCATAATGCATAATTCATAATGCACAATCTTAATTCTTAATTCTTAATTCATAATTTATATAACTTATTTAATACTATGTATAGCGATCCAAAAGACTGTCTGTATTGCACAAACAATCAGACTCAGAAAGATTTGATGATTGAAATCTGTCATTTGCGTGTGTCACGTCTTTTCCTCTTCAAAGAACAGACATATCACGGACGTTGCCTTGTGGCATACGACGGACACGTTAATGACCTCAACGAACTCAATGACCAGCAACGCAACGATTTCATGGCGGATGTGGCACAGGCTACTCGTGCCATGCAGCGTGCTTTCAACCCAGAGAAGATAAACTACGGTGCATACAGCGACACACTGTCGCACCTGCATTTCCATCTCGCTCCGAAATACGTGGGAGGTCCTGACTATCCAGGCGTGTTCCGCATGAACCCAGGCGAGGTGTACCTCTCAGACGAGGAATACAAGGAAATGATAGAAAAGATAAAGGCAAATCTGTAAGAATTACACGATGTCTTTGCGACACAACATCATTATCGCATCATGTCTGACATTGTTTCTTTCATGTCAGAAGATGGAAATACCTGACAATACTCCTGCAGTTAAAAACGACAGGGTGGATGTGGCGCAGGTGAATGACAAGACGAATGCCATGTCGCATGTGATATTGCTCGTTGATACTGTGTCGGAAGATAAAGCGGAAGTTATGTATATATCGCTTCAGGAATGGAGCGATATTACATCAAACTTTTCGGCAGGACAAGGAACAGAGATGCACAGAATAGCATCTGAATACAGAGAAGGTGATTTCACAGGGTGGCATATACCCACGCTTGCAGAGGTGAAGCGTATAAAAGCATATTATGATGAAGAACCGGGAAGGCTGGATATTCTGAATGATAATCTTGAGATGCGCTGTGCGACGCCGGTATATCTGACTGATGCCACCGCCAAGACATATCGCTATCTGTGTTCCAACGGTGACTCCACATTCTCGTTCCGTAAAGGCTACGCCACACTGAAGGCTGGTGCAACGGTGAAATATAACCTGCGACTAGTGAAGGATTCTGTCATGACGCTTGTTCCGAACGAAATAGAATTTGCGTATTGATAACTCTTAATTCTTAATTCTTAATTCTTAATTCTTAACTCCCTTGGTATATCCATTACTTTTCAAACCAAACCTCCACACCATAGTATGGGGTGGCCACAGACTACAGACCTACAAAGGACTGCAGCAGACCGACGAGCCTATTGGCGAGAGTTGGGAGGTATCAGCTGTGGAGTCCAGTCCCTGCACAGTGGCGAATGGTTCGATGGCAGGGCGTGACCTTATCAGCGTAGTGGAAGAGTGGGGGAGTGAACTGCTGGGTGATGCAGTGTATAAGCAGTATGGAGGAAAACTGCCGTTGCTGGTGAAATTTATTGATGCCCGCAATGACTTGAGCATACAGGTACACCCGAATGATGCCCTTGCAGCAGAGAGGCATGGCAAGTTTGGTAAGACAGAGATGTGGTATATCATCGATGCAGAACCAGGTGCGGCTCTTTATGCAGGATTCAAAGAAAGCATCAGCAAAGACGAATACCGTCGTCGTGTGGCCGACGGCACCATTTGTGATGTGCTGGCAAGGCATGAGGTGCATCCTGGTGATGTCTTCTATATACCGGCTGGCAGGGTGCATGCCATCTGCGGTGGCATACTGCTGGCAGAGGTGCAGCAGTCAAGCGATGTGACATATCGTATCTTTGACTATAACCGTCTGGGACTTGACGGAAAACCACGACAGTTGCACACAGACCTTGCTGTGGATGCGATAGACTTCAAAGTGGCGGCAGATTACCGTACACATTATGGTAATACATTAGAAACAGCAGCACAGGTCATCGATACACCATTCTTTGACGTCAGGGTGATGGACATCACGGAGCAGTTTCACCGCAACCTGGTGAAATACGATTCCTTCATCATCTCCATGTGCATCAAGGGCGCATGTCGTTTGAAGATAAACGGCTATGAGGGAGAGGAAAAAGAGATAACATTGCAGGAAGGACATTCATGCCTCATACCTGCTGCCATTGCAGACTACAATATCACACCGCTGAAAAAGGGCACAAGGATATTGGAAACGCATATAGACCGTAAGGACAGGTCGTTTATAAGGAAAGTGCTTAGATTCATAAAACTTAGTAAGAAATAATACCTTTGAATTATGAAGAAACTTATAATCTTTATCGCAGGTGTCATGATGCTGACAAGTTGCGGCACGACAGGCAGTGGTGCTTTCTCTGGTGCTATGTTTGGTGGAATGATAGGTTCGGCCATCGGCGGTATCATTGGCGGTCCGCGTGGCAGTGACGTTGGTACGATAGTAGGCATGGCCACCGGTGCGGCAGGCGGTGCGGCAATAGAGGCTGCCAGTGAAAGAAAAGATCAGCAGCAGGCAGCACCATACGACAGTGAGGTGACAGACATCGCAGAGTCACAGTATATCGACATCAGAAATGCCACCTTCCAAGGTGAAAAAGACGACCAGCATATCTATGGCGGTGAAACGGCGAAGATCTCATTCGAGATTCACAACATGACAGGCAATATAGTAACTAATCTTGTGCCTGTGGTCAAGGAAACTACGGAGAACAAACGACTGGCAGTGTCGCCGGCTATTATGATAGAAAATCTCGGGCCGCACAGGGCACTTCGCTACACTGCTTATATCAGTGCTCAGGACAACCTGAAGCGAGGCACGGCACATTTCCAACTGTATATAATGAACGGCAGAGATGTGGTAAGCAACACCATAGAATTCGATATGCCTTTGGAATGATATAGAAAAATCCCTACCAAGCGTAGGGATTTTTCTTTTTGCTTTAGGGAAACAACATTTGTGGTTATATACTTTTTGTTTAACTTTGCACATAGAAAAAGAACAGAAGTCAAACTTAAAAATAAGAAAGGGAAAAGTTATGAAAAAGTATATCCTCAGCCTTATGTTACTCACAGGCGTTATAACAACATCGTCAGTAATGGCACGTCCAGTGCACGAGCCAACACCAAGACATATACACCATAGGCACCATCCTGCACGTCATCCACATCACGCACCAGTCGTAGAGGTACGTCCGATGGTTCATCACCGCCCAGCAGTGGTACACAGAGTGGCTCCGGCACCACGTCCAGTGGTAGTAGTAGAACACCCAGCTTCACGTCCGGTAGTAGTTGTTGACCATCGTCCTAACTCAGCCGCAGTTACCGGTGCGGTAATAGGAGGAATCATAGGAGGCGTTATTGGAGCAGTAGCAAGATAACATACTCATTAATCATACAATAAGAACCGGCACCGTTGCATCAAGACAACGGTGCCGGTTATTTATATTTCTACATTATTAACTTGTCTTATCGTCTGCCCAGAAGGTCCTGGATTCCGTCGAGGTCGAAGTTGAGTGAGAAACGTAGGGTCTGGTCGAGTGGGTTGCTCTGAGCTGTAGAGATGACGTATGCAGCATCGAGAGAGAATACATTCATCTTGAAGCCTGCACCCACGGTGAAGTATTTACGGTTACCCTTGTTCTGTGCCTCGTCGTGATAACCGGCACGCAGTGAGAACTTGTCGTTATACACGTATTCTGCACCGATGCTCCACTGTATCTCCTGCATCTCCTCCTTGAAACCGTTGGGGGCATCACCGAAACTCTTGAAGATACCAGCGATGGAGCCTATGTCGTAATACTCACGTTGTACGCGCTCATCGTAAACTCCAGGTTGGTTTTTCTCTTCTTCTGTTTGTTTCGGATATGTAGGTACGAGCAGTTTGTTGGCATCAGCCGCAATGGTGAAACGGTTGTATTCGTTGATAGGAATCATCAGCGATGCACCGAGACGCATGTTCGTAGGTATGAACTCTGCGCGGTCGCTGCCGCCGAATGTTATCTTAGAACCGATGTTGCTGATGTTCAAACCCAGTCCGAGCTGACATTCACGCTGCCCGATGTTCACATAGTTCTGGTAGTAACATGACAGGTCTGCAGCGAATGCACCAGAGGCAGACCTCTCCTCGGTTGTGCTGTATGACATGTCGGAGAAAAGATAGCGAATAGCCGCACCGATAGAGAATGTCTCAGAGAGCATCAGTGAGTAGCCAGCATCAATAGACATTTCGTATGGCTTGATGGTCATGGCATTGCTCCAGTCATTAGAATTACTATCATAGTTGACATACACCTCGCCCAGTGAGAAATAGTGCAGAGAAGCGGATACAGCCGAGTAGTCGCCAATACGGTAATATCCCGACATATATGCAATGTTCATGTCGTTGACCAGTTGTCTGAGCCACGGGGTATAGTTGATGCCTATTCCTGCGCGTGATATGCAGAATGGATATTTTGCAGGGTTCCAGAACTGTGACGCCACGTCAGGGTCGGTGGCGGCACCTACGTCACCCATACCACCGGCACGTGCGTCAGGTGCTATGGTTTGAGATACCAGTGCGGTGTGTACAGGGTTGAACATGGAACGCTTGTCCTCAGCCCTTGCTGCCATGCATGTGCACAGAACCAATGATATTGTCAGAAGTTTTTTCATTTTTATTTTGCAATTATCAGTTTCTTAGTCTTTGATACGTATTTGCCGCCGTTGGTAGAGAGCCGCACGCGGTATAGGTATATGCCCCTGCTTACGCCCGAAGGTGTCCAGCGGCATGCCGAAGTGTTTGAGGTTTCAGACAGAGTGCCGGTCCAGTACAGTGTTTCCACTATGCGGCCGCTCATATCGATGATGTCTATGTATATGTCAGCCGTACTACCCTGCATGTCGTGTGTGATGTAGAACGTGGCAGAGTTGGTTATGGGGTTGGGGCTGACGAAAATGTCATTGATTGTTGGTTGTATGCTCTTTGTTACACGGAAGTTCAGTGTCACGGTGCTGCTGTTGTTCATAAGGTCCCATGCACGGAATGTCAGTGTGTGGTAACCTGCAGAGAGTGTCGGAAGGATGTAGTATGTCTGTCCGCTTGTGTAACTGTTCTCGTCGAATACGAAATTGTCGTTGAGGTCGTATGTCATATCAGCATCTCCGTCCACTATGAGTTCGAGGTTGTGACCTATTCCGTTGCCCGTAATATTGATGCCGTCTTTGTCAGTTATCTCAGCTACGAAATACGGTGTGCCGCCCACGTCACCACCGTTTGCGAATGATGGATTGTTGAGGTAGGCATAGATGGCTGGGCCAACACCGTCGCTGGTTACTTCTTCCCAGCCCTCAACCTTGAATTGTGTTGTCTCGCCATTGGCGGAAACCATAGACTCTTTATCCCGGGCATACACGGTTATCAGACCATTGCCACCGTCATTGCTGATATCGCGTGGCATACGGAAAGATATGGAGAATTCTCCGTCCACCACATTGCATGTGCCGACGAAAAGATTGTTGCTGTAGTCACTGTAGGAGAACACACTGCTGGCTTCTGCCTGACCACGGCAAACGATGGTCTGTTTACTGTCTTTTACCGTAATGTTGGCGGTGCCATTAAAGAATTCTGCAAGGTTGCCGCTCTTGTCTTCGACGTGTCCTTCTATTGTTACGATGCCACTGCCCTTTAATGTTATCGTTTCTTCATCATCGTCAGACGTTACTGACATGTCGTTAATATTGTCAATGACTGCGTTGTATGTCGGAATTGCAAGATGCATGGCAGGGTCGCCCAGCAACTGATAGTGGTGTTTGTTGATGGAGTTGTCGCTTCCGATGCTTGGGTCAAGGTTTGCTATAAGATTGTTTTTTGCCAAACGCAATGCTTCACCGATGGATATGGGCTCGCCGTCCTTGTCGTATGAGAGAACGTGTCTCATGAAATATTTGTCGAGACGCGAGTTGAGTTCCTCAAGTACGGTGCCGACGGTTCCTACGAATGCTACAGCACCGCCATCGGCATTGAGTACCGCCGCCTTGCCGATACTGCTTTCTGTTGTCTGGAACGGCATGGTGGTGCAGGCTGCGGTGAACCACAGTGGGAAATTGGTGCCACGGAAGTTATTGAAGTCTGCAAGGAGCAACATCTTCTCATGCGCCAGGTCGGTGGCAGAGGCATGACCTCCATAGTTGATAATCAAAGCACCATCCTTCTGCTGCTTTCTGACAATCTCCTCAATTTCGGGATAGCGGTCGCCGGTGGATGTCGAAATCTTTTCGTAAGCGTCAAACATCACCTTCTTGACATTATAGCCGGGTGAGTTTTTCCTTACAGCGTCAGCGTTGGCATTGATGTTGCGCATGTGACTGTTGTTGTCGCTGTCATCGCCGATGAACATGATTTCGTTCTGCCATACACCGTTAGGAGACGTTTGCATATAATAGGCAACTTTGTTAACCATCGCCTGTGCCTGCGTGGCGTTTGATACAGGGAAACGTCCCACTGCAACGTCTATACTCATGTCACGGTCATAATCTCCGTCGGCATGTATCTTCTTGTCGTCCTGCAGTATGCCTATGAAATCATCGCTTACAATGGAATTCATGGTGTTGTATGAATTCTCTGTCATATATCCCAACAGGTAATTGTCAGGGTTATATGTAGCGCCCGACAAGGTCAGCATGCGGTTGTCCCATACGCAGTCGCCAAACAGCAGGCAGGATTTTATGGAATGTGACTTGTCGTTGCTGTCGTCCTTGTCGTAAAACATCTTCAGGTATCGGCGGTATGCAGATATGTCAGGAGTGCCGCTGGAGAATTCGTTGTACAACTCATCGGCAGGAATGATACGCACTGTCAAACCATCTACGGCACGGTGTACGTCTGCGAGTTCCTCCGCCTGTGTCAATGTGTGCTGTGATGTGGGTATGATTATCAGCATATCCACAGGGTCATCGGCATGGTGGTCTTGGTTCGTAATGTTGTAAACATATTCCGCTGCCGGATATGACGTGCTCAGCTTCTCTGGTTCCTTTGGTGTGGAGAAACTTGCTGCAATGTAGTCCAGACGTATAGGACCGTTGAGGGAACAGCTTATGGATACGGGCACAACATAGTCTCCGTCATCGTTCACTGTGGCAGTCTCGATGTCTTCTTTGCTGATAGTGCCAGTTATGGTGCGGAATACGGCTTTGTCATATTCCGACGTGGTATTCATCGTTGATGATGCCTCAAAATTGTTTCCTACTTTAATAGTAAAGTTGGCAGTGCTGGCTGTGGTGATTACGATGCGGAAGTCAGCAGTAGTGTTCCCTTTCGGTATCGTAATCTCGTAGTTCTTTGATGTGCCGGGTGCGATGGATGTTTTCTCAACCAGGTTACGGCCTATCTGATACCATGCGTATTGGTCTTTCTCGTGTAGAAAGTGGAAAGAAGAAAAGTCTTGTTTCTGCTGTTCCAGTAACTCATCCTCCGTAGTGGTAAGTGGTGTGCCCTCTGTCTGCGTTATGAAATAGCATCCGTAGTCGTAGTATGGATTTCTTGTGCGCAGGGTCGTTGACTGGTCGCTCCACGAGATGCTACCCTGGGCCATGAAGTATTTGGCATCGCCAATGGTGCAGGTTGGTATCTCTTTCAAGTCATCATGTTCGCGGAGGTATTCTTGTGTCAGTCTCTCAGGTATGACGGCACCGCCATATCCATATATCTTCACCTTGGACAAATCTGAGAAGCCTGCCTTGCGTATCATATCGCCAGTGAGACGGTGTATGCCCGTGCCACTCACCTGTATCTTTGCCCATGAACCAGAGCATAAAACAGAATGGTCGGTGTAGGCAGACGTGCTTTCGTCTGCCCACACCGACGTGGTTGCGATTATGAGAAGTAATGTCAGAATCTTTCTTGTCATCTATCAATTAACGCAACGTCCTGTGTTTTATTGTCATTATGCTTTATAAAACCTCAGTGCACCGAGCAGTTCGCTGTTTTCTTCTTTCGTGCCTATGGTCACTCTCAGGCAGTTATGACACAGCGTGATGCGTGTGCGGTTGCGCACGATGATGCCTTCATTGACAAGATAGTCGTATATACCCTGTGCGTCAGTCATCTTTGCGAGGAAGAAATTTGCATCCGTTGGATATACCTTCTCACAGATAGGCAGTTCGGCGAATGCTTTCATCAGTCGTCCACGCTCAAGTTTCAGAATGTTCACCCACTGTTCTACGCTTATAGTGTCGTTAAGGCGCTTCAATGCCTGTTCCTGTGTCAGTAGGTTGACGTTGTAGGGGTATTTCACCTTATTAAATATATCTATCACATCTTTCTGTGCAAAAGCCATACCCATGCGGATGGCGGCAGAACCCCATGCCTTACTCATAGTATGTAGCACGATGAGGTTTGGATATTGTGCCAACTGACGGAGTATGGTAGGCTCGCTTGAGAAATCGATGTACGCTTCGTCAACGATAACGAAACCGTCAAACGACTCTATCACCTTTATTATCTCCTCGCGGTTGATGTTGTTGCCGGTGGGGTTGTTTGGCGAACAGATCCAGATGGCTTTTGTGTTAGCATCGGCGGCAGCGAGCAGTTTGTCTGCACTCACCTGATATTGTTCGTCGAGCATCACGGAACGATACTCCACGTTGTTGATGTCTGCACATACCTCATACATGCCATAAGTAGGGCAGATGGCTACAACATTGTCTTTTCCCGGTTCGCAGAAACAACGGTACACCAGGTCAATGGCTTCGTCGGAACCGTTGCCGAGGAAGATGCAGTCAGCCGGCACCCCCTTTATTGCAGACAAGCGTTCCTTTACCTCCAGTTGCAGAGGGTCGGGATAACGGTTGTATGGAGCGTTGTATGGGTTTTCGTTGGCATCAAGGAAAACGTGTGCCACATGTCCGCTGTATTCGTTGCGTGCGCTGCTGTATGGCGCAAGTGACCAGATGTTTGGTCGTGTCAGTTCCTTCAGTGATTTCATCTTTTTTAGTGACTTTATTCTTCCATCATGCAAAATTAATATTTTTTTTTCAATCTGCCAAAATTATCGTTAGTTCATTGAAATTAATCAAAGAATTAATACTGCAGTTTGGTCGTTTGACAGTGATGATTTTATAGTCGATAACTATGGTGTTCTAATACCTATCATATTACACTGTAAAAGCTATCATATTACATGGTAAAAGATGCCCTTTTACAGTGTAATATGATAGCTTTTACAATGCCCTCCGTAATCTCTTGATGATAAATGGTTTGTAAATGCCTTTATTCTTTCTGTGAGGTGGCTACTGAGACAGAGACTCAGAAATCCTTCTCAGTCCTTCCGCAAGGCGGTCACGCTGTGTCGCGAGGTTGATGCGTATAAAGTGTTTGCCTTCCTCGCTGTGGTCATACATGGTACCAGAATTCACATACACGTTTGCCTTGTTGAGCAGTGTGCGGCATAGTTCATCGGCATCGCCGTCAACCCTCACCCACATCAGGTAAGTGCCTTCCATCTCGGTAACCTGCCACTGCGGGATATGCTCTGCGATATACTTGCGGGCAAAGTCATAGTTGGCATATATGTATTTGTTGAGTTCACGCAGCCACTGCTCGCCCTCAGCGGTATAGGCAGCCTCAAGGGCTATCACACCGAAAGGATTCACGTCGCACACCTCGTTGATGTTGATGGCACGGTCCACGCGGCGGCGTACACTGTCATCCTTGATTATGATGTTAGCAATCTGCAGTCCGGCAATGTTGAATGCCTTGCTCGGCGACAGGCATACGGCACACGGTGCGTCAGAAGCGGTCATGAACGGTACGTATGCCGATGTGCGCACAAATTCGCAGTGTATCTCGTCGGCAATGACGAACACTCCGTGGCGCTTACACGTCTCACCCATGCGGTGCAGTTCTTCCTGCGTCCATACGCGTCCGGTGGGATTATGCGGATTGCACAGCAGGAACACTTTCACGTTGTCATCGGCACACGAAGCTTCAAAAGCATCCCAGTCCACCTCGTAGCGGTTGCCTACCCTGCGCAGCGCACATGCCTCAAGTGTGCAACCGTTGTTTCTGATTGACGAGAAGAAACAGTTATATGCAGGCGTGAGTGTCATGACCTTGGCACCCGGCTTGGTGACAGCCTTGATGATGGCCGACACTGCAGGCACCACTCCGCTGGTATATATGAACCATTCTCGCTTGATGCCGTGCCATCCATGACGGTGTGCAAACCAGTCAATGGTTGCCTGATAATAGCTTTCAGGCACCAACGTATAGCCGAAGCACCCGTGCTCCATGCGCTTTTTCAGAGCATCCTGCACACATGGTGCCGTCTCAAAGTCCATGTCTGCCACCCACAGGGCGATGGTGTCATCATTGGGCATCTCGTCATACTTGTAGCAGTTGGTGCCTCGCCTATTTACTATTTTGTCGAACGATTGCATTTGCTGGTTGTTTTTGGTTCTCATCCCATATCAGTTCTCCCACCTTGCCTTCCACATTGATTGTGCCGCTGGTGGGGTTCTTTATGCTTGTCACGTCACCCTTGATGTTGCCGTTGACTGTGGAATACTCAAACATCAGGTTGGCATCTGGGCCGAAGGTGCAGTCCTCAAGTGTCAGTCCGTCCACGTAGCACAGCAGTTGCTCGCCTGTCAGGTGGCAGCGCACCAGGCGCATGTTCTTGGCGTACCATCCCAGATATTCTCCGTTCACCTCACAGTCCACGAGGGTGACGTTCTCTGCTTCCCAGAAAGCATCCTTGGAGTTTAGAACGGCATTGTGAATCTCTACGTTTTTGGAGTACTGGAAGGAATAGTTGCCGTCCTGATGGTAATTTTCTATATGTACGTTATTGGTGTGCATGAAGAGATAGTCACAATTCTTAATATTGACATTGCGCAGTGTTACGTCATCGCAGTCCCACAGCATCTCTTCACCGTTGGTGAAGTCGGTGTCCTCAACGTATATTCCCTTCATTCTGCGAAACATCTTCGGTGCATCTACCTTACACTGTGTCATGCGGCAGTCGTATGCATACCATAGGCTTGAGCGTGCGCTCTCGTCGAAATAGCACTTGTGTATGTTGAAGTTGTGTATCTCCCAAAACACATATTTTCCTTCGAAACGGCAGTCCTCAGCTTCTATGTTGCTGCCTTCTTTGATAGACGATTCACCAAAATGTATCGTTACCCTTTCCAACCTTGTGTCATGTATGGCATAGAGAGGGCGCTCGCCGCCGTACTCTTTGTCTTGTATCACCTTCATAATTTTCTCTATTGCAGGCAAGGCCTGTTCTTTTTAGCTTGTGTTTTATTTTCAATGCAATGTTATCGCGTGAAGTAAATAGTGCGTGTCAATCGTAGATTGGCGCACGTCTATGATTTACGAGTGCAAAGGTAGTGCTTTTTTTTGAAACAGCCAAATTATTGTTATACCATTATATATATTATTGACATTCCGTAGGGTTTTTTATACCTTTTTGCTTTCAAAAAGACACAGAAAACAATAAAAAACTATCTTTTTGTAAAATAAAATAAAAATAACTTTGTCAGTTTAATATTTTTTTGTAACTTTGCACGAAATTTGAAAACAATAATCCTAAAATCAATAATTCTTCGATAAATGAGTACATTGATAAAGCCACTGGGCTACAAGGCATTGCTTGACCTGTGGCAAACGGAACAAGGCATAAAACTTATAAAAGAGTTTTTCCAGCAAAACCTGAGCACGGAATTAAGACTACGCCGTGTCACAGCACCTTTGTTCGTATTGAAGGGCCTCGGTATTAACGATGACCTCAATGGCGTGGAGCGTGCAGTGACATTCCCCATAAAAGACCTTGGTGACCAAAAGGCTGAGGTGGTTCATTCTTTGGCAAAATGGAAGCGCCTGACATTGGCGGAATACGGTATAGAAGCAGGTTATGGCATATATACGGATATGAATGCCATACGTGCTGATGAAGAGTTAGACAACCTGCACTCGCTGTATGTTGACCAGTGGGACTGGGAGATGGCTATAAGTCGTGATGACAGAAACCTGGATTTCCTAAAGAGTGTTGTGCGTAGAATATATTCCGCAATACTGCGTACGGAATTCCTGGCATGTGAGACATACCCTCAGTTGAAGCCATTCCTGCCACGCGATATACATTTCATCCATTCAGAGGAACTGCTGAAGATGTATCCAGACATGACAGCCAAGGAACGTGAAGATGCTATATGCAAGAAATACGGTGCTGTGTTCGTGATGGGTATCGGTGGTAAGTTGTCTGACGGTAAGAAGCATGACGGACGTGCACCAGACTATGATGACTGGACTACACCAAACTCAGACGGTTATTTCGGACTGAACGGCGACATATTGATATGGTATCCAGTGCTCGACCGCTCTATCGAACTCTCGTCAATGGGTATCCGTGTTGACAAGGAATCACTGCTCAGACAGTTGGCTCTTGAGGGACAGGAGCAGCGTAAGGAACTGTATTTCCACAAACGTCTGCTTGACGGTACACTGCCACTTTCCATTGGTGGCGGCATAGGTCAGAGCCGCTTGTGCATGGTGATGCTGCAAAAGGCACACATCGGTGAGATACAGGCAAGCATCTGGCCTGATGAACAGCGCCGTGAGTGTAGTGAGAATGGTATGAATTTAATATAAAAAGGTAAGAATATTTCTAAACAACAACACAACCCAAATGTTTATGATTACATGGACATTTGGGTTGTTTTTACTCAAAAAAACAATATGAAAACGATGCACTTTAAAAGAATGTTGGGGCTTTTTGTCGTCCTGGCACTTCAGTCCTCGCTCTATGCACTTCATTCACATGCCGTCAATCCGCAGAAGGGCAAATATTTTCTCTATTGCCACATGAGCGACAAGGGACAGTGGACGGCGTTTGCCGTCAGCAAGGATGCCGAGCATTGGCAGGACATCATAGGTGGTGACTCCATCTTCTCCAGCCATGAATTGGCAGGCATTGAGGGAGGCACGCGTGATGCATATATATGTCGCAGTCATGACTGCAAGCGTTACCTTATGGTGACGACAGACATGAACAACTCGAAGACCAAGGCTTTGGGTAAAAAGGAGACATGGGACAACTATGGTATAAACCTTCTGACATCAGATGACCTCATACACTGGAAATCGACAACATTCGACTACAGAAAAGGTACTGCCATCTTCTCTAACCCGAATGACAAGAGCGTGTATAATGACTGGAGCACCATCAACAGAGTTTGGGCACCTCAGATATTCTGGGACGATACATACACATGGCCTGACGGTCACAAGGGAGGCTATTTCATCTATTACTCCATGTGGAACCGCGGCGAGGAAAAGTATGACCGTATGTATTACAGCTATGCTGATGAATCGTTCACGAAGCTTACACAGCCACAGCCGTTGTTTGACTGGGGATATGCAACCATCGATGCAGACATCAATTATGTTGAGGCTGACGGCATGTTCCACATGATGATAAAGAAAGAAGGCGGACAGCCGGGGCTGTTCACTGCTACGTCAGAGTATCTTACAGGTCCGTGGAGTGAGCCTGTTGCTGATGACTATGTGAACTTTGAAGGAAAGAAGAAATGTGAGGGTGTGTCGGCTTTTCAGGTGCCAGGCGAGGATGGTTGGCGCATAGCCTACATAGAATACTCATCACGTCCACGCAATTACCGTATCTGCCGTGCTGACAAGTTTATGCGCAATTTCAATTCACCAGAGAACATCAAGGGCGTGACGGCACCACAGCATGGCTCGTTCATGCGTATAACAAAGAAGGAATATAAGCGACTGCTGAAATTGAACAAAAGATAAATGTCAACGGGTTGTTTCGTTTTATTACGATGCAGCCCGTTGTGTGTACATGTCATAATGCTGTATATTTTACTGACATATTTCATCATTCTTTTTGTTGTCAGTCGTTTGGCAACGCGGAAATCAACTGATGCTGCATTCTACCGTGGTGACCGCCAGTCTCCATGGTATATGGTGGCGTTTGGCATGGTCGGGGCGAGTATATCCGGCGTGACATTCGTCAGTGTTCCGGGCATGGTGTTGCATTCTGGCTTCACGTACCTTGAAGTGTGTGCCGGCTTCATCGTCGGTTATTTCATTGTGGCTTATGTCCTTTTGCCTATATACTACAAGGAGAACCTCACCAGCATCTACGAATATCTTAAAAGAATATCCGACGAAGCATATCGCACGGGTTCGTTGTTCTTTATCATCTCCAAATTGCTTGGCGCATCGGCTAAATTCTATGTCCCGTGTTTTATCATTAGCAGTGTAATGGAGTGGAATTTCCCTCTCACAGTTGTGGGAATGTTGCTGTTGGTGTGGTTATATACTCGTCGCGGCGGCATTAAGTCGCTTGTGTGGACAGACACCTTGCAGACACTCTGCATGTTGGTGTGCCTTGTGCTTCTTATATACAATATACAGAAAGGTACACCGACTTCAAGTTCAGTTCTTGAAAATGGTGACTATGCCATATTCCAGTCTTTCGGTTCGGTCATTAACTTCCTTTCTGGCATATTCATCGTGATAGTGATGACGGGGCTGGATCAGGATATGATGCAGAAAAACCTTACTTGTCGCACACTGCGTGATGCGCAAAAGGATATGTGCACATACGGCTTTGCCTTCTTGCCTGTCAATGCCTTGTTTCTTTTGCTGGGTGTGATGCTGGTGGGCACTTATAATGCCAGTGGCGTGCCACTTCCTGCCAAACCAGACGAGTTGCTTACAATCTACTGTACAGGTCAGGGTGGTGTGTTGCTTTCTGTATTCGTTCTCGGTATTGTGGCTACGTCGTTCTCTACCGTTGACAGCGCTTTGACAGCGTTGACTACGAGTTTTTGCCTTGACATAATACCAGGTAAGGGTGGAAAGCACAAACGCGGTGTAGTGCATTTCCTGATGACCCTGTTGCTCGCAGTGTGTTGCATATTGTTCCATCAGTGGACAGACATGCCTCTCATAGACATCGTTTATACGCTCGTAGGCTATACCTACGGTCCTCTGCTTGGATTATTCGTCTATGCAATGCTTAACCCGAAGCGAAAACCTCTGACTGTGCTCATACCCTGTTTGTTGTCTCCCGTACTGTGTTATGTCCTCAGTTGGACATCCGAACAGTATTGGAATTATCATTTCGGTTATGAATTGTTGTTAATCAACGGATTATTGACATATATAGGGCTATTCATGAGCAAAAAAGAGTTTTTTTTGCGCTAAAATGCTTTTTTTTATGAAATAACTTGCGCAAGTGAAAACTTTTTAATACTTTTGCACAGAAAAGCGTGTAAATTAATTAACATCTAATAATTAGACAATATTAATGATTGACTCTCAAGACACGACGCTGACCACTGAACAGCAGACAGAAGAAGCTCAGGAAAAGCGTCTTTACGCCTCTAAGGAGGAAGTGCTGGAGCGTGTTAAAGAACTTGCTCAGGGCGACGAAGAAATTAGCAAACCAGAATTGGATCATCTCAAGACGGCTTTCTATTATCTGCTCAATGCCGAGCGCGATGCCGCACAAAAGGCATATATAGCAGATGGTGGTGACCCGATGCAGTATGTGGTGACACCTGATGAAACAGAAGAGGTGTTCAAAGCAGAGATGAACAAGATAAAAGAGCTCCGTCAGGCTGCTTTCCAGAAGGCTGAGGCTGAAAAACAAGCCAACCTCAAGCGTAAACTGGAAATCATAGAGCGTATCAAGGAGCTGACCACAACTCCAGAAGATGCTGCTGCAGGTTTCCAGGAGGTGAAGGCTCTTCAGACAGAATGGCGTGAGATAAAGACCGTACCGGCAGAGAATGCCAGCGAACTTTGGAACAACTATAAACTTGTTCAGGAGCAGTTCTATGACCTGCTGAAGATGAATTTCGAGGCTCGCGAATATGATTTCAAAAAGAATCTGGAGCAGAAGACTGCACTTTGCGAGGCTGCAGAGCGTTTGGCTGATGAGGAAGACGTGGTAAGCGCTTTCCATCAGTTGCAGGATTTGCACAACCAGTATCGTGAAATAGGTCCTGTGGCAAAGGAACTGCGTGATGAGGTGTGGGCACGCTTCAAGGCTGCCAGCACTGTAGTCAACAAACGCCATGCTGACCATTTCGAGGCTATACGCCAGCGTGAGGAAGAGAATTTGGTCAAGAAAAGTGCTTTGTGCGACAAGGTGGAGAGCATCACAACAGACGACTGTACCACTAATGCCGATTGGGACAAGAAAACTCAGGAGGTACTTGATCTGCAGAAAGAATGGAAGACCATCGGCTTTGCACCAAAGTCGATGAATGTTAAGATATTTGAACGCTTCCGCACGGCATGCGACCAGTTCTTTACAGCAAAGAATGATTTCTTTGCCGGCAGACGTGAGCAGTTCCAGGAGAATATCAACAAGAAAGAGGAACTGGTTAAGCGTGCACAGGAGTTGCAGGATAGTACGGAGTGGCGTCAGACTTCTGACAAACTCATCGCACTGCAGAAGGAATGGAAAACCATTGGTATGGTGCCTCGCAAGATAGGCGACCAGTTGTGGAACGATTTCCTCGCAGCCTGCAATAAGTTCTTCGAGGCTCGCAATGCCGCCACCTCTGGTGAGCGTGATGAGCAGCAGGAGAACCTGAAGAAGAAGCAGGGTATCATCGAGCAGCTCAAGGCTCTTGTTGAGGATGCTGCCGAGGATTTGCAGCAGAAGATGCAGACTCTGATAGAGGAGTACAAGCAGATAGGCCATGTTCCATTCAAGGATAAGGATGAACTGTTCCGCCAGTATCACGACACGCTCGACATCCTTTATAAGAAACTGAACAAGTCACGCGCCAACCGCCGTCTGAATGCCTTCAAGGAAGGTCTGCGTGAAGTGGCAAAGCGCGGTGAGGATGCAGTTAGTACGGAGCGTCAGAAGATGCAGCGCCGCTACAATGACATGAAGCAGGAACTGGAGAATTACGAGAATAACCTCAACTTCCTTTCCGTAAGCAGCAAGAAGGGTAACACGCTCGTTGACGAACTTAACCGTAAGGTGGAGAAACTGCGTGATGAACTTGCTCTTATGAAAGAGAAGATAAAGGCTATGAATGAATAATCGTTAAGAATATAGTGGTTAAGTAATTTAAAAAGTAAAAGCCATCCGACTTAAGCAATAGTCTGATGGCTTTATCTTTTTGTGTTTTTTGTACCATACATTATGTATAAGGCAATAGACGACTATCTCAAGAAATATGCTTTCGAGCATTTTGAACCCCTGACGGCATTGTTCGACATGGACGGAGTGCTATACGACTCTATGTGGAACCATGCTTCTTCCTGGAAGGAGAGCATGGAACGCTACGGCATACACATGACTGACATGGATGCTTTCCGCTATGAGGGTATGCGCGGTGTGGAAACCATTCAGGTGTTGGCGAGAGAACAACTCGGCCGCGAGGTCAGCGATGATGAGGCTGCCGAGATGTATCGCTATAAGTCAGAGGTGTATGCCTCCAAAGGAACGGCAGCGATGATTCCCGGCGTGCATCAGTTGCAGGAGACATTGCACCATCATGACATTAAGATTGGCGTGGTTACGGGCAGCGGACAGCCTACGCTTATCAATCGCATATTGACGGATTTTGATGGAATGGTGTCACCCGATATAATGGTCACTGCGCATGATGTGACACAGGGCAAGCCACAGCCCGATCCTTATATTATGGGTATGAAAAAAGCTACGGCGGTGCTGCAGCGTGAGGGCACCTTGCCTGCTGGGGAAACACTGAAACCGTGGCAGACGATGGTGGTGGAGAATGCTCCGCTCGGTGTCCGTGCGGCTGCTGCGGCACGTTGTTTCACCGTAGCTGTGAACACAGGCCCGCTGCCTGACGAGGTACTTGCTGAGGCTGGGGCCGACATTGTTTTCCATACCATGGATGAATTGCGGCAGGCTGTTGAAAAAATTTTATGATATTTTCTTGCACGGTTAATAAATAATGTGTAAATTTGCCAAGGAATTATAAACTTGAATTATCCACTAAAAACAATGATTATGAAAAACCTGTCTAAGAAGATTGCTGCAGTGGCATGCATGGCCGCTGCCATGTTGATGAGTGCGCCAATGCAGGTGAATGCGCAGGTGCCTTCCATTCCGCGTACAAACACTACAAAACCTGCAAAGCCGAAGGCTTCCAACGTTGCTTGGGGCACGGAGTACGACTTCCTCTCCACACGTTACATCACATACGATGACATCAGCGGTTATGACCGTGGGCAGATACGTGTGCTGAAGAACTCTATCTATGCGCGTCACGGACGTATATTCAAGGACAAGCAACTGCGTGAGTATTTCAGCAATCAGAGTTGGTATCGTGGCACGCGCAACGAGATTCCCGCCAAGGAGTTCAATAAGTTTGAGAATGCGAACATCGCTTTCCTCAAGAAATACGAGTAAGCGATGAGTATCATAAGTAAGGCATCGGTGGCACTGACCGTATTGTTTAGTGCCGCCGTTTTTTCTGTTAATGCACAGCAGGGCATCCCAAAGGGTGCGCAGATTCTGATGAAGGTGTATCCCGACTTCGTGAAGGGATACCAAGGTGGCAACCTGCTTTTTGCTGACGGCACAAGGATGCAGTATGACGACGGCCGTGAAAAGTCTTTCGTGCAGAAACTTGACGACAGTGACCCGGAGGATATGTTCGCCTTCAAATACGACCGTCGGTCGTGGACGCCGGAGTATCTGCAGGATGCAGGCCGCAGCCGCTGCGAACCGTTTTTCAAGAAGATGTATGGTGCTACGGAGGCACAGGTAAGGGCAAAGCTCGTCAATGTACCGTGGTTTGGCGACAAAGTGCTGTTCACTACAGTCAATGGTGCCGCCGACAGTCTGCGTGCCGTGGCGGCGGAGCTGGCTAAGCATCCGGAGTTTCGCTCTTATCTGAAGTCGTCTGGTTCGTTCTATTGGCGCAAGGTGCGCGGTGCCAACCGCCTCAGTGCCCATTCCTACGGCATGACCATCGACATCGGTGTGGCAAAGAGCGACTACTGGCTATGGAAGAATCCCGGAAAGGGCGAGACGGCAAAGATTGTCTATGCCAACAGAATACCTCATGAGATAGTCCTGATTTTCGAGAAACACGGCTTTATCTGGGGTGGCCGCTGGTATCACTATGACACCATGCACTTCGAGTTCCGTCCGGAGATACTTGCCGCCAACCCGTGATAGAATTAAATCTTCCCCTTTCACCTCTCCCCTTTCACCTCTCACCTCTCACTTTTCACCTTTCACTTTTCCCCTTTCCCATTTCACCTTTCACTTTTCACCTTATTTCAGCAGTATGCTCTTTACTACTGTGGCAGAAGCACCTGTGCTTCCCGTATGCTGCAGATGGAAGCCACGGTAACTGTTGGGGTGCGCCATCTGTGCTGAGAGCACTTGTTCGGTGCCCGCCTGCGTCACTGTCGCCTTGAGAATGTCACCTTTCGTCTGCAGGCTTACCGTGCAGCCACGTTTGAAAAGGTCGCAGCGTTCCGGTTGACTGATGCGTGTTATCGTGCCGTTCTGATACTCTACAAGGTATGTCTCCACGGCATGGTCGTAGTCGGGAGTGCGTATGAAACGCACGCCGTAGCCTGTCAAACTGCGTGTGTCGAAACAGATGCAGATGTCGAGATACTGTCCAGTGGCAGAGCCGAAACCTTGTCCCGGTCCCTTGCAGGGGTCGAGGGTGACGGTGGCAGAGCGTTCACCTGTCCCACCGGGATTCTCCGTGAACATCAGTCTGGCGCCCTTCTGCAACTGTACCAGTCCCCATGAACCTTCTGCGCCGTCAATTCCCTCGGCATATCCCCATGCAGCACGTGTGGTGTCTGGTTGCCAGGGATATTCCATGGTATCTGACGGCTTGTAACAGTCCACCGTCCATTGTCCCGGAATGATACGCGGCTGCGACTGCAAGGCAAAAGGCGGCAGACTCACCGGTAATGGTTCGGTGGGTGTGGGCACGTCGAGAGCCTTGCCGTTCAGTGTGCAGTCAGTCATGACACAGTAGTGGCGTGGGTCAGGACGCTTGTCCCATTCTATTCGCAGTTGTGGGTCATCGCTCGTCCAGCGGCAGCGCTCCATGGTGACGGGACCGCTGACCTTGGTGAGGTACTGCGTGCCGTGGGTCTTGGAGTGGATGTCACAGTCATAGAAACGCACTCCAATCTTTCTGTCCGTTGTATAGAATGGCTTGCTGGAGAAGAAAGTGAAACGGCAACGGTTGTATGTGCCAGTGCCGCTCAGGGCATCGTCGGTGCATTCAAAATAGCAGTCGTCATAGGTGGTGTGTGGCGCACCTACAAACGGGCAGAGATTAAGTCGGGAGATGAACTGGCAGCATTTGAAGCTGAAGTCGTCACCCTGGCAGATGGCTATCTGTGCCTGCACTATGGCCTGCTTGCGACGTGCGCGGTTCTTGCTGGCATCGCGCTGATAAACAAGGTCCACATTGCAATAGTTTCCAAAGGTGATGTTTTCCGCCCTGACGTGCGAGCCCTTCCAAAGAAACATGGTGAAGTTGCCGTCCGCCCCCTGTGTCTGTCCTCTGTTCACAGCTAGTACCACATCGTCAGGTTTGTCACCCAGTCCCACTATTGCCACGTTGCTCAGTTCCACCTCCATTGCAAACGGAGTGGTGCCTGTACGCGGACGGCGTACGTCAGTGTCGTCAGGATTGTCGAGCCAATACACCGACGGCTCTATGTATATTGTCCTCTGGGTATTGTTGTTCGTGCGCTCGGCAAATCGCAGTGCCTCGCCCACGCTGTGGAAGGTGAAAGTACGCTCGCTGGTTTTCTTTCTGTCACTTACGTAGAGAACAGTAGAACCGGACACCATTTTTCGTCCTTCATACACAAAGCGAGTCTGGCCTGTCACCGTCATGGCGAAGGCATATAAAAACATGAAAATAAGAGAATAACGCATATTGAATGTTGTCTGTAGGTTGGTATTTTTGTGCAAAGTTACGAAATTAAAGATAAACAAGCAAAGAAAAATGCCGTTATTTATAATTTAATTCAGAAAAAACTTTGTCAATTCAAAAAAAAGTAGTACCTTTGCACCGCAAAAATTGCAAACATGTCTCAACAAGTGATTGTTGGCATGTAAATTTATTACATTATTAATATTAATTATTCATTCACAAATGATGAATCATTACGAAACCGTTTTCATTCTGACTCCCGTTTTGTCTGATGACCAGGCAAAGGAAACGGTCGCTAAGTTCACAAAGGTTCTCAAGGACAATGGTGCCGAGATTCTGAACGAGGAGGCTTGGGGACTCAAGAAGATGGCTTATGCTATTGACAAGAAGTCAACAGGTTTCTACAACCTCGTTGAGTTCAAGGCTGAGCCTGAAGTTATCGCTACTCTCGAAACTGCTTACCGACGTGACGAGAAAGTTATTCGTTTCATGACTGTCAAGCTTGACAAGTACGCTTCTGCATACGCAGAGAAGCGCCGCAATAAGCTTGCAAACAAAGAGGAGGCATAAACCATGGCAGAGAACAACACAGAAATCCGTTATCTCAACGCACCGGCTATTGACACCCGTAAGAAGAAGTATTGCCGTTTCAAGAAGAGCGGCATAAAGTATATCGACTACAAGGATCCTGAGTTCCTGAAGAAGTTCCTTAACGAGCAGGGCAAGATTCTTCCACGTCGTATCACTGGAACATCTCTGAAGTATCAGCGCCGTGTGGCACAGGCTGTTAAGCGTGCCCGCCAGATAGCACTGCTTCCATACGTAACCGATTTGATGAAGTAAACTAAAAAGGAGGATTACACACATGGAAATTATACTGAAAGAAGACATCATCGGTCTTGGATACAAGAACGATATAGTAAATGTTAAGTCTGGTTACGGACGTAACTACCTCATCCCAACAGGCAAGGCTGTCATCGCCTCTCCATCTGCAAAGAAGATTCTCGCTGAGAACCTCAAGCAGCAGGCTCACAAGCTCGCAGCTATTCTCGCTGCAGCTGAGAAGGAGGCTGAGAAGCTCAACGGCATATCTGTTGAGGTAGAGGCAAAGGTATCTGCCACTGGCGTACTCTATGGCTCTGTAACTTCAGCTACCGTTGCTGAGGAACTGGCTAAGAAGGGTATCGAGGTAGATCGCAAGCGCATCATCATGAAGGACATCAAGACCGTTGGCGAGTATGCCGCTACCGTTGTGTTCCACAAGGAAGTTAAGGTTGAGATTCCTGTAACAGTGCTTGCAGAGGGTAACAGCGCAGCCAACGTGGCTCCTGTAGCAGAAGAAGCCGCTCCAGTTGAGGAGGCTGCTCCAGCAGTGGAGGAAGCACCTGCAGCTGAAGAAGAAGCATAAAGCATCTCCCTTCGTTCTATGAGTGAACGAAGAGTAAAAGGTGAAGAATTTAAATTACAAACAGACTGATAAGTGTTTCAGAAAGGGGGTAACTTAAATTCTTCACTTTTTGTTTTTACTTGGGTACCAAAACTACTATTAACATAACATAATCAATTATGAAAGCATTTGTATTCCCTGGTCAGGGAGCCCAGTTCACAGGTATGGGCAAAGACCTTTACGACACTAACCCGAAAGCAAAGGAATTATTTGACAAAGCAAACGAAATTCTCGGTTTCGAGATTACGAAGATAATGTTTGAGGGTACTGCAGAAGAACTGAAGCAGACTAAGGTTACACAGCCTGCCGTTTTCCTCCACTCTGTCATTTCTGCCATCTGCCTTGGCGACCAGTTCGACGCTGAGATGACTGCAGGCCACTCTCTGGGTGAGTTCTCTGCACTCGTGGCAGCAGGTGCACTGTCTTTTGAGGACGGTTTGCGCCTTGTGTCAAAGCGTGCCATGGCTATGCAGAAGGCATGTGAGGCAGCACCATCTACCATGGCTGCCATCATCGCTCTGCCCGACGAGAAGATTGAGGAAGTATGTGCAGAGGTATCATCAGAGGGCAACATCGTGGTGCCTGCAAACTATAACTGCCCAGGCCAGCTCGTAATCTCTGGCAACATCGACGCAGTGAACGCTGCTTGCGAGAAACTGAAGGAGGCTGGTGCAAAGCGTGCTCTCGTGCTGCCAGTAGGCGGTGCCTTCCACTCACCACTGATGCAGCCGGCCAAGGATGAACTTCAGGCTGCTATCGAGGCTACAGAGTTCAGCAATCCACGCATCCCTGTATATCAGAATGTAGATGCAAAGGCACATACCGATGCCGCAGAGATTAAGCAGAACCTCATTGCGCAGCTCACCGCTCCAGTGAAATGGACATACGAAGTGCAGCAGATGATGAAAGACGGTGCCACCGATTTCGTAGAGTGCGGACCGGGCAAGGCTCTGCAGGGCATGATACTCAAGATTGCCAAGGGCGTGGAGGGTATCACCATCAGCGGAATAAACTAAGCTATGCTTGCATAGGAGTTAAGGGGAGTTATTGCGGCTTCCAGCCGCGATAACTCCCTTTAACTCCCCTTTACTCCTATGCAAGCATAGCTTGCAAAAAAATAAAAATCTTGTTTTCTTGTAGATTTTGCCATTTTTTTTGTAACTTTGTACTTCAATAAACAATTAATCTACAACAATGCGTCTTTTCATTATATCAACAATCGTTTTTCTATACAGTGCCGTGTCAATGGCGCAAAACAACACAGACAAGCCCAAAGCAAATGAAATAGGTTTCGCAAAACACTTTGCTGAAGATTACCTCGCTTCTCACGGAATTAACGTTGGGGGCTTCGATTTTTCATTGGAAGAATATACAGACCGTCTGTTTTTCTTTAATGACATGCGTGCCAACACCTTTATCCTCATAGCCAGAGAGAAGTATGAAGACCTGCTGAACGACAGGGTCCTTGCTTTCTCTGTCGGCGTGCCACATTCCAAAGCACGCGACACGGAAACATTCATGCACCTATACAGTTACTACGATACGCTGATAAGCGACATGGCAAGCGGCAAATTACCCAAAGAAGACAAGCAACAGGTGCCATCGCTGAGAATAAGTCCGATGCTTTATACTATACGTTGGATTCAGTTAAGGCTCAAGGGAAAGTGCGTCGGACAAAAAGAAGATGTCCTATATGGATGTGGCCCTGTTGCCATAGCCCAGCTGATGAGGTATTATGAATGGCCCCAAAAGACGACAGGCTCGTTCAACTTTACAGACAAGTCAAACCAGACACAGAATGTCAATATTGACGGCATACCCATAGAATGGAGCAAGATACCGAACCATATATTATGGGACATCCACAGGACAAAGGAAACAGACAGACTGATGGAGATTGTAGGCAAGTCAGTAAATGCGAATTACGGTTATAAATGGACATCTTCGAATACCCATGATTTCAAAAAGGCGTTGACAGAACATTTCGGATATTCTCCCGGAATGTTCCTCGTAGATAAAAGAACAGATGAATCAACAATCATCAAGCTAATACGTGAAGACCTCAAAGCCGGCAAACCATGCATACTCAGCGGTGGGCATCACGTCTTTGTTTGTGACGGAGCCTATGAAGACTTCCTGCATATCAACATGGGATGGGGCGGCTCGTATGACGGATGGTATCGTTTTCCAATAGTGAGGACGTCAACGAGCAACTATTCTTTCTTTGACACTGCCTTGCTCAACATCGTGCCACTGCAGGACGGCGGGCTTACGAAAAATGTGACAGTGGAAACACCGGGAACGCTGTCAACTATGCTGACCGAAGAAGAGTGTGCTGGCATTTCCAACCTCACGGTAAAGGGCAGACTGAACGGCGCAGACATAAGAATAATCAGGAGAATGGCAGGCGCTGTCGAATCATGCGACTTGTTTTCGTGGAAAGGAATACTCTCAAGTCTTGACATCAGGGATGCAGAGATAGTCAGCGATACCATACCTTTTGTCTGCAGCGACTCAAGGTATTATGACTACTGCAAAAGAACCACGAAGGACAATATCGAAACCATGATGTTTGCACAATGCGAAAACTTGAAACACCTATACCTGCCTACAAACACACTGAGGATAGGCTATTCCGCTTTCGCAGGTTGCCAGAACCTTAAGGAGATAACCATGCCCTCAATGTCGATGGGCACCTACTCAGGCGCAAACATCTATCACAGAGCAAGCACATTTGATGACAGTTCTCTGGAGAAAGTCAGGGTGTGTTCAGACTCTCCATTCTTAAAGCAAAAAGAAGAGGTGGAAGCCGACAAGAAATTGTTTGAAAGATGGCCACAATCGCTGACCATGGAGACAGACGACACCCTTGAAACGTATGCCGCGGCAAGAAAAAAGTATCTGGAACGTCGTGGCTTGACTGATGTCACCACATCGCCAGAGGCGGAAACACAAAAGAAGAAGCAGAAGAAAACTTCAGAACACGACCTTAGTGCTTATCCATACGGTTCAAAGGTTATCAGCCGCTACAAGATGGTGAAAGGAAAAAAGGTACTGATAAGCAGAAAAGTCGTGCCCGTAGAGCAATGATTTGTCCCTATCACTCCTCTATCACTCCCTTTAACTCCTGAATAAATAACCAGAAATAGCCTAAAAAAGAAAGAAAAAGGCTGTTTTCTTGTGAATTTTGAAAAATATTAGTAACTTTGCATCGATAATTGGATAAATAAGCAATTATACCAATGTTATTCTATAATTTAACCTAAAAAACAAATGAACAAGATTCTTTTTATGTTCTCCATGGCTGCTGTGCTTATGGGAATGACTGCTTGCGGAAACAAGAGCAATGCTGACGCTTCTGCAGAGAACTCAGACGAGAGCCCTGCCATGAAGCTGCTTAACAGTGTGGAATTCAGTGAAGAGGGTTTGGTAAGCATGATCAAGACTCCTGCAGACCAGCCTCTGTCTGACGATGAGTATGAGGCTCTCTGGCTGGCATACTCTAAGGTGCCTATCAACCAGGGCAAACTCGAACTGGATGCCAATCCTATCGGCAAGGCAAGAAGCACCATCATGAAGGACCACAAGCGTCCTGCCAACGCTTCTGCCATTCAGGAGAAACTCCTCACCAACCCATCACCACAGGTACGTGGCATGGCTATGGGACAGTTCTCTTCTCTCTTCGGACTCTCTAAGGAGAATGTGGCAAAGCTCACCAGCATCCTTGCTGAGGAGAAAGACCCATTCGTAATCAAGGAGGGCGTAAGAGCTCTGTCTAACGAACTGAAGAAGGAGGAGGCAGCAAAGTTCGTCCTCGGACAGGTAAAGAGCGACAACAAGAACATCCGTCAGGTTGTGGCATACGCAGTAGGTAACTACTGGAGCATCGGCGTACCAGGTGTTACAGACGCTGCCAAGACCCTTATTGCCGACAAGGACGAGGACGTTCGCGGCGCTATGCTCGGCCATGTAGGTAAGCTGGAGGATGAGTCATTCATTCCTGAGCTGGTTAAGGTGCTCAACGACGACAAGCAGTATAAATTACATGACGAGTGCATGAACAGCCTCTATAAGCTGTGGTATGACTTCCCATTCCACAAGCACACCAGCAAGGCTGCTTACGATGCCACCATCGCATACCTCTCAAAGAAGCCACGCACAGAGAACGTTCCAGCATGGAACTCTGTTGGCGAGCTGCGCACACAGGCAGAGAGCTCTTTCGGTGCATGGAAGGCAAAGGCAACATACTTCAAGGTTGACGAGTACATCAAGCTGATGACCGACATCGCTACCGATGCCAACGCCAACTGGCTGGGCCGTTCTGGTGCCATCGACGTTATCGAGAAGCTCGGCACCAAGGCTGACCTTGAGAAGGTTCAGAGCGCTGTCAAGGCTAACACTGCCGACAAGAAGCAGAACCTCGTGCTCAGCGCACTTGAGAGAAAGCTGAAGAAATAAGACATCAACTCTTGCAAGATGTGCTTGCAAGATGTTTGGGAAGTGATAATGGAGTAGATTTCCAAAAGAAAATAAAAAAGAGAAAGATAAAAGATAAATGTCTTTTATCTTTCTCTTTTTTTTAGGAGTTAAGAGGAGTTAGAAGCCCCACCTGGTCCCTCAATGGCCTTTACACCCCCTCCGCTTCGCTTCTCCCCCGTTTCGCGGGGGAGAGCAACCCCAGTAGGGAGGATAATACATTTGCTCATTCATACAGTCAAATACATATGTCCCTATCACTCCCTTATCACTCCATTTCTACTCCTTTTAACTCCTAAATAAGTAAACGTAATGTCCTTTAACTCCTCAGCGGGTGAAAGCCGCGATAACTCCCCTTGACTCCCTTTAACTCCTAAAAGATGAGAAAGTTAATTTGATTATACAATGTGGTGTCCATAATTGACAAAAAAGTTGTTATGTCGTCCTTTTCCTGACATTTTGATATCTATATTTCTTCATCCTCAGACATCAAAATAGAGAGGCGATGATGATGCTTTTCGGGTCGCTGGAGCGTTTTTTCAGTATATTTTCATGAGATTATCATGCCTTTTCAGTAAAAGCATAGCTTTTACACTGTCATAAGGCATCTTTTACACTGTAATTAGGTAGCTTTTACAGCGTAAAACGATAGCTTTTACCGTGCAAAAGCTATGCTTTCAGAAAACCCTTTATTGAATATCAGACAGTTGCAACGCAAGAATCCTTGCGATAAAATCGTCCACCAGACTTTTATTTTCAAATATCGCAAGGAAATCGTGGTGGCAAAAATCAAAGTGTAAGCAAAAAAGCAATATCAATGACAAAATGTCAATTGGTTGTGTAATATACAGAGGTGGTTCAAATAGGTTTTGCGGTCACCTTATTTGTGTTAAAAAATGATAATCTTTTTTAAAATGCAGTACCCTTATACGTACGAATAGACAATTATTTGTACTTTTGTAAGTATGAATAAGATGATGCCAAATAGACTGAAGACGGCAAGGCAATCAAAAGGATTGTCTATGGATAAGCTTGTAAGCAAGATGGGAGGGATTGTAAGCAAGATGTATATATCTGAAATTGAACGTGGAGTGTATAATCCTTCGCAGGAGGCACTTGCGGCTATTGCCCAAGTGTGCGGCGTGCCAGTGTCTTACTTCTACAAACAAGACTATGCAGACAGCGGTTTCGTTTTTCGTGTTAAGGGAGGTGTACCAGCACATAAAACGAAGCAAATCGAAGCGAAACTGAAGATAGACATAGAAAGATACTTTGAGCAGGAAGATACATTCGTAATTGAAAGAACAGAGTTTGTAAATCCACTCAAGGATTTCCCCGTCAGTTCATATGATGATGCAGATGAGGCTGCGGCAATGCTTCGCAAATGCTGGGAGATAGGTTCGCAGCCCATTCATTCGGTTTATGAATTGTTGCAGGAGAAAGGGGTGGTAATAATAGAAGTGCCTATTGATTGCAAGGATTTAGATGGAACGTCAACAATGGTGAATGGCAAGGTGCCGGTAATCATCATAAACACTAATGCTGATGTCACGAATGAGCGCAAGCGTTTCACTGCGCTTCATGAGTTGGCGCACCTGATGCTTCGCTTTGCGCCAGCGCCGAAAGATGCAGAACCTATCATAGTGGAGCATCCCTTTGGAAAAGTCACCCTCAAGGTTCCAGATGAAGAGCGATTGTGCAACCATTTTGCCGGTGCCATGCTGATACAGAAAGAGAGCATAAGGCGCAGGCTTGGCAACAGCAGGAAGGACATAACCCTGCCGGAGTTGATAAGCATAAAGAACATGTATGGCATAAGCATTGCCTCGCAGGTTCACAGGGCACACGACCTCGCCATCATCTCAGATAGGGTATATAATAAATGGTATGATGACACGATAAAGCTAAACTATATGGAAGAAGGGTGGGGCAGATACCCCATAGACGAAATAGCTGACAGGCATGAGTTGCTGGAAGAGAGAATGAAAATGGAATATCAAAATAACTAATAAATAAAAGAGACTATGAAACAATATCAAGAACTGACAGGGTTATATCCCCTGAGTAAAACACTTCGGTTTGAGCTGAAGCCAGTAGGAAGAACACTTGACAATATCGAGCGTAAGGGCATCATAGCAAACGATGAGAAACGTGCAGAAGAGTACAAGAAAGTAAAAACAATGCTTGATGAGTATCATAAGACATTCATTAAAATGTGTTTGAGAAAATGTAAATTAAAAACAGATTCTGATGGCAATTATGATTCTCTTGAAGAATATATGGTTTATGCTTCGAAAACCAATAGAAACAATAATGACAATGAAATACTAGATACTATTCGCAAGAATTTGCGCAGTCAGATTGTGAAGTGTTTTGAAGAAGGCGGTTCGTATCCCGAGTTATTCAAAAAGGAGATGATACAGGAACATCTGCCAGCTTTCCTAACGGATGATAAGGACAAGCAGACAGTGGAACATTTTAATAAGTTTACGACTTATTTCAAGGGCTTTTATGAGAACAGAAAGAATATGTACTCAGCGGAAGATAAATCTACGGCCATAGCATATAGATTAATTCATGAGAATCTTCCTACGTTTATAGACAACATGAAGGCTTTTAAAAAGATTGCGGAAAGCTCTGTTGTTGATAAATTTGAGGAAATAACGAAATCGTTTGAGTTATACCTTAATGTCAGTAACATTGAGGAGATGTTTCGTTTGGATTACTTTGCTGACACACTTACTCAGGAAGATATAGAGGTCTATAACAAAGTAATAGGAGGCATTAATGAATACGTTAATCTTCATAATCAGAAGTCAGAACGTGATGCTCGTTTGCCGTTACTGAAACCATTGTACAAGATGATATTGAGTGACAGGGTTAAGTTATCTTGGTTGCCTGAGGAATTTACCAGTGATGAAGACATGATAAATGCAATAAAGGAAATGCATGATGTCTTGAATGATATACTGGTAGGGGATTCCGATAACAGTCTGCGCTCGTTGTTGCAAAACATTGCAAGTTACGATACATCGAAAATATACATATCAAATGATTTGGGATTGACGGATATATCTCAACAGTTGTTCGGACGTTATGATGTATATACTGCATCCATAAAGAATGAACTGCGTTTGCAGGCTGCACCTACGCCAAAAGAGAAACGTGAGCCAGAATTGTATGAGAAGAGGATAGACACCTTGTTTAAGTCTGCAAAGAGTTTTAGTTTGGCATATCTTAATAGCCTTGTGGATTCAGACAAGAAGGTGGAAGACTATTTTGCACGAATGGGAGCGTATGACCGTGATGGTGAGCAGAGAATAAATCTGTTTACTCAATTAGAAATGGCATATATCTCTGCATCAGATGTGTTGTCAGGGAAGCACAGTAATTTGAATCAGTCAGATGAAGATATAGAGGTCATTAAGAATCTGATGGACATATATAAGTCAATACAGCACTTCGTGAAGCCGTTACTTGGCAGTGGCGACGAGGTGGAAAAAGACAATGTGTTTGATTCAAGTTTGCATGCCGTATGGGATGCATTGAGCATCGTGACACCTTTATATAATAAAGTACGAAACTGGCTTACACGTAAACCATATAGTACAGAGAAAATAAAAATTAATTTTGAGAATCCACAGTTGCTTGGCGGATGGGACGTAAATAAAGAGAAGGACTGTTCTGCCGTTTTGCTTATGCGAAATGGTAAATATTATCTCGCAATAATGGATAAAGAGTCGAAGCAGTCTTTTGCATCATCATTGCCAAGCGATGGGGAATGTTATGACAAAATTGACTACAAACTTTTACCTGGTGCTAACAAAATGTTGCCAAAGGTATTCTTCTCGAATTCAAGGATAGACTATTTCGCTCCTTCTGAAGCATTGCTTGAGGCATATAGAAAAGGAACGCATAAAAAAGGAAAAGATTTTAGTCTTAAAGACTGTCATCGTCTTATAGACTTCTTTAAGCAGTCTATTGCAAAACATGAGGATTGGAGTAAATTCCCATTCTCGTTCTCTAATACCGATAAGTATGAGGATATAAGTGGATTCTATAGAGAGGTAGAACAACAGGGATATATGTTGGGTTATAGAAAAGTGTCTGTAGATTATATTAATAGACTTGTTGATGAAGGCAAAATATATCTATTTGAGATATGGAATAAAGACTTCTCAAAGTATAGTCACGGTACACCTAACATGCAAACATTGTATTGGAAATCGCTCTTCACAGAACAGAATCTTGCTGATGTTATATATAAGCTAAATGGTGAGGCTGAGATATTTTATCGTAAAAGGAGTCTTGACATTGGAAAGACTACTATACATCCAGCCAACAGGGCTATACCAAACAAGAATGAAAAGAATGAACGAAAAGAAAGTGTTTTCGACTATGATATTATCAAAGACCGCAGATATACAGTTGACAAGTTCCAGTTTCATGTGCCTATTACAATGAATTTCAAGGCAACAGGTGCTAATAATATCAATTCTGACGTTCAAGATATCATTCGTAATGGAGGTGTCAAACATATCATCGGTATAGATCGTGGTGAGCGTCACTTGTTGTATCTCTCGCTCATTGACCTCAAAGGAAACATTGTTAAGCAGATGACGCTTAATGATATTGGCAAAACGAACTATAAGGAACTACTTGCATCGCGAGAAGGAGACCGCATGGAGGCAAGGAAAAACTGGAAGAAACTGGAAAACATAAAAGACTTGAAGAGCGGCTATTTGAGTCAGGTGGTGCATGTTATTTCAAAGATGATGGTTGAATATCAGGCGATTGTCGTTCTTGAAGACTTGAATATGGGCTTTATGCGTGGACGTCAGAAAATAGAACGTCAGGTTTATGAAAACTTTGAGAGGGCTTTGATTGAAAAACTCAATTATTATGTTGACAAGCAAAAGTCGCATAATGATGCCGGAGGTGTGATGCATGCATATCAGCTTACGAGCAAGTTTGAGAGTTTCAAGAAACTTGGCAAGCAAAGTGGATGTTTGTTCTATATTCCAGCATGGAACACAAGTAAGATGGACCCAGTTACTGGTTTTGTCAATATGCTGGACACTCGTTATGAGAACTCAGATAAAGCACGCAATTTCTTTTCAAGATTTGACAGCATTCGCTATAATGCTACGAAAGACTGGTTTGAGTTTGAACTCGATTATAACAACTTCAATGAGTCAAGGGAGAAAACGAAAGGTACTCGCACGAGGTGGACTCTCTGCACTTATGGTACGCGTGTAAAGACATTCCGTGATCCTGAAAAACTTAATCAGTGGGCTAATAAGCCAGTAAACTTGACAGAAGAATTCAAGAAAGTTTTTGCAGACGCAGAAATTGACATAAACGGAAACTTGAAAGAATCAATTTGTCAGTTAAAGGACAAGAAAGTATTAGAACCACTTATGGGACTTATGAAACTATTGTTGCAGATGCGTAATAGTATAACCAATACTGAAGTGGATTATATGCTTTCTCCTGTTGCAGACGACAATGGACATTTCTATGATAGTCGTGAACAGATAGACGGTCTTCCTGACAATGCAGATGCCAATGGTGCATATAACATAGCCCGAAAAGGCTTGTGGGTAATGCAGCAGATAAAAGAAACAGAGTCGGGTGAGAAACCAAGGCTCGCTATTACAAACAAGGAGTGGTTGCAGTTTGCACAGCAGAAACCTTATCTGAATGATTGATTACATTTCCATATCTACACTTAATGATTTCATCTTTTGTCCGTACTCCATATACCTGCACAATGTGTATATGGAGACGGATGAAACGATGTATCATGCCACGCCTCAGACAAAAGGGAAACTGGCACATGAAGGCATAGACCAGAAAAAAGCCAGCAATCGTGCGGACGATATACTTGCATTGTCAGTATATTCCGAGAAGTATGGCATAATGGGAAAGATCGATTTATACAAGAGAAAGGAAAAGAAACTAATAGAAAGAAAGAATCAGTTAAAGAAGATATTTCGAGGGCAGCTGTATCAGTTGTGGGGGCAAATGGTCTGTATGCAGGAGATGGGATATGAAATAGAATCCCTGGCGTTTTATGAGATGTCAACCAATAAGATGATACCTGTGGAAATGCCTGAAGAACGAGATTTGCAGGAATTGCGTGACTTCATCAAACGCTTCCGTGAGTACAACCCGGACAGCACTCCTTTTACCATAAACCCAAATAAATGCAGACACTGCATTTATAGCAATCTGTGTGACAAAACAACCGAAGAGAATGTTTACACATAAGGACATAGAATACCGTACGATTTATGTCATCAACTGCGTACATGAAAGAAGTTTGCGGGTAAGCAACGGTGAACTCCTTTTAGAAGAACAAGTTGAAAATAGTGACAAAACCAAGACCTTGACCAAACTTCCATTTCAGAAGATTCTGGCGGTTTTTGTCATTGGGCATATACGTGTAACGACACCGTTGATAGAAAAATGTCAGAAACATGGTGTTGCGTTAGTCGTTATGAAACCTTCTCTGCGGCCAGTGTTTTATTGGGCGAACTCAGCAGAAGCCAATTATTTGTTGCATGAGCGCCAGTATAAGTTTGACAAGAATGACATTACTATAGGAAAAGTCATTATTCGGAATAAGATAGAAAATCAGTTAAAGGCATTGAAGGATACGCGGTGTAAAGACGAACTGATGACAGAAGCATGTAAGACACTTCAAAGTTGTATAGACACTTTGCCTGATGTTGACAACTATGATTCGTTAATGGGTATTGAAGGCGTGGCTGCGAAATCATATTTCAAGGCACTCTTCCAGGATTATAATTGGCAACAAAGACGGCCAAGAACCAAGTGCGATGTAATGAATGTTACGCTCGACATAGGCTATACGATGCTGTTTAATTATATAGAGTGTTTCTTGCGTATGTTTGGTTTTGACCTATATGTAGGTGTATTCCATAGAATGTGGTTCAAACGTAAGTCGTTAGTATGCGATATTATGGAACCATTCAGACCAATTATAGATAAAGCAGTACGCAAAGCATGGAACAGAAAACAATTTGCGGAGAGTGATTTCATTCTGCAAAAGTCAGAATATAAGTTGAAGTACGAACATAATCCGGAATACAGCAAAGTCTTTTTTGATGCCCTGATAGCATATAAGACGGAGACCTTTAAATATATACAGGCATATTATCGATGTTTTATGGGATGTAAGTCGGTAAGTGCATATCCATCATTCCGCATTTGACATGTTAGTGATAAGTTATGATATCAGCAATGACAAATTGCGCACCAAGTTTTCTAAAATGCTTACGAAGCATGGCGCAATACGACTTCAGTTTTCTGTTTATGAAGTTAATAACACCAATGGGATAATGAATAATCTTCTTGCAATGATAGAAGATGTATTTGCCAAACAGTTTGATGGTGGTGACAGCGTTATTATATTTGATGTAGCAGAGGTGAAACTGAAGAAATATGGTAATGCACTGCATAGGGATACAGATATCGTTTATTTCTGATTTGCAAACCTCGGTCTCTACATTTATTGATGCTTGAACATAAGTGTTTGAAATGGTGTGTGTTGTGACAAGAATCCATTGCGCTGTTTTATATGCCCCTCTTAAATTAATAAAAAAAATGAATCCATAAACTATTGCATATATGGAATTTAATTAGTAATTTTGCAAAGTGAAGGCTATAAGCCTTATTTAATTTCTACTATTGTAGATTTGCAGGATTCAGTAATGCAGATGCGTAGGCTATAAGCCTTATTTAATTTCTACTATTGTAGATCTCTTGCAGTTTGGATTTACCATACTGGGCTATAAGCCTTATTTAATTTCTACTATTGTAGATACGTAAGGTAGAGGTCTGAGCCTGATACGGCTATAAGCCTTATTTAATTTCTACTATTGTAGATTATATACATTAAGCAGCTGATGTCTTGCAGGCTATAAGCCTTATTTAATTTCTACTATTGTAGATACTGGTCAATGAGTGATTTAACAACCTTCGGCTATAAGCCTTATTTAATTTCTACTATTGTAGATTTAATAATCAGTAAAGCCGCGCCAATCGGCTATAAGCCTTATTTAATTTCTACTATTGTAGATCAACTTTCTCGTTAAAATACTGCGGCAGGCTATAAGCCTTATTTAATTTCTACTATTGTAGATACATTTGATTAATGCAACAACAAATCAAGGCTATAAGCCTTATTTAATTTCTACTATTGTAGATGCTCGCTAATGTTGGTGACCTATACGAGCGGCTATAAGCCTTATTTAATTTCTACTATTGTAGATGATCGCACCTGACCATGGAGACTCCAGGGGCTATAAGCCTTATTTAATTTCTACTATTGTAGATGATGTTTCCGGTGGTCTTGGTATCAAGTGGCTATAAGCCTTATTTAATTTCTACTATTGTAGATTTATGCATTACGTTCATCAAGTTAAGAAGGCTATAAGCCTTATTTAATTTCTACTATTGTAGATTACATAGTTAGTCAAGACGCTCGTTTTCGGCTATAGCTAAATTCATTTCTACTTAATATTAAAATGAGAAAATTTGAGAATGGCCATGTTGTTCAATGTAATTACGCCAGCAATAAGTAAGCACCTCATATATATGTAAGAGTGGAGAACAGAAAGAAGATGCAACTGCCGGGAAAATCTCGGCAGTTGTTTCCAAAATGGAAATAGTTCATCAGGAAGGTTAGTGAGGATAAATGATACAGTCAAATACACATGTCTCTATCACTCCTCTATCACTCCTCTATCACTCCTCTATCACTCCTCTATCACTCCCTTTTCACTCCACCATCACTCCTCTATCACTCCTCTATCACTCCCTTATCACTCCACCATTACTCCCTCGTCACTCCACCATCACTCCCCCCAAACAACAAAAAAACACCCCGGCAGTTGTGCCGAGGTGTATTCGTGATATTATTTCTGTAATCAGGATGTCTTACACGAGATGTGAGATGAGGTCCTCGCGGTCACCTGGCAGATAGTCGATGACAGGAATCTCAATCATAGTGTAGCAGCCTGGCTGCTGCTTCAGTGAGGCACGAGCCACGTTGACAAGTACCTGTGCTGTGAGGGCAGGGTTGTTGATCTTCATGTTGAACTCGAAGAGCTGGTTGTGGGTCTTGCCACTGACACCCTTGCGAGTGAGGTTTACGCCGTGACCTACATCGTTGAGGGCGTCAACAGACTCTACCTGGAAGACGTGTGTCTCGTCGCTGGCGAAGTATGGGTCAGCCTTGATGGCCTTTGTTACCTCTTCGAGGTTTGCACCGTCCTCAAGCTCTACATATACCATGCGGCGGTGTATGCCCTCGCCTACAGGGATGGTCATTGACAGAGCATCCTTCACACCGGCTTTAGAACGAACGCAGACAGAGTGTCCCATAGAACGGCCTGGGCCGAAGTTGGTGTATGACAGTCCCTTTGGTGCCAGTGACTGCATCAGTGTGCGGACGATAGAGTCTGAACCTGGATCCCATCCGGCAGCGATGACGGCAACGGTGCCGTTCTTCTGTGCTATGGGTGTGAGTGCGCGGCGATAATCCACGATAGAGGTGTGGATGTCGAAAGAATCGACGGTGTTGATGCCCATGGCGAGAATCTTCTCGGCATACTCCTGACATGAACGTGTAGGAGTGGCGAGGATTGCCACGTCAACGTCCTTGAGTTCGGCGATGTCCTTGACAACGTCATACTGTGCCAGCTCTGCTGGCTTGTTCTCTGCGCCGGCGCGGCGCACTACTCCTGCAATCTCGAAATCTTCTGCTGCTTCGAGAGCTTCGATGGCAAATTTGCCGATGTTGCCGTAACCTACTACGGCTGCTCTGATTTTTTTCATTGTGTTATTGGTTGTTTTATTTGTTATTTTCGTTGTGTCTCTATATCAATATCTCGTTATAACGCTTTGCTTTGTTTAATTAATTCTTGAAACTGTGTATCGGTGCCGGTATGCGTCCTATGCGGTTGACGAAGCGTTCGCAGCCGAATGTGTTTACTGGCATTATCGGAGCATATCCGAGCAGGCCGCCGAACTCTACCGTATCGCCCACCTTCTTGCCTATCACTGGTATGATACGCACGGCAGTGGTCTTTTGGTTCACCATGCCTATGGCGCTCTCGTCGGCAATGATGCCAGATATTGTGGCGGCGGTGGTGTCGCCTGGTATGGCAATCATGTCAAGGCCTACGGAGCATACACATGTCATGGCTTCCAGTTTCTCTATTGTCAGTGCACCGGCATTGACGGCATCAATCATACCCTGGTCTTCGCTTACGGGGATGAAAGCGCCTGACAGGCCGCCGACGTATGAGCTTGCCATCACACCACCCTTTTTTACCTGATCGTTGAGCATGGCGAGACAGGCCGTGGTGCCTGGGGCTCCGGCACGCTCCACTCCCATGCACTGCAGTATGTCGGCCACAGAATCGCCGATGGCTGGCGTGGGTGCGAGGGACAGGTCTATGATGCCGAATGGCACGCCAAGGCGTCTTGATGCTTCCTGGGCTACGAGTTGACCGACGCGCGTTATCTTGAAAGCCGTTTTCTTTATGGTTTCAGAAAGTGTCTCAAAGTCGGCAAGGCAGTCCTTGTCCATCTGTTCCAATGCATATTTTACGACACCAGGTCCAGACACACCCACATTGATAATGGCATCGGCTTCTGATACGCCGTGGAATGCACCGGCCATGAACGGGTTGTCGTCGGGAGCGTTGCACAGTACCACGAGTTTTGCACAGCCAAGAGAATCCTGTTCCTTGGTGTATTCCGCAGTCTGCTTTATTATCTCTCCCATAAGACGCACTGCATCCATATTGATGCCAGTCTTTGTTGAACCAACATTGATGCTTGAGCAGATACGTTCCGTTTCCGCCATAGCCTGTGGTATGGAGCGTATGAGCAGTTCGTCGCTTTTTGTCATGCCCTTGCTTACGATGGCAGAGTAGCCTCCGAGGAAATTCACTCCCACCTCTTTCGCAGCTTTATCGAGTGCCTTGGCTATCTGCACGTAGTCGGCAGGAATCTTGCAGCATGCGCTGCCCACCAGTGAGATGGGCGTGATGGAAATGCGCTTGTTTACGATTGGTATGGCGAATTCGCGGCTTATCTCCTCACCAGTCTTGACGAGGTTGCGAGCCAGCGTAGTAATTTTCTTGTATATATTCTCACACGTGGCATCAAGTGAAGCGTTGGCGCAGTCAAGCAGACTGATACCCATTGTTATGGTGCGCACGTCAAGGTTTTCCTGCTCGATCATCTTGTTAGTCTCGAGCACCTCAGATATATTTATCATGTCAAGAATTATGCATTATGAATTATATTCTGTGCATCTTGTCGAAGATGTCTTCCAACTGGCATTTCACCTGCACTCCCATGCCGTCTCCTATGGCAGACAGTTCTGTAGCCACTTGGTCGAAGGCAGTGTTGCATCGTGACATATCGACAATCATCATCATGTTGAAATACTCCTGTACGATAGTCTGTGAGATGTCGAGGATGTTTATCTGACTGTCTGCCAGATAGGTGCATACTTTAGCGATGATGCCGACGGTGTCTTTTCCTACGACGGTTATTATTGCGCGTGTCATGTTGTATGAATCGTAATTTGTTATTTTGAGTGCAAAGATAGTAATAAAATAGCAAATAGCAAAGAAAAATATCGTTTTATTTTACTTTTTTCAATAAAATACAAAGAATAACACGCAAAATGTTAGTTTTGTTATTGTTTTTACGGCAATATCTCATAGCGTAATATTCATTAAATGTGCATTTGTGCCATTTAAGATGGCACAAAACCCAAGTCATTTGTTAATGCCTTGTTTTTACAAAAACAAAAAATCAGCAACTTGAATTTCTTCTAAGTTGCTGATTTTCGGTGTGGACCAGCCAGGGCTTGAACCTGGGACCTCCAGATTATGAGTCTGTTGCTCTAACCAACTGAGCTACAAGTCCAGTGCAATTTTGATTTTGCGAGTGCAAAGGTAGTAATTTTATTTTGAATATGCAAATTTTTTGTGTAGTTTTTTGTGGCGTGGCTGATATTTTCTTTATTTGTAGAGTTTACAGAGGCTATTTGCTGCGATGTGATGAATGAGATTTTATCATTGAGCGTGATAATAGGTTGGTGTGTGGTGCCTCAGAGATGGGGCGTATAAAACACGCAGAGGTGAAAAAATGCTTTTTCACCTCTGCGTGTTTTATACGGGACACCTTATTAATAGATGTATTCGTGAAATGATTTTTATATGGTGTGTGATGAACTACCATCGAAACAGTGGGTGCAGACTTTGCACTTGGGCAGTCCGATGGCCTCTATGATGGTTTCAAGTTTTGCGAAGCGCAAAGAGTCAAGGTTCAGACGCTTGGCAATCTCCTCCACCATTGCCTTGTATTCAGGTGAATCTGTGGTGGCGTATTCCTTCAGTCTTGCCTCTGGTATGTTCTGACTTTCTGTAGAGTCGGCGTCAGCCAGCATGGTAGCTTCCTTGTTGCCTGTCTCGAAGTCTTGTATCACACGGCGTGTGATGAGTTCCAGTTCGCTCTTTGAAGCAGAGAAATTGATGAACGGGCATCCCCATATCAGTGGTGGACACGCTATGCGCATGTGCACCTCCTTGGCGCCGAGTTCCTTCAGTATCTTAGTGTTTTCACGAAGTTGTGTGCCGCGAACTATGGAATCGTCGCAGAAAAGACATCTCTTACCCTTCAGCATAGCCTTGTTGGGTATCAGTTTCATCTTTGCCACGAAGTTTCGTGTATTCTGGTTTGCCGGCATAAACGAGCGTGACCATGTAGGTGTGTACTTCGATATGCAACGCTGGTACGGCACTTTGTGTCCGGCAGCATAGCCAGTGGCCATTCCCAGTCCTGAGTCAGGTATTCCGCCAGCATTGTCCACCTCGGTGTCGTCTTCCTCGCCCATAGCGTAGCCGGTATGATAGCGTACCTCCTCTACGTTCTTTCCTTCGTAGAAAGATGTGGGGAAGCCGTAATATATCCACAGGAACGAGCATACCTGCATGTTGTCTTCTGCCTTGCGCAATATTTCCATGCCGTCAGCGGTGAGCTGCACCACCTCGCCTGGACCGACATAGTGTTCTATCTCGTATCCCAGGTTGGGAAACGCCGTTGTTTCAGACGTTGCAGCCATTGCACCATCTTTCTTGCCGATGACTATAGGTGTGCGTCCCCAGAAGTCTCGTGCTGCGATGATGCTGTGGTCTGTGAGGATGAGCATGGAGCATGAGCCCTTGACATTCTTATATACATTCTCTATGCCCTCAACGAAGTTCTTGCCTTTGATTATCAGCAGTCCGATAAGTTCCGTTGGGTTGATACGTCCTGAAGAGAACTCAGAGAGCACCATGTTCTGGTCAAGAAGACTCTTTGCAATCTCCTCGGCATTGTTTATCTTGCCGACAGTGACGATGGCAAAGCGTCCAAGGTGTGAGTTCATCAGAAGAGGCTGTGCGTCAGTGTCTGATATGACGCCGATGCCCTGTTCACCGAAGAACTTAGGCAACTCTTCCTCAAACTTTGTACGGAAATAGGTGCTCTGCAGGTTATGGATGGAGCGGCGGAACCCGCCGGTATCCTTACTGTAAGTTGCAATGCCGCCTCGTTTTGTTCCGAGGTGTGACTGATAGTCAACGCCGTAGAACAACTCCTCCACACAGCGTTGCTTTTGTATTGTTCCGAAAAAACCGCCCATAGTCCTTGGTTTGTTCAAAATTGAATAGTGAAAAGAGAATAACACATATTCAATTTTCACTATTCATCATTCGTTTATATTTTTATCCGTAAATAATCTTACCGTTCTCGTCAGTGTTCTCTGGTATGAACGACTTGTTGTACTGTTCCATGCCACGCAGTGACATACCCATGTTAGAGAATCCTCCGTCATGGAACAGAGTCTGCATCGTCACCTTCTTTGTAAGGTCAGAGAATAGTGTCATGCAGTAGTCTGCGCAGTCGTCAGCAGAGGCGTTGCCCAATGGTGACATACGGTCAGCGAAGTCGAGCATACCGTCGAATCCCTTGATGCCTCCACCAGCGGTGGTGAGTGTAGGCGACTGTGATATGCAGTTGATGCGTACGCCCTTCTCGCGGCCATAGATGTAACCGAATGAACGTGTGATGCTCTCGAGCAGAGCCTTTGCATCCGCCATGTCGTTGTATCCGAAGAATGTGCGGTGGCTTGCCACGTATGTCAGTGCCACGATAGAGCCACATTCTGCGATGGCATCAAGTTTCTTTGCCACCTGTATCATCTTGTGGAATGATATGGCTGAGATGTCAAGAGTCTTGTCGAGGAAGTTATAATCAAGGTCGTCGTATGTACGTTTCTTACGCATGTTCACAGACATGGCGCAAGAGTGCAGTACGAAATCAATTTTTCCTCCAAGTGCTTTCTGTGCTTCAGTGAAAAGGTTTTCCAAATCTTCCACGCTTGTTGCATCGGCTGGAATTACCGCTGCTGCGTTTGTTTTCTTAGCAAGTTCGTCAAGTGTACCCATGCGTATCGCTACGGCTGTGTTGGTGAGTACGATCTGTGCGCCTTCTTCTACGGCGCGTTCTGCTACTTTCCAAGCGATAGACTGTTCGTTCAGTGCACCAAAGATGATGCCACGCTTGCCTTTGAGTAAGTTGTAAGCCATTTTATGTATTAATGTGTTTTTGTATTTTCGAGTGCAAAATTACAATTTTTCGTTGAGATACACAACTAATTATTGAAAAATCATAAAAAAAATGTAATATTGTAAGGTAGTTTGGTATTTCCCTTGATTTTTCGTAACTTTGTGGAGAAATGATAAAATACGAGATAATAGACGATTTCACAGATACCGCTCCAACGGAGGAACTGCTGGAGTCATTGCCGCAGTGGCGCCGTGAGCAGGCACTCCGTTTCAAACAGGAACAGGGGCGCAAGGAATGTGCCTTGTCATACCTGTTGCTGGAGAAAATGTTGGGGTGGCAGCCGGAATTTGTTCTTGGCGAGCATGGAAAGCCGTATGTTAAACCTCCGTTCCGTGATGAAAAGATATTCTTCAACCTCTCTCACTGCAAGGCTGCCATAGCCTGTGTTGTGGGTGATGGTGAGGTAGGCTTTGACGTGGAGCGCATAGGACGGTACAATGAGCGCATAGCGCGTTATTGCATGAGTGATGAGGAAGTGGAGCAGATTGTCAATGCAGAGAATCCCGATGCAGAGTTCACTGTGCTGTGGACCAAGAAGGAGGCACTGCTGAAACTGACTGGCGAGGGTATCACCGATGACATGAAGACGTGCCTCGTGTCGGACAGAATGAACGGGGTGAACATCGAGAGCGTATTCAACGAAGAGAAGGGATATGCTTACTCTGTGGCATATTATACGAATAAATAAGAAAGAATAAATAAGGATATGCAAGGCTTGAAGGAAAAGAAAAATAAGGTGAGCACACAGACGATATTGTCGCTGCTGTGTTGCTCTTTGTTCGCTGTTTTGATGGTGACTGTTTCTGCCTGTGACGATGGTGGTGACTATAATAATAATGAAAAAAGCTATGAATCCAGTTTTAAATATTCCAAAGACGGTTCTACAGGCTATGTGTCGAAAATCATGACACATACTGCGGGCACAGGTTTCCCGATAGTCATCATGGCTGATGGCTACACACAAAGCGAGATAGACAACGGTGCATACCACGCTGCTGTCACCAAGGCTGTCACTGCATTGCTCTCGAATGAGCCTATGGCGTCGCTGAAGGATTATCTTGATATCTACGAGGTGACAACGGCATCAAGTGTCAGTGGCATCACCACGGCCAAGCGCAGTACGGCCTTCTCTACATATTTCACCAGTGAGGATGGAGTGGAGATAGAGGGCAATACTGAGAAGATAGAGAATTATGCCTGGTTGGCTCTGAATAAAAGCGATATCATATATAATTCCCTGATCTTGATTCTTGTGAATTCCAGTCGCTATGCAGGTATTACAATGATGGGTGTTGACCAAAAAGTGACAGACTCCATCCCCGGAGGTCTGTCGTTGGCATTCGTTCCTGTAGGCTGCACAACGTCAAGTGGTAAGGAATGTTTCACGGAGGTCTTGCAGCATGAGGCCGTGGGGCATGGCATCGGTAAATTGTGTGATGAATATTGCAGTGAATACGCAGCGCCTACAGAAACGGAAATAGAGAAATATAAGAACATGCAAAAAATAGGTTGTTACCTTAATTCTAAATTCGATACAGAAACAGAGAATGACCGCATCGTAGGCAAATATACAATAATGCAAAACGGCATTGCGACTTCTTATGTCATGCGAGGACACTCGTTTAAACCAGGCGAGTTGGGATATCTCTTTGCCAGTGATGCCGGTTATGCGGGTGAGGATCTGATGTGGAATCAAGGCGGTGCATTGTATCTCACTTTAGGTAGCGAACTGTATGATGGGTCTGAAATCAGATATCGAGGCTGTTACACTATAGAAAAGAATTTCTACCGTCCTTCATGGGGCAGTATCATGAATGATGTGCTTGACAGCAGCAACGGAAAACAGTTCAATGCCTTGTCGCGATATGTGATTTATGCCAGGGTGATGAAGGTGGCACAGGGGTCTTCTGGAAATATACACAGCGAGGAACTAATGCGTCGTTTCATGCAGTTTGACAAACTGTATGGCAATTCCTCATCGGCTTCGGCAAAAGGCATGGGACAGTCAATCACGTCGTCAGAAACCTCAGAAACACTGCCACGACTCCCAGAACCGAGAATCATCCCTGCACCTTCTTTTTATTGACAGGTACTTTCTGACAAAATGAAAGCAGCCATATTGCAATGTAATATGGCGTGAATTACAATGTAATATGGCATGAATTACAATGTAATATGGCATGAATTACACTGCAATTCGATGCATATTAGAATACCCTATGCTTTTTAACGTCTGTTAATGATTTGCGTAAGCAAAAGCACGAATAACGAAACAGAATGTTAGTTTAATATGTGTTTTTGTGGCATTTTGATAATTTGCATTTCTAAGATAATATTTGGTTTATAGAATTTCGAAAAAACAAGAAAATAAATGGCAATAATAAAGACAATTTACGGCAAGACCCCAGAGTGGGGTGAGGGCTGTTATTTCAGTGAGACGGCGGCTATCGTCGGTGATGTGAAGATGGGCAGTGAATGCTCGGTATGGTTTAGTGCAGTGGTGCGTGGCGACGTGGCACCGATAACGATGGGTGACCGTTGTAATGTTCAGGATTGTGCCTGCGTGCATGTCACCAACACCACAGGTCCTACGGTAATGGAAGATGATGTTACGATAGGTCACAACGCTACTGTCCATGCCTGCACCTTGCGCAAGGGGTGCCTTATAGGCATGGGCGCAACGGTGCTTGACGGCGCAGATGTTGGCGAGGGTGCCATCATTGCTGCCGGAGCGATGGTGCTTGGCGGCACCAAGGTGGGAGCGCACGAGATATGGGGTGGCGTGCCTGCCAAATTCATAAAAAAAGCCCCTGCCGGAAAGGCAGAGGCTTATGCAGCGCACTATGCACAGTATGCAAAAGATTATTTAGAACAACAGTAGTTCTCGCAGTAGGGAAGTTCAATATAAGCAAGATAAGTAAGTTCAATATAAGCAAGAAAAGCAAGTTCAAAATAAAATACCCATCACAATCCGGAGGACAGTGATGGGTATTTTGTATTCGATAATAATGTGTTATTCTACGCTCACTTTTCGGGTGCTGGTGCCGTTCGCACCCTTCTCGCGAATGATGTATATGCCGCGTGGCAGGCGTGCAGCATCGTTGGCAGGCATAATCCTTCCATAAAGGTCATAAACGGTTGTGCTGCTTTCTGCAGATGTTGACTGCACATTATATATACCATCAGCAGCAGTTACATGTATTATAAGGGTATCACTTACAGCATCCGCACTCGCACCGTTAAGGCTCGTCACCTTGATAGGAATCCTGTAGTCGCCAGCTTCGGTAGGCACACCACTTATCTCTATCGTCTTGGCAGAACTTGAAATAGTCTTCTTCAGTCCGGCAGGCAGTCCCACTACATAGCTATCGTCAGCAGAGTAAGTACGAGTCTGCGATACAGCCTTCGCATATCGGGTATTAGAGAAGAACCTGAAGTCTTCGCCCACCTTAACGGTGTATTCCAGCTCCTTGTTCTCCAACGACGGCAATGTCTCAACAGCAAGATTATAGCCGAGGTGTGGAGGCTGGTTGTATGCAGTGTTCTGCCAGCATATACCCATGCGGTAGGTATGGTCATGCATCAATGTAGGCACGGCATAGTCAGTTGCCTTGTTGGTTGAGTAGATACCGAGATAAGTCTCAGTGCCGGTTACACTGTAGAGCACCAACTCTTCGCGCCAGTCACCAAAGAGATCTGCCGAAATGCACGGAGTATTCTTTGAAGAGTTACATGTAGAGCTTGGTCCAAAACTGGAGGCCGTCATAAGACGGCTGAAGGATTTGCCTGAGTCATTATATTTGTCAATCACATTGCCGTCAAGCAACTCGTCCTGCACATCACCATCCCAATAGATACGGAAGTTCACAGAACTGGTGGCAGTAGATGCGATATCACCGGTTGTCACGCTACGCTGATGCCTACCGTTAAGAGGCTCTCCATACTTATTTATATAAACTTCCAGCTCATTCACGTCTGTTGTTTTACTGTCATCCTTTATCTGATCAGCAGAACTAAACCACCATTCTTTTGTATTCGCAGACAACTGTGCAGCCATTCCGCGACCATTATCAACTCCATGGTTGCCACCCTTCAGCAAAATTTCTCCAGTAGCGGCGTCATGCACGTCCCATGAGTAGTAACCTTTTTCCTCATGCACCTCATATACCTGAAGTCCCTTACGTCCTGGTATCATCGCTCCCATGTGTATGGCATCACCATGACCGAACCCCGTGCCATAACGCAGAGTACCGTCATGCTTCAAAGCTGCAGAACCCCAGATGATATCATCATTTCCGTCGCCATCAACATCTGCTACAGACATATTGTGGTTACCATTTTGGAACATTGTGCCGCTGCCGCTGCCGCTGGTAGGCTTAAGGTTGCTGAATTCGCGGCTTGTGGCATTACCTTCCGCATCCCATGTAGTCACTTTATAACTAGAACCATTCTCATGAGAACTCAGCCAGCGTGGTATCAGTTTCTCACCGTTAAAGCTTACTGCCCAGATATATGCGTATGTATAGTATCCGCGACAGAATATAGCACTCGCATTATTGTCGGGACCATCTATATATGCAGTGGCGGCAAGATAGCGCTCACCACGGTTGCCATAACTGCCTGTGTCGCTTTTGCCGGAACGTGTATCCCAGTTCTTTGTACCTGCGGCAGTGCTCAGCGCTGCATCGCCATCGCGGTTTGGATAATATGCTATGGTATGGAGAGCCTTACCTGTCGTTCCTTCAAACACAGTCAAATACTCATGACCGCCATTTATACGGCCGTCACTTGTAACATAGCTCGTTGTATTGCTGGCAGCCTTGATGGTTGCGCTCGTAGCAGCCTGATTCACGTAGTTGCCCACGCCGTCCTTACTGCCGGGAGCAGTCTTACACATCATCTCTGCCTTGCCGTCACCGTCATAGTCATACACCTGGAACTGTGTATAGTGTGCACCGGCACGGATGTTCCTGCCGAGGTCTATGCGCCACAGCTTTTTGCCGTCAAGCTTATAGCAGTCTATATACACGTTGTCTGTAACGCCTGCCTGTGAGTTATCCTTGGCGGTTGACGGATCCCACTTCACGAATATCTCGTACTCACCGTCGCCGTCCACATCACCAACGGAGCAATCGTTAGGAGTGTATGTTCCTTTATTGGCAGCACCTGCAGCAGGGCGGTCAAGGGGCAGTTTCATATACACATTAGTCCATGCCTGCACGGCATCAGTAGTGTCAACGGCCTCCCCATTGACTTTTGTCACAACCTTGTATTGTGACGAGCTTGTGCCATTGGCGTCTTTGTAATTGGTGACTTTCAGGTTTGATGCCAGCCTTACATTATTGCGCAATACGTCAAACGTGGTATTGTAAGGGTCGTCAGTTCCGAGCAGCCGCCATGTGACGAGTCGGCCTGTGCCGTCGTTGCTAAATGGTACGGCAACGACACCGCGACCAAGTTTCTCCATTTGGCTGACGGGAGTGATCTGTGCATGCATACATATCACTCCTACAGCCAACAAAAAAGTGGTGTAGAATTTCTTCATGTTTTGATTAATTATGTATCTATTAGCAAATTCGATTGCAAATTTACGAAAAAAAAACCAAACATCAGTCATTTGTTATTTTTTTTTTGTAATTTTGCAGACATGAAAATCGCATTCGACGCAAAAAGATACTATCACAACCATACAGGATTGGGAAATTACAGCCGCACATTGGTAAACGACCTGACGTTGCAGTTTAGTGATGTGGAGGCAGTGCTGTATGATAGCAAAACGATGGAACGTACCTTCCGTCTGGGCAGAAAAGCCGCAGGTGAAGGGTGTCAGTTGTTTCACGGACTGTCAAACGAACTGCCACGCGATATAGTGAAGACCGACATTTCGTCAGTGGTGACAATGCACGATGTGGCATGGCGCACATTTCCTGACATGTACAAGCCATGGGACAGACTAATATATGACTGGAAATACGGATGGAGCGCACGCCACGCCACACGTGTGGTGTGTATCAGTCAGTCAACAAAGCGTGACGTGATGCGCTTCTATGATATACCAGAAGAGCGCATAAGCGTGATATACCAGTCTGTCGGCAAACATTATTACACCCCCATGGACGATAAAGAGGCAGAGAGGATAGTGCAGACACTGCCATACCTGAAAGACAGACCATATATACTCACCGTGGGAAGTATAAACAGCAGGAAGAACCTACTCAACATGGTAAAGGCATACGCAGCCTTGCCGCAGAAAGACAGACCTGTGTTTGTCGTCGTGGGCAACGGCAGGGAATATCGCAGGAAGGTGGAAGAGTATATAAAGGAAAAGAATTTGCAGAACGACATACATATAGAATCCAATATCCATGACGGCAGGGTGTTGCAGGCATTATACACGCGAGCCATGTTGTTGATGTACCCATCGTTCTATGAAGGATTCGGCTTGCCTGTCGTTGAGGCATCGTTGCAGCGTTGCCCTGTCATCACGAGCAACGTGTCTTCACTTCCAGAAGCTGCAGGTGATGCTGCTCTGCAGTGTAATCCTGCATCGGTTGGAGAACTGACTGATGCGTTGCAGTTGTTGCTTGAAAATGAACAGGAGCGCAAATGGCGTGGAAATGATAGTTATGATTATTGTATGCGAATGTTTCATCCGGATACACTGACGCGTCAGATGTATGAAATGTATGCTTCGCTATGCTGAAAGAAAGACTGAAAGAAATAAAGAATGCAGATGAAGGCAAGGCACAGTTCGTGCGTTTTGTGCTTAATGGATGTTTCTCTGCCGCCGTGCATTATGCAGTGTATTATGCCATGCAGTTTCTGATAGAGGTGAATGTGGCGTATGCTGTAGGATATGTTGTGAGTTTCCTGATAAATTACTACACCACATGTCGCTTCACATTTCGCAGACAGCCTACATGGAAGCATTTTATTGGTTTCTCGGGTTCGCATGGCGTGAATTTCATATTACATGTGGTGTTGTTCTGGTGTTGTATGCAGTTGGGCGTACACAGACTCGTCGCACCTGTTATAGTGATGGGAATAGCCATGTTGATACAGTTCACGATACTGCGTTTTGTGTTTAAGAAAAGTTAAAAATACATGCAGCCTATTGCACGTTATCTGAAAACTTAGTACATTTGCACTCAGCAAATCCTTAAATATTAACCAAAACAAGAAAAACAATGAAAAAACTTTTCTTTATGGCCCTGGCTTGTGCCGTGATGGGCTTCGCTTCATGCGGAAACAAAACCGCAGAGAATGCAGAACAGGCGGATTCCGCTGCTGTTGATTCAGTAATGGATGCAGATGCTATGGTGTCGGCTCTTGGAGAGAAATTGAATGCTAACGACCCTGCGGCTCTCGCTACTCTGTCGCAGCAGGCACAGCAGACTATCGCAGATCTTATTGCGAAGGGTGATACCGCTGCAGCCAAGGCTTACGCATCAAAAATCAAGGAATTTGTTGATGCCAATGCAGAAAAGGTAAAGCAGGTGGCAAGTGGCAACGAAACAATAAACGGACTGGTGAACACCGTCAAGTCTACAAGTGTTACAGATCTCGCCAACCAAGCTGCTGCCGCAGTAAAGGCTGATGCCAATCAGGCTGCCAACCAGGTGAAGGAGGCTACCAATGAGAAGGTACAGGAAGCCAAGGATGCTGCTAAGGAAAAGGTGAACGAGCAGGTTGACGCTGCCAAGCAGAAGACCAACGAAAAGATTGACGCCGCTAAGCAAAAGGCCAATGACGAGGTGAACAAAGCCACCAACAAGGCTCTCAATAAGATAGGACTGCAGTAAAGTACCATCATAAATAAAGTGAAGGCTGGATGTAAACACATTTACATCCAGCCTTCACTTTATTATTTCCTATTTGATTCACTTTTTAATCCTCTGTTTGATTCCTGAACAGACTGAAATTAACGCTTCCGTATGCGCGGTGTTCAAGAAACTGAGGATGTGTGGAGAAATCGTTTTGTTTGCCATGCTCAAGAATGAACAAACCATCGGGCTTGAGCAGTGGCAGGGCTTTGTCAGGTATCTCCGTAAGTGTGGGCAGTGCGTATGGAGGGTCTGCAAATATGATGTCAAACTGTCGTTTGCAGCTCTTTAGGAAACGAAAAACATCACCGCGTATCAAAGTGTGATTATCGGTGCCCAGTTTCTCTACGCATTGATTGATGAAACGTGCGTGGTCACGGTCCAACTCTACGCTGACCACATCACCGCAACCGCGTGAGAGCAGTTCAATGGTTATGCTGCCTGTGCCAGCAAAGAGATCCAAAGCTGCCAAACCGTCAAAGTCCACATAACCCATCATCACGTTGAAGATGTTTTCCTTGGCAAAGTCGGTGGTTGGACGTGCCTTGAACGAACGTGGGATATCAAAATGCCTTCCCTTGTATTTACCTGTTATTATCCTCATGTAAAACCGTGGTGTAAGTCTTTCTCACCAGTGTATCATCCAATCATCATGTCAAATGGCATGCCATTAACCTCTGCCAATGGTGAGCGGTTGAGGTCAGCACTGGGGTTGATGTCGTACAGTCGTGTAACATAGCTCTGTAATCGGCCGCGCAACCATTTTTCATGCGGCATGTCACCAATGACGAATAGGTCGTCCTCCTCCTGGTTCATGCCCAGCTGTTTCCATACGAAAAGAATGTAGTACAGGGCATCGTGGGCGTGTGTGGCATCAAAAGAGTTCGCAAAACGCACACGTCCTCTCTCAAACTGGCACACGTCAACGGTCTTGTCATGGAAGTAAGCGAAGAGCTTGCGGTGTTGTCCCGACTGGTAATAACGGTTGTACAGATGTTTCCATATAGGGTACATGACGTTGCACACTTCTACATTGGGACAGTTGTCTGTCACTACCATGTGCAGGTCACTGTTTATTGTGAATATGCCCATGGCATTAAGGGTGGACATCTGTTTGACGATTTTCTCCTCCCCCTTGTGGCCGGTCATAACACTGCTGTACACAGCTTCTATGTCAAGATCCTCGTCGATAGTGTCAAATTCCTCTTGTGGTAAAAGTACTATAGGCGTGGAAACCATCAAGGTGGTGTTCTCCACGCCGTCTGTTAGTTCCGGCAAGATCTTGAAAGCCTCGCGGAGGTTGGCTGCCAGTGACATCTCACTCTTCACTTCATAGGGAATGAAACTGAAAGTGCCATCAACAGCCTTGACAAGGAACGATAACGTCCCTTGTCCGGCTCTTATTGTCAAACTCTTGCTTGAATTAGTGTTTTCTGCCATCTGATTATATTATCTTACCAGCATGTCAGAGAAAAACCACACTGCAACGATACGTTTATCAACGTCCTTGGCTACACCCATGACACGGTCGGCACAGTCTGTTACCACACCTTTCTTTGATATCTTGCCAACATAACTGTTGAGGCCATTACGCACAGTGCCGTTTTTCAATACACATCCAATGTAGCGGCCCTTCTCGTCACGTATGGTGTTTTCTGCATCAATCTTTCCACGCACCACATCATAACCGTCACGGATGGTGCCATCAGAGTCAAACCTGCCTACACGGCGTGTGAAACGGTCAAATACTACACCCTCATCGTCAATTCTGCAAATAACATGATTGTTGGCGTCATATATAAGCTGCTCAGCGTGAAGGCCAAGAGTAAACACTATTGATTGCAACATCACCAATGCTACAGTCAGTATTATTCTTTTTTGTACTTTCATTTTCATTTTCTCCTTTAATTTAAGTAAATAATAAAGTTGATAATGCTTTATTGATGAGGCAAAGTTACAGATTATTTCTTAACCTAACAAATAATTTGCGAAAAAAGTTTGTCTGAGAATAAAAAAAACGTTAACTTTGTACACATGACGACCACAGAATTCAAAAATCTCATACTTCAGAACGCTTCTTTTGTTCCAACAGATGATCAAAAATATGCTATAGACGAATTTACCCATTTGTTGGCATGCCGTGAGCAGGCGGCAATGATACTGCGTGGTTCTGCAGGGACGGGTAAGACGTCAATTGTAAGTGTCATGGTGCGCACTCTTCTCGGTTTGCGGCAGAAAGTCATCCTGCTTGCTCCGACAGGTAGGGCTGCCAAGGTGTTGTCTCAACACTGCGGTTGGCCGGCATCTACTATCCATCGTAAGATTTATAGGCAAAAGAGTATAGGTGATGATTTTAATCTCGACGTAAATCTGCATACAGATACGCTGTTTGTGGTTGACGAGGCTTCCATGATTAGTACCATGCCTCAGATTGCTTCTGAAGGGATGCCTTCGTTTGGAACAGGGAACAGCAGTGTCATAGATGACTTGATAACCTATGTGTATTCTGGGCGCAACTGTAGCATGATGCTTGTTGGTGATACTGCACAGTTGCCTCCAGTAGGAGAAGAAGAAGCTCCAGCGTTGCGTGAGTATATACTTGAATGTTATGGTTTGAAGGTATTCCATTGTGACCTCAATGAAGTGGTGAGACAAGAGGAGGAATCTGGCATTTTGTGGAATGCCACAATGGTAAGGCGCCTTATTACCCATGACGAGATGACGCAGTTGCCGCGATTGCGCTTCCAGGGATTTGCAGACATACGCATGTTGCAAGGTAATGAATTAATAGAAACATTGGAAGAAAGTTACCATAATGTGGGACTGGATGACACAGTGGTGATAACACGCAGTAACAAACGTGCTAATATATATAATAATGGCATTAGGACACGTATCCTTGATCATGAAGGCGAGTTATGTAGCGGTGACCGAATAATGATTGTAAAGAATCATTATTTCGACAACAAAAACAAACCGAAGGCTGATGCAGAGGAAGAAGATCAACTTTCATATATTGCCAATGGTGACATGGCAATAGTGCGAAGGGCGAGAAATATTAGGGAATTCTATGGATTCCGCTTTGCTGACCTTACACTTCAGTTTCCTGATTACAATAATGAAGAACTCTTGTTGACGGCTGTGCTTGATACATTGCAGAGCGAAGCACCGGCAATGACTGCAGAACAACGACAGATGCTTTTTGACAATGTGATGGAGGATTACATGAATCTGCCTCACAAGTCAGACCGTCTTAAAGCAGTGAAAGAAGATATATATTACAATGCTCTGCAGATAAAATATGCGTATGCCATTACTTGTCATAAGGCGCAAGGCGGTCAGTGGAGCCATGTTTATGTGGATCAAGGTTACATGACAGATGACATGCTTACCCCTGACTATATCCATTGGTTATATACGGCTATGACACGAGCCACAGAAGTACTTTACCTCGTCAACTGGCCGAAGGAGCAGGTAGCTTCGGGTATTTCCTCAGCCAACCGTCAAGACGTAATCGCATGACACCGAAGAAAGCCTCGCCGAATATTCCGCCACTCATCTTGCTGGTTCCTTCGCGACGGTTTACAAAGATTACAGGCACCTCTTTCAACTTGAAACCAATCTTGTAGGCGGTGTATTTCATTTCTATCTGGAAGGCGTAGCCCTTGAAACGGATTTTGTCAAGTTCTATCGTTTCAAGCACACGACGGCGATAGCACTTGAATCCGGCTGTGGTGTCATGAACTTTGAATCCAGTGATAAAGCGGACGTATTTAGATGCGAAATAAGACATCAGTACGCGGCCGATAGGCCAGTTGACCACATTCACGCCACTGACATAGCGCGAACCGATGGCAACGTCATATCCTTCGTCTGCACATGCACTGTATAGACGCGGTACATCGTTTGGATCGTGGCTGAAGTCGGCATCCATCTCGAAAATATATTGGTAGTCATGCTCCAGTGCCCATTTGAAACCCTTGATGTAGGCTGTGCCAAGTCCGAGTTTGCCTTCGCGTTCTTCAATAAAGAGCTGACCGTCAAACTCGTTTTTAATCAGACCATGCACAATGTCGGCAGTACCGTCGGGGGAACCGTCGTCAATAACCAGTATGTGGAAACTCTTCTCCAAAGAGAAGATGGCACGTATAATTTTCTCTATGTTCTCTTTCTCATTATATGTTGGTATAATGATTATGCTGTCACTTGCCTTCATCTTTCCCTATTTGACTTATTTCTTGTTTCAGATGCAAAAGTACTAAAATTTCTTCAAACTCTTTGCGCTTTTAAGGAAAATTTTGTACTTTTGCAAATATTTTATGCAATTAGAAGATATACAGAAGAACTTTGCTAAATCGGAAGAGTGCCGAGAGTTGAGTTCTCTCCTTAAAAAGAAATCTTTACGTAAGGTCGCAGTGGGTGGTCTTACGCAGTCATCTATGGCTCTTTATCTTGCGTCGGTAGCAAGAAGAACAGAATTGCCCATGCTTGTCATCATGCGTGATGCTGATGAGGCTGGCTATGCGTATCAGGATATGCATGCGTTATTGGGAGATTCGGTGATGTTCTTTCCCTCGTCGTATAAACGTGCGGTGAAATTCGGACAGCGTGACGCTGCAAGCGAGATACTGCGTACAGAGGTGCTTACCTCGTTGGGTAAGGAGAAAAGACTTATTATTGTCACTTATCCTGCAGCACTTGCAGAATTGGTGATGTCGCAGAAGAATCTTGACGATAACACTATAACGCTGAAACGTGACCAAACATTAGATGTCACGGCTTTGCTGCACAGATTGCGTGAACTGGGTTTCGCTGAGCGTGACTATGTATATGAACCGGGACAGTTCGCTGTGCGTGGCAGTATCATAGACATATATTCATATTCAGGTGAGCATCCCTGCCGCTTGGATTTCTTTGATAACGAGATAGACACGATGCGCACGTTCAACGTCGAGACGCAGTTGTCTCTGGATATGCTGGACAGTGTGACTATAGTACCAGAGATAGCACGTACTGATACGGAGAAAGTTCCTTTGCCAGAATTGCTCAGCGACGATACAATTACTGTGACACATGATCTTCGCTATGTGGTAGATGCCATAGATTATATATATAAGGAGGGCTTCTCTGATGCAGCCAAGAGTGATCGTCTGGCCTATGCTACGGAGATGGAGAAAGCTGACATTGTGCGTGAACTCACAGCGAGTCTCAACCTATGTACCGCATCGCGTTTTGAAAAGGAAATAGAAAGACACAAGGTGTTGGAGTTGAGCAACGGCAGTGATGTTATGTTCAAGACCTCACCTCAACCGCTTTTCCACAAGAATTTCGATTTGCTTGCGCAGACATTGGACGATTACCAGTTGCGAGGCTACAAGACATACGTCCTTTCAGACAGTGATAAACAGCATGAACGACTTAAGGCAATCCTTGATGAGAAACATGTAGTATGGGAACCTGTAAAAGGTACTCTGCATGAAGGGTTTGTTGATGATGCCATGCAGATGGTACTCTTTACCGACCATCAGATATTTGAGCGTTTCCACAAATATCAGTTGAAGGCGCAGACTGCAAAGCGAGGCAAGGCGGCTTTGACGATGAAAGAACTGCAGGAGATGGAGCCGGGTGACTTTATCGTGCATGTGGATTTCGGCATAGGCAAGTTTGGAGGTTTGGTGCGTATTCCTACTGTGTCGCCATCGGGTGAACAGGGATATCAGGAAGTAATCCGCATCATTTACCAGAAGAATGACAAAGTGGATGTAAGCATACATTCTCTTTACAAAATAAGCAAATATCGTCGTGCCGACACTGGTGAACCGCCACGTCTCTCTACGCTTGGTACGGGAGCATGGGAGCGCATTAAGGAAAAAGCCAAGAAACGTATCAAGGACATTGCGCGCGACTTGATAAAACTGTACGCCAAACGTCGTCATGAGAAAGGTTTTGCATTTTCTCCCGATACATTCCTGCAACATGAACTGGAGGGCTCGTTCCTGTATGAGGACACTCCTGACCAGATGAAAGCTACGCAAGATGTGAAACAAGACATGGAGGCAGCGCGTCCCATGGACCGCCTTGTATGTGGTGACGTTGGTTTTGGTAAGACTGAGGTCGCTATACGTGCTGCCTTCAAGGCTGCGTGTGACTCAAAGCAAGTGGCAGTGCTTGTGCCTACCACTGTGCTGGCATTTCAGCATTACAAGACTTTCTCTAAAAGGTTAAGTGGTTTGCCGGTGCGTGTGGATTATGTATCAAGGGCACGTACACCTAAACAGATGAAACTGCTTCAGGAAGACCTTGAGGCAGGAAAGATAGACATTCTTGTTGGTACGCACCGTATGTTGTCAAAGACTGTGAAGTGGCACGACCTCGGACTGCTCATAATCGATGAGGAGCAGAAGTTCGGCGTTTCCACAAAAGAGAAACTGCGTCAGTTGAAAAGCAATGTCGATACGCTCACTATGTCGGCTACACCAATACCGCGTACGCTACAGTTCTCATTGATGGGAGCAAGGGATATGAGCATCATGCGTACCCCGCCGCCTAACCGTCAGCCTATTGACACACAGGTGACGACATTCTCTGCAGAACTAGTAGCTGATGCCATAAACTTTGAGATGAGTCGTGATGGTCAGGTGTATTTCGTATGCAATCGTATTGCTACGCTTGACAAGATGAAAAACATCATCGAGCGCACCGTGAAAGACTGTCGTGTGGCTATAGGACATGGGCAGATGCGTCCGGAGGAACTGGAGAAAATCATAATGGGGTTCATCAACCACGACTATGATGTGTTGCTCTCCACTACCATTGTAGAGAACGGCATAGACATACCCAATGCCAATACTATTATCATTAATGATGCGAATCATTTCGGACTTTCTGATTTGCATCAGATGCGTGGTAGGGTAGGGCGTTCCAATCGCAAGGCGTTCTGTTATCTCCTCGCACCACCGCTTACATACCTGCCCAATGAGAGCCGTCGTCGATTGGAGGCTTTGGAAACTTTCGCAGACCTTGGTTCGGGCTTTTCTCTTGCTATGCAGGACCTTGACATTCGTGGCGCCGGCAACCTGCTTGGAGCTGAACAGTCTGGATTCATGGAGGATTTAGGTTATGAGACCTATCAGAAGATTTTGTCACAAGCTGTCAACGAACTGAAGAATGATGAGTTTCAGGATCTCTATAAGGAACAATTGGAGGAGGGGGAAGCTCTTACCGGTGATGATTTCGTTGACGACTGCACAGTGGAAAGCGACTTGCAGATGTATTTCCCAGACACCTATGTGCCGGGTTCCAGCGAACGCATGATTCTTTATCGTGAACTGGACAGCATTCAATCCGATGCAGACTTGGAGGCATACCGCAAGCGTATGGAAGACCGTTTCGGTCCCGTACCGCCAGAGGGAGAGGAGTTGATGCTTGTAGTCATGCTGCGGCGTTTGGGCAGAAAACTTGGTTGTGAGAAGATAATACTGAAACAGCACATTATGAAGATGCAGTTTGTCAGCAATAACGACAGTGTGTTCTATCAGAGCCGTTTCTTTGATTCTATACTGAACTACGTCGGGCGTCATGCTCGTCTTTGTGATATCAAGGAGGTGAAAGGACAGAATGTGCTTATCGTTAAGAGTGTGCCGAGTGTAAAGGAGGCTGTCAGCTGTCTTAAAAAGATGATGCCAGAGGGGTGACCCTTCTGGCATCATTTTGTTTTATTTGCTCTCGTACCATTTCTTTAATATATAGAATGCTTTCTTCTTCTCGCCTTTGTCGCTCAACAGGCCTTTCATGTTGTAGAAATCCTGAATGCCCGGCAGTACGCGTCGTGGTGAGCGGAAGTCCTTCAGAATCCAAGGTGTCGTTCCGCTGAGCCCGTCAATCTTGCTCAGCATGGCGATGTTCTCTATGTAGAGGTTCTCCTGAAACTCCTCGGTCCAGCGTTGGTTCTTCTCTCCATGCAGTCCATACTTGGCGCCACCTCCAAATTCACTGATGATGACGGGTTTGTCGTATGGAATCTCCCAGTGCATCTTGGGCGCATCATTGACATCGCGATACCATCCTATGTATTGGTTGAAACTCACAACATCCACATACTCGTTCATGTTGTCGTTCAGTCTGTTTACATAGTTTGATGCTCCCGTTACCTCCATCGCCATGGAGATGAGACGAGTGTTGTCCAGACTGCGTGCATACTTAGCCAGGTTGCCGAGGAAAGTGTCGCGTTCCTTAGAGTGAGGTGTCTCGTTGGCAATGCTCCAGATGATGATGTTGGCGCGGTTGTGGTCGCGGCTTATCATGTCGGTGAGTTGCTGGCGCGCATTCTCGTATGTTGCCGGGTTCTTCCATGCTATCGTCCAGTAGCACGGTATCTCAGACCATACCAGAATACCCATGCGCTCCGCTTCGCGCACCATGTACTCGTTGTGTGGATAGTGTGCCAGGCGCACGAAATTGCAGCCCAGTTCCTTTGCCCATGAGAGCAGCGTGTGTGCATCTTCTGTGCAGTTGGCGCGTCCGCCGCCGTTAGGTTTCTCTTCGTGCATGCTTATTCCCTTGAGGAATATTGGCTGTCCGTTGAGGAGAATCTGCTTGCCGCGTGTCTCTATGGTGCGGAATCCTATCTCATCGGCCAGCATACTGTTGTCCAGTGAAATGCGGACATCATAAAGTTTCGGATTCTCAGGGCTCCACAGTTGCAGTTTCTTTGCATCCACCTTTAGCGTGGCGCTTACTTGACCCTCAGCATCGGTGGCAAACTGCTTTTCCAGTTTCAACTCAGGAATGTTAATCACCACTTTATGGCCAGCCTCCTTGGCGCTCAACTTGGCTGAGAAAGCTATTTCTCTTACCTTGGCTTTGTCGGCAGCCTTCGAAAGTTGCAGATTATAATCTTCCAGATAAACCTGGGGTACCTTTACCAACTTCACGTCGCGTGTGATGCCGCCATAGTTCCACCAGTCGAATATCTGAGTTGGTACATCCTCAGCATGGCGCTTGTTGTCCACCTTCACGATTACCGTATTCTCGCCTTCCTTCAGCAGATTGCTGATGTCATAGTTGAACGGTGTGAATCCGCCCACATGATGTCCTGCCTTCTTGCCGTTCACCCACACATGGCAGTCATAGTTCACTGCACCGAAATACAGCAGGGTGCGATAGTCCTGCATAGGCACGGCCTGAAAACTCTTCTTAAACCATACTGTTCCTTCGTAGAAGAACAAGCGTTCATCCTGTGTGTTCCAGTCAGACGGAATCTGCATCGTGGGCGACTTGTCGAAATCGTATTCAATCAGGTCCTCAGGTTTTTGTGGCTTGGCATTGTTGAAGAATCCCCAGCGTGTGGGGTTCATGCGGTAGTCGTAGTAGCCTTCTTCCTGCACATCCACGATATAGTTCCATTTGCCGTTGAGCGACATACTCTCGTATGCTCCTACATTCTGTATCAACGGTTTTGCTGTATCCTCTGCCATGACGTGCAGCATGCAGCCCATGACGAGGATTGTTGTCAATAGTCTTTTCATTTTTTTGTTTACGTTTATTTTAAGGGAGTGATAAGGGAGTAGAAGGGGAGTGATAGGGGAGTGAAAGGGACAATACGCTTGTAATGTTGTTAGTCTAATACATGTGTCCTTTTCACTTCCCTTCTACTCCCTTATCACTCCTCTTCTACTCCTCTGTCACTTATTTTACTGCCTTAATGGCGAATGTGAAATCGTAGTCCTTGTAAGGCACGCGATACTCATTGCGCGGCCATGCACCCCATGAGTTTACGCAACCCAGTCCCATCTGGAGTTGCTGTATGTGTACAGATGTCATGCCTGACGGTATGAGGTCGCCACTGTGGTGTCCCCATGCCTTTTCCTTGTGCATGCCGTCGTCCAGCTGCGCAGTGGTATAAGGCAGTGCAGAGGCTTCCATCGGAGCGTTAGAATAGAAACAGAGGCCCTTGCCGCTCTTGTTCACCACGTTGAACCAGCGCACGTCGGTGTGGTTGCCGCTCTCCTGCGGGCGCACATATTCATAATACTCTTTCGATACGGCATTCTTGTATATGCCGATGAACTCCGAAGAGTTGCGGTCGGAATAGTTCTCTACTGGGCCGCGGCCGTAGTATTCCACCTGGTCATACTGCTTTGGCATCTGTATGCCCATGCCGAAGCGGAACAGTTCGCTAATCTTTGCACCCTTCTCCGTCGTCATGTGTTCGCGCACCAGCACCTCGCCTTCCTTGGTGAGGGTGTATGTCATCTCGAGTGTGGCTTTCTGGTCAGGCATGTCGAAGGTAGTGGTGATGGAATTGCCGTTTACCGTGCATCCTTTCAGGCGCATCTGCGGTGCCTTCCATGTGCCGAAGCGCTGCTGCAGCCTTGCACCATAGTCGTTGTCGGTAGGTGCGCGCCAGAACTCCGGCACTATGCTCTCGCGGAATTGCAGCATCTCCTGTCCGTCAACGGTCAGATAGTCTATCCAGCCGGTATGCTTGCCCACGTAGATGTCAGTGCCGCCGGCAGACAGCTTCACGTATGTGTTTGTCTCCTCTTTCTGCACCTCTGCCGTCTCCTGTTTCAGTTCAGGGAATCTGTATTCGTTGATGCAGAACTGCTGCCTTGCCATCACCTGACCTTTGTCCACCAGTGGTGCACCGTTCTTCGACTTGAACAGCATCGTGACAAATATCTCCTTGTCGCCATGCTGTGCCAGCATGTTGCTGATGGCCTGCTGCAAGTCTGCACTGTTCATCTCCTTGCGCTGTTGCGGCTGTATGCCGCTGATGTCGATGGTGCCGCCCTGCTGCTGTATCTCGCCGCCTCCCACGGTCCACTGCAGTTCCAGGTCGTCGAGTGTCTTGAAGAAGTTCTCGTTGTATATCTCAAACTTGCCCTGCTTCAGGTCAGTGTCCTTCACCCATACGCTCTGGTAGTAGTAGCCCACCTCGTGAGCATGCGGATTCAGACGGCGGTCTGGAGCGATGATGCCGTTGCAGTTGAAGTTGTAGTCTGATGCCGGGTATTTGCCGTAGTCACCACCGTAGGTGAATATCTCACGTCCGGTTATCGGACTCTTGTCGCGCATACCCTGGTCAACGAAGTCCCAGATGTAGCCGCCCTGGTATTTTGGACTCTTGCGTATGATGTCCCAGTATTCCTTGAAACCACCCATCGAGTTGCCCATGGCGTGTGCATATTCGCACTGTATCAGCGGACGTGGGTTCTTGTCCTTGGCGTATGCCTCGCAACCCTCGTAGCCGTAGTACATCGGGCAGAAGATGTCGGTCTTGCCGTTATGTCCAGCCTGCTCATACTGCACCGGGCGTGTCTTGTCCGTAGCCTTCACCCAGTCGTATGCCTTCTCAAAGTTGGGGCCGTAGCCGGCCTCGTTGCCAAGCGACCACACTATGATGCTGGGGTGGTTTCTGAACGACAGCACATTGCCGTGCTGACGCTCCAGGTGAGCCTTCTCGAAGTCTGCGCGCTTTGCCAGGGTCCTGTCGCCGTAGCCCATGCCGTGACTCTCCAGGTTTGACTCTGCCGTGAGGTATATGCCGTATTCGTCGCAAAGGTCATACCAGCGTGGGTCGTCAGGATAGTGGCAGGTGCGCACGGCGTTGATGTTCAGCTGCTTCATTATCTTTATGTCCTGGATCATGCGCTCCACAGAGACGATGTAGCCGCCGTCGGGGTCCAACTCATGTCGGTCGGCACCTTTAATGAGTATCGGCTGACCGTTCACCAGCAGCTGACCGTCCTTTATCTCTATGTGGCGGAAACCTATTCGCAGTGGGATTGCCTCAAGCACCTCGTCGCCCTGCTTCAGCGTCATGGTGAGCGTGTATAGGTTCGGTGTCTCTGCTGTCCACGGCTTCACCTCGCCCAGCGTTCCGTAGCCGAAGGTAAACGGACCGTCGTTGAGCATCGTGGTGCTGTTTTGCTTCACCAGATTGCCCTGCGGGTCAAACAACTGCGTTTCAACGGTCTTGCCTTTGGCGGCGACTATCTTCACCTCGCCAGACAGTATGCCTTCCTTGTAGTCGTTTTTCAGGTCGGCATTGATGCTGATGTCCTCAATGTGCACTTTCGGACGTGCATACAGATACACCTCGCGTGCTATGCCCGTGAAGCGCCAGAAGTCCTGGTCCTCCAGATACGAGCCGTCGCACCAGCGCATCACCTGCATGGCAATGAGGTTCTTGCCCTTCTTCAAGTATTTCGTGATGTTGAACTCGGCAGCCACTTTCGAGTCCTCCGAGTACCCCACGTACTTGCCGTTCACCCATACGGAGATGTTGCTTGTGGCAGAGCCCACATGAAAATACACCTCCTGACCGTTCCAGTCGGCAGGCAGTTCAAAAGTCTTTCTGTACGAACCCGTATAGTTGTTCGTTTCGTCAATGTATGGAGGGTTGCTGTTGAATGTCGTGCCCCATGCGTAGCCCACGTTCTTGTATATCTTGTCGCCGTAGCCCTCAATCTCGAACAGTCCTGGCACGGGGAAGTCCACCCACTGCGAGTCATCAAATTTCAGGCTGAAAAAGTCCTTTGGAGCCTTGTCGTGGTCTTTCACGAAGTTAAAACGCCATTTTCCTTCCATCGAGAGGTATCGGCCAGACTTTGTCTTGTCGCCGCATTTCGCCTTGTCAGTGTTTTCAAAGGCAAAGAACGCGGCACGGCGTGCCTCACGGTTCACCTGGTTCACGGCCGGGTCTTTCCACGCCGGCGTATTCTGAGCATGTGTAGCCATCGCAGCCATGCACATCGCTGCAAACAATAGTTTCTTCATTGTATGATGTTGTTTAGTGTTATTTTATTCTTTTCACCTTTCACTTTCCGTATCTCACCTCAGAAATGCAAAGTTAGTGTTTTTATCGGAAATACACAAGAATTTGCAGAAAAATATTGTCGTATCTGGACTTTGTTAGCGATAAAAGAAACAATTAAGCATGATTTCGGTAAAAAAGTGCGTGTATATTGGAGTACGTGCCGAGAACTTAAAAGAACTGCTGAAATGTATCAACGATAAAAGGAGGAAAGAATTATGAAAACACTTTTTAGCATAGCGAAAATGGGTGAAAATAATGCAGATTCAACAGATAAGTGCAAATTGATTTAAAAGATTTTGTACAGTATATAATAGATGAATAAAAGACAACCCCAACAACAATAACGACATCTGTATGACAGAAATGATATGTGAAAAACAGGTTGTCCCCGTTGTCCTAAGTTGTCTTCAAAAACAATGTAAGACGATATGAATAATTTCATTCTATTTTTTATTTATTATAACCTTCGGTTAGAAATCCCCCAAAAATCTGGAGTATAATACTTGGGCTTCGCCCAGAAATATTTCTTCTATAAGATTTTTGTTTAGATTTTAAAAGATTTCTTGCGAAGCAATCATAACCACATCAACTTAACTCTGTCTATGTCGAAATGGCTACGCGATGGGATTTTGTAGCTGAAAGGAAGACAACCTCGACAACACTGACAACATTGTATGACAGAAGTGATATGTGAAAAAAAGTTGTCCCCATTGTCCTAAGTTGTCTTCAAAAAAAGTAAGATGACATAGATAGATGGCGAAATGATAATGGTGCGTTTTTCTAAATCTCCAGTAAAAAAGTGAGGGAGATTTGTGAACAAATGACGCATGGGTTTGGGTGGCAAAATAGAAGAATAATTCAATGCACAATGCATAATGCACGATGCACAATTAGGTGAGATGCAATAAAAAGCATGACTTATGCGCAATAATTATGCATTATGCATTGTGAATTGTGCATTAATTTGAAGGCTTTTACATGGTAATATGTATGCTTTGAGGAGGTAAAAGGTGCCTAATTACAGTGTAAAAGCTATGCTTTTGCAGTTGGAGGGGATTGTGATAAAATCGCAGAAAAGGGTATGTCGCTGTGGTACAGCGATATACATAGATTTCGAAATACTGGCGTATTTGAGAGCAAAACAGCTGTTGGTGATTTCTATCGCAAGGAATCGGCAGTTAAATCATGATGGAAGTGAGATGCGAGCGGCTTCCTTGTGGAGAAATAGGAAAGTCAGGGGGGAGTGAAAATGTAGTGAAAGGGGAGTGATAGAGGAGTGAAAGGGACATATGTATTAGACTGATGACATAGACTAAAGACATTGCAAGCGTATTGTCCCTTTCACTCCCCTATCACTCCCTTTCTACTCCCCTATCACTCCAATAAAATTCTCTATGAAGTTATATCTCAAACACTATGGGGATGGCAATCATGGAGCGGCAGGGCTTGCCATTGTCTTTGCCCGGTTGCCATTTGGGCATGAGGCGCATCACGCGCAGGGCCTCGTCGTCAAGTAGTTTGCCCGCAGACTTTACCACCTTGATGTCGCTCAGCGAACCGTCCTTATCGACGATGAAACTGACCATCACCTTGCCTTCGGTGTGGCGCTGCAGCGCCTCGGCAGGATATTTCAGCGTTTTGGTGAGCCATTTCATGAACTCCACCATGCCGCCGGGATATTCAGGCAACTGCTCCACGATTTGCAGCGCCTCCTCGTCGTCACCGTTCAGGTTGATGGGCGGCTGCTCCTGTTCGGGTTCCTCAGTGGTCTCCTCCTCGGTGTTGGACGGTTGGTCCAGTTGTTCGGGAGCAATCTCTGTCACCTCGTCCACTTTGTTGATTTGCGTGGCCTCCTTCTGTTCCACCTCCGGCTGCGGCACGGCAGCGGAAATCATGTCATCCTGCTCATTGGCGCGGAGGTCGAGGTCCATGGAGTAGTCGTCGAGGAAATCCTCGGTAAGGCTGCTAAGACTCCGGAACGGTATGAAGAGAATGCCGACAAACAGCAACGCTGCAGCAACGAATGCTGCAGCCAGTATCAATGGGCGGCGGCGCTCAAGGTCGGCATTATGTGATTTCTTTACTTCCATTTTTTCTTTTGTTGGAGTGATAGGGAAGTGGTTAACTTTTCACTTCCCCGAAGGGGAGTGCATCATTTTTCTTCGTGCAAAATTACATAGAATTATCGAACCACACAAATATTATTACACTTTTTAAGTAATAAACGCGCATGTGAAGCGTTATTTTAAAGATGAAAAGGTGTCTTTTAACAACGCTTGCCATCGTCTTGGCAGCATGTGCGACGGCTCAGGAGAGCCAGACGGCGTATAATTTCCTGCGTATGCCGGAGAGTGCGCATGCGGCAGCCCTGGGCGGCGACAACATATCAATCATAGAAGACGACGCCACGCTGGCGCTGTCAAATCCTGCTATGCTGGCATCGGTGGGCGGGCGCACCATCACGGTGGGGTATATGAACTATATGGACGGGGTGGGGATGTATACCGCCAACTATACCGACATCATAAACGACAAGGCCACCGTGGGAGGTGCCATACACTATGTGAACTATGGCAAACTGACAGAGGTGGATGCGAACGATGTGCAGACAGGCACGTTCTCACCGTCAGACATCGTGTTTGAGGGCCTGCTGTCATATACGCTGGCAAAGAAACTGGTGGGCGGCATAGGTGCGAAATTCATATACTCCAAGATAGGCAGCTATACCAGTACGGCGGCGGCGATAGACCTCGGCATGAACTATTACGATGCTGAGATAGGACTGTCGGCATCGCTTGCGGTGAAAAACCTTGGAGGACAGTTGTCTGCATACAACGACGAGTTTGAAAGTCTGCCGTTGGACGTGCTGGTGGGAGCATCATACGAGTTTCCCAACTCGCCGCTCAGGGTGTCGCTGACGTTTGGCGACCTGAACCACTGGGACTATGCCTTCCTGCGCCATGCCTGCGTGGGCGTGGACCTGAAACTGACGGATCAGTTCTACATTGCAGGAGGATATAATGCGCGGCGCTCATATTCCATGAAGACAAAGAACCTCGCTGACAACACGGAGGGAAGTCACGGTGCGGGGCTGTCTATAGGTGCAGGACTGTTGCTCGACCGCTTCAAACTAAACCTGTCGTACGGAAAGTATCACGTCAGTTCGGCAAGCCTGATGATTAACGCCGCCGTGGAACTGTGAAGAAGTGAAAAAGTGAAAAGTGAAGAGTGAAGAATCCCATGTGGATTATATGCAGTCAAGCGGTAAGCCAAATTCTTAACTCTTAACTCTTAATTCTTAACTCTTAATTCTTAATATATTAACTCTAAATAGAAATGATGCTTGAGAAAATAAACGAATACATAGACCGTCTGCCGCTCGACGTGGAACCGCGCGGACTGTATGAACCAATACGTTATGTGTTGTCGCTTGGCGGCAAACGCATACGTCCGATGCTCATGATGATGGCGTACGAGATGTGGCGTGAGGACGGAACGGACATATTGCCGCAGGCAGTGGCACTGGAGACATACCATAACTTCACGTTGCTGCACGACGACGTGATGGACAATGCCGACGTGCGCAGGGGAAAACCAACGGTGCACCGTAAGTGGAACGAGAATACCGCCATCCTGTCGGGTGACAATATGCTAGTGCTGGCATTCAAATGGATGATGGGGCTGTCAGAACAGTTCAAAAGCAAGAATAAAGACAGGCAGATTGACTTCCAGGCAGTGATGGACGTGTTCACCCAGACCGCCATAGAGATAGGTCACGGACAGCAGTATGACGTGGACTTTGAGACACGCAACGACGTGAGCGAGGAAGAATACATCGAGATGATACGCCTGAAGACCAGCGTGCTGCTGGCATGTGCGGTGAAGATAGGAGCACTGATGGCCGGCGCACCCAAGGAGGATGTGGAAAACCTGTACAAGTTTGGCGAGGCAATGGGACTGTCGTTCCAGTTGCAGGACGACTACCTCGATGTGTATGGAGACCCGGCAGTGTTTGGCAAAGCCATAGGCGGTGACATAACAAGCAACAAGAAGACATATATGCTCATCAATGCTATGCAGAAAGCAGAGGGAGCAGACAAGGAAGAACTGATGCGCTGGATAAACGCAAAGGAGTTTGACCGTGCGGAAAAGGTGGCAGCGGTGACTGCACTCTACAACAAACTCGGCATAGACAAGATGGCGAAGGCGAAGATGGAAGAATATTACAAGACAGCCGTCAAGGCACTCGATGCCGTCAGCGTGGAGGAAGAGAAAAAGAAATCCTTGCGTGAATATGCCGCAAAGATGATGAAAAGAAACAAGTGATGGGACTGGCCTTTATCGACACACATACGCATATTGACGGAGAGGAATTCCGTGACGACCTCGACATGGTGATACAGCGCGCCAAAGACAGTGGCGCGGTGAAACTGCTTGTGCCTGCCATCAACCTCAGTTCGGTGGAAAGCATAGAGAACGTGTGCAGGGCATATCCAGACTATTGCTATGGCATGATGGGACTGCACCCGGAGGATGTCAAGGAGGATTACGAGAATGTACTGTGCAGAATGAAGCAGGTGATTGCAGAAGGAAAGAACCGTTACATAGCAATAGGTGAGGTGGGACTCGACTTTTACTGGTCGCGTGAGTTTGAGAAAGAACAGCTTGCAGCATTTGAAAGACAGGTGGAGTGGTCGGTAGAGACCGGACTGCCATTGATGATACACTGCCGTAAGGCACAAAACGAGATGGTGAAAATAATGCGGCGGTACGAGGCAGAACTGCATGGAGGAGTGTTCCACTGCTTCACGGGCAATGAGCATGAGGCACTCGAATTGTTGCAGTTTGATGGCTTCGCCCTCGGTATAGGTGGCGTGATGACATTCAAGAAAAGCAACCTGCCGCAGACATTACCGGCGGTGGTACCCCTTGAACGCATTGTGCTTGAGACAGATGCACCGTATATGGCGCCGGTGCCTCACCGCGGCGAGAGAAACGAAAGCAGTTTCATACCGCATATAATAGAAAAGATGGCAGAGGCGTATAGCGTGAAGCCGGAGCAGGTGGCACGTATGACAACGGAAAATGCAGAAAGGATATTCTTTTCATGAAACGAGGTTGTTTTATACATAATAATATATATGTAGTTCTTTTTTCCATATTGACACTCCTGGCATCATGTAATGCCGAGAGCCTTGTCAAGAAAGGAGAGAAGGCAGAGGCATTGGGCGAATACTTCGTGGCCGCCGATTACTACAGGAGTGCCTATACAAAGACACCGGCGCAGGATCACCAGAAAAGAGGTGAGCGGGCGCTGAAGATGGCGCGATGCTATGAGCGCATCAACAATACGGGCAAGGCTATAGGTGCATACCGCAACGCTGCAAGATACCATGTGGCAACATCGGAGGACAGCCTGCACTACGCACGTCAGTTGCTGAAGAACGGAGAATACAAGGTGGCGTTGGAGATATTTGAGGCTCTGCTCGATTCGCTTCCCGACAATCCGCTTGTCATTAACGGCATAGAGTCGGCGAAACATGCACCGGAATGGAAGAAAGAAGGGTCGCAATATAAAGTGAAGAAAATGGATATGTTCAACTCCAGGCGTGATGACTACTCACCGGTGTTGGGCGGTGATGACTATGACCGGCTTTACTTTACTTCAACACGAAACGATGCAGAAGGCGACGAACTGAATGGAGTGACAGGAATGAAGTCGGCGGATATATTCTATTCGGAGAAAGACGACAAGGGAAAATGGAGTCGTCCGGAACCGATAGGCACGGGACTGAATTCAGAATATGACGAGGGAGCATGCTGCCTGTCACCCGATGGACAGCAGATGTACCTCACTCAGTGTACGTATGATGCCGCAGGTCCGCGATACGCCAAAGTGGTGGTGGCAAACCGTTCGGACGCCTCGTGGGGCAAGCCGTCGGACTTTGAATTGACGAGAGACACATTGTCGTGTTTCGCACATCCAGCTATGTCGCCAGACGGCGAATGGTTGTATTTCGTCAGTGATATGCCAGGTGGAAAAGGTGGACTGGATATATGGCGCACACGCATAATGGGCGGTAAGGCTATGGGAGTGGAAAACCTTGGAGAACCCATCAATACGGCAGGCAATGAAATGTTTCCGACATTCCGCCCTAATGGAGATTTGTATTTCTCGTCAGACGGACATCCGGGAATGGGAGGACTCGACATCTTCATTGCCCACATAGGTGATGACATGGAGTATCACCTGACACATCCCGGCTATCCCCTGAATTCCATGGGTGATGATTTCGGTATGACGTTCGAGGGAAATCATAATAGAGGTTATTTCTCGACGAGCAGGGGCGATGCTCGTGGTAACGACCATATATACTGGTTTGAAAATCCAGAGGTGGTGCAGACCATAAAGGGATGGATATATGAACAGGATGGCTACGAACTGAATGCCGGTGAAGCACGCATAGTGGGTTCTGACGGTACCAACGAAAGACTGGGAGTGAAGAGCGACGGTTCGTTTGAGGTTGTGGTGCATCCAGGAGTGGAATATATAGTGCTTGGCAGTTGCGTGGGGTATCTGAACCACAAGGAAGAACTGACAGTGCCGCAGGTGAAGGAAAGCGAAACATATACCCTGCAGTTTGCATTGGCGAGCATCAATGCACCAGTGCTTATCGACAATATCTTTTATGAGTTTGACAAGGCTACACTGCTGTCCTCAAGTACACAGGCTCTTGATTCCCTTGTGATGCTCCTGAACGAGAATCCCAACATAACCATAGAACTGGGAGCCCACACAGACTATAAGGGTTCGGCGGAATACAATAAACACCTCTCTCAGCTGAGAGCAGAGGAGGTGGTGAAATACTTGATTAAGAAAGGTATTGCCGCCGACAGACTCGTGGCGGTGGGTTATGGTAAGGAGAAACCGAAGAAAATCCGTCGTCGTGTGGCAGAACGCTACACATGGTTGAATGAGGGAGATGTGCTTACTGAGGAGTTTATTCAGAAACTGAAGAAGGATGAACAGGAAACTGCCAATGCATTGAACAGACGTACGGAGTTTACCGTGCTGCGTACCACATACAATATGTTTGATGAGAATGGTAATTTGAAGAATCCTCCTGTGCAGCGTAAGCAGGAGAAACAAACTGATGGTGACGATGACGGCGGCCTGATATTTGATGATGGTGGCGGTGCAGGTGAAGAAATAGAATTGTTTGATTTCCAATAGGCTTGCATAGCGGCAACATCGAATGATGTCGGCAGACCTACAGAGGGTCAACATCGAAAGATATCATTAGACTTTTATAGCGAATATCCTCTAACAGCGCGTCGGTGCATCTGCGGATGTCCCGGCGCGTTTGAGTTATATTTAGTGCTGGTTCTAGCTTCAGGACAATCTTGCGGATGTTGAGTTGCTTTATCCTTGCTACAGAAGGACGGTCAGGCCCAAGTACTCTGTTTGCAAAACATTGCCTGAGACGGCTGCCCAGTTCTATCGCAGCGGAGTTAACCACATTGTTATCCTTGTGTTTCAGATATATGTCGATAAGTCGGGTGAAAGGAGGATATCGGAAATCACGTCGCTCTGTCATGAGTGAATTGAAGAAACCCTCGTAATCGTTGTGTACTATCTGTCGAATCACTGGTAGTTCAGGTCGTGAGGTCTGCAGTATCACAAGGCCTCGTCTGCCAGCTCTGCCAGCCCTTCCTGCTACCTGGGTCATCATAGTGTATGCGTGTTCGTATGCACGGAAGTCGGGTTGGTTGAGCATGGTGTCAGCGGAGATGATGCCGACTACACTTACACCGGCAAAATCAAGTCCTTTAGTCACCATCTGTGTGCCAATCAGGAGGTTTGACTTGCCATGTGAGAAATCGTTGATGATACGCTCGTATGCGTTGCGAGTTCGTGTGGTGTCGAGGTCCATGCGTGCTATGCGCAGATGGTCAGAAACCTCTCGCAGTTCATCAATAATCATATCTTCAATCTTCTCTGTGCCAGCTCCACGATCGCGAAGGTCTGGGTTTTGGCAGTCAGGGCATTGAGAGGGCATGTGATAGGTGTAGCCACAGTAATGGCATGTTAGTGCAGCGGTTGTTTTGTGGTATGTAAGAGAGACGTCGCAGTTAGGACATTTAGGACTCCAACCGCATTGGTGGCACTCAATGATAGGAGAGAACCCACGGCGATTGTGGAATATGATTGCCTGCTCGCCACGGCGTAATGCGTTGATGACTGCTGTTTTCAGTGTTGGGGAAAGCATGCCACGCATGAGTTTACGGTGCCGCAGGTCTTTAGTGTTTACCACGTCAATGTGTGGTAGTTGTATGTCACGGTAACGTGTCTTTAGTTCAACAAGGTTGTATTTTCCCTGTTTGGCATAGTAATAGCTTTCAGCTGATGGTGTGGCAGTGCCAAGTATTACCTGGGCATTGCTCCATCTGCCCATCATCAATGCAACGGAACGTGCATGGTATCGTGGTGATGGGTCTTGCTGTTTGAAAGAAGTCTCATGTTCTTCATCAACGATGATGAGGCCTAATCGCTGGTATGGCAGGAAAACGGCGGAACGTGCGCCGAGTATAACGTCGTATGGGGTATCAGACAACTGCTTCTGCCATATCTCAACACGTTCTGCATCGGAATATTTGGAATGATAGATGCCCAGTCTGTTGCCGAATATCTGTTTCAGTCTGTTGGTCATCTGCACAGTGAGGGCAATCTCAGGAAGTAGATACATCACTTGTTCACCGTGGTCTATGGCTTCCTGTATGAGATGAATGTATATCTCAGTTTTTCCCGATGAGGTGACTCCGTGCAGTAGGGTGGGGCTGACTGTCGTTTTACTGCCTTCAGTATTTGTCTGACTGTTGGTGTTTGAAAGCATCCTAAACGCTGTCGTCTGCGCTTCGCTCAGTTGTTTTATTCTTTCAGGATGCGGTTCTTCGTTGGAGTTGAGACGGCCTACTTCTACATCGTATGGTTGCAGGAAACCTTTGTCAACTAATGCCTTTACCTGTGCTGTGGTACAGTGCGAAGAGTTGATAAGTTCCTCTCGTGTTATCTCATTACGTTGTTGCAGTTCTGCCCATCCGCTCATCTCGAGGTAAGTGGTAAACACCTCTAATTGTTTCGGTGAGCGTGCGAGCATATTCATAGCATTGTGAAGCGACTGCTCGTTTTTGTATTGATTGGTAAGGCGTATGTACACCTCTGTCTTGGGACGGTATGACTCTTCTTGTTTAATACCGTGTGGCAGTGCAGCCTGCATTATGTCGCCCAATGGTGCCATGTAATAGTGACTAATCCATTCCCAGAGTCTGTATTGTTCGGGAAGTAGAATGGGTTTGTCATCAAGTATTGTTATTATGCTTTTTATCTCAAAGTCACACTGCGGAGGTTCGGTGTGACTTGTCACGATGAGTGCGGTGTGTGTCTTGGTTATTCCGAACGGCACTTTTACCCTTGTATAGGGGCGCACTTTCCCTTCCAACTCTGTAGGTACGGAGTAGGTAAACAAACCGTCAAGTGGTAGTGGAAGAATAACGTCAACGTAAAGCATTGTTTTCCATTCTCTGCATATAACTTTGGATGATAGCCTTCAGTTCCTGCGTCATGTGCTTGAAAGTATCTTGCAGTGATGCCTCGGATGTAAGGTTCCTTGTCATCATCCAATCCGTTTTGTAATTATAGGCGGCTTTGATGTCAGTGCCGTCGAATTGGATGATATAATCGCCCTTCACATATTGGTATATACCGTTGTTGTAGTTTACTGCCCATGTCTTGTCTGCCGGTGTATTCAGAAGGTCTATTCCGAAGGCTACGTATGATTTGTTATATCCAAGATAATTCAGGATTGTTGGCATGATGTCTATCTGCTGCGCTATGCTGTGTATGCGCCCACGCGGCATTTCACCGGATGGATCAAAGAATAATATTGGTGCGCAGAACACTCCGAGGTCTGTGCCGTATTCCTTATGGTCGGTAATGTTCGTATGGTCAGATGTGAGTACGAAGATAGTGTTCTTGTACCAAGGCTGTTTCTTGGCTGTTTCAAAGAAACGGCGCAGAGACATGTCTGTATATCTGATGCACTTGTGTATAGGGTTCGTTCCTTCTTCTGGGAATTTCTTTGAATATTCCTCTGGGATATTGTATGGAGAATGGCTCGAAGCAGTGAAGATAGATGTGATGAACGGTTCCTTCATCTCTGACATCTTCAGTGCATAGAACTGCATGAACGGCTCATCCCAAATGGCCCATGTACCGTCAAAGTCCTTGTCGCCGCGAAAACGTTTGTCATCGTTAAACTCATTCCTGCCATAGTATTTCTGGTAACCAGTTGTTCTAGAGAAAGCTTCGAATCCCATACTCCCGTTCTGTGCACCGTGGAAGAATGCACTGGCATATCCACATTCGCCCAAGCGGTCTGCCAGTCCGCTTACATCGTTTAGTGATGCTGGCGTGAGGAAGAATGGCTCTACGAAGTTTGGAATGCTTGAAAGTATTGATGGCATACCGTCTATGCTCTTTCGTCCATTGGCAAAGGTGTAGTCGAATGTTAACGACTGCTCTAACAATTCGTCAATGAAAGGTGCATACCCTTTGTATTTTCCATCGTCAAGATGTTCGTTGTATTTCCCGATGTATTCCCTTCCGAAACTTTCCACTATCAGCACCACGACGTTCTTCTGTTTCGTCACTTTGGTCTGTGCGGTGCTGTCTGCAGTGGCATTGTGTATTGGTGAGTATAGCTTGTCTGCTATTTCTTGTGTAAAGTAATTTGGGTTGTGGAATACATCTTTTCCGACGGTACGGATGAAGGAGAATGGTGTGTTCAATACCATTGCTGCTTCTGATGGATGATTTACATACTGATTTGCATTGCTTATCGTGATGGGTCTCACTGCCGTGGTGAAACCGCCGCGCATACCTGCTATGCAGAGTGGGATGAAGAACACGAGGGCAACTATTTGGGTGATGTAATAGCTTGACTTGTTCGTCTTTCCATGACTGTAGAACCGCAGTTCGTCAACCTTTAATGCAAAGCGATACAGGGCAAAGATGATTATGATGCCGGCAATCACGAGATACCAGTGGTTTATGAGTTCGGTGCCGATGATAGACAGGATGTTTCCTTCATGAGAGAACTCGCTGAATACACTCGTTGTGGAGCGTCTGCCGGTGTATGTGAAATAAACAGCATCAGTGAGGTTCATCACCACAGCTATGCTGTTTACGATAATGAACAATCCTCTTGCAAATGACTGCCATATTCTGCGTTCCTTGAGGTGCAGCGGCGCCAGCATTATTAGTGCGTACAATGCGTTGGTGTATAGGATAGCAGAAGTATCAAACAGTAGTCCTCCTTTGAATATATTGCCGATTGACAGTTGTTCCCATCCTTCTTTATATAGTTGGTAGTTTTCCAGAATGAATATCACTCTGCACAAAGCATAGGCAATGTATGCCAGTAGTATGTTGAAAACGAATGCAAATATGCACGATGTATATGAGGCTTTTATAGTGTGTGGTAGATTCTTTCTGTGATAACTCATAGCTGTAGCTCAGTTTAAGTGTTTTTGCAAATCACTGCAAAGTTACAATAAACTTATGAGATATGCAAATAAAAACGGTTGGTTTTTGGAAAAGAATGGAGTTTTTATTTTTATAAATGAAAAATGCACTGCTGCTCTTCTCGAGTGGCAGTGCATTTAAAGTATGTTTAACTAAAATCTTTTCTAATAACAAGACTAACCTCGCGGTTGTTCTCTATCATCCAAGAGTTAAACAATCTTTTTTCTAACCTAATAACTAAAACCTAAATCTATTATATATCTACTAACCTAAACAATATCCATGTTAAATCCTGAAATCTTTCAACCTTAATGATATCTTGTAACCATTGAGATTGTTTTTCTGAGTACAAAATTACAGTTTTTCTATAATATGGGCAAATTTTGCTTTGTGTTTTTTGCCTAAAAAGCCGCATATTTGATATTAGTCAACGAATGTTTGCGTACACAAGGGCCTAAAACAGTCATTTTTGCACATTTTACTGTAATCTGTATTTTTGGTTCATTATTTTTGGGTATTTTTACCTTTTTACCATTATATATATTATAACTGGAGCTCCGAAAAGTGGGGTGACGGCATTCAGTGGTATGATAGTACTTTCAGGTGATACGCAGATAAGGTTGCATGCCAGACATATGATGGCTCCGCACAGCATAGAGGCGGGCATCAGTGTGGTGTGGTTTGCAGTTTTTGTTATTATGCGTGCTATGTGTGGCACGGCGAGTCCTACGAAGGCTACTGGTCCGCAGAAGGCTGTTGTCGTTGCGGTGAGTATGCCTGTAGCCGTCAGCAGCAGCAACCGTGTATGTTTTATGTTCGTGCCGAGGTTTACGGCGTAGCTGTCGCCGAGAAGCAGGGCGTTGAGCGGTTTTGTCAGCAATATTGCAAGAAAGAGTCCGATGCCGCATGTGATGGCGAAGAATGGCAGTGAGGTGGAGCCTACATCGCTGAAACTGCCCATACCCCACATTACATAATTATGGATATTGTCGGCTGTCGCGAAGAAGTTGAGCAGCATCACCATGCTTGAGACGAGGAAACTAATCATGATGCCCACGATGAGTAGCATCATGCCGCCGCGCACCACGCTGGCGAAGGCAAGCAGCAGCATTATCACGGCGGTGGCTCCGAGGAATGCCCCTATTATCACGGCAAGAAATCCTGTTACGGCACCTTCGCCTATGCTGATTGTACCGCCGGTGATGAGCATCACTATTCCCACGCCCAGGCTGGCACCGTTGGTGATACCCAGTATCGAGGGACCAGCCAGCGGGTTACGGAATACTGTCTGCAACATCAGTCCGGCAGTGGCGAGCGATGCACCGCACAGTATTGCCGTAAACATCTGCGGTATGCGACTTTCCCTGATGATGTAGCCCCAACTGTCGCGTGTCGCCTCTTTGCCTGCCAGGATGTTGAATACCTCGTCGGCAGGTATGTTTACCGAACCGTATATCAGGTTGAGTATGGCGAAAAGAATAAGCAGTATTGCCAGCAATATGTTTATTTTGAGCCCTTTTGTCATTGTTCTATCCTTTTGTAGTATTTGCCCTGTGCTTTGCCGTGCAGTATGTCGGCATATTCTTTGAGCAGTATGTCCGGATGGAACGGCGTTTCCTCATAGAAATGCGTCAGTGAAAGGTTGCATCCGTATGTCTGCTTAGTCTGGTATGCTTTCATTTTTTCGTTCAATCCCCATTGCCCTTTGAGGTTGGCGAGTGTCATGTCTGTTGCCTGATTGTATTTTATCAGCCAGAAGTCTGCATGTTTTGCTTTTTCATATACCAGTTCCGGACTATATGGCAGTGCCCCTCTGGCTTTGACGTCCTTGAAGATATAGTTGCCTCCGGCATCGCTGATGAGTATGCCCACGGTGCTCTCACCGCCTGCTACATACCATGTGCTGCCTATCTTCATTTCCGTAACCACCGTGGGGTGTGTCCTTACTTTCTGTGCTTGCTGTTTTATGTCGTTGTATTTTTTCTCAACCTCGTTGAACAGACTGTCGGCTTCTCTCTCCTTTCCCAACAGCAGTCCATAGAATTTCATCCATTCTGCCCTTCCCAGTGGTGATGTCTCCATATAGTCGGCACACTCTATGATGGGTATGCCTATTTTTCCGGTCTTTCCGTATGTGCCGCCGTTTTCAAATGGCGACAGGAATATGGCGTCTGGCTGCATGTTTATGATGGCCTCAATGTTTGGTGTCATTGATTCTCCGAGGTCTGATATTTTCTTGTGCGCTACGTCGTCATGTATTTTCTTTATGTTGATGTACTGCAGGTCGCACACGCCTTTTATGCACCCGTATGCTCCCAGTTCGTCTATCAGTCCGCAGTGCACTGATGTATATACCGCGGTGGAGCGCAGTGGGATATACACCACGTCGCCTTCGGGCAGTTTCTTGCCTTTTTCCTCGCCTTTTCTCACCAGGACGTATTTATGCAGCGTTCGTGTGGTGTCCCATGGGTTGGTGATGTTCACCGTGATGTATCCGTCGTGCTCCTGCATGGAGAGCAGTTCGGCATGGCGCATCGTAATGCCGTTGCCGTTGTCCTCCGTGTGTGCTTCCTTGTTCGTGCATGCTGCCGTCATCAATACTACGGCAAGGTATATATAATATATAATGTGTCTCATGTGAAATAGTTGTTTATAATTCGACTGCAAATTTACGATAAAATATTCATACGGCAAAATATTTGCTGAAATGTTTTGTCAAGTGAGAAAATGTTAGTAATTTTGTAGCGATAAAAACAATAGTAATTTTTAATATATAAATATGATAGACGTAAAACAGACTCTCCAGGACGCCGAGGAGCGTATGGAAATGGCAGCAATGTTTCTTGAGGAACAGCTTTCGCGCATCCGCGCAGGTCGTGCCAATGTGGCAATACTTGATGGAATAAAGGTGGACTCTTATGGTATGATGGTACCGCTCAACCAGGTGGCCAATGTTTCTACCCCTGATGCCCGCACGATAGCCATTAAGCCTTGGGACAAGAAAGCCATCCGCGCCATAGAGAAGGCAATTATGGATTCAGAGGTGGGTATCACCCCAGATAACAATGGTGAGGTCATCCGCCTTGCCATACCACAGCCAACCGAGGAACGCCGTAAGGAACTCGTAAAGCAGTGTGGCAAGATTGCAGAGAAGGCAAAGATTGAGGTGCGCAATGTGCGTGGCGATATCAAGGAGAAATTGAAGAAGGCCATCAAGGACGGACTCTCTGAGGATGTAGAGAAGGATGCAGAGAATGATCTGCAGAAGGTGCACGACAAGTACATCGCCAAGCTTGATGCACTTATCGAGGAAAAGAACAAGGAAATAATGACAGTATAGTCAGTGTGCGGGGATTAGTAATTAAGAACACAGGATTCTGGTACACTGTACTGGCTGACGATGGTGCTGCGTATGACTGTAAGGTGAAGGGCAACTTTCGCCTCAAGGGCATACGTAGCACCAATCCTGTTGCAGTGGGCGACAGGGTCGTTTTTGCTGATGGATGGATAACGGAGATAGAAGACCGCAGGAACTACATCATCCGAAAATCCACCAACCTTTCCAAGCAGAGCCACATCATCGCTGCTAACGTAGATCAGGCCATGCTGATAGTGACGGTGAAGAGTCCGGAAACCAGCACTACATTCATCGACCGTTTCCTTGCTTCTGCAGAGGCATACCGCGTGCCGGTGATACTGGTGTTCAATAAAGTTGATATTCTCGATGCCGACGAGCGTCATTATCTCGATATGCTGTGTACTCTGTATGATACTGTGGGCTACGAGAGCATCGTGGTGTCTGCAAAGCATGGCGATGGCATGGATGGCTTGCTTGAACGGCTTCATGGAAAGATAACATTGCTGAGTGGAAACAGTGGGGTAGGCAAGAGCACAATCATCAACGCCCTCGTGCCTGATGCTAATCTTCGTACTGCAGAGGTCAGCGATGCCCATGACCAGGGCATACACACCACAACCTTCAGTGAGATGATACCTCTTCCTTGCACTTCGTGCGATGATACTGCTCAGAGTTGGATAATTGATACCCCGGGCATTCGCGGTTTCGGTACGTTTGACATTGAGCGCAACGAACTGACATCTTATTTTAAGGATATCTTCCGCTTTTCTGCCGACTGCCGTTTCTCTGACTGCACCCACACCCATGAGCCAGGCTGCGCTGTCATTAAGGCTGTGGAGGAGCATTACATTGCCGCATCACGTTATCAAAGCTACCTTTCAATGCTTGAAGACAAGGATGACGGCAAGTATCGTGCAGCGTATTGAGTGGAGAAATAGAACAATGTTAAAATTGTAAAGTTTTCTTAATTCAGTGTAAAAGCTATCATATTGCAGTGTAAAAGCTATCATATTGCAGTGTAAAAGCTATCGTTTTACTGTATAATAGCTATCACTTTGCACTGCAAAATCTATGCTTTTACAATATAAAAAGGCACGTTTTAGTCCGTAGCTGGTACTAAAACGTGCCTTTTTTGTGTTTTTATTGTTTTTCGGGAAAATGCCCACCGTCGAGAATGCGGTTTACAGCCCCGCTGTTGCATTGCACCCCTTTTGTGGGCTTGTTGTCCACCGAACTCGTTTTCCTCGCTTAGAATGAGTTTTCTTGGCGGTGGAGATTTAGAACAATTACTCATGTTTCTCAAGCAGGGCTTGTTTGTTAATTAAGGGGAGTTAAAGGACATTGCGTTTACTCATTCATTCAGTCAAATACATTTGTCCTTTAACTCCCCTTAACTCCTCTAACTCCATTTTATTCCCAAGTAAAGTAATGCTTTACTTTACCACGACTTTCTTGCCGTTTACTATGTAAAGGCCTGAAGGCAGATTGTCAAGGGATGTTGCCTTCAGCGGCATGCCGTTGATGTTGTATATGCCTTTCGAGGTGTCAATGTCTGCTGGTTCGTCGGCTTCTATGCCGTCTATGCTGTCAGCACCGTTGTAAACCACTCCGCCGAGTCCGCGCACGAATCCTGCATAGGCATGCTTGCGGTAATTGTTCAGATCCCAGATACCCACCGGTTCGCCTTTACGCCATCCTGAGCCTGCCGGAGCGTCATTGGTGCACCACTGGCATATACCCCACTGCTGATCCACGGGGACAAGACGGAGGAACTCCTTTATTATCCATTCGTAGAAGTTTGCCATGTTCTTGTGTTGCGTCTCTGTCATGTTGGTTGTAGATACGCTGTTGCCGTTGGCATCCACATAGCCCATGTCCAGTTCGCTGACACGCACATACTTTCCCGTTTTTGCCATAAGTTTGAACATGTTTGTGATGGCGCTCTTCTTGCTGCTCTGTGTGCTGCTGTTCTCATAGTATGAGATGTGCATCTGCGTGCCGATGCCGTCAATCTTGGTAACTCCGTCGGCCTCCCATTTCTTTATCCAGTTGATGAGCGACTTGAGTTTCTTGTTGTCGTCCCAGTCTGATTCAAGGTTGTAGTCGTTGATGAAAAGCACTATGTCCTCCGGGCCATACTTGCGTGCCAGGCGACATGCCTGACGCACGTATTCCAGTGAACCCATGTAGTCCTGCCAGAAGAAGGCATCGCCGCCCACGTCCCATGTGGCATCGGGATTGCCGCTTGGATTGTTTCCCTGCAGCACATAGTTGTCAGAACCGTCGTTACCACCGCCGGAAATGGCCTCATTGACGAGGTCCCATGCCTTTACCTTTCCGCCACAGGCTGTCATCATGCCCTTTATCCATTTGTCCATGGCATAAACGAGAGTGTCGTGACGCTCCTGCTGTGACAAGGGGATGGTGCCTGGTATATAGACGTAGGTAAGGTTGTCTGCAATCGTTGGGGCAACGGGGCCTCCACCATATTCTTTTGCCTTGAATGTGCTGACGTTGGTACCTTCAAAGTCGCCGTTCGTCATCTTCTCTACTCCGTTTATCTTCAGGCTCACATTGTCGAAGTAATAGGTGTTTTCCTCTGCCAGTTCGCTGAGGTTGAAGGCTATGCTCTGGCCGGCTTTTGCAAACTTTCCGCTGACGGTGATGGTCTTCCATTCAGGGGTGAAGTATATGTTGCCAAATGCATTGCCGTCAACGAAGCTGCCTGGAGTGCTGTGAATCTGTGTTGATGCGGATGCAGCCTTGTCGGCACGCACGTCAGCCTTGAACACATAGCTTGCGCCGGAAGAGAACGAACCCGGCACCAGCCATATCTGGTTGTCCCACACGTTTGCCTGCCTTGCGGTGGCATGTGCCTTCATGCAGCGGCGCTCCTCGTTGATGGTCTTGCCTTTCTTCAGCTCCTCAAACTTGATGGATTTGATATACACGTCGCCGACGTAGCTCGGTATGTGCATAAGTATGAGGCTGCTCTCCATCGTAGGTTTGATGGTCATTTCCACATCGTTCCACTCTGTAGTGAACGACGCATCGAAACTTGCACCGCCATTAAAGTCACCGATAGTTCCGTTCACATGGCCGTTCTTCGAGCCTTTTATGGTTATGGTCATCTTGTAGCTCTTGTTTGTCTGGAGCATGATGTCAGACATGGCATCAAACTGCACTTGCCATGAATACGATTTTCTGGTCGTAACCTTGAGACCGTTGGTAGCATCGAAACTGATGGAGAAATCATATTGTGTTTTGTCTGAAGTCCAGCCTACGCTCTGGGTGACACGGTAGTCCTTGCTGGCAACCGTTTCCCAGAATTCAACATCAGCGTCTTCCAGTTCAGGTGCTGGTTTGTCGGCAACAAGCTTCAGCAGCCAACTTTTCGGCTGTTGCGAATGCCATGCGAGGGTGTGGCCATAGACATTAAGTCCGGCATCGGTCGCAGCCTTCACGTAGTTCTTCACCGTTGTGAAATTCATGTTGCCTTTGGCATCCACGCAACTTGCCATCTTCATGGCATTGCCGGCAACTGTCTCGGTGAAGTTTTTGTTGATAAGGTTCTTGAACGTGGAATTGTTGAGATAGTCACTGACTGTCGTACCGGCACCGAGTTTGAAGTTCGGGTACTTGGAATAGTCAATGTAGTCTTTGAGTGCCTGATACTCGTCCAGGTAGCGGTAATTGGAATTGTTAGGTTTTCCCAATTCAAATGTCTCTTGTGCCATCGCTGGTTTCAGCATACAGGCAGCAAGCAAAAGCAAGCATGTTTTTTTCATTGTATATGTTTTATTGAAAGTTAATGTCACGTTTCTTTTTTAGCGATGCAAATTTACTAATAATATATATGTCAGCCAAAGAATACTGTTGCACATCCTTTTATAAAATGTTTCATCCACCGTGGTTGTGAGGGACAGAAAACATATAATAGGAGAAATAGAAAAATACGGGAAAACGTGTGGGATTTGCAAACGTAATGTCCTTTAACTACAAAGCGACTGAAAGTCGCGATAACTCCTGTTTGCTTCCCTTGGCTACCCAGCAAGCAAGGCTTGCAAGAATAATTTATATTATATTTGTGTATATTGGATTTATTTTGTAATTTTGCAAAAAATTGACAAAAAATCCATATATGAAGAAGATTTTATTACTGACCATTGCGGTTTTGGCAATGTCATTGGGCGTGAATGCGGAAGACGTTCCGTATGCAGAGTACAAAAATGGAACACTGAAGTTCAAGTATGGAGACATAACAAGCAGTTCCAGCTCTTTTGTGTGGAATTGTGAGAATACTTCCAGTATGCAAGCTCCTTGGAATGACATCAAGGCATCGGTGGAAAAGGTGGAGTTCGATTCATCGTTCAAGAATGCCAGACCTAAGAGCTGCGCTTACTGGTTCTATATGTTTAAGGCCCTGAAGGCTATCTATGGCATGAAATATCTGAATACGTCGGAATGTACTTCAATGAGCAATATGTTCAAGTCTTGTGAATTGCTGACAGATATTGATGTCAGTTATTTCAACACCTTGAAAGTGAAAAATATGTCGATGATGTTTGCTCATTGCGCAAAGTTGACGGCCCTCAACCTGAGTTCATTCGGCATAGACAATGTGACCAACATGGACAATATGTTCTTGGAATGTTCGGAACTCACAACGATATACTGTAATGAAGCATGGTCGTGCAATTCTTCAACCAATATGTTCTATGGTTGCATGTACCTGAAGGGGGCTGTTATGTATTCCAGTAACAATAGCGATGTCAGCTATGCTAATCCCACGACAGGATATTTCACCAAAAGGGCCTATGGCCTGTGGATAGGCAATCAGCAGGTGGAAACGAGTACAGACCTTCCAAATGTCGATGGTGTACTCAGCGGTATAGTCAGATATACCCCTTCCACAAAGACATTGACGCTGCAAAACGCAAGAATCACATACGACGACAGTGCGTATCCAGCTGCTATAGATAGTAGTATAGACGGGCTCAATATCAAGTTGGTGGGGAAAAATGTCGTTACATCTTCTGTTGTTAGAGCAATGGCGTTAAGCCGTGGCGAAGTAACCTTTACAGGTGACGGTACGTTGGAATTATCAGGTGTCAGTGGAATAAGCATCTTCCAAGGAACTGGCCTGACCATAGCAGATGGAGCCAAGGTGACGGTGCATGGGCAGCAGTGGGGAATAAGAAGTTTGGATAATTCATTGTTTTTGAGCCTCGAAGGCAAAAACACCATGCTGAAGGTCAAGGGAGATGAAATGGGGTCAATAGTAGGTATTTATAACGAATACTTCGGTGACAGCGTATATTATCATGACCCAGAAGGTGCATACGTTTACGAAAATTCTGTTTATGGCGAAGATTACAAACTATGCAGAGACTGGGTGACTATAGCCTATGGCAAGCCAGACCATACAGTCAGACGCATAGACATCACCAACTTCACATGGCCTACGGACTTCGAACCTGCCGACTATGAGGTGACAAGTCCTACGAAGGGTGTGAAGTCTGTAAGCGTGGGTTACACCATAGGTATGAAAACAATTGATCTGCATGATGCTGCTGATGTTTGCGCCAACGAAAAACTCGGCATAGTCTTCACTGTGGAACTTGAAGACGACTACGAGTTTCCTGCTGATAAAGACTTCTCTGCCTTCATAGAGCGTGACGGTGTGCAGGTGCATCAAGATGAAAGGGCAACAGGAGTGGCTGCCAATCAGAAACACTTCGTATGGAGATACACCGTGCCCACGCCAGAAGGTGGCACATATATGCGCACGGCAGAAGACACAATCACTGCTCCCGTCCCGGGTAAGGAACCTGTGTGGGCGATAGCCGCAGAGGCAGGTGCGAAGGCTGCATACGGAATGCCAATAGTTAATGCAAAGGAACAAAATCAAAGGTACTGCCCCGTGAGCAGGATAAACTGGTATGAGCTGGACACTAATGGCGGAAAGACATCAATGAGCAGAGGTGACAAGTTTAAGTCCGGCAAGATGTATCTCGTTGAGATGGCAATATCACCGGTTGACGGAAAGCAGTTTCACAGTCGCACCACATATAAGGTGAATGGCGTTGAGGCATCGAAGGCCGCGCCTTCACTTACGAAGGTCGGCGCCTATTACTATGTAGCCAACTCGCAGAGTATGCTCTGCTACGTGTTCCCGCCAACATCTGGAAAAACCGGCGACGTGAACATGGATGGCTCCATCACCATGGCAGATGCAAATCTTGTGGTGAATTACTTCCTTGCCGCAGAAAAGTCAGCCATTGACATCAACATTGATGCTGCCGACGTGAATGGTGACGGATATATAACCATGTCCGATGCTAACCAGATAGTGAACTTGTTCCTCAGTGGTGCAGAATCGCAGGTGTACAATCCTGCCAGCGACCAATAATATAGTTTATAGGGTGATGAAAATTGGTGGTATAAATAATGTTAATACGGTTGATTTAATTGGGCAAAAACTTACTCAATCCAGATATTTGTATACTTACCTTATAATTTATAGAAGAGAAGAATAAACGGATGTGTCCGCATACGTGGCTCATGTTGCCATGTGTGCGGATGCTTTGCGTTTTCATATAAACATATAATGTCCATGTAATTACTCATAAAATAGAAAACAAACAAAATAATAACAAAGTCAAAATAATGAAAAATGTAAACATGTTGAGGCGGATATGCCTCTTATTCTTATTGCTCGTGGCAACGGCCATGAACGTCAGTGCAGAGGAGTATAATTTGTGGATAGCCGGCGTGCGAGTGACTGATGCCAACAAGGACAACATACCCGTCGATAACGGCACGGTAACGTTTGTTCCTAACGTCAATAGGCTTTATATAAAAAACGCCACGATTACTGCAACAGCTAACAATGGTTATGGTCAGGCTGCTGTATACAGCGAAATGCCAGAACTCCAAATAGGAGTGCAAGGTAACAGTAAGCTCATTTCAAATAGCTCAGGAATAGTTAGTACTGGTTCGTTGGAAATATTTGGTTTTATTTCTGGTGAGGATGTTCTCTCTATCAATGCTGGTACTGCTATAACAATGTCTTCTGAGGAGGATAACAACCTTCATATATACAATGGAATTAAACTGATGCTCGACGGCACCACATACTACGGTGTGCAGAGCAGCAACAGTAAAACGAAGATGAAAGTATCTGATGCCAGCACAGAAGTCAAGGTTCGGGGGTTGAAGGAGTGCTTCCACAATCTTAATAGCATTGTCCTCAATGATGGTCAGATTTTCACAGACCCATTAGGGGTGTATGTTAAGAATGGTACAGTATATGATGCCAACGGCAGCAGCGTGAAGAACGAGTGGGTTACGATAAGTACAACTCTAAAATATATATATATCAAAAACTACGCATGGCCAGTTGACTTCGTACCTGCCGACTACAATGTGACAAGTTCTACTAAAGGTGTGAAGTCAGTAAACGTGGAATATAACATGTACGGTAAAATATGGGAAAATTACGAGGGATACGCAGGTGATAAACTCGGTATTCGTTTCACGGTGGAATTGAAGGATAATTATAAGTTTGCTGATGATGTCAAAGCATATATATGGAGAGATGGCACTTACGTAACGCAAGATTCTATAGTGGCTGGCGCAACAGCAAGTAAGCAAGACTTCGTGTTCACTTATCCTGTGCCCACACCTGAGGGCGGTGCATATATACGCGAGGTAAAAGAAAACATCACCGCTCCGGTAATAGGAGAAGAACCACAGTGGGAGATTGCTACGGCAGCTGGGGCAAAAGCCGCTGGTGCATTGCTGGAGGCAAATGCCAAGGAGCATTTTCAGGGTGAAGACTGTCTGGTGAATGAGATAAAGTGGTTTGAAGTAGGAGGAAAAGAACTGGAACGCGGTGATAAATTCCAGCAAGGCAAGATGTATGGAGTGGAAATGTCGGTGGCACCCATCAGCGGAAAGCAGTTTAAACTCAATCGCACGCCGTTTATCGTAAATGGGGATACTGCATCTATGAAAGTTTCCGATGTTCCAGGAGTTTATTGTAAAATCAGCAATACGTCAGCCAAGTTGTATCGTATATTCTCAGCGTTGCCGAGCTATCTCGGTGACGTGAACCAAGATGGTGCAATTACCATGGCTGATGCCAATGCCGTGGTGAACTACTTCCTTGCAGCGGAGAAGCCAGAGGGATTCCTCATTCACCTTGCCAACGTGAACGGTGACTACGACAATGACGGCAAGCATGCTGTCACCATGGCTGATGCCAACCAAATAGTGAATTCGTTCCTCAGTGGTGCAGGAAAGCAGGAGTACACTGACCCAGCCAATGGTCACATGTATGTAGACCTCGGTCTGTCGGTAAAGTGGGCAACCTGCAATGTAGGTGCATTACAATCTTATGAAAGTGGTAGTAAATATGATAATATTGAGCTCGATAATTGGGGAGGAATGTGGCGTATACCTGAATATAAAGAATGGTTGGAACTTGAAAATTCTTGTTACTGGGTGTGGTATGAAGATGGAAACTCAAAGTATAACGGTTGTGAGGGCTTTGAGGTTGTGAGCCGTCTAAACGGTAATAGCATTTTCTTGCCAGCTGTTGATGTAACTGTAACCTATGCAAATAGCACTGAAGGCTACACCATAGATAAATATTATACAGGGTATTGTAGATATTGCGGAGGTTTGGAAATAGCTGGACCAAATGGAGAAATAAGATGTGCATGGAGTTTAAATTATAAATGGTATGAAATATCTGATTATAGACCCGTCCGTATGGTACTTCCGTAAGACTTGCAGGGCCTCGCTATGCGAGGAGTGAAAAGTGAATAGTGAAAAGTGAAGAATACCATACGGTGGGGACTTTGATTACGGCTTGACTGGGTGATGATTCCCATAAAACTTATTAAGCCCATAAAACCTATTAAGCACATAACCATTATCAAACCCATAATATAAAAAATTGTCTGAAATCCTTGCATCAGTAAGAATTTCAGACAATTTTACTTTGTCATGTCAAAAAAAATGAGTAACTTTGCACGATTAAAAAGTAAAGTATATATTTAACTCACATAAACACACTAATGGCAAAAATTACGAAAGAGGCCGCTCTGCTGTATCATGAGAACGGCCGACCAGGAAAAATCGAGGTAATGCCAACCAAGCCTTACCGCACTCAGACAGACCTCTCGCTGGCTTATTCACCAGGCGTAGCTTATCCCTGTCTGGAGATTCAGGAAACACCAGACGCAGCTTACAAGTACACCGACAAGGGTAACCTCGTGGCTGTTATCTCAAACGGCACCGCAGTGCTCGGACTGGGCGACATAGGCGCCATGTCAGGCAAGCCGGTTATGGAGGGTAAGGGACTGCTCTTCAAGATCTACGGTGGCGTTGACGTGTTCGACATCGAAATCGACGAGAAAGACCCTGAGAAGTTCTGCGAGGCTGTGGAGAAGATTGCCCCAACATTCGGCGGCATCAACCTTGAGGACATCAAGGCCCCAGAGTGCTTCTACATTGAGGGCCGCCTGAAGAAGTCGCTCGACATCCCTGTGATGCACGACGACCAGCACGGTACTGCCATCATATCGTCTGCCGGATTGCTCAATGCCCTTGAGGTGGCTGGCAAGAAAATTGAGGACGTGAAGATTGTTGTCAGCGGAGCAGGTGCTGCCGCTATCATGTGTACGAAGCTGTATGTGGCTCTCGGCGCACGTCGTGAGAACATTCTCATGCTCGACTCAAAGGGTGTTATCACCTCTGACCGTGAGAACCTGACAGAGCAGAAGAAATTCTTCGCTACAGACCGTCGCGACGTTCATACACTGGAGGAGGCCATGAAGGGCGCTGACGTGTTCCTCGGATTGTCAAAGGGCAACGTGGTTTCACAGGATATGATTCGCTCAATGGCAAGCAACCCAATCGTGTTTGCATGTGCTAACCCTGTACCTGAGATTTCATACGAGGACGCTATGGCTGCACGTCCAGACGTGCTGATGTCAACAGGACGTTCTGACTATCCAAACCAGATAAACAACGTAATCGGTTTCCCATACATCTTCCGCGGTGCGCTCGACGTTCACGCCAAGGCCATCAACGAGGAGATGAAGATTGCTGCCGTTCACGCCATCGCCGACCTGGCTAAGCAGCCGGTACCTGATGTGGTAAACAAGGTTTACAACGTGAACAACCTGACATTCGGTCCTGACTACTTCATTCCGAAGCCTGTTGACCCACGTCTCATCACCGAGGTGAGCGCTGCCGTAGCAAAGGCTGCCATGGACTCTGGCGTGGCTCGCAAGCAGATAACCGACTGGGACGCTTACAAGCGCGACCTGCGTCTGCGTATGGGTCAGGAGACCAGCGTGACACAGAACCTCTATGAGACAGCCCGCAAGCACCCACAGCGCGTGGTATTCGCCGAGGGTCTGCACCCAACCATGATTAAGGCTGCCGTTCAGGCAAAGGAAGAGGGACTCTGCACACCAATTCTGCTCGGCAACACCGAGATGATTCAGAAGAAGGCTGCTGAGCTCGACCTCAACATGGAGGGCGTTGAGATAGTAAACCTGCGCCACGACAACGAGTGTGAGCGCCGCGAGCGCTTTGCACGAGTGCTGGCAGACAAGCGCAAGCGTGAGGGTTACAACTTCGAGGAGGCAAACGACAAGATGTTCGACCGCAACTACTTCGGCATGATGATGGTTGAGACCGGCGAGGCTGACGCACTCATAACAGGTGTATATACCAAGTTCGCTACAACGCTGCAGGCTGCTAAGGAGATTGTTGGCATACGTGCTCCATACAACCACTTTGCTACTATGCACATTGTGAACTCTAAGCGCGGCACATACTACATCGCCGATACACTCGTGAACCGTCACCCTGACAAGGAGACCATCAAGGACGTTGCACGACTGACTGCAGAGGCTATCCGCTTCTTCAACGACGAGCCACGCATTGCAATGATTTCATACACCAACTTCGGTACCGACAGCGTGGGCAGCCCTAAGCAGATCAGCAATGCCGTGCGCGAGCTGCAGGAGGAATATCCTGACCTGAAGATTGACGGTGAGATGAGTGTTGACCTCGCCCTCGACCACGAGCGCCGCGATGAGAAGTATCCGTTCCTGCGCCTGCACAATGAGGTAGTGAACTCAATGGTATTCCCTAACCTGTCATCAGCAAGTTCTGCTTACAAGCTCATCAAGCAGTTCTCACCAGAGACAGAGGTTATCGGTCCGTTGCAGATGGGTCTAAACAAGCCTATCCACTTCACAGACTTCGACTCAAGCGTACGCGACATCGTGAACATCACTGCTGTGGCTGTGATCGACGCATACGTGGACAAACTGAAGAAAAAGTAAGTATATAAAAGTACAAAGTAATAAAACAAAAAAGTATGATTACGCCCGACAAGTAATGTGTCAGAATGTAATCATACTTTTTTTATACATATAGATATGCTTATATTAAGTTCTAATTCGCCCCGAAGACAGGAATTGTTGACGGGACTTGACATACCTTTCAAGGTGTTTGTCATTGATGGGATAGACGAATCTTTTCCCGATACACTGCCAGCCAGTGAGGTGGCTGAATACATAGCAGTGAAGAAAGCCACACCATACGCAGAACGCATCAAGGGAACGGAGAACATAGTGCTGACAGCCGACACCGTTGTTGTGTGTGACGGCGAGATAATGGGTAAGCCGTCTGACGAGAATGATGCACACAGAATGTTGCGTAAGCTCAGTGGCAAGACGCATCAGGTATATACGGGTGTTTGTCTTACGTCGGAAGGATGCCAGAGGCATTTTACTGTCAAGACTGATGTCACATTCCGTGAACTCACAGATGACGAGATATGGCACTATATACGCAAGTATAAACCGCTTGACAAGGCTGGCGCTTACGGCATACAGGAATGGATAGGCTACATTGGCATCACCAACATCAATGGCTCTTATTACAATGTTATGGGATTGCCTGTGCAGCGTATATACAGGGAGTTGGATTCTATTAGGGCTAAAGCGTGAGATTGTGGATTAAAGAGTTCGCCATCATTCATGTGTGAATGGATAAAAAAACGAAACGCTCACATCTCACGATGTAAGCGTTCCAATCTCAATAGGTATTAGCTTTTTTTTGTTTAAGGTAAAAAGATTGTATTCAGGATAACGATTGCAAAGTTAAGGGATTTTTCCCATACTTGCAAGTTTTTCATCGACTTTTTTTAATGTTAAATTGTGTTTTAACATTTTTATACAACTGTGTAGGCACACAATATTTTTTAACCTTGTTTTTTCTTTTTTATAATGTGTTTTATAAGGAAAAAACAAATGACAAGTATGACAATTAAGATGATGGAATATTTGATGTATTCACTATATTCTTCAATCTTCATATTGAGTTCGTCTTTTGTCACGAATGTATGAAGCCACCATCCCAGACCTGCGAGTATGCAGTTCCATACGCCGGCACCAAGTGTCGTAAAGAGAAGAAAGCGCCAGTAGTTCATCCTTGCCAGTCCTGCGGGAATGGAAATAAGGTGGCGTATGCCTGGTACCAGTCGTCCGCTTATGGTTGCTATGGCACCGTGGTCGTCAAAGTATTTCTCTGCCTGCTCCACTTTCTTTTGGTTGAGCAGACACATCTTGCCCCATTTGCTGTTGGCAAACTTATAAATGATGGGACGTCCGAGGTAGTATCCGGCAATATAGTTGATGGTGGCACCGCAGTCTGCGCCTATTGTTGCAAAAAGAATTATGAGCCAAATATTGAAAGCTCCGTCGGCAGCGTTGAATGCTGCTGGAGCCACAACGAGTTCTGATGGTACTGGAATGACTGTGCTTTCGAGGAGCATCAGGAACCAGACCATGCCATAGTTGAGATTTTCAAGTGCTTGATTGAGTATTTCTGTCATGATGTTATCCTTTGTATGAATTGTTTTTTAATCGATTATGCTTTTGGAGAGTTGTTGATGTCTGATGGTATGAAGAGTTTGTAATAGTTGGTTTCCTGCTCGTCGATTCCAATAGCCTCACAGCAGCGAACAAGATACTGTGCAATGACATTGTCAACTTCCATACCATGTTCTATCATGGCTTCAAGTAAGATTTTGAAGAGATAGTATGTGCCTTCCTTGAATCCCATGTCGTACAGTAGTATTCCTATGTCAGTCAATATGTTGATGTCTCCGTTTGACTTGTCTATGGCGTTGCAGAATTCTTCTGTAGCCGTTTTTACGTCTTCCCCTTCCAGCGCAATGATGGCGTGGAATATATGTGGACGTGGGTTTTGCGGATAGAGCGTCAGAACCTTGTCGAATATCTGGAGTGCATTGTTGAAGTCGCGCTTTTCTAAAAGGCAACAGCCACGGTATAGCAGGCCGTCTTCGTTGTTGGGGTCAAGGGCCAGTATATAGTCGGTGCTCTGCATGGCGTCGTCAATGCGGTTGAGCTGGTATTGGGCATCACACAGTTGCAGCCAGGAACGGATGCTGTAGGCATCGATGTCTATGGCTTTGTTGTATGCGTCAACGGATTCTTCAAGTCTTCCTGTGGAGAAATAGATGCATCCCCAGGTATGCCAGTATTCGTATTGCTTTTCTTTTGGCGGTACTGGCATTTTCTTTATCCATTGCTCGGCTTGGATGTAAAACATGTAGTCGTTGAAGAGCATGGCCACGTCAAGTGGATATTCTTCCAGCATCAGTTTTGCATCGTAGTAGTCGTCTTCGTCTTCATCGTCAATGCCGTAGATGTCACTGTGCTCAGCCTCTTTTTTGATTTTCTCATATTCAGCCAGGAATTCCTCGTTTGCGATATCTCCCTGTCCCTGGCTTAGTAGAATCTCTGCATGGATAAGCACTCCTTCCGTGGAATCCATATAGTTGTCCACTTTCTCCAGATAGTGTGTGGCTCGCTTGGAATCCTTGAATTCATTGAGATAGATGCGTGCGATAATGTATAGGGCCATTTCCTCGTCAGGATACAGCCCTAAACAATATTTGGCGGCTTGCAATGCTTTGTCGGCATCGTTTTTGATGCTGTAATAGTAGTCGGCAATATCTATAAGGTCATCAACGTCGAAAAAGCATTCTTCTCCTCCGTTGACGACCTTGTTGTATAACTTTAGTTTTTCTTGAAACTCGGTAGAGTTTACGTATATGCAAAAGTCTTTATGTGACATTCTTATTTTTTCCAGGTGTCTTTCAGCCCGACGGTTTTGTTGAATATCAGGTGGTCGGGTGTTGAATCATAGTCTGGGGTGTAATAGCCTATGCGCTGGAACTGCAGATAGTCGAGTGGCTTGCGGGTGGCACACCATTTCTCTACGTATGCCTTCTTCACTTCAAGGCTGTCTGGGTTGATGAACTTGCGCATATCTTCTACGTCTATGCGATCCTTGCCCTGCTCTTTTGAATATGCTGCAACTTCGTCGCGTGGGTTCTCCACCATCCACAGGCGGTCATAGTTCCTCACTTCTGCTTCGAGGCAATGGCGGCAGCTTACCCAATGGATGGTCTTGCCCTTTATCTTCATGTTGGAGTTTGCCTCGCCAGTCTTCGTTTCTGGGATATATTCGGCATAGATCTCAACGATGTTGCCGTCGGCATCCTTCTTGCAGCAGTCTGTCTCAGGACAGCGTATGATGTAGGAGTTCTTGAGTCGTACTTCCTTGCCTGGTCCCAGGCGGAAGAATTTCTTAGGTGCATCCTCCATGAAATCGTCGCGCTCTATCCACAGTTCGCGGCTGAACTCTATCTCATGTGTACCGTCCGCCTCGTTCTCTGGGTTGTTCTGTGCATTGTAAACCTCAACGCCGTCTTCAGGGAAGTTGGTGATGACGAGTTTTACAGGGTTGATGACAGCGCTGACGCGTTGTGCTCGTTTGTTGAGGTCGTCGCGTACGGCGCTCTCAAATAGTGACATCTGGTTCAGTGCGTCAAACTTTGTGTATCCAATCTTGTCAATGAATGCCTTTATTCCCTCAGGGCTGTATCCACGACGGCGGAAAGCACTGATGGTTGGCATGCGGGGGTCGTCCCAGCCGCTTACGATACCCTCATTCACAAGTATCAGAAGGTTGCGCTTAGACAGAAGAATATGTGTCAGGTTCAGTTTGTTAAACTCTGTCTGCCTTGGACGGTTGTCATCCATTGGCTTGTCGTCACCGGCACATTCCTTTGCCCAGTCCACGAAGAGGTCGTAAAGTGGTCTGTGGCTTGTAAACTCCAGCGTACACAGAGAGTGTGTCACGCCCTCCCAGTAGTCGCACTGTCCGTGTGTGAAGTCATACATAGGATAGGCGTTCCATTTGTTGCCTGTGCGCCAGTGTGGAATGTTCAGTGTGCGGTATATGATAGGGTCACGGAAGTGCATGTTGTCGCTTGCCATGTCTATCTTGGCGCGCAGCACCATAGTTCCGGGTTCCACGTTTCCGCTGTTCATTTCGTTGAACAGTCTCAGGCTTTCCTCAATGGGTCGGTTGCGGAATGGTGATTCCGTGCCAGGAGTCGTCGGCGTGCCTTTCTGTGCTGCTATCTGCTCAGCCGTTTGCTCGTCAACGTATGCCTTGCCGCGTTTGATGAGTTCCACGGCGAGATCCCACAACTGCTGAAAATAATCTGAGGCATATAATATGTTGCCCCATTTGAACCCCAGCCATTCTATGTCGCGCTTGATTGCTTCAACATATTCTGTGTCCTCTTTCTGTGGGTTGGTGTCGTCCATACGCAGGTTGCACACTCCGCCATATTTCGCTGCTATGCCAAAGTCCAGTGCGATGGCTTTTGCGTGGCCTATGTGCAGGTAACCGTTTGGCTCAGGTGGAAAACGTGTCTGTACCCTTCCGCCGTTTTTGCCTTCTGCCAGGTCTTGCTCAACTTTCTGCTCTATGAAATTCAGTGATTTCTTTTCTTCCTGTTCTATGTTTTCTATTGTTTCTGCCATTTTATGTGTGAGTTTTGTTAATTACAAATTGCAAAGATAGTAAAAATAAACGAATTATACAAATATATGCCCGAAAATTATTGTCAGTATATGGAATTGCGGTGCTGTTTGATAAAAATGTATTATCTTTGTATGATAAATGCACATTTTCATACATATAATATTATAATGAGTAAGATAAAGACGATAATAGGTTCAGTGCTTGCTGCAGGAGTTATTGCAGCAGGTGGTGTATATGCAGGTTCGAATGGTGAGTCCAATGAGGATGCTGTAACTACAGAATTGGTAAAGAAGAAGAAAAACAAGCACAGGCATAAGAACAAGAATCATAATGATAATTATGGCTATAAGCAGCGTGCTGTGAATGACAACGCGCGCCGTTATGCAAACGAGCCAAGCACCACAAGGTATGATGAAACGATATTGCTGCCTGCCATTCGTGGAAATCAGGGCGGTGTGATACTGCGCCGTAAGGCATACACTGCGCTTTATGACAAGAATATGCGCATACCTCGTTGGGTGGCATGGCATCTTACGCGTCAGCATACATATGGTCGCAACAGCAGGAAAAATGCACAGTTTGCAGAAGACGAGAGTGTAGGCAGGCCCCGAGCCACCAATTTCGACTATATGAGCAGTGGCTATGACCGTGGCCACATGTGTCCGGCAGGCGACCGCAAGTTGGATGCTCAGGCTTTGCAGGAAACTTTCCTGTTTTCAAACTGTTGTCCACAGTTGCACGGGCTTAATTCTGGTGATTGGAATGACCTTGAGATACAGTGCCGTGAGTGGGCGCAGAAATATGGCAGTCTGTATATAGTGTGTGGCCCAGTGTTGCGTGGCGTAAACCATAAGACCATTGGCAAGAATCGTGTAGTCGTACCCGAAGCATTCTTCAAGGTTATTTTGTGCATGGATGGAACGCCCAAGGCTTTGGGATTTATTTACGAACATGTTTCAGGTCACAAGAACATGGGTTCGAGGGTCTGCTCTGTTGACCAGGTAGAACGCATCACAGGTTTTGACTTTTTTACGGCATTGCCTGACAATGTGGAAAACCGCGTTGAGGCGACTGCGAATTTTAGCGAATGGAGATAATAAAAAAAGAGAAAAGAGAAAAGAGAAAAGAGATTTTTTTGAATTAAACTGTTGGCTTTGGAGAAAAATTATTAACTTTGCACTTGATGACACAAATTATCGTCATACTTGATTGGGAACAGTGAAAAAAAATAAAACACCCATAATATGAAAAAGCTAATATCATGTTGTATCGTGGCACTTCTTTCAGTTGCCATGTTCGCCCAGAAAGATGTAACCACATTCCTTGGCATCCCCGTTGATGGCAGCAAAACCGAAATGAAGAAAAAACTTATCGAGAAGGGCTTTGCTGAGACGCAAGACGAATACTCCAAATACCTTTCAGGTGAGTTCAATGGTGCCTATGTAAGTATCTATATAGGTACAAACAAGAACAAGGTATATCGAATAACAGTTCGTCAACTAATAGGTCGAAGTGAAAAATCTACAATAGAACGCTACAATACACTTGTTGGTCAGTTTATGAAAAACAAGCGATATATCGCCTTAAAGGACTATACAATACCTAAAGATGAATACGTTTTTTTATCGTCTAAGGAAGAGCGTTACGAGGCGGTGTACTATCAAGTTCCAGATATCACCAAGTTCAACGCTGCCACACTTGCAAAAATTAAGGAAGAGCTAAAAGGGAAATACACTCCTGAACAGATTAGCAACCCCACCGAGGAAATAAAAAAGGAAATGATAGATGTAGCAACAAAAAACGATGCAGAAATGCTCAGTATGAAACCTGTATATATGTATATTTCTAGGGGTGAGTATGACAGGTATTACATCAATATTTCCTATGTCAACGAATACAATCGTGCTCATGGTGAAGATTTATAAACAAAGCCCCCCACTGATTTCAGTTACAAGACTAAAAATCAGTGGGGTAATTGTTTTAATGTATATCATTAAAAACTATCTATAACACTAAAAAAGAGAAAAGAGAAAAGAGATTTTTTGCATAAACAAATAGCCCCTTCCCCGCATAGCGGGAGAGGGGGATTTTATTGTTAATTATAGTAAAGGCTAAATAAATGATTTCGGGAAAATCATGCTGCTTTTCAAAATTTAACAATAAAGAAAACGAATATTCACGATTTTTTATTATCTTTGTGCCATATTCCCATAATATACACTTATCTGAAGTCGCTTATGGATAATATACTGGCATTGTCCGAGGAAGACATAAAACTACGCTTCATAACCCCATCCATCTTAAATAAGGGATGGTCTGTAGAAGACATAACTATGGAAACGAAGGTTAAACTTACGGATGGCAAGATTAACCTTCGAGGTAATTTGGTTGCACGTGGTAAACCGAAGTATGCAGACTATGTGCTTTATTACAATCGTGCGACTCCAATTGCCATTGTTGAAGCCAAGGATGCCAATCATACCGTGGCGTTTGGAATGCAACAAGCAAAGGAGTATGCCCAGATGATGGATGTGCCATTCGCTTTCAGTTCTAATGGGCAAGGTTTTCAAGAATATGATTTCCTGACAGGCAAGGAACGAACCCTGCCTATGGATGCTTTTCCCACTAAAGATGAACTCTATGCACGTTTCTTGTCAGAAAGCAACGACGGCAATGGTCTGAGCGATAAAGAGAAAACCATTATTTCCCAACCATACTGCTCTGGCCAGGACATTTTCCCACCTCGGTACTATCAGCGAAATGCAATAAACCGTACCGTAAATGCCGTAGCACAAGGGAAGAAACGTCTGCTGCTTGTGATGGCAACAGGAACAGGCAAGACATATACTGCATTCCAAATTGTCTATCGTCTTTTGAAGGCCGGCCTGGTGAAGAAAGTATTGTATCTGGCAGACCGTAATGTGCTGGTTGACCAGTCTATACAACAGGACTTTAAGCCACTGAGTAAGACTATCCACAAAGTCAGTTATCAACAAGACCTGGGAAGTGGTATCACTGCATACGAGGTATATTTCGCCCTATATCAACAACTCATCGGTCAAGACGGCAAGCAAAACTACAAAGAACTGTTTAAGCCGGAGTTCTTTGATATGGTTATTGTAGATGAGTGTCACAGAGGCAGTGCAAAAGATGACAGCAATTGGCGTGAAATTCTGGAATACTTTGATGGAGCCGTGCAACTTGGTATGACAGCGACTCCCAAAGAGACTAAATATCAATCGAGCATATCTTATTTTGGAGAACCTATTTACACCTACAGTCTAAAGGAGGGAATTGAAGATGGTTTCCTTGCTCCGTTCAAGGTCGTAAACATCACGACAAACATTGGCGATGAATGGCGCCCTTCAAAAGGACAAAGAGACATAAACGGCAACTTGATAGAAGACCGTATATACAACAACTCTGACTATGACTATAACATCATCATAGAAGACCGAATCAGGGAAGTGGCACATGAGATAACACAATATCTGAAAAGCACAGACAGAATGGCGAAAACCATTGTATTCTGTGCTGACGAAGACCATGCAGACAGGATGAGAACAGCCCTTGTCAATGAAAACTCGGACATGTGCAGAAAGAACCCAGACTATGTCGTCCGCATTACAGGCAGTGACCCATACGGACAATCAAAACTGGACTACTTCATTTCCGTAGCATCTAAGTACCCCGTGATTGCCACGACGAGCAAACTCCTCTCTACTGGTGTGGACTGTAAGATGGTGAAACTCATCGTACTTGACCAGCGTATCAACTCTATGACAGAGTTCAAGCAAATCATAGGTCGAGGTACCAGAATAAGGGAAAAGGAAGGCAAAACGCATTTTACCATAATGGATTTTCGTAATGTCACCCGCCTTTTTGCCGACCCAGACTGGAACGGTCCGATAGAAGTACATGAGGGATACGGACAGCAAGGCCATGATGTTCCGCCGAAGCCTTATCCTCCTGTTCCCGATGATAGGCACGAAGGCAATTGGTCGGCAGAGAAACCGATAGTCAACAAGGACGGTTGCACCGTAGAAGTAATAAACAAAGTAGTATCTGTATATGACACCAACGGAAAACTCCTGCGTACGGAAAGCATAACAGACTACACACGTAAGAATATCAACGACACCTATGCCAACCTCGATGACTTCATTCAACACTGGAATGCAGCAGATAAGAAAACAGAGATTACTGACCTGCTGCTTGAGAATGGCATAGACCTTCAAGCCTTGAAGCAAGACAAAGACATGGAGGACGTTGATGATTTTGATTTCATCTGCCACATAGCATATGGCAAGAAACCGTTAACCCGTCGCGAACGTGCAGAAAATGTAAAGAAACGTGACATATTCAATAAATATGGAGAAAAAGCCCGAAAGGTGCTTGAAGCGCTGCTGGAGAAATATGCCAATGATGGTATTACCCAATTGGAGAACAGGACGGTGTTACGCCTCGATCCATTCCGCCAAATGGGTTCACCAGCCAATATCGCCAAGTTTTTTGGAGGCAACCAGCAATATTTCTCAGCGGTAAAAGAACTTGAACTTTTAATTTATAGCAATAATATAGCATAACAAGATATGGCACTTAACAATTTTGTCAAGAGCATACGAAACATCATGCGCAACGATGCCGGTATCAATGGCGATGCCCAGCGCATTGAGCAAATTGCATGGATGTTGTTCTTGAAGGTTTATGACGAGAAAGAAAACGATTGGGAATTTAACGAAGACGATTATACCTCTTTTATTCCAGAAAATTGTCGATGGCGCAACTGGGCTAAAGACAATGGGGACGGGGAGGCTCTAACTGCCGACAATCTTTTGAAGTTTGTCAATGACACTCTTTTCCCAACATTGAAAGGGCTGGAGGTTACGCCTGACACGCCAATGCGCAATGCTATCGTTCGCACTACCTTTGAAGATGCAAACCAATATATGAAGGATGGCGTGTTGCTTCGTCAGGTTATCAATGTCATAGACCAGCTTGACCTTGGCAATTATGAGGAAAGTCATGCCTTCGGAGAAATATACGAATCTATTTTGAAGGAAATGCAGTCGGCAGGTTCAGCAGGTGAGTTCTATACACCGCGAGCCTTGACTGATTTCATGGCTGAAATCATCAACCCTAAGGTTGGTGAGAAGATGGCAGACTTCGCTTGTGGTACAGGTGGTTTCATTACCAGCTGGCTGAAAGCACTTGACAAGAAAGTTCAGACTGCAGAAGACAAGGAGGAATATGCAAAGTCCATCTATGGCATTGAAAAGAAGCAATTCCCATATATGCTGTGTGTCACCAATATGCTCCTGCATGACATAGACTCCCCACGTGTGATGCACGATAATTCCCTGACAAAGGATGTACTCAACTATACTGACGAGGACAAGTTTGATGTTGTGCTGATGAATCCACCATACGGAGGCAGTGAGAAGAACGACATCAAGCAGCACTTTCCTTCTGATTTGAGTTCAAGCGAGACTGCAGACCTCTTCATGGTGCTTATTATGTACCGCCTTGCTGAAAAAGGCCGTGCAGCGGTAATCTTGCCAGACGGTTTCCTGTTTGGCACAGACAATGCAAAGCTGGCTATCAAAGAGAAACTTCTACGGGAGTTTAATCTGCACACGGTCATCCGACTGCCTGGCAGCATCTTTGCCCCATACACAAGCATTGCTACAAATGTGCTTTTCTTCAATAATGAAAAAGCGGAAGGAGCGGAAGAAGGCTTTTGCACAAAAGAAACATGGTTCTATCGTATGGATATGCCGGAAGGCTACAAGCACTTCTCGAAGACTAAGCCCATGCGAGCCGAACATTGTAAGCCAATCATTGACTGGTGGAACGACCGCAAGGAAATTGTAGATGCCGACAACAACGATGAGAAGTCACGTAGCTTCACCGCACAGCAGCTTCTTGAAATGGATTGCAATCTCGATCAGTGCAAGTTCCCGAAGGACGAAGAAGAAATCCTGCCACCAGCAGAGCTGCTTGCTGACTACTACAAGAAACGTGCTGCACTCGACCATGAGATAGACAAGACATTGGATGAAATACAGCGGATATTGGGAATAGAAATCAGTAAGGAATAATTACTTAAACTCTATGTACAGTACAATGAAAGAACTGACAGTTTCAAATATAGAACGACAGAACGTGCTTAATAACCGTTTTGCTGTTGACGAAATACAAAAAAGCCTTGATATTTCAGGTATGCTTTTCGAAGGCGAATACTGGCTGACCAAAAAGATGGTTGCAGATTTTTATGGTGTTGATATTTCCACCATTGATAGATATCTTGCGTCTAACGGAGAGGAATTAAAGCATAATGGATATATTTTATGTAAGGGCAAATCCTTGAAAGAGTTTAAGTTACAGTTTGCTCACCTTATTAATGAGACGAGCAAGACAACCCAACTTGGTCTCTTTAATTTCAGAGCATTCCTTAATATTGGTATGCTACTCACGGAGAGTGAAAGAGCAAAAGCATTGCGTAGCATGATTCTTGATTTGGTCATTGCCAAGATACATGAGAAAACGGGTGGTGGAACGAAGTTCATTAACCGTAGAGATGTAAATTATATGCCTGCTGCTATCACAGAAGAAAATTATCGGAGAAATCTCACGTCAGCAATTAACAAATATGTAAACGGACACAATACTTATAAATATGCTCAGATAACAGATTTTATTTATAAGGCTGTTTTTAAGGAAAACGCGAAAGAATACAAAGAGGTATTGGATCTTGATTCTAAGGATAATGTTCGTCATACTTTATATGCAGAGGTTTTATTGGTTATATCTTCATTTGAAAATGGTGTGGGAGCTGCCATTTATGAACAATATAAAAAGAATGGAAACAGGTTGCTTTCTATTACTGATGTTGAGAATATAGTGAATGAACTCGCAGAACATCCGATGCAAAAGCCATACCTCAATGATGCAAGAACAAAGATGGCTTCGCGTGATTTCAGTTTCCGTGATGCATATCATGGTAATATTGCCGAATATCTCAAAGCTGTTACTCCTGAAGAGTATGAACGGTTCATAGGTGACCAATCAATAGATTTCGATAGTATATTAGAAAGTAATAAAGATGTACTTAAACGGTTAAAACAGGCAGAAGATGAATAACGAAATACACTACATCAGCTACGAAGAGGCATTGGAGGTCTATCGAAAAATGATAGCTGCCAGTGACGGAGGTTACGCCGGTGTGCGTGATGAGGGCGGCATACATGCCACACTTGATTTCGTTCAGAATGACATGTACTATCCGACATTTGCAGAAAAACTCTCATATCTTGTCTTCAAGTTCTGCTCCGGACATTATTTCAATGATGGGAATAAACGCATTGCTTTGACGTTAGGAGCATATTTCCTTCATAAGAACAATCATCCGTGGGAGGCTTGCATATTCATGCGTCAATTAGAGGCTATTGTTTATCATGTCGCAGCTTCAAATATAGATCAAGACTTACTCTTGCGTATAATGACTGCTTTTATGGCAGGAAAGGATTATAACGAAGAACTGAAAATTGACATTGCCAATGCTATGAGCAAAGGTCAGTTAGGTATAACTGAAGATAATTTTCAAGAATAATGACAGGAAAGCAACTTAAAAACAGCATACTCCAGTGGGCTATACAGGGAAAACTTGTTCCCCAAGACCCAAACGATGAGCCAGCATCTGTCCTGCTTGAAAAGATCAGGGCAGAAAAGGCACGACTCATAAAGGAAGGGAAAATAAAAAAAGACAAGAAAGAATCTATCATTTATCGTGGTGAGGACAATTCCTATTATGAGAAGTTCGCAGACGGTAAGGTGGTTTGCATTGATGATGAACTTCCATATAGTTTGCCACTTGGATGGACTTGGTGTAGACTTAATGAATTAGGAATTTATCGAAAAGGGCCATTCGGAAGCTGTCTGACCAAATCAATGTTTGTTCCCAAAAACGAACACTCAATCAAAGTTTATGAGCAAAAGAATGCGATACAAAAAGACTATCGCTTAGGTGAGTATTATATTTCAGAAGATAAATTCGCTGAAATGCAGTCTTTTGTAACAAAACCATTTGATATTATTGTCAGCTGTGCAGGAACTATTGGAGAAACATATCTTCTTCCAGAAGAAGCACCGATAGGAATAATCAATCAGGCACTTATGAGGGTGGAATTATACAATTTAGGCATAGCAGATTATTGGCAGCTTTTCTTCGCGTACATTTTGCTAATTGAGAATGAAATGAAAGGGGCAGGCTCTGCTATAAAGAACATTCCTCCATTTGAATATCTAAAAGCAATACTTGTTCCTATTCCACCGCTTCAAGAACAAAAACGGATAATCGAAAAATACAATGAGCTTACAAAGCTTATATCCCAATATACACAACAGAAAGAGGTGTTAGACTTGCTTAACGACAACCTTTATCCGAGCATTAAGAAAAGTATTCTCCAAGAAGCCATCCAAGGAAAACTTGTGCCACAAGACCCAGCGGACGAGCCAGCGTCAGTTCTCTTAGAGCGCATCAAAGAAGAGAAGTTACGTCTTGTCACAGAGGGTAAGTTGAAGAAGAAGGATGTTATCGACAGCACCATCTTCCGTGGTGACGATAACAAGTATTATGAGCAGATAGGGCAAGAAATCGTTGATGTATCTGATGAAATCCCATTTGATTTGCCAGAAAGTTGGCAATGGACTCGCCTTGGGCGAATAGTTAGAATGTCCATAGGTAAAACGCCAGCCAGAGGGGATGCAAGTTATTGGGCTAAAGCTACTAAACCGTGGGTTTCCATATCCGACATGACGGACTATAGCCATATTAAAACCACTAAAGAAAAAATATCAGATGCAGCAGCATCAACCTTGATGGGGTCTATCTCTCCCCGTGGTTCTTTGTTAATGAGTTTCAAACTCACTGTAGGTAGAACATCTATTCTTGACATTGAGGCGTACCACAATGAGGCAATTATTTCTATCTATCCTTATGTTGATGAAGAATATGCTTTGAGGGATTTCCTCTTCTACAGCTTACCAATCTTAGCAAATATGGGAGATTCTAAAGATGCTATTAAAGGAAAGACGCTAAATTCTAAGAGCCTCAATAATTTGCTAATTCCTCTACCTCCTTTAAAAGACCAGGAAAGAATAGTAAGGAGGATAGTAGAAATCTTCAACATGATAAGGGACTAATTGTCCCTTATCATGTCAAATAATTCATCTATCTTAACCACAATACGCTTTTCTTCTTCTTTCGGCGGTAGTGGAATAAGTGTTGTTGCTAACCTTTCTTTACCAATGTTATAAAATGCCTGTCCAGACTTATTTGTTATGGATTTAACAAACTCAATGGCAGATGGGGAACTCATAAAGTATAATAGAAATTTAGCCAACCATTTGTTTGAATAATGTGGTCGAAGAATAAAGACAAAACCACCAACTGTAACATCTGGCATATTTTGTTCGACTCTTGCCATTTTTCCGATATTTTCCAAACTGGTCACAGCAGGGGTGATGATGTCATTCTGTTTCAGAAGAATGTTTTCCTTTACTTGTTTTTGTGGAAGAAATATATCATCCGCTTTCTTTATGATTTCAAATGGAAATATATTTCCACCACGCAATATACGAGTACCTTGGCAATTGGTATTTGCTTCATCTTTTCTAAATGTCGCTCCTGTAAAGATAGAGCAGAGGTCACGTAATCTGCACCACTCCCAACCATTTGGAATTTCAAAGGGTAGTTCCTCGGTTATTTCAGTGTTTCCTTGCCCTATCTGCTCATAATACTTGCTACAAACTCATCTATTTTAGCAACAATTCTATTCATTTCACGTTGAGGTGGCAATGGTATCAGTATTTCTTTCACTTTCGCTATGCTTACACCTCCGATAATTCCTATCTTGTTGTCATTAAACATATCAATGAAAGATGGTGACTGCAAATAATAGTAGATATATTTACCCATATCCACAAATGGAGAGAAACAGCAGAGCTTATTACCAAAACATACATCTTTGTTTATTATTGCAATTTTTCTTCCAGCACTTCCGCCTTCAATACACATCAAAATAGAATGGTTAGGAGCGATTCTGAATTTGTCTTCATATTGTTTTGGAATAGCAATGCCATTATCATACATAACATTGTTGTCAAAATCAACGTCCTTTGTACCAATATAGTAACGTCCTGCAACATTAGTGAATTTTAATCTTTTTTCAGTCTCACTAATGCTATTGCCTGTATATATATCAGCCACGCAAGAAAGTCTTGTCCATACCCAGGCATCAGGTATCTCGAAAGGAACTTCATCATCAATACATACAGAATCCTTTCCTTTCTTCTCGAAGTACTTGTTATCGTCACCACGGAAGATGGTGCTGTCGATAACATCCTTCTTCTTCAACTTACCCTCTTTGGCAAGTCGTAGTTTCTCCTCTTTAATGCGTTGAAGAAGAACAAATGCTGGTTCATCAGAAGTACATTGAGGAACAAGACGACCTTGTATAGCCTCTTGTAATATAGATTTTTTAAGTGTACTGGCTATATCATCATTAAGTTTTCTTCTTTGTTCATTTGCTTCCGAATAATTATCAATAAGTGGAAATAGAGTGTTATACTTAGATACAATTCTGTCTTGTTCTTTCTTTGGCGGAATTGGAATCAAGCAATTCTTAATAATTATCTGATTAATGTTAGGATCTTTTCGTGAGCCAGCTGCATAATCCATCCAATAAGGTCTTTGGTATTGCATGAAAATGTGTACATACTCCATGTTGCACACGAAATTAGGATGTATAGCACATACAGACTGATTTATAGTTGTATCAAATCTAATAATTGAATGCTTTCCGATTGTTCCACCCCCTCCATACATGGCAATACATATCGATTCTTGTGGAATAATCGAAAGATTGTAGTCCAAAACAGCCTTGGGCGTAATCTGAATCTCGCAAGAATCTAAAATCCCATTATTTAAGTCTGTAGTTCTGACCCAATTGATAGTACCATTTGAATAATACAATGGATTTTTACTTTGTGGAGTAGAACCACTTGAAGTAACAAACAGATGACTTATGCGACACCACTCCCATGTTGAAGGTATCTCAAACGGAATCTCGACATCTATACATTTCACCTCGCCTGTGGCAAGTATCTTCTCATAATAGGAATTGTCCTCACCACAGAAGATGATAGATTCGTTCTTGTCTTTTTTAATTTTGCCCTCTTTAACGAGACGAGCTTTTTCTGCTCGGATCTTTTCGAGCAGGACAGAAGCAGGTTCGTCATTAGGGTCTTGCGGTACAAGTTTACCTTGTATCGCCCATTGTAATATACTGTTTTTAAGCTGTTTGCCTGTCATAGTTCTTAATAATCTTCATCAGCTATGCCTAACTGACCTTGGCTCATTGCATTGGCAATGTCAATTTTAAGACACTCATCATAATCTTTTCCTTCCATAAAAGCAGTCGTTATACGCAAGAGTAAATCTTGATTGATATGTGATGCTGCTATATGATAGACTATGGCCTCAAACTGTCGCATAAAGATACACGCATTCCAGGGATATCCGTTTTTGTAAAGGAAATATGCCCCCAATGTCAATGCTATGCGTTTGTTGCCATCATTGAAAAAGTGTCCTGAGCAGAATCTAAATACAAGATAAGTAAGTTTGTCCGTAAATGTAGGATAATAATCGTCATTTTGAATGAAATCGAGAGTGGCAAGAATACCTCCTTCGTCTCTTACACCTTCAAATCCACCTTCACTGGCATCTATCATCTTGCGATATATATCCAACGCCTCTTCATATCCGATATATTTTATCTCACTCATCGCTCTCTGCTTGTTTTAGACGTTTCAGCACATCCTTGTTTTCTGCCAAAATATGGTCGAAATCAACGGACTGGTCACCTATGAATCGTTCAAACTCCTCTGGAGTAACGGCTTTCAGATAATCTGCGATATTGCCATGATATGCATCTCTAAAACTATAATCTCTGGAGGCCATTTTTGTTCTCGCATCATTGAGGTATGGCTTCTGCATCGGATGCTCTGCCAACTCATTTACGATTTGCTCTACCTCTGGTATAGACAATTTTGCGCCGTGATTGTTTTTATAACGATCCTGTATGGCAGCACCGACACCGTTTTCAAATGAAGAAATGACAAGGAGAACTTCGGCATAAAGAGTATGACGGACATTATCCTTACTATCCAAGCAAAGTATTTCTCGGTACTCTTTGGCATTCTCTTTGAAAACGGCTTTATAAATAAAGTCTGTTACTTGAGCATATTTGTAAGTATAATGGCCATCGACACATTGATTGATAGCTGTGGTGAGATTTTTGCGATAATTCTCCTCGGTAATAGCCGCAGGAATATAGTTAATATCTCTACGATTGATATATTTAGTACCTCCTCCCGTTTTTTCGTTGATGGTAGCAATTACCATATCAAGAATCAGGCTTCTCACTTCCTTCGCTTTCTCACTTTCGGTCAATAACATTCCGATGTTCAGAAAAGCACGAAAATTGAAGAGACCAATTTGGGTTGTTTTGCTCGCCTCATTAATAAGGTGAGCAAATTGCAACTTAAACTCTTTCAGCGACTTACCCTTACATAAAACATATCCATTATGCTTTAACTCATCACCATTAGCAGCTAAATATCTATCTATAGTAGATATATCGACAGCATAGAAATCGGCCACCATTTTTTTGGTAAATCGATACTCGCCATCGAATAACATTCCAGAGATGTCCAACCGCTTTTGAATATTTTCAACAGCAAAGCGATTATTAAGAATATTCTGACGTTCTATGTTTGATATAGTCAAATCCTTCATTCTGTGCGACGTATTTTAGTCCAACTTGATTTCGATGCCTAAAATCTTCTGAATCTCGGACAAAGTCTTGTCTATCTCGTGGTCGAGGGCACGACGTTTCTTGTAATAATCGGCCAACAGTTCGGCTGGGGGCAGAATCTCCTCCTCGTCCTTCGGGAACTTGCATTGGTCAAAATTGCAGTCCATATCAAGAAGCTGCTGTGCGGTGAAACGACGTGATTTCTCGTCATTGTTCTCTGCATCCACAATTTCCTGACGGTTGTTCCACCAGTCGATGACAGGCTGACAGTGTTCCTGTTTCATTGGCTTTGTCTTGGAGAAGTGCTTATAACCCTCTGGCATGTCGAGGCGATAGAACCATGTTTCTTTCGTGCTGAAGCCTTCTTCTGCGCCTTCAGCCTTTTCATTGTTGAAGAAAAGGACATTGGTGGCGATGCTGGTATAAGGGGCAAAAATGCTACCCGGCAAGCGGATGATGGTGTGCAGATTGAACTCACGCAACAGTTTCTCCTTGATAGCCAGCTTTGCATTGTCTGTACCGAACAGGAAGCCATCGGGCAAGATGACAGCAGCACGGCCTTTGGCCTTCAGACGGTACATGATAAGCACCATGAAGAGGTCGGCCGTCTCGCTCGAACTCAGGTCAGAGGGGAAGTGCTGCTTGATGTCGTTCTTCTCACTGCCTCCGTAAGGTGGATTCATCAGGACGACGTCGAACTTATCATCGTCCGTATAGTTAAGCACATCCTTGGCCAACGAGTTGTCGTGCATCACACTGGGCGAATCGATGTCGTGCAGGAGCATGTTGGTGACGCACAACATGTAGGGGAACTGCTTCTTCTCTATACCATAGATGGACTTGGCGTATTTCTCCTTGTCCTCGGCAGTCTTTATCTTCTTGTCAAGAGCTTTCAACCAACTTGCCAGGAAGCCACCCGTGCCACAAGCAAAATCGGCCATCACCTCACCCACCTTCGGGTCGATGATTTCTGCCATGAAATCGGTCAAGGCACGTGGCGTGTAGAACTCGCCTGCCGACCCTGCCGACTGCATCTCCTTCAAGATGGATTCGTATATCTCGCCGAAAGCATGACTCTCCTCATAGTCGCCCAAATCAAGCTGGTCAATGACGTTGATGACCTGACGGAGCAGTACACCATCCTTCATATATTGGTTGGCATCTTCAAATGTTGTGCGGACAATGGCACTACGCATAGGGGTGTCGGGAGTGACTTCCAGTCCCTTCAACGTAGGAAACAAGGTATCATTGACGAATTTCAGCAGACTGTCGGCAGTCAATGCCTCTCCATCCCCGTTATCCTTTGCCCAGTTGCGCCATCGGCAATTCTCTGGAATAAAAGACTTGTAATTATCCTCGTTGAACTCCCAATCGTTTTCCTTCTCGTCATAGACTTTCAAGAACAGCATCCATGCAATCTGCTCGATGCGTTGGGCATCGCCATTGATACCGGCATCGTTGCGCATGATGTTGCGGATGCTCTTGACAAAGTTATTCAGTGCCATATTCTATATAATGATATTTTGCTAAATGGTTATGAGATATTGCTATAGATTAAATTTTCAAGTTCCTTGACTGCGGCAAAATACTGTTGGTTGCCACCAAACAATCGGGCAATATTGGCAGGCGAACCCATCTGACGAAATGGGTCGAGTTTGAGTACCATGCGGTTTTCCAACTGGGTGATGCCTTCGTTGGCATATTTATCAAGCAGTGCCTCAAGCACCTTACGTGCATCTGCACCATATTTATTGAAGACATCGCGTTTCTTTACATTCTCGGCCCGTTCTTGGCGAGTCAGCGTTTTCTTACCATAGGCGATGTGACAGATGAAGTCGAAGTCATCCACTTCGTCCATATTCTCGTCATGCTTCAAAGCCTGCAGGTCGATACCATTCTCCCTAAGCAAGTCAGTAATCTCCGTTTTCTTCTCCGCCTCATTCCATCGGTGAATGAAGTCGTCAAGATTGGCGTACGTGTCGTTGATGTTCTTTCGGGTATAGTCGGTTATACTCTCTGTGCGCAGGAGTTTTCCATTGGCATCATAGACCGACACCACCTTGTTGATGATCCTGACGGCACAACCTTCCCTATCGACAATAGGCTTGGAGTGATCAGCAACCATACCGGGCTCCGAAGGCTCATCTTCAGGCATCGTGTATGGCTTAACCTTATTGCCAGGATGATAATCATCATCGACTGTAATCGGGCCATCCCAATCGGGATCGGCAAACAGGCGCGTGATGTTGCGGAAATCCATGATAGCGAAGTGGGTCTTGCCATCCCGCTCACGGATTCGGGTACCACGGCCTACAATCTGCTTGAACTCGGTCATCGAGTTGATGCGCTGGTCAAGCACAATGAGCTTGACCATCTTGCAATCCACGCCTGTAGAAAGCAGTTTACTGGTCGTAGCTATGACCGGAAACTTTGAGGCAACCGAGATGAAGTAGTCAAGTTGGGATTGACCGTACGGGTCGCTACCTGTAATACGTACCACATAGTTGGGATTCACCTTGCACATATCCGAATTTTCGTTGACCAAGGCAGCACGCATTCGCTCAGCATGCTCCTCGTCGGCACAAAAGACAATGGTCTTGGCCATGCGGTCAGTACTCTTCAGGTAAGCAGTTATCTCATGTGCCACTTCGCGGATGCGATCCTCGATGATGATGCTGTAATCGTAGTCGGAGTTGTTATAGATGCGATCCTCTATTGGGTTCCCGTTTATGTCGGTCTGCCCCTTGGTGGGTCGCCACTCGTCGCCAATGTTGGTCGTGATGTTGATAACCTTGAATGGTGCAAGGAAGCCGTCTTCGATGCCCTCCTTCAAACTATAGGTGTAAATAGGTTCACCGAAATAACTGATGCTCGACTGATATTTGGTTTCCTTGGGTGTAGCCGTCATACCCAACTGGATGGCTCCACTAAAGTATTCCAATATCTCTCGCCAGTTGCTGTCATCCTTGGCACTGCCACGATGACACTCATCCACAATGACCATATCGAAGAATTCGGGCTTGAACAGGTCCCGATAGTTCTGTTTACCACCTTGGCCGATGAGTTGCTGGTAAAGCGCAAAATAGACCTCATAGGCGGTGATGCCACTCCCTAAGTCCTGCTGATAGTTGACCTTGTGAATGGTCCTGTTCAATGGCTTGAAATCCTGTTGTATGGATTGGTCAACCAGCACATTGCGGTCGGCCAGATACAGCACTTTCTTGACCAATCCTGACTTCAGCAAGCGATAGACAATCTGAAAGGCCGTATAAGTCTTGCCCGTTCCAGTCGCCATGACCAACAAGAGGCGGTTCCTGCCTTGTGCCACTGCATTGACGGTACGATTCACGGCATTGCGCTGGTAATAACGAGGTGGAAAGATGTCCTGACCTGTACAGTAGGGTTGGTCTATCACCTTTCTCTCTTCTTCGCTCAACCCTTGTCCATCATGGCTTTCCGACAAGAATCGGGCATATAGTTCCTCCTCTATTGGAAATTCATCCATAGAGAAACTCCGCTCCCTCCCCGTCAGGAAATCATACTCCTGAAATCCCAATCCATTAGAACTGAAGGCAAAGGGGACATCCATCATCTGGGCGTATTCCTTGGCTTGCTGCATACCAAAACCGACCGTGTGGTTGGCATCCTTGGCTTCGACAATGGCAATAGGCGTGGCACGATTATGGTAGAGCACATAGTCAGCATATTTTGCCTTGCCTCGGGCCACCAAGTTACCTCGGAGGTTAATCTTTCCATCGGTCAGTTTAACCTTCGTCTCCATCGTTATGCTTTGGACGGACCACCCCTTCCCCAGTATGGCGGGTGTTATATATCGGAGTTTAATGTCTTCCTCAGACAATGTATGCATGTCATCCATAGGTATCTTCCGACAAGTGTATATTATAGGAACTTGGCACAAAGATAATCATTTTCTCCGAATACTGGCTCTCGCTTCCTATTTAATGACATAAAAAGCCTCATTTTTGATAGTTTTCTGCTCAAAACTGCCCCGTTATTTATTTTTTTCAGGACCTTAATTGCTTTCCCGTTGTCGAACCTAACTAATGCAGGTTTAAAAGATTAATCTTACAAGTTTCTTGTACCTCATTATCTTCTTTCAAATAGTGGGTGAACGGATGGTCAGTATAGGGTGACTTGACTCTTGAAGAACTATCCTTTGCGGTTATGAGCGACAAGGAGATAAGGAGTTGGACAAAAATAAGGCCTGTTCTAAAAATGTCATGTTGAGCGAAGCGAAACATCTCTGTATTGACTTCAAATGCGTCTTAAGATTCTTCGCAAAGCTCAGAATGACAATTAATAGAAGTCCGCTTAATTGACTATAGGGAACTTCTATTCTCCACTTTCGGGCTAATAGACATTTTGAGGGATGAAATCCTTGTAATCCATTGAAATCCACATATTTGCAGAAATCATCATTGATATGCTTAAAAAATGCTATTTTTGTGGTTCTACAAATGTGGTCAGGAAGGATCACTCATAATAAAACCGACGACTGGGAAATCAATCCCAGTCGTCGATTTTGAAGTACAGATCCTCTTTGGAGGGATCGTAGTCGTTCCAATAGTCGAAATAGTCGGAAGGGTGGACGGTGTTGGCCTGTCCGTCGCGGAATATCCGCTCTGTGTTCTGTCTGGCCAGCAATTCATTGCGCATTGCGAGACACTCCTCGCGCCATTCATCCCAATTGCAATCGAATTTCTCGGCAAAAAATGAATTATACCAACCGTCACCTGCGCGGTACTCCCAGCTGTCTCTGCCTCGGGCATCCGAAATGCCCAACTTCCGTTCAGCCTCATCCATACGACGTCCGATAATTTCGCACCAACCATCGGAAATCACATCCTGAAAGCTGACATACTTGGTGTTGAACCAGTGGACGTCAATCCAGTCGTCATAGTCCTTTTCATGAATCTGTTTGAGCGTAAACTTCCAGATTCTGAGTGCCCACCCGAGGTGGTTCGTTTCGGCACAAAGGTCGCCCAACAGCATGCCTCGCAATGCCTTGTGACCACACGTGGAAGCGCAGCGGATAGGATGAATTCCGCGATTTACGACGTCTTTCAACAGACGGGCATCCAAATACGTCACTCCCCTTTCGGGCGAACAGGAACACACATGAAAATGCTTCAATCGCTTTCTCATACAAATGCAGTTTTGTGTAACAATAGATAAAAGAACATCACGCACCTCTCTTTCGAAAGGTGATCCAGGTTCCGGAGAACCCAAATTGTTACACTTGCTGCTTAGCGATTTAGGCTATTTCGACATACACTTGTTTTTCATTCTGCTGCAAAGGTACGGCTTCTTTTTCAATTTGCCAAATTTATACCCGATTTTTTGACTTTTGTGCCCCAAAAAATGCAGGGAACAAAAGAAAACTCCAGATTATCTGTCAATCAGTTCGACAATCTGGAGCTTTTTTTCACGTGATAGCTTTCTTCTAAAAGATACATTAAATTAATTTTGAACAACTACTTAATTATCCATCACAAGTCTTATAATTTTTCATACAGTACGGTTGATCCAAATAAACCCCGAAGGGGTGGGAAGACCACAGGCAGGGGTACAACCCCTGCGTTGAGGAACGAGAGCATCCAACCTTGCCCCCACCTCGCGGTTTTGATTGGGTCAAATTTTGGTCTATATTTAGTCTAAATTCGGTGATTAATTTCAGTCGATTCAATCGAACGCCAATCGATACCCAATCGATACCCGATAGTTACCCGACCATTACCGCAGGATACTATCAGGATGAGGACAGAGGGCTGAAGGAAGTGGTGCATTGGACTTTTGTCCCCCATTATAAATTGACATTTTTCTGTTTTCGCGTTTTTTCTGGGCAGAAAGTGTTCGGAATAACAAAATAATGATTATATTTGCAGCGTCTAATCCCAAACCATGTCGGACTAAGAAACTGTACTCGTTGAAGATGCACCCTACAAACCGATGCAGACAGAGGGGTACGGACGCCGACGTGGGACACGACACAAACCAAACATTCATACATACACACTTAATAAAAAACACTTATGACAAACAAGTACCTGACTCGACTTGCCCTGCCGCTGCTCCTGCTGTCGGCAGCCAACGCCTATGGCGCACGAATCAAATCCACCCTGTGGGAACATCCCTCGGTCTTTACTGCCAATGACGAACACCTCCAAGTGCAGTCTGTCCTGTTGAGCGACACAGCCACCGAGGTCTCTATTCACGTCTTGCAACACAACAGCGCTTTCACCTTTTCCCCAAGGACCTACCTCCTGGCCGACGACGGCAAGCACTACCCCATCCGTCGGGGCAAGGGCATCCACCTGGGGAAATTCATCCAATGCCATGCAAAGGACACTGTGGTGACACTGGTCTTCGACCCCGTCCCACGCAAGACACAGAGCATCGACCTCATCGAGGGTCCAGGCATGAACGATTTCCTCATCCTGGGCATCTACGACGGCAAAAAGCCACTTCAAGTAAAGCCCCGTGCGCTGGACGAGAGCCAGTTTGACGACCTGCGACGCAACTTCTTCCACTCCGCCACCGCCACCCTGCAAGGCCGCATCGAGGGGTACGACCCGAAGGGAGAACGACAGTCGTTCACGCTCTACCTACGCAACGCTCTCACCAACCAAAGTCAACCCTACAGCCTGAGCATCAACGACGATGGCACCTTCAAGCAGGAGTTGAATCTGGACTACCCCATCTACGAAAGAGCCTTCTGCGACAACCTCCACCGCGCGTTCTACTTCTTCCTCAAGCCCGGGCAGACGCTCGACGTCACCCTGCACCCCGACGGCACTGCCAGTTACAAGGACTTGAGCGGACATGGTTGGGAGTTTGACAAGTTCCTGGACTTGAGCCTGTTCAATATGACTTCGGGCCTATATAGCTACAACGATCGATGTTCCGATATGGAAGATAAAGACATCCGCGCTTTCCAGCAAAGGATGGAGGAACGTTTTCGGCGAACCGACAGCCTGATTCACTATATGGCTCCGCGCTTGGGTTACAATGACTTCGACTATAAGTTCGCCCTCCTGAATGCCCGACACAGGATGCTCTCCAACTACATGGACAAGTTCTTTGACGACAGAGACGACTCGACCATGACGGAAGCCGAGAAATATGCTCCTTTCATTCAGCGGATAGACGATGACGTATTGCAAATCAGCACCGAAAGCTTCTGGACGACAATGAATCGTTATTCCTTTGCCAGATTCATGCGGGTTGGAGGCCGATATTACCACATCGACCAACGATACACCGAAGACAGCCTGCGTCGGGCCGTAGATGCAGAACTCTTCGGCAAGACCTCTCCCACCTGGTTGAGCCAAGTGGATCTCTTGAATAAGGTTTATTACGATTATGGCGAAAATATACGCGAGGTAAAGAAAGACAGTGTTGCCGAAAAGGAAGCCGTCGCCCGTCTGGAGTCCGATTTCCAGAAACGAATGACCCTGCAAGATCATCCTTTCTTCCGCAAGAAGGCCGAACAGATCTTCCGCCGTTACATCGAATATACCGACCTGGCCTACGACCTGCCCGAAGGCAGGGCCACCGACATGTTCCGACGCATCACCGACCGCTACAAGGGCAAATACCTCTTCATCGACTTCTGGGCAACCAGCTGTGGTCCTTGCGTTTACGCCATTCGCCAGTCGCTCAAGATGCGCCAGGAGTTGCACGACAATCCAGACATCAAGTTCATCTTCATCACGGGCGACCGCGAATCGCCCCAGAAGACCTACGACAAGTTTGTGGCCGAATATTTGGCCGACGAAGACTCCTATCGCATACCGCAGGAGGAATTTATCCAGTACAGTAATCTCTTCCGGTTCAGCGGCATTCCTCACTACGAAGCATTGGACCGAGAGGGTCGCGTCTTGCGAAAATACAACGAATTCGGCCATTTCAGCAGAACCTCCGACTTCAACAACTACCTGCTTGACCCGCTGCGCAGCGCTTACGGCGAAATCGACCGCGAACAAATCCGAAAGGAACGCGAGGCAGCCGAGGCATTGAAACATGCCAACGACTCGCTCTACGTCATTCATGCCGTGGGCAAAATCAAAAAGACGGGTAAGGCAATCGACAGCCGGTTCGTACTCCGCGACAATGACGTGGAGAATTTCTTGTCACAGACGAAACGTTACAAGAGCCGCACCTCTTATCGTGGCGATGACCCCAATCGCCCGATGTCGGACAATCCTCGTTCCAAAAACGGTGTCGTTGAACTGGAAGTGGAATGCGATGAGGATGGATCTATAACGGTGAATTAATCAAGTCACCGGCTACACAAATCAAGCCCGCCAATCGACAACGACAGGCGGGCTTGATGATGTTTATTTCCTTTCAATAAGGCGATAAAGACTATAGATGATAAGAACACCGACCGTATAGGCAATGAGGTCTATCCAGAGAAATCCTTGCCCCAGCATCATGTGGCCGAGGAAGGTACTACGGAACGAGACGAGCCAGGGGAAGGTGAGCAGTTGAGAAAACTCGACAACGAAGGAATGCACCCAGGCGATGGCGGCGACTACCTTCAACGGCCTCTTGACCAACAGAATACGCCAAAAGCAGAACACCATCATCGCCCAAAGGGCATCGCCTGTCTCGTCGGGAAGGGCATCGACCCGTCGTGACAGCAGCCCCAAGGGAATCAGCACGACGAGGCCGAGGAGGGAATACAATAACTTGTTGCGCATAACGGGTTACTTGTTTTGGCCTTCGCGCTCTATCTTGTCGAGCGTATCCTGGAGTATCTCCTGACGCAAATCCTGGAGCCACGAGGAGAAAGCGACAGCGTCGAAAGCATAGGTCTTGTTGAGGTCGTACTCGTTGGGAGACCAAGTGGAAATAGGCGACTCGTTGTGCTGAATCAAGGCCTCCAGTTTGTCCAATGCCTTGTAGAGACGCGCCTCCAAGGTCTGTTGGGCATCCATCTCGGCATAGAGTTGGAGCATCCTTTCGGACACCTCCGAGGGGAGCGTTTTGACCCATTGGTGGAGCAAAGAATCTTCGACATCACGGTCGTGGTCGGTCTTGCGGAAGGTGGGAATATCGCCTGTGAAGCACTCACCGAGGTCATGGATGAGGCACATGCAGATCACCTTGTTGTTGTCGGCCTCGGGAAAAACGTCCTTCAAGAGCATGGCCATCAAGGAGATGCGCCAACTGTGTTCTGCCACACTCTCCACCCGTCCCTGCGAAGTGGTGCAATGACGAGGTGTATCCTTGAGCCGTTCGGCCACATGCAGTATTTCAAGAAATTCTCTGGAAAACATGATTGGAAATGAAAAATTGAAAAAATAAAAATGAAAAATGAAGGGGAAGAGGGAAATTGAAAGTTGAAAATTGAAAAATAACTCCAAGTCCCGCCCCTCCGCAGTAACGTCCGTTAACTACTTGAGCGAAGCGATAACTCCGGTTAACTCCCATTAACTCCTTCAAAGTTACAGGCGCAAAGATAAGAAGTTTTCGCTTTCCCTCCAAACAATCGGTATAAAAAACGACATGCCCCGGACATCTCCGAGGCACGCGAAAAAGATTATGTATTCGTTGGCCGTCAAGTCAACACGTGGTATAGATTTGTCAATTTTGGATTTGCAGATGTCCCATACAATTGCTGACGCGGAGACGGAGAAGAGGTGCTTCTTGGTTGGTGCATTGCACCGTACGGTTGTCAGCGTGTGCCATGAGGTTGGACGAATAAACTTCCAATCGAACCTGCTGAGGAACGAGCAACTGAATCTTGCCCATGCAAGCCGTCAGTTTTAGGATGCAGTTAGGTTGGATCGTGGCTTTACGCAAGTCTAATTTCACTTTTCCGATGCAAACCGATACATTCCCACCTGCTAATCTCTCTCCCTCCAAATCATAAAAGTCGCTTGCCATCAGCACGTTGGCATTGATAAAAGCATGTTCGTCCATTACCTCAGACACCTCTGCCTCTTTATAGCTATCTTTCTCTTTTCCGCAGCAATCGCCACTGATATATCGGGCATGATTGCGATTGACCAATAACCAGAATCCCACCAGCATGATGCACACGGGTACTAAAAAGCGGTGCCAATCTTGACTGAACAACCAGTCGAAAGACGCAACGCCCGTGACGCGCAAAAGCATCATAGTGCCGATGACCAGCAAGAATATTGCAAAAAAGGTTCGTTTCATGCCGTACGCGATTCTGAATTACAAGCGCAAAGGTACAACAAAAAGTCGTCTGCTCCAAATAATTGGGACAGACGACCCTGTTCTGGGATATTCTATTGGCACGGCGGTAAGAACTTCCACCGGCTCAAAAGTGCTCTTTTTGAACAGATTTTTTCCTCAAGGGAGGTAGAAAATCTTCTTTCCGTCCTCCAAATAGAGTTTTCCGGGCTGTTTTTGAGTCACGGAACGACCTTGGAGGTCAAAAAGTCCAGAAATGCCCATGCCAACCTCGGCCGAGATTTCCTCGATGGCAGTCAGTTCCTGACCATCGGCCTGACGGAGAGCAGCATGCACTCCGTAATAGGCGGGTTTGGGTTGATTGTTGGCATCGTAGAGTAAAGGACGTCGGCCTGAGCGCCAAGTGAGGTCGTCGGTCAAGCCCCAAATCATGAGCATGCCGCAGTTGTCATATTTCATGGCGATGCGTGCCAGTCGGTAGAAGTCCTCGCCCTGTTGCTGGAGGGCAGCGGCGGTGTTGTTGTCGATACCCAAATCCAACTCGGTGATGCGGCACAACATGTTGGCCTTCTGGTAACGGGCAATGTTCTGTTCGATGCTGCTGATGTAGTTCAAACCGGCATCCATGTGACATTGAAGGCCGACACCGTCAATCGGGATGCCGCTGTTGCGCAGACGAGAGGCCAAGTTGTAGAGTGCCTCGGTCTTGCCCCAACCCTTGCCTTCGACGCCATAGTCGTTGAGAATCAACTTGGCACCGGGGTCGGCTTGATGCGCCCAGACGAATGCCGAATCGAGGAAATCCTCGCCAATGCCTGTCGCCCAAACGGAGGGACGGAGGTCATAGGCCTTCGGATTGGAGTTGATGCTGGTCTGGTTGTCGTCGAGCACTTCGTTGGCGACGTCCCACTCCTGAATCTTGCCCTTCCAGTGACCTACGACGTTGAAAATGTGGTTCTTGAGGATGGCAAGGAGTTCCTGGCGCGACAGGTTGTTGCTGTTCTTGTTGCCGTCGGAGGTCAACCAAGTCGGCACTTGTGAATGCCAAGCCAAAGCGTGACCACGCACATACAGATGGTGGCGCTGCGCCAAGTGGATGAGTTGGTCGCCCGAGCCGTACGAGAACTCTCCACGACTGGGTTCGGTGGCATCGAACTTCATTTCGTTCTCGCACACAACGGCATTGAACTGACTGGCAATGAGGCTGGTACGGACGTCATTATCATTATCGACGTTGATTCTCCACGTGGGCACACAGGTACCTACATACTTGCCCAGATGGTCGGCGAAAGAACGTAATGTGGTATTCTCCTTCTGCTCGGCAGCGAGGTCGAAAGTGCCATCGTCGGTAGTGGTGTCGCCTGGCAGAATATCGCTATCCTCCTTTTCGCCCTGACCGCTGTATTCCAACGACGTGACACGGGCTACGACTTGGAAACCGTCGGCTGTCTCCTGTTGTTCCACCTCCCAAGTATAGGCCTTCGGGAAACGGACATCGAACTGCCAAGGCACCTCCTTATACGAGGTCTTGCTCTTGGCCGAGAAGAGCGTAAAGGTATCACCCACACGGAGTTGGGCATCGTTGGTCAACTGGATGCGGAGGCGCGGCATCATGTCCGACTCTTCGTAGTCCTGCATGATATTATAATAGGAGACTGCGCCCTGCACTTCGACTTGGTCGTAGTTGTCGGCCGAGGCAATCTGGCACTCGATGCGTGTGGAAGGTCGGACAATGAGTGTCAGGTTCTGACCCGAAACATAGTCGGCCACAGCGAGATGACCGATGCCGTCGTCGCCCGGCTGGAGGATGCCATAGATATTGGCGCAGGCCGATATATGACCTGTGCCACCAGCGATGGCTTGTTGAAGCACGACGAGCGAAGCGGTCGAAGCCGAAGCGGGTGTACCCAAACTGCCTGACAGTTTGCTGGCTTTGGCAACAGCGGCATCGTTATTGAACAATACCCTGCCGCGAACGACGCGAACGCCACCCGTGATGAGGTTGGTATTGCCGGTAATGCGGTAGGTACCAGCTCCTTCCTTAATGAGGCCGAGCAACATCTGCTTGTTGTCCGAAGCCGGCGCAATGCGTCCTGCCAAGACAGCATCGTCGTTGGTTCCACCTATCAGGTAATAGCTGTTGGCCGAAGCCTTGTTCTTGTAGTAACCCATCAACGTACTACCCTGCTCCATCTGGAGTCGGCCGATGCGGGCACCACGGTTCTTGTCACTACCCTCGATGGCCAAGGTGGCTCCCTCGTGCAACACTAACGTGGAGTGTGTCAGGCAGTTATTCATCTTACCGTCGTCGGCATCTGCCTGTGCATTCTCGGGCGTCATCGTCTTGCCCTTGTGCATCAACACCAAGCCGTAGAAGCCGTTGCCCGACGACAGTTTCTTATAAGGATAGACATGCACGTCGCCGCTGTAGGCCTTCCAATCGGGATAAGACTTGTCGGACGCACCCAAGAAAACACGTTCGCCGCCGCCATAGATGTTGAGGGTACCCTCTCCCATGACGGGCGAATTGAAATAGGCATATCGAGCCGTGAAAAGGGTAACACTCTTACCGTCAGGGATATTGAGTGGCGTACTGTATGTCTTATAGGCATCGGCAGAATTCTGTCCACTGAAGTCGATGGTGGTGTCGTTGGCAATATAGAGATAGTTGTCGTACTCTCCCCGGAACACGATATTGTCCAAGTAGTAATCGGACTTATCGGAGTGCAGACCCAACGCCCATTGGGTGCCCTTGGTCGGCACCTCTTTGTTCAATGCATAAGTACGTGATTGCCAGACATTCTTGTCGCCCTGATGGGGATAGCTATCATCCTCCCACAAGGTATTCTCCCCTTGGCAGATGATGAACTTCTTCCAGTCGTTCTCGTCACTGGCTGAACGTCGCAAGTCGAAAGTGATATAGTCCTGGGTAGCCTTCCACGCCTCTCCGGCAAACTCGTCGGGCAAGGTGATTGGGAAATAAGTATTCCAGTCGTTGAGATAGATGTGGAGCACTTTGTTGTTGGCATTGGCGGGGTCCTTCTCCACCACGCAACGGGAGTTGTGATTCTGCCCCCAACGGTTCACCATGGAAAGTTCTTGACCTAATTGATAGTTTTCAAAATCCTCCAGAACCACTTTCTTGGCCTCTGCTTCATGAACCAGTGTTCCTGCAAGGATAAGCATACAGATACGGTTAGTATAATTCATAACAATCCTTAAAAATTTCCGCAAAGTTACTATTTTTACTCTACTTATAAAAATAGAATTGTAACAAATACCTACAATTTCGTTACATAGATCCAAAACAACAGTTTCTTACCTCAATTAGTGATTAAAAGGGCACAAAATAAGCCGCCAAGTAACCCCAAGGAATCTTGGGACATTACTTAGCGGCCAATACTTTATATTGTTGGATTAGAGTCCTAAAGCTGCACTCAGGCCCTTATCGACACCCGAGAAGCCCATGAATGCCATGGCCAAGAGGCCAGCGGTAATGAGGGCGATTGGTGTACCCTCCATGGCTTTTGGCTTGTCGGTGATAGCCAACTGCTCGCGAATACCGGCAAACAGGATCATGGCCAAGGTAAAACCAAGGGCAGTTGCAATGGCATAGACAATGGATTCAGCCAAGTTGTACTCGAAGTTGATGACGTTGATGGCAACACCAAGGATCGTACAATTGGTGGTAATCAATGGAAGGAACACGCCGAGAGCGCTATAGAGCGCTGGCATGGTCTTCTTGAGAATGATCTCGACCATCTGAACCAAAGCCGCAATGACCAGGATGTAGATGATGGTCTGCATGTAGCCTAATCCATAAGGTGCCAAAAGTCCGTAGTAGATAGGATAGGTCACCAAGGTGGCAATCAACATGACAAAGAGAACTGCCAAGCCCATCCAACCAGCGGTACCGACCTTCTTAGAAACTCCCAAGAATGGACAGATACCCAAGAACTGTGCCAATACGATATTGTTAACAAATATCGCAGTGATAATCATTATAATGTAACTCATAACTTTCTTATTTTAGGTTATTAAGTTTTGAGGTTTTAAGGTTTTGAGGGAAGTTTCGCAAAATAACCTTACAAGTGCAACGACCTTACAAGCGAAGCGACCTTACAACCTCATAACCTCATTCTTACTTTTTGGCAGTTAACTTGTTGAAGATGGCAACCAAGAAACCGAGGGTGATGAATGCACCTGGGGCAAGGACGAAGGTCAAAGCGCCAAACTGCTCGGGGTAGATAGAAGCACCGAAAACAGTGCCTGCGCCCAGCAACTCACGGCAAAGACCAATCAAAGTCAATGCACAGGTGAAGCCAAGACCAATACCGATACCATCACAAGCCGAATCGAGGGGACTGTTCTTAGCAGCGAAAGACTCTGCTCGACCCAGCACGATACAGTTCACAACGATGAGCGGAATGAACAGACCTAACTTCTCGTCAACGGCGGGAGCGTATGCCTTGAGCAACAATTGCACGACAGTCACGAAGCCTGCAATGACTACAATGTAACAAGGAATATGCACCTTGTCAGGGATGAGGTTCTTGAGACAAGAAATAACAAAGTTAGAGCAGATGAGCACCGCCATAGTGGCCAAACCCATGCTCATGCCGTTGATGGCAGAAGAGGTGGTACCCAACGTTGGGCACATACCAAGGAGCAACACAAATGTAGGGTTCTCCTTAATCAGACCGTTGATAATAATACCAAGTTTTGACATAATAAAATCTCCTTACATTTATGATTAGTTTTCGTTGTGACAACTCTCCTCCTTTTCGGCCTTAGGACAACCATCGCAAGTTTTTTCACAAGGAGCTGCAACCTCCTCTGCAACAGCCTGCTGCGAGGCAGAGGTTGTTGCTACCTCACTTCCACTGAATACGCCATAAGCCTGAGCCAAAGCGTCGAGGAAGGCACGCGATGAAATGGTCGCTGCTGTGATGGCATCCACTTCGCCACCATCCTTGCTGACGTGCATATTGTTCTTACCGGGGTTCTTGCCGATGACGTCACCCTTCTGGCCCTTCTGGAACCAGTCAGGCATCTTGGCGCCAAGGCCTGGAGTCTCGTTGCTGCAATCCAGCACGCTGTAACCCAAAATGTTACCCTCAGCATCGAAACCGAACATGACGGTAATCTTACCACCAAAGCCATTCTTGCTCACGGCGCGGATGGCCTTACCAATCAACTGACCATTATTGGTGACCGTGAAGACGACGGCCTCTTCACCGTTGGAAGAAGTAACAATCTCTCCCTTGCTGATTTCGTTACCCTCTCCAGGAACAACAGCCGAAATGGCGGCTGACTGCTTGTTGGCTTTTGCCTGTTCAATAGGCTCTTTGGTAACGGCATTGACCAAGCCGAGCAATGCACCCACAACAAGCGTAATCGCTGTCAAAGACAGGACCATATTTTTTGTAGAATTTTCTAACTTAGCCATAGGTGATTACTTTTTTACAACGCCGAAACGCTGTGGTTTGATATATTTATTAATGAGAGGAGTGAATGCATTCATGATGAGAATGGCAAATGACATACCCTCAGGATAAGCGCCATAACGACGGATGACGATAGTCAGGAAACCGATGCAGCAACCATAGAGCAACTGACCACGACTGTTCATTGGCGAAGAGACATAGTCGGTAGCCATATAGATGGCACCCAACATCATACCACCACATACCAACTGGTCGAGAGCCAAGGTCATATCGCCACCGTAGAAGAGGAAGCCGAAGACGAATGCACTGAGCAGTACGCTGACTGGAATATGCCAGGTAATGGTCTTGCGAACCAGGAGATAGATGCCGCCCAAGAGCAATGCCAGGGCCGAAACCTCACCCAAAGAACCGCCCGTTACTCCGAGCAAGCTGTCCATGAAGTCGGGAGCTGCCAATGTGCTCTCGCCATTGACGATGCGCTTGATGATAGAAAGAGGTGTGGCACCTGTCTCGACATCGGCATAACCTGCTTGTGTTGGCCAAGTGGTCATCTGTACAGGATAGGCCACGAGGAGGAACACACGACCTACCAAAGCAGGGTTGAAGATGTTGGCACCCAATCCACCATATACCATCTTACCTACACCGATAGCGACCAAAGCACCGATGGCAATGACCCATACGGGCAAGTTGGATGGAACGTTGAAGGCCAACAGCACACCTGTCACCACGGCTGAAAGATCGCCGAGGGTAGAAGGCGTATGGAGCAGGAACCTTGTAATCAGGAACTCAAACAAGAGGCAGAATGCCACCGAGGCCAAGGTCAGGATGATTGCACCCGAGCCGAACTGGTAGAAGGACCAGAGCAGTGCTGGACAGAGGGCAATAAGCACCTGAAGCATACACTTCTGTGTGCTGTTGCCACTGTGCACATGAGGCGACAAAGATACGTTTAACATAATATTCTTTGTATAAATAAATTACAAATTACGAATTACAAATTACTTAGCCGCAGCGGCTTCTTTGGCAGCCTTCTCGGCATCGGCCTTAGCCTTGGCCTCGGCAGCACGCTGACGCAGGATGCCCATCACCTTTGGTTTGCCCTGACGGATCCAGTCAAGCAAAGGACGGTTGGCTGGACAAGAGAACTGGCAGGAACCGCACTCGATACAATCGTAGATGCGCTCCTCCTCGGCCTCGTCAAGCAGGTTGAGTTCGCTGTAACGTGCCAGGAAGTTTGGCTGCAAGCCCATAGGACAAGCATGTACGCACTTGCCGCAACGGATACAAGGTCCTGCCTCCTTGCGACGTGCCTCGGCATTCTTCATGATGAGGATGCCAGAACAACCCTTCACGACATAGCTGTTGGTATCGGGCATCGCCTTACCCATCATTGGACCACCGGAAATGATCTTGCCGGTATCCTCTGGCACTCCGCCGACAGCCTCAATGAGGTTGGCAACCGGTACACCGATACGGGTCAGGAAGTTACCTGGCTTGGCAACGCTCTTGCCGGTCACGGTGACGATACGCTCGATGAGTGGTTTGTTCTTCTGTACGGCCTCATAGACGGCGAAGGCGGTACCTACGTTCTGCACAAGGGCACCTGTGGCGATTGGCAGACCGCCCGAAGGAACCTCCTTGCCGATGACGGCGTTGATGAGCTGCTTCTCACCACCCTGTGGGTACTTGAGCTGGAGAGGCACAATCTCAATCTCTGGGAAACCGTTAGCAGCGGTCTTGCGCATCAATTCGATAGCATCTGGCTTGTTGGCCTCGATGCCGATGTATGCCTTCTTCACACCCATCGCCTTTTCCAGAATCTGCACACCGATGCAGATCTCCTCGGCATGAGCCAACATCAACGAGTGGTCGGAGGTGAGATAAGGCTCACACTCTACGGCGTTGATGATGACGCACTCAGGCTTGGCTGTTGGAGGAGGGGTCAACTTGACCTGGGTTGGGAAGGTAGCACCACCCATACCGACGATGCCCATCTCCTTCACCTTATCAATAATCTGCTGTTTGTCCAACTTGATGTCGCGGACAATATCTTTAGAGCGGTCGATAGTCTCTTCCCACTCGTCGCCTTCTACCTTAATGAATACGGCAGGCACTTTCTTGCCGGTAGCATCCTCGACGACATCTACCTTATCGACGGTGCCCGATACGGAAGAGTGGACAAAAGAAGAAAGGAATCCGCCTGGTTCACCAATGACGGTACCGACCTTGACCTTGTCACCCTTAGCGACAATGGCCTTCGATGGAGCGCCGAGGTTCTGCGCCATAGGAATAGCCACCATGTCAGGGACGGCGGCCACCTGTATAGGAGCTCCTGCGGAGAGTTTATTTGCAGCGGGATGAACACCGCCTAATTTAAAAGTCTTCATATATTCAATTTGACTATTAACAATTTGACAATCATTCACCAGCCTTAGGTGCTTCCGTTTGTGGAGCAGCCTCTGCCTTTGGAGCGGCTTCGGCAGCAGCCTTGGCAGCAGCAGCGGCCTCAGCAGCAGCTTTCTTCTCTGCCTCCTTCTTGGCTTTAAGTTTCTCGACGACGATCATCACAGGCTCGGTAGCATGGATAGCACCTGTTGGGCACTCGCTTACGCACATACCGCAAGCCTTGCACTTCTCGTTATCGATGAAGGCCACGTTATTCTCGACGGTGATAGCATCGAACTTGCAGACTTTCTGGCACTTACCGCAACCGATACAGGCATTCTGACAAGCCTTGCGGGCAGCAGCACCCTTGTCCTTGTTGATACAATCCACCCAAACGCGCTTGGGCATTGGGCTCTTCATGGCACTCTTCTTGCGCAACTCGATGACGAACTTCGGACAAGCCTTGGCACAAGCACCACAGGCAACACACTTCTCCTCATCGACCTCTGGCAGACCCGTCTCGGGGTTGATGCGGATGGCGTCGAACTGGCAAGCCTTGACGCAGTCGCCCAAACCGAGGCAACCGAAGGCGCAACCGGTCTCACCGGCAAAGGTTGCAGCTGCCACGGCACACGACTTAGCGCCGTCAAACACAGCCACTTTCGGACGAGCACAGATGTTGCCGTTACAACGAACGACAGCCACCTTTGGCTCGGCGGCACCTGCCTCCAAACCGAGGATGCCTGCCACCTTGCCCATCACTTCGTTTCCGCCGACAGGGCAAAGCAAACCTTCCAACGAGTTGGCAGCATCTTTTGCCTTGACACAGGCATCTGCCATACCATGACAACCAGGGAAACCGCAGCCGCCACAATTGGCTCCAGGCAACACTTCCTCCACTTGACCCACACGTGGATCTTCGAAAACATTGAATTTCTTGGCCACCAGACAAAGCAGCAATGAGGCCAGCAGACCCAATGCGCCGAGTGCGCCGAGAGCAATCAGAATTTCATTAGTCATACTTAAATATTGTAATTTGAAATAAACTTAAACTTTGTGCAACAGGAACACTACGCGCCTGTCCAACTTCTTCCTAAACCCATAGAGAATGGTATAATACAAAACCAAAGCCCCCAATGCTGCAACGGGAGCCAGAATCTCGCCCAGCCAACCGATGGCAGGGAAAACCACGATGAGAGCTACTAAAGCGGGCAACCCGAAAGCAAAGAACATCGCTGTCCATGCCAACTGACTGGTCACCTCGACCGTGACCTCCTCGCCCACCTCAAAATGCTGACCATAACTGTCAGCGACGATGGAACGCTGCTTCGACTCGCCACTGGTGCAGAGCATCCTCGCGCTGCAAGCAGCACAAGCAGATTGCTGTACGAAAAGCACAGTAACCTTGCGACCATCAATATGACTTACTACCCCTTTGTGGGTAATATGGTTAATCATTATTATAAAACCTGAGGCTCTTTCTGTTTTGACGGCGCAAAATTAATAAAAAAACTCAATATATGTCCATCTATTGCAAAAAAAGTGAAAAAATATGTTCCTTAACATAAAAAAATCAAGTTATTTGCTCAAAAGTGGGTATTTTTCACTACCTTTGCATCCGCAACAAATCATGTTGACAGCTAAGACACATCGGCTGTCTAAGCCTTCGCGAATAAAGATGAATCACGTTCTGTCTATACTTCTCTCCGTCCTGTTGCTGCTCAAGTGCAGTTCAACGGGCGATTCGTCGCAACCCTCTTCCGACCAGCAAGCAACGGCGCAACGCGTTGTCCCTCAATTCGTTGGCGACTCGGCCTACCGCGCCATCGAACAGCAACTGGCATTCGGTCCGCGCGTCCCGGGGTTCAAGGCGCAGGAGCAATGTGCTCAATGGTTGCAGACGGAACTCACCCGCTACGGCGCTACGGTCAGCGTGATGCGTTCCACCGTCACCGCCTACGACGGCACCACGCTCCCCTGCATCAATCTGGTCGGCTCGTTCCACCCCGAATTGCAGAACCGCATCTTGCTCATCGCTCACTGGGATAGTCGCCATGTGGCCGACGAGGACCCCGACCCCACCAAGCGCAACCAACCTGTCCCTGCCGCCAACGACGGTGCCTCGGGCGTCGGTGTCCTGTTGGAGATTGCCCGACAGGTGGGCATGAAGCAACCCCGTTTCGGCATCGACATCTTCCTGACCGATGCCGAGGACTATGGCGCTCCCGATTCGTGGAGCGGTTCACACGACGAGAAGTTCTGGGCGTTGGGCACCCAACAATGGTGCAAGCAACCGCACCTCGCTGGTTATCAAGCCAATTTCGGCATCCTGCTCGACATGGTCGGTGCCCCCGATGCCACCTTCTACCGCGAATACTACTCCGACCAATATGCCAGCGACGTGGTCAACCTCATCTGGCAGAAGGCCAAGCAATTAGGCTATCAGGAGCTCTTCATCGACCAAAAGGGAGCCGGCATCACCGACGACCACCTCTTCGTCAACCGCCAACGCCACATCCCTACCGTCGATATCATCGACACCCGTCTGACGGGCAATGGCACTTTCTATCCCTATTGGCACACCACCGACGACACCCTCGACAAACTCTCGGTCGAGACGCTCCAGAAGGTGGGCGACGTTCTGATGCACGTCATCTATTGACCCCGTCGTCCTATTATGAGGGTATTATGACCCTTTAAGGAGCCTTCGGTCATCCTTCGGGATGCCTTCGGAAATTTCATTCATTATCAACCCAAGAATTATTAAAGTATTTTGTTATGGCAACAATAAACGAAACACAAGATCAGATTGTCGAGGACTTCTGTGCCTTCGACGACTGGATGGACAAATATCAGATGCTCATCGAGTTGGGCAACAATCTGGAACCCCTCGCCGAGCAATACAAGACGCCGCAGAACCTCATCGAAGGCTGCCAGAGCCGCGTATGGATTCAAGCCGACTACGACGAGGCCACTCACCTCATCCACTTCACCGGCGACAGTGACGCCGTGATTGTCAAGGGTTTGGTCAGCCTCATCATCAGCGTCCTCAACGACCACACCCCCGACGAGATTCTCAACGCCGAACTCTACTTCATCGAGAAGATTGGCCTCAAGGAGCACCTCTCCCCCACCCGCTCCAACGGCCTCCTCGCCATGGTCAAGCAGATGCGCATCTATGCTTTGGCTTTCAAAGCAAAGGCATAATGCATGCGCATCATGCAAAATATTAAATATTAAATTCTAAATATCGCTGCTAACACGACCCCACTATATTATTCGCGACAAGCACAACCTCTTTGAGTTTTAGCGTCTTACTATTAGCGTGAGCGCAGCGAACTTTTAGCGCAGCTTTGCTGCTTTTAGCACGAGCAACGCGAGTATTACCACGTCAGTATTAACACGAACGAAGTGAGTATTAGCGTGAACGAAGTGAACATTAACATGAGTGCAGCGAATATTAGCGTGAGCGCAGCGAACTAAACTATGTGGATTTTCTTTGCCTTTCTGAGCGCCATGCTCCTGGGCGTCTATGATGTATTCAAGAAGATAAGTCTCAAGGACAATGCCGTCATTCCGGTCTTGTTGCTCAACACTTTCTTCTGTTCCTGCATCTTCCTGCCCCTCGTGGTACTCTCGGCCACCGGACATATCGACCGTGACAGCCTCCTCTACATTCCCCGTATCGAGAACCCCGTCATACACCTCTACATCATCCTCAAGTCGGCCATCGTTCTGGCTTCCTGGATATGTGCCTACTATGGGTTGAAGCACCTCCCCATCACCATTGCTTCGCCCATCAATGCCACCCGTCCCATCCTGGCGCTGCTGGGTGCCATCTTCGTCTTCGGCGAGCAACTCAACGGTTGGCAATGGGCCGGCGTCATCGTCTCCATCATGGCCTTCGGTCTCATCTCGATGTCGGGTCGCAAGGAGGGTATCTCGCCCAAGCACTCTATCTGGATGTGGTTGGTCATGGCCGGCACGCTGATTGGCGCCGTGAGTGGTCTGTACGACAAGTTCCTGGTGGGCGACCCCGCCAACGGGCAAGGTCTCTTCGGCATCTGGCACAACCGAGGCTTCAACAAGATGATCATCCAGTCCTGGTACAACTTCTATCAGGTCCTGATGATGGGCATCGTCTGCCTCTTGCTTTGGGCGCCACGCAAGCACCGTCGGAAGCATCCTTTCCAGTGGCGTTGGCAGATACCGTGCATCTCTATCTTCCTGAGCATCGCCGACTTCTGCTACTTCTACGCCCTCTCCCAACCCGACGCCCTCATCTCCATCATCTCGTTGGTTCGACGTTCGGGCGTCATCGTCGGCTTCATTGCCGGCTGGCTCTTCTTCAAGGAGAAGAACATCAAGTCGAAGGCCCTCGACCTCCTCTTCGTGGTCATCGCCATGGTGCTCCTTTGGTTGGGTAGCCGATAGGACATGAGCGGTTCGATGCTGAACCGACGAGAAACTAAGACAATATTTCAAAGTTATGAAAAACATAGTTATTACCCTTTTGCTCCTGCTGGGCATGTGCTCGGCATCGGCACAGTTGATCAAAGAGAAAGAACCCGTTGACCCGAAATATCTGACGGGTGCCGTGCCTGTCGTGGATGGCAAAGTCACTTTCTCGCGCGACGTTCCTGTCCCTGTTTCCATGTCGCAGGACACGCTTTTCCGCTATGTCCACCGTTGGGCAAACTACTTCTTTTCGGAACAGAAAGCCCTCAAGTACTACGACTTAGGCAGCGACCGCAAGGCCTTCATCCATGACCTGGGCGTTGCTCAATATCTGGTATTCAAGAATAAAGCGTTTGCCTTGGACCGCGCCCGGATTTTCTTCCGCCTCAACATCAAGCAGGAGGACGGCAAACTTCATGTCTCCATGACCGACATCAGTTACCTCTACGAAGAGGACCGCGAACCGCTCAAACTGACCGCCGAGGAATGGATTACCGACGAATATTCCCTGAACCGCAAGAAGACGGGCTTCCAGCACGGCGGACAAGGAAAATTCCGCAAGAAGACCATCGACCACTTCGAGGAGATTATCTCCGACCTCCAGTTGTTCTTGGAAATGCTCGCCAAGCCCAAAGAATAACCACCCCCTCCCCCTTCTCCCCTCCTTATACTGCCGCAGAAGTGTGACTGACCTACTACTTTCTTTCTACCTTCTTTCTCCCTTTTAAAGGTAGCAAAAAGGCAGAAGGTCGATATCGGAGCAGTCGAAAGTCTGTCGGAGCAGAAGGGGATGAACTTACACAGATTTATCAACCATTTAAAATATTATACCCTACCATGAGAAAGTTAATTATCCTATGTACTTCTCTACTACTCTGTGTTCCCGCCTTCGCCAAGAAGAAGGCACCCGAACCCACCGACCGTGAGGTGTGGACCACCCTCCTCTACCGCATGGCTCAACCCGTCCTTGAACCGATGTCCGAGGGCCGTCTGCAACAGGTCATGACCTACGAGAACGGCAACCTCGAAGTATCGCCCACCTGGGATGGTCGTAACAAGAAAGTGACCTACATGGAGGCATTTGGCCGTCTCATGGCAGGTCTGGCTCCGTGGCTCTCTCTGCCCGACGACGACACCGCCGAGGGCAAACAGCGCAAGCAACTGCGCGAGTGGGCATTAGCCTCTTACCGCCATGCCGTTGACCCCAAGAGTCCCGACTACCTCGGCTGGGGTAGCGGTGGTCAGACGTTGGTCGATGCTGCCTATTTGGTCGAGAGTTTCCACCGCGGCTACGAGGCGCTCTGGTTGCCTCTCGACACCATCACGAAGTTACGCTATATCCATGAGTTGCAGCAACTTCACCGCTACGACCCTCCTTACCAGAACTGGTTCCTCTTCTGCGGCATGGAGGAGAGTTTCTTGCTCAAGGCGTCGTCCGATCCGGCTATCCGCGAGGCGCTCCGTCACCCCGAGCGTTTTGCCGACAAGGTGCAGATGCCTGCCGGCGGTCCTATCTACGACTCGTTCCGCATCAAGACGGCGGTCAACAAGGCCGAAGAATGGTACATCGGTGACGGTTGGTATGCCGACGGTCCGTCGTTTGCCTTCGACTACTACAACTCGTACGTCATCCAACCGATGTATGCCGAGTGCCTCGAAATGGTGTGCGACGTCCAGCCTCGCAACAGCTATCTGGTTCATAGTCTTGACCTGAACTACAAGACCCTTGGCCCGAAGGAACGTTTGGCGGAAGTCCGTAAGCGTATGCAGAAGTACAGCTGCATCCTGGAGCGTTTTGTCTCGCCCGATGCCACTTACCCTGTCTTCGGGCGCAGCATCCCTTACCGCTTGGCCGTATTCCAGCCATTGGCTATGTTGGCTTGGCAGAAACGCCTTCCTGAGCAGTTGCCCAACGGTCAGGTGCGTGCCATGCTCACCGCGGTGATGAAACGCATGTACAAGGGTGACCTCCAACAGCTCTTTGGCCAAAAGCCGGATGCCGATGCCCCCACCAACTTCAACCAGGGCGGCTTCCTCACCATCGGCTTCGTAGGCAGTCACCCCAATGTGGCGGACATCTACACCAACAACGGTTCACTCTACATGACCTCGCTTGTCTTCCTGCCTTTGGGTCTCCCTGCCGACGACCCATTCTGGACCGACGCTCCGCAGCCTTGGACCTCGAAGAAAGCGTGGGAGGGTCAGGACTTCCCGAAGGACCACAAGTGGAAGATCAATCCTCAGATTCTCTATTGGGAGTAAAGGACTCTCCCCGACCCTCCCTATAAGGGAGGGAGAACCATATATAGTATCTATAGTCAATATAGTTAATATAGTCCCTTTCTTCCCCAATCCCCACTTAACCCCTCAACTCTATGAAACTATTTCCTTTCTTTATATTGTCTATCGCCTTGGCATCGTGCAGCACGTTGCCCAAGTTGCCGAAGGCGGATGCCACTCTGGCTGTGATGCAACGGGTCAACGACCATTGGCAGTCGGAACATCCCATCAAGCCTGCCACGGCGTGGAAACCCTATGCCGACTACTCGCCTTTCTGGCAGAATGCCGCCTATCACACCGGCAACATGGCGGCTTGGCAAGTGACGCACAACGACCAGTGGCTCAACTACTCTCGTCAATGGGCGGAGGGTGCCAAGTGGATGGGTGCCACGTCGAACGACACCGTCAAATGGAAATACTCGTATGGCGAAAAGCCCGAGTTTGTCCTCTTCGGCGACTGGCAGATCTGTTTCCAGACCTATGCCGAACTGTGGCAGATTGACAAAGCCGCTGGATTGGCCGACGATGACCCGCGCCAAGTGGAGAAACTGGCGCGTGCGCGCGGCGTCATGGAATATGAGATGAGCACCCCGAAGAACGACTACTGGTGGTGGGCGGATGGCCTCTATATGGTCATGCCGGTCATGGTCCGGTTGGGCAACATCACGGGCAATCCGCAATACGGCGAGAAGCTCTACGAGTATTGGATGTATGCCAAGAACCTGATGTACGACAAGGAGGCTCACCTCTTCTACCGCGACGGTAAGTACATCTATCCCAAGCACAAATCCACGTCGGGCAAGAAGGACTTCTGGGCGCGCGGCGACGGCTGGGTCTTTGCCTCGCTGGCACGTTGCATGGACGAACTTCCTGCCGACTATAAGTACCTCGACGAGTTCCGCCAAACCTATCTGGAGATGGCCGTGGCCGTGGCCGCTGCCCAACAACCGGAAGGATATTGGACGCGCTCCATGCTCGACCCCGACCATGCTCCTGGACCTGAAACAAGCGGCACCGCCTTCTTCTGCTACGGTATGCTCTGGGGCATCCGCAATGGTCTGTTGCCCAAGAAGGAATATCTCCCGATCGCCCTCCGCGCTTGGCAATATCTCACCGAGACGGCACTCCAACCCGACGGCAGTCTCGGCTATGTCCAACCTATCGGCGAACGAGCCATCCCCGGTCAGACCGTTGACCAGAAGAGTACCGCCTCCTTCGGCGTCGGCGCTTTCCTCCTGGCTGCCAAAGAGATGTACCTGTTGAGCAAATAACATATTTCAAGGTTTGTAAGTCTTCGTACTTGCAAACCTTGATTACTTATCCAATTGTATTGAAATGAAACTTATCATCGCATTAGTAGTACTCGCCGCCGTCGCCATTGTTACGTTATCGGCCATCGCCAAAAACAAAAAGACGGCTCCATCCAATCCATTGACCAATTTCAACGTTCCTGAAGAAACGCTTTCCTCGCTGGAAATCACGCAGAAAGAGAAAGGAACCCGATTAACCGCCTATATCAACACCTGCCTGAACGACTTCAACCAGCAGGATGATTATCCTTGGGAGTGCGTTGTCTATATTCCTTACGAGTGTGACCGCTCAACAGGCTACCCCACCAGCAAAGGAGTAGAAGAACTTAACCGCCGCTTCCCGAAAGTGGATGCGGCCTTAAAAGGCAACGGAGAGCTACCTAACGCCATCTTCATCTGCAAAATCATTGGTGGCAACATGGCAGAATGCACTTGGATGGTTCATGATGCCGACAAAGCAGAAATACTCTTGCGCCAACTGTCTGAATCCGACGACGACCTCTACGGCTTGGAATTCAACATCCAAGAAGACAAAGATTGGTATTGGTTCAACTATTTCCAAGATAGGCAACATGCTGCCAAATCCTACATCGACGACAAGATTAAGGAACACTTTGGAGACTTAAAATTGATTGACATTGAGGCAAGTAACTCGGATAGGGATGAAGCAATGCTCTTTCTCGTTACAGTAGGTTACATTGACCGATCCACCTACATGCAGACGGCTTTGCTTGACAAGTTAGAGGGCTACCTCAAGCATATTCAATCTAAGAAATTCAAAACAGAATACCCAGAACCGAATGTCGCTATAGAAATAACTTTTGAACAATTGCCCTCTCGTCTTATCATCCAAAGTCTCTATAAAAGCTATCATTGGGTTGAAAGCAATGGTGCCAAATTGCGCATCAGCGTCAATAAAAGATATCTGACCATCACTCGCGACGAAAAGGGCGACTACTATTATCATTGGAGTGACGAAATACCGGAATAACCCCGTTCGACTTCGACTACCCTCTGCCACGATGAAGCGAAAGATTGAACTTCTCCTTGCATCGGAACAGGACAATCGTTCACAAGAATTCGGGAGGGGTTCTCACAAAGCAAAAGCGTCCGCAATGCTTTTCATTCGCATTGCGGACGCTTTCTTTCTATTGTACTGCAAGAACAATTATTCTACGCTGTTCACCTCCATCGGTATCAAATCCCAGCGAGACACTTTGAAGGCTGTAGAGTCTGCCTTGTTGCGGAAAGTACAAGAGACGTGCACCATGACCGAGTCGGTGCTGCCAACCTGAGCAAGCAGAGGTAAAGTCATGTACGAATAGAACAATCGACCGGTTTGGAACCCTTTACCAACATGTTGGTTCAGCAACATACGCAAGTGAATACCATCCTCCTTCACCTCGTCGCAAACCACGGTCAACGTTGGCAGATTCTTGCTCGGACAAAGGGTCTCGAAGTCAACCGAAAGATAACCGTTGTAAACATACAGTTGGTGGATGCTCTCAATGGAATGCAGGCTATCGGGCTGGGAGGCAACAGCAATCAACGAATCTTCCTCTACGCTTTTTCCTGCCATCAGAATGGGAGCGACAGGAATCTTGGTGCATGAGTACAACTCGGCATCCTTCACGACCACTTCTCCTGTCTCGGGCACCACCGAATAATTGGATTGGTCATACTTGAAGGAGATATAGGCTCGTTCCCAAACGCCGAAACCTTTGTCGCCCAACGTGGCGTAGATGCTGTTATTCGTCAGGAAGGCAACACCACCGCCATCCAGCCAGGCGCGGCAAACGCCCTTGGCATCGACATAAATGGTGGCAGGGCACGAAAGGAGACCCTCATACGTCGGGTTGTATTCGGGCGCCGCTGGTTTCATCTTGATGTTCTGCATTGTGCAATAGGAAGGGCAATCCTCCAACATCCACATGTAATTGTCGATGAGTGCGAGCTTTGGAACGACGGACTGTGGCTTTTCGGCATAGTGTACATACGAATAGATGGTATCGGTCCAATACTTCTTGTCGGGATCCTGCACCACAAGACGCACGCAAGCGGCCTCCGGCTCCAACCCCGTACCACTATCCGGCACCATTGTCACGAAGATTGCATCTTTGCCCGACAGGACAAAATAACCATCCTTCTGCGTAGTGGTAAAAGCCACTTCCCGCTTCGTATCGTCGGCAGCAAGAGCGGCAACGCGGACATTGGCCAACGGCGTACCTTCGGCGGCCGTATATACCTGTCCGAAGACTTGGAACTTATTCACTTGGATGGGACACACCTCAAAGACAGGATCATCCTCCTCCGAACAACTGCTGTAGCCCATCAGCACAGCGTTTGCCAACAACAAGGTCGCAACCTTGTTCAACTTCATTGGTTTCATACTTTTCATGCGATTAAAAGATAATATTTATAGGAATGTAAATACTCTGAGAACATCGGGTTGAGGTTCAGGGGCGCGATTTCAGTTTCAACCCCGTCCAACCCTCATAGATATAACTCTTCAGATTGTTGTTATCGACATAATTGAAGATGTTCAACTCCAGTCGCAAATCGACCGAGTCGGGAGCCAACGTACCGGACGTATCCTCTGCCACAACACGCATACTGTCGGAATAGGCCACCCCATACGAACAGAACTGCCCCAAACCATCCGAATAGGTCGTGTCGGCAGGCACGGCACCGATATCATCGAAGCAATACTTGGTGATGACGCGAGCATTGGGCAACGTCTTGGACGCCTCCTGAAAGATGGTTCCCTGTATGCGGAAATAGACGCGCGAAGAATTATCCGGTTCAAACTCCGGATTTAAATAATCTTTCGTATCCTCGAGAGGCTCAACAGTACAACTGCTACTGCCCACCAGCACCAGCAAGGCACACAGCAGCAATCGTAATCCAATGAGCAAGCAGTTATTCTTCATTCTTTTCGTTATTAAGTATTTGACTCCATTCAATTCTCATTTGTTCGGTTCTTTCACTTCCCTTAGGAACTCCCCTTAGAAGCGTCGTCCCTCCCATTCATTCGTTCCTGTCACTTCCTTTTCATTTCTCTGTCACTTCCTTTTCACTTCCTTTTCACTTCTCTGTCACTTCCTTTTCACTTCTCTGTCACTTCTCTGTCACTTCCTTTAATATATCAACCTCACTCCCGCCTGAACCGAGAAGCAGCAAGGATGTTCGGTGCGGTAGGTTGGCACGTCCGACCCGTTGTCGAAGAAGTAGGCCACATTAGGTTCGACATAAAGTCCCCAATGACGGGCAAACTGGAACTGAACGCCCACGGCGGTGTTGACCGACCATTGCCAATCGGGCATCGACAACGTCTGGTCACCGCGTTCGGCATGAAGCAGACGTTCTGCCATCGTGCCGCTCGAAGCATAACATTGCCAACGACCTCGGCCGAACACCGTATATTGCACCGACAACGGCACGCCCAGATAATACAGCTCCTGCTCGTAGGAACCGAAAGTGCACTGCACGTCGGACGATAACTTCGTGTAGACCAGACCAGTAACAAGGGACAGGCGCTCCTTCAAGTGGCAACTCACCGTGGCACCCAGCGTCATGGTCTTATGATTGCCAATCTTCTTCACCTCGTCCTCGTCGGCTTTCGGGAGTTCGGGAGCAGTCAACGGAGCCTTGTGCAAGGCCTCCAACTGAACGTTGTTCTCCAACATATCCAACTCGCCCAAGAAGGCCGGCGCCGACCCATTCACCGCAATGTAGTTGACACGCGTCATGTCCACGACTTTCGGATTGTTGATGTAATTATTGCTCGACGATATTTGCGAAACACTGCCGCTTCCGCCAACGCCCAATCCGGCGCTGACCGACCAACGGGGACGGGCTTCGATGTCCAGACAGGCAATTTTACCTTGCAAGGCACGGTCCATTTCCAGCAGCACGGCGGCCTCTTCGCTATGCATCAACGAGTCGGCATAATCGGCCGTAACGTTCTGCCGCGCAGGCTCTTGCTTTACGGTTTCGATCTCTGTGGACGATGCCGTTTGTTCGTTCATGGCCGTTGCCTCATCCTTCGGGATGCCTTCGGAATGCCTTCGGGACGACTCCGGTTCGGGCAAGATGCTTTTTGCCTCGGCCAAGGGTTGTCGGTTCGGCGTGCGCGATGCCTTTTGCACGGGTTGTGCCGACTTCGGGTTCGCCGTCGGCTGAGGCTCGCTCGTGGCAGGTTTGACCTCCTTCTGCACTTCGGCTAACGACGGTTGCCAGTCGACGGGAGTAGCTGGTACAGAGGCCAATGGCTCGCGGAAATCGGGCAACACGGGGTCTCCGTCGGACAGGCCCAACCACACTCCGCCGCCCACCAGCAAGAGGAGCAACAGGATGGCGGCGGCGCGCCACAACCAGGTGCGCAACGGCACCACGGGGGCTGGTTTCACTTGTGGCGCAACGCTCGGAGCTGCCTCCGCACCTACCGATGCAGCGATGCTTGCCCAACCATCAGCTGGCGCAGGTGCCTCGAAGTTCTGCATCGAGGCTCGGCATTCATTCAGCCACTGCTTGTCAAGTTCGTTGTTCGTCATAGGTTCTCTTTGCGCCACGCCTCTATTTTGGCCGACAGTTGGCGGCGGGCATGAACCAACTGCGATGCCGACGACTTCTCGTTGATGCCCAACTGTTGGGCTATCTCTCTGTGTGACAAGCCGTCAATCACATAGAGGTTGAATACGGTGCGATAACCTACGGGCAGTTCGGCTATCAGTCGGGCCAATTCTCCCGGCGGGATGTCGGCCACCGTCTCCGGCTCGGGCACATCGGCCAACAACTCAGGTTGATTGTCCATCGAGACCAGTTCCACTTGCCTCTCGTGCCGCAGGTTCATCAATATCACGTTGCGCTGCACGCTGGTCAACCAGGCTCGAAGACTGCCTTCTCCCCTCCACGTGAAACTGTCGAAGTGCGTCAGCACCTGCACGAATCCATCGTGCAGTAAGTCTTTGGCCCGCTCGGGGTCGCCGATATATCTCAGGCACATACCGTACAGGATGCCGGCGTACGTCTCGTATAAGGTTTGTTGCGCGCGACGGTCGCCCTCCCGACAGCTTTGTGCCAATGCTTCTTCGTTGCTCACGTGATAGTTTATTGTCGCATTCTATTCCCTAAATGCAGCACTTTGCATTATACTGCATCGGGAAACAGAAAAAAATTAAAAAAATTTCTTTTTGCCCATAAGTGAATCGATAATCTCTCATTTAAGGGATGTTCTAAAAATGTCATGTTGAGCGTAGCCGAAACATCTCTGATATCAGTAAAACGAGGATAGAGATTCTTCACTTCGTTCAGAATGACAATTATTAGAAGTCCCCTTATGTCTTTCATCGTCCGTCCACTTTAGTCTGCCGTGGACGGGAAATGCACCGCGAATTTACAAAAAATTCCTATTCCTCGCACAATCTGCCCTACTTTATTGTCTATTTCAATAGGTTTTCCGTTCATTTCTCTGCCATTCACACCCAAAAACGTATGATTGCCCACCCAAAAGTGGTGGAAGTAACGACATTCTGCCCTCGAGGAACGACACAAACCACCATCGTTCCCCCTCAGCACGTCCCCCTTCCGTCGCGCTCTTGATAAGGTCAAATTTTGGTCTATATTTGGTCTTGATTCGGTGACAGATTTCTGTTGCTCCAACCTTGCGCCAATCGTTATCCAATCGATACCCAATCGATACCCGACCATCACCGCGAGGTAGGGGCAACGGGGGATTGGAAGAGGGTGAAAATTCCCATTATTTACTTTTCCTCGGGGCACCGCACCACATCGACCACATGACTGCCGGCGCCAATGAGGTCGGGGCGCTCGGACACGCACTTCTGGTACTCGATAAAGTGGGCGAAGGTCTCGGGACTCATCTGGTTGAGGCGCGTGCGCATATAGTCGGCCGCCCCATCGGGCGAGAAGATGGTGACGCGCTCCAAACCGGCCTGGGCGTTGAGGCGGTCGATGTCCTCCAGTCGGACATAGTCGTAGAGTTCGCCCTCCTGCACATGAAGGTGGAAGTCCCGATCAACAATGCCGCGCGCCAGGAGGTCGCCGATGCGCTCCTCGTCGAAGCAGAAAGAGAGGATGCTGTATTCGTTCATCAAGTAGGCCACCAGGATGATGCCACCAGGACGGGTCACCCGTCTCGCCTCACGGAGCGCCTTCAGCTTCTCCTCGTCGCCGATGAGGTGATAGAGCGGACCCAGCAGCAACGTCACGTCGGCCATACCTGTCGGCAGGAACGACATGTCACGGGCATCGCCCTGCACCACGTCGGCCGACGGTTCGCGCTTCAGGAACACCTCGATGTTACGGCGGACCAACTCCACCGCTTTCACCCGATAACCCTCTGCCATCAGCGCCGACGTATATCGTCCCGTCCCCGCGCCAATGTCGAGCACGAACTGCCCTGGTTGCAGGAACCGGTGCAAATGGTGCATCGTGGTCTCGAACTCCACCATGCCATGCCGACGCAGCAACCGCAAGTCCTCCGGATGCTTATTATAATGCTTCTCTATGTTGGATAGTGCCATAAAAATCGATTTTTACTTGTGCAAAGATAGCCTTTTTTATTGGTACTGCCAAATATAGGGCACAAAAAACAGCGGGGACGGCCCATTGAACAACCGTTATAACCGCCCTCTTTTCAAATAATTGCATAAGTGCTTGGACAATTGAAGGAAATGATATATCTTTGTCCTCCGAAAAACGCAAGTTAAGAACGAAATCACACCCACGATGGAAAACAATCAATATCATAAACTTTTCAAGAGAAGCATACTGCTTAGCGTTGCATTCTACGCTATTTCATTCCTGTTGCCAGTATTTTCCACAACAGACGATAAGGAAATCCATTTCATGCAAGGCATCTTGATGCTCCTTTGGGGTTGGCTCGGAGAGCATGGTTTGTGCCTCATCTGGTTGGCCAATCCAATTTACATCACCCTAATCTGCATGATTCGGGTAAAACTATTCCACGGCGAAAAGATAGTGACGACTCGTACCATGAGAGTATTCTCCTATTTGACCGTCATCTTGGGTTTCGCATTCTTCTTGAAAGGCGAAATGATTCTGGACGAGGGTGGTTGCGTTCATCCAATCACCGCCTTTCACATCGGTTACTGGGCATGGGAAGCATCCATGATATTGCTGGCCGTAGCGCTAATGGCCAAAAGCGAAGAAGTGACGACGGCCCATCGCATCATCAGTTGGTTCCTGAGCAAAACAGACACAATGAACAAAACGCTAAAAGTTTTAACTCCTATATTGCTCGCCATATTACTGGAATGCGTTGCACTTAATCCCTTTCCAATCAGTCAAAAGGATTCGCCATTCGGGACAAAGCCATTTAGTGGCTATTATAAAACGTGCCAAAAAATAAGTGTAAATTTCATTTCCAACGACAAAGTTTTGGCTACTATTTCATCAACTGATTTTGTTGGGAACTTCTCGACGACGGATAATGGACAATATACATACAAGCCTCCCTATGTTCTAATTCAGTGGGAAAACTATATGGTCGATATGAATTATATGATGTATGACACTCTGTCCCACAGGATGATTATCTTTGGCGCAGAGGATACTTATTATTTAGAACAAGATGCTACCGAACCGCAAAGAAACATCAGCTGTCATTGGTTCAAATACAATGAGCGAGTCGTTCTGCCCGACAATGACTATTATATTGTGGAGCGGGATACCTTAATAAATAGGTATGGAACTGATGCCCAGCAACTGCGATTGCCAGAAGAATATCACCTCACTTACGACAAAATTCAGGAACGACAAATCCAGAAATTAGGTGGATTGGACGAGGATGGTCAATTATTCCCATTGTACAATAAAGAAGACAAAGCACTATTATACGAGGACGATTCTCTCCTGATTGTTTTCTCCCGTCTCTGCATCTTGACCGAAAGTCCCAATCACCCAATAGGTATCAAAGACTATTCTGCTGTCCCAATGATTGTATATGACAAAAGGAAAAAGAGAAGGTAAATTTACACAATACTTCATCGCTTAATCGACAAAATTACCATAAAAACACCTCCTTAATCGACAAATTTACCCCAAATCGAGAGATTTGGTCCGTCTTAATCGACAAAATTGCTATTTATAATCGCTCTTTATAGCTCATATTGGAACATTTTACTCCTTAATCGACAAAATTACCATAAAACACAGTTCTTAATCGACAAAATTACCTATATTTGCCCCAAATTTCATTCTTAATCGACAAAAATGGCAAAGAACGGCAATATAATTAATGTTCTTGAGGTCGTCATGGCAACGGCTGAAAAAACAGAATCGGCCAAAATCACGACCTTGACCAAAGAGGGAAAACTCCGCAAGATCGCTCCAAAGGTTTATACTTCCAATATGGAAGATACGCCAGAGGCGATTGTTTCGCGGAATCTCTTTTACATATTGGGACAACTATACCCACACGCAGTTATCAGCCATCGATCTGCCTTCGAATTCAAACCCACGAAGACTGGAGATCTTTTCTTGACCTATACCTATACCAAGAATATCTCGTTGCCTGGAGTTACTGTCCACCTTATGGAAGGACCGATGGGAACTGAGCATGACATGCCATTTATCGAGAACCTATATGTCTCAAGCAATGAAAGAAGATTGTTAGAAAATCTGCAAAAAGGAAGAGCCAGAAATGGCGGTGTGTCGAAATGTATGCCCAAAGAGGTCATTGAAGGCACATTGGAGAAGATGCTCCAAGTGAATGGAGAATCTGGTCTTAATGCCTTCCGAGACAAAGCACGAGCCGTTGCTAAAGAACTTGGCATGGATGCAGAATTCGAAGTTCTGAATGGCATCATCAGTGCCTTGTTGACTACAAAGCCATTCAGCATTCTTACTTCTCCCAATGCAATAGCAAGAGCCAATGGGCAACCCTATGATGGCGAAAGAATTAAATTGTTTGAAGTATTGTTCGGCGCATTGAAGAATGATGTCTTTCCGAACTTAGACGAACCCAATCAAACGAATTCGGAATTCCGCAACTTCGCTTTCTTTGAGAGTTATTTCTCCAACTATATTGAAGGAACTGAGTTTGAAATAGACGAGGCAAGGGAAATAATTGAGACTGGTCAACCTCTACCTGCTCGAAATGCCGATTCGCATGATGTACTTGGAACATTTCAGATTGTAGCAAGTCGACGTGAAATGCGCAGAACCCCGCAATCGCCAGAAGAACTGATTGAGATACTACAAGATAGGCATCGCATCATGATGGCAGCCCGACCGGACAGAGATCCAGGCATGTTCAAAATGAAAAACAATCATGCAGGAGACACTCATTTTGTGGACTATTCCCTTGTTCGAGGAACCTTGATGAAGGGCTTCGAATATTATCAGGCATTGGAATCTCCCTTTGCCAAAGCCCTGTTTATTTTGTTCTTAGTGAGCGAAGTCCATCCTTTCAACGATGGCAATGGACGTATCTCTCGAATTATGATGAATGCAGAATTAGTTCATGCCGACCAATCCAAGATAATCATTCCGACCGTATTCCGCGACGATTATCTAAATGCCTTGCGACGTTTAACCAGAAAGGGAGATCCTTCTGTCATTATTCGCGCCATGTCTCGTGTCCGTCAGTTCAGCGCGAACATAACTGGCGACGATTTCGATGCTACGAAAGCCTATCTTGAACAATGCCAAGCATTCAAGGAAGGAGACGGGCATATACTTAAATTTTGATTGGAAGACTGAAAATGTAGGCATTCCCCTTGTCTCCCACAACCCATTATTACGAATGATGAAATTATGACAAATCCATATAAAAGAATAAATTAGCCTATAAACAATGGAACTTTGTACTAATACTATCAAAAAACTTTCAATAGCGACTGTCGTGACATTCTTCATGACCTATCTTATATCCTTAAATATAGAAAATAGCTTTATCATTTTCAATACGAAATGGCTTTCATTCAACTTTATTTTCACCATAACAAGTGGAGCTTTTGTTAGTCTTCTCATAGTACTAATATGCGAATATATTAAGTACCTTCACTTGAAAAGAAATGCAGAAATTGCAATTGTTTTAAAACTAGCGAATCTATTTGGGCAAATTTTAATTATTAAATACACCTGTAAAAGAGCACTACATAGTCATGGCATTGCTAATAAATATTTAATCCAATCTACCTGCAATAATATATCCATAATTACAGACGACATTTCTGGCATAGATTATACTCCTTTTTTTGAAAAATCAAATCGTATCAAAACTATCTTGAATAAATATCTTCCCAAAATATCTAATTCGACAAAAACGTTTTCAAGAGACTCTTACGAATTTCAACTTGCCATCACTGAAGAGGAATTAAGCTTATTACAACAACATAAAGAAGAAATTATTACATATGATGCAGCAAAAGTCAGGAATGAACTAATATGCATTATTAATAAAACATTGCCTATTCTAAATGATCTTGATATCGTTCTTTCTCAAATAGACAAAAATTGCGACAACAGATACCATTGGCAATCTGTAAAAGAATCCTTGTACACATATCAAGATAATTATGACTCACACAAATAATATAAGACATACAATAACTTAATCTACAAAACTATTCAAACGAAAACCAGTTAACAGACCAGTTTTCGTTTGTACAGAGGCTCACCTTCCTTTTATAAAACTATATCTACCATGCGCCTCAATCGTTCAGGAGTTCTGCAAATGCGACGTATTCTTTCGATAGATTCCAACGCGAGCAATAAATCATTTCTTTCATTATTCTTATTTAGAACTAATTGTGACATCTCAAGATTTTTTGCCCTACAATAAGCATCAATTTCTCTCCTTAATATATCCAAAGAAGTAGGCTCTAGTTCACTATATTCTTTTCTGACTATCGGAATTCGACTATCATATACAACTTTTTGTAAATAGTTTAATTGTCCGCCTAAATCGTCTAATTTTGACAAAACAACTTCAGATATTGATCCCTCTTTCTTATCCACATGAGCGACCTCAAATTCTCCAAAATTTTTAAGAAACGTCGAATAATTTGGATTATCTTTTGATGCTTTTACTGTAGCTATTATCTTTTCTTTTAAAATCTCCTTAAATCTCAAAATAGAAGAATATCTTAAATCTCTTGGATATGAAAGATGTTCAATCTGCCCAGTATCAAAAGAATAATCTGTTTTATCATCAATAACAATAATTGTAGGTTTATCAAATGCCAATCGCATACCAAGCTCGAACATGACATTTGGATTTTTACCACTAACGTCACACACAACAATTTCATTGTTATATATATTTTGAACTATTCGTTTCTGAATTATTCCACTATCATCTGCATCGCTTACCAAAGAAGGTTCGTATCCAGCGGAGGCAATCGCTTCTGAAATAATTGACTTAACATCCTCCCAATGTTCTTTATTACATCCATCTATTGAAGAAATTGGCATAATAATTCCACATACTGGCATTTCGCTAATTTTTTCTTCTTTTCCCATAGTTAATTAGACTTTTTGAGTGTTTATAATTTCAAATTACAATTTAGCCCCGTACAACTTAATCAATTGCACGGGGCTAATAAATACTTACTTACTTCACCTCCTCAAAATCGACGTCTTGAGGTTCGCCGTTGTTTGGAGCACCGCCCTGAGGACCGGCACCAGGGTTGCCCTGAGCACCAGCGCCTGGCTGGCCGTACATGTTCTGGGCAGCGGCACCCATCATCTGCTGGAGTTCGTTGGTGGCAGCATCGATGCCGGCGATGTCCTTGGCATCCTTGGCAGTCTTGAGCTTGGCAACGACAGCCTCAATCTGAGACTTCTGCTCGGCAGGAATCTTGTCGCCGTTCTCCTTGAGCTGCTTCTCGACCTGGAAGATCATCGAGTCGGCGGCGTTAATCTTGTCCACCTTCTCACGCTCGGCCTTGTCGGCAGCCTCGTTGGCAGCAGCCTCAGCCTTCATACGCTCGATCTCCACCTTGCTCAGGCCCGAAGAAGCGGTGATGGTGATGTGCTGCTCCTTGCCGGTACCCTTGTCCTTAGCGGTGACATTGAGAATACCGTTGGCGTCGATATCGAAGGTAACCTCAATCTGAGGCACGCCACGTGGAGCCATTGGAATACCGTCGAGGCTGAACATACCGATCGACTTGTTGTCCTTGGCGAACTGACGCTCACCCTGCAGGACGTGAATCTGTACCGAAGGCTGGTTGTCGGCTGCAGTCGAGAATACCTCACTCTTCTTGGTTGGGATAGTGGTGTTAGCGTCAATCAACTTGGTCATGACACCACCCAGAGTCTCGATACCGAGTGACAATGGAGTAACGTCGAGCAAGAGGATGTCCTTGCCACCGGCAACGTTCTCACCTGCCAGGATACCACCCTGAACGGCAGCACCTACTGCAACTACCTCGTCTGGGTTAACGCCCTTTGAAGGCACCTTGCCGAAGAACTTCTCCACCTCACGCTGAACAGCTGGGATACGGCTTGAACCACCTACCAGGATGACCTGGTCGATCTGAGAGGCCGACAACTTGGCATTCTGCAATGCACGACGGCAAGGCTCGATGCAAGCGCTGATGAGGTCGTCGCAGAGTTCCTCGAACTTAGCACGGGTCAACGTCTTGTTGAGGTGCTTTGGTGCACCACCTGCCATGGTGATGTATGGCTCGTTGATTTCGGTTGATGTGCTTGAAGAGAGTTCGCACTTAGCCTTCTCGGCAGCCTGCTTGATACGAGACAGGGCCATAGGATCCTTGCGGAGGTCGATGCCCTCTTCCTTCTGGAACTCGTCGGCCAACCAGTCGATAAGTTTGTTATCGAAGTCATCACCACCCAGGTGTGTGTTACCATCGGTAGAAAGAACCTCGAACACACCGTCCGAGAGGTCGAGGATAGAGATATCGAATGTACCACCACCGAGGTCGAACACAGCGATCTTCTCGTCCTTGTCCAAGTTGCCCAGACCGTAAGCCAAAGCGGCAGCAGTAGGCTCGTTGACGATACGCTTTACCTCGAGACCGGCAATCTGACCAGCCTCCTTGGTGGCCTGACGCTGCGAGTCGTTGAAGTAGGCAGGAACGGTGATGACAGCCTCTGTGACCTGCTGACCGAGGTAATCCTCAGCGGTCTTCTTCATCTTCTGGAGAATCATAGCGCTCAACTCCTGAGGAGTGTACTGCTTGCCATCGATCTCGACGCGAGGCTGGTTGTTGACGCCAACCACCTTGTAAGGCACACGCTTGATCTCGTCGGCCGACTGAGCCATGTCGCAGCCCATGAAACGCTTGATAGAATAAACAGTCTTGGTTGGGTTCATGACCTGCTTACGCTTGGCCAATTCACCTACGGTACGCTCGCCATTCTCGGCGAAACCGATGATAGATGGAGTCGTGTTGCGACCCTCAGAGTTTGCAATGACGGTTGGAGTGTTACCCTCCATAACGGCAACGCACGAGTTCGTGGTGCCAAGGTCAATACCAATAATCTTTCCCATAATTGTATAATTTTAATATTTGTAATTCAAGTTTAATTTCACCACACAAGCGGTTGAGCCTGCGTTCGCTCTATTGTCAGCAAAAGCCGTGCCAAACTCCTGGTATGACAAAAAAAACGTCCATTTTGACAATTTGGCAGACTTAATTTTGTTTTTATGCTCAATAGATTGTATCTTTGCAGCAATATTAAGGGAAGTGACAAAGAAGTGACAGGGAAGTGACAGAGAAGTGACAAGGACGATACCACTGCCTCTTAAACCCTTAACCCTTAAACGTTAACCTTAAAACCTCAAAACCTCATAACCTATATAAATATATATGAAGATACGAGTTGGATTTGGCTACGACGTACACCGTCTCGTCGAAGGCCGCGAACTTTGGTTGGGCGGCATCAAGTTGGAACACACCCTCGGTCTGCTGGGTCACAGCGATGCCGATGTCCTGATACATGCCTTGTGCGATGCCCTGTTGGGAGCAGCCAACATGCGCGACATCGGATACCACTTCCCCGACACGTCGGCCGACTTCAAGGGCATCGACAGTAAGATTCTCTTGGCCGACACCATGAAACTGATCCGCGACAAGGGCTACGAGTTCGGCAATGCTGACATCACCGTCGCCGCCGAACGCCCCAAACTCAATCCCCACATCGAGGAGATGAAGGCTTGCCTGGCTCACGTCATGCAAGTCGATGTCGAGGATATATCCATCAAAGCCACCACCACCGAGAAACTCGGCTTCACCGGTCGCCAGGAGGGCATGGCCGCCTACGCCACGGTTTTAATAAGCAAAGACCCCCTCTAACTCCCCGAAGGGGAGAACTATCCCCTCAAGGAACAATCACATAATAGTACTCCAGGCCTTTTCGGGTCTGGAGCATTCTTTTTTAATTCCACGTCCTCCGTAGCCTCTCCCCTACTTTTTGCACCGCAAAGTCCTGTTTTTGCGTTCATTTCGTAACAAAAAGCATCTAAAAATGAAAAAATAAGCGAATATTTGTGCAAATTAGCATAATATTCATATCTTTGCAGCAACAACCATTTTCGATAAGTCTAACCATAAACCGTATTGACAGGACCTAATCATCATGACAGACTACCAAAAATATAAGATATCGAACAAGCTATTATATTGGGGCATTGGGTTACTCATCTTAGCCCAATTCTTGCCTGTCGTAGACTCTTATATCGATAACCACGTCATCAACGATCTCCCCGGAGTATGGTTGGCGTTATTAAATTTTGCAATATTCCGTTATCCCAAGACTTCATTATTTGCCATTGCCTGTTGGCTATCGTTAGCATCCATCTATCGATGCAAAAACGGCAGGTATTTGGGCCAAAAATCTTTACCACTCCTCCCTATAACGGCATTGGCATTTGGCATAATCTATTTATTTCTGATACCGACCACAAATGGGGTTCCCCTTTCTCATGACGACAATAGAGCCAATCCTTATGGCATGACTGTTTGGTTGGGTAGTTTGGCCGCCATCCTTGCCTCTGCACTGATGCAACGCACTATTCCCGAGCAAGGGAATGGTTGGAGCGTGGACAAGCGAACCTTTTCCGAGCGCCTTTTTGGACAACCTCTCTCCAAAGGTCAGAACACATTTACCATTCTATATGCCTTAAGTGTTTTAGGGTGGCCCATATGTTCCTTCATTTCCCTATTCAGCATCGGTAACCTAATTCTCGATTCTATCTCGATATGGACGGCTATCGACATTGTGGTGTTCAACCTATTGGTACTTCTATATCCGTTTTACTATATAAAATGGCTCAAATATGCCTTTCGTCAAAGCCGAAACAGGAAGCGCCCATATCTCTTTTTCTTGACTTCCATTTCTCCCCATATACTGGCAATGGGATGCTTCTTCCTCATAGGGCTTGGCTTGAAGGACGTTCCGCCATTGACACCCTGACTTTTGTTCCTCCACCCTCCTGCCGTTACCGACCTTTTACTACGACAGAATTGCTACTTTTTTTCTACCTTCTTGCTACCTTTAAAAGGGAGAAAAAAGGCAGAAGGTCGAAAGAAGGTCAACGCAAAGAAACCGGTGACGTCGGAAGGGCAAGGACACGATACTTATCTCATTAAAGGCACATAGATACCTCATAATACCTTCGCTGTGCCACGCAACTACCACCATGAAACGAGAAACATTTGCAATCATCATCGGATGCGCTGCCCTGTTGCCCAACATCGGGACGAGGGGTGCCACCCTGGATGCCACGACGGAAGTCGCCTTTCGCGTGCATCTGACCGACAAGGCAGGGAGCCAATACTGCGCCCTGTCGGACCGCGCCATGCAACGACGCGAACGACTCGGTATTGCGCTGGACAGCACCGACCTGGAGGTATCGACCCAGTACCAGACGGCTATACGGGCGCTGGGGTGGCAGATTGTGTCGCGCTCCCGATGGTTGAACACCGTGGTGGTGAAAGCGAACTCCGAAGAGCCTTTGAGCAACGAAGAGTTGTCACTGAAAATCAACAACTTGCAGGAACAATCGTTCGTCCGACAGGTGGAGCAGGTGACCGACCCATCGGACCTGCAACTGGGAGCCGCCGCCCTGCGCGGAACGGAAGAAAAAGTCCGCGACAAATGGCGGATGGAGAAGGCCATCGTGAAGCACGAACCGGAGGTGGACACCTTCCGCAACCCCATCCGTGAGGTGCACGGCGAAGTGTTGGGTCGCTCCGGTTGGCGCGGCGCCGGGATGTTGATTGCCGTGCTGGACGGCGGGTTCACTCGGGCCGACAATTGTGCACCCTTGACGTCCAAAATAGTGGGTTGGCACGACCCCTATTGCCCCGCCGACACCGAGGGCGAACGGCTGTTCGGCAGTTCGGACCACGGCACCAACGTCCTCTCCATCCTGGCGTGCGACACCTCCTACGGAGTATGGGGGACGGCACCCGATGCCCAGTATTTCCTAATCCGCACCGAAGAGGTTGCCGTGGAATGTCCCGTGGAGGAGGACATGTGGGTGGCAGGTGCCGAGATGGCCGACAGCCTGGGTGCCGACGTCATCAATTCGTCGCTCTGTTACATGTATTTCGACAACCCGATGTTCGACCATACTTGGGAGCAACTTGGTCAGAATGAGGCATTTGTGAGTCAAGGTGCACGGATAGCCGCCGGCAAGGGGATGCTGATTTGCTGCTCCGCCGGCAACGAACGGGAGAACCCCTGGCAGAAGATTGGCTTCCCCTCCGACTGCCCCGAACTGCTCACCGTGGGGGGCACCGACCCGTGGGGCGAGGCGAGTTACTTCACCAGCGTGGGATGGGTGCATGGCGATGACGTGAAACCCAACTTGTCGGCACGCGCCACAGGGGCTTGGCACTACGATGCTTGGTTCGACCGCCCCACGCAGGGCAACGGCACGTCCTATTCCTGTCCCGCCATCTGCGGTCTGATGGCCTCCCTCTGGTGTACCAATCCTTCCCTGTCGCCCGATTCGCTGCGCGCCATTGTCTGTCGGACCTGCTCCCAATATGTCCTGCCCGACAGTCTGATTGGCTATGGATTGCCCAACTTCGAGCAAGCACTCCGGGAGGTCGATCGCACCCTCAGCGCCATCGATGACCTACACGCAGAAGTGGCTCCAACGCGAGGCGCTTTTGTCCTGAAACAGAGCGAAAATGGCTCGTTCATAGTGCAAAACCGAAAGAAAACGTTTGTTTTTCGGCGCTAAGGGACAAACAAATAGAGGATTATTTGCGAATGTCGATGCTTTATTGTATATTTGCGCGGATTTTTAGGGGACTTCTATAAATTCCCCGTTTACAGGCAAATCCATTGAAAGTAGATCTATTAAACTCTTTTGAAAATTTAGGTCTTTCTTGGCATCTTGCTATTTATCAGTCGGTCACAATGTCACATTGCTCCCTCCTTCTGCTTAGCAATCTTCTCAAGAAATCCTTCTAAATTTTCTAAAAGACAATTTATAGAAGTCCCCTTAAGGCAATTCCAAATCATTCATTCACAAATAAGAAATAATAAGGTTATGTTGAACATCGTTATTTTTGGTGCCCCAGGTTCAGGCAAAGGCACCCAGAGCGAGAAGATTATCGCCGAATATGGCGTTGAGCACATCTCAACCGGCGACGTCTTGCGCGGTGAAATTAAGGCAAATACAGAACTCGGCAAGACCGCTGCTGCCTACATCAACGAGGGCAAGCTGGTTCCCGATTCTCTGATCATTGACATGCTGGCAGCCACTCTGGATGCCAAGGGCAAGGACATCAAGGGTGTTATCTTTGATGGTTTCCCACGCACCATTGCTCAGGCCGAGGCCCTCAACGAGATGTTGGCCAAGCGCGGTCAGAAGGTGAGCACCGTCATCGGTCTCGAAGTAGACGACGCCGAACTCATCAAGCGTATCATTGCCCGTGGTGCTACTTCAGGTCGCGCCGACGACAATGAGGAGACTGCCAAGAAGCGTCTCAACACTTATTACAGCCAGACCCTTCCACTCAAGGACTTCTATGTCAAGGAGGGCAAGTATGCCAAGATCAATGGCGTTGGCTCTATCGACAGCATCTTCGCCGAGATCAAGAAGGCCATCGACGCCGTAAAATAAGTCTGTTCCGTGCAACGTGCTCTTCGGAGCGCCTTGCACCTTCCATATCGCCCTTCCCCTCCATCGGGAAGGGTATATTTTCTAAACCACCTCCTCTTTGCCAACAATACGAGGAATATCGTCAAAGAAGTAGCGAGTTCTCCGACAATTGAACTTAATTAAAACTTAATTTCGGTTGCAAGAGTATTCTTCAAGAAAGGAAAAGTTCTCCAACAATTGAACTTAAATGAAACTTAATGTTCTATTGCAAGAGTATTCTTCGAGAAAGGAAAAGTTCTCCAACAATTGAACTTAATTGAAACTCAATTTCGGTTGCAAGAGACTTTTAAGATCTCTTTTCGGAACAAAAAGAATTAAGTTCAAATTAAGTTAAATTGACGGAGCAAAAAGTAGCGAGTTCTCCAATAATTGAACTTAATTGAAACTCAATTTTGGTTGCGAGAGACTTTTAAGTTCTCATTTCGGAACAAAAAGAATTAAGTTCAAATTAAGTTAAATTGACGGAGCAAAAGAAACCTTCGCAACGAAAAAGTATTGATGGAGAAAGAGGAATTAACCATTTGAATTTATGGCAGAATCGAACTTTGTTGACTATGTAACCATCTATTGCCGCTCCGGAAAAGGCGGTAGAGGCTGTTCGCACTTGCACCGTGCCAAGTATATTCCCAAAGGCGGTCCCGATGGCGGTGATGGCGGCAAGGGTGGATCTGTCATCCTGCACGGCAACCGCAACTATTGGACCTTGCTCCACCTGCGCTATCAGCGCCACGTCTTTGCTACCGACGGACAGGCCGGCAGCGAAAACAAGTCGTTCGGCAAGGACGGTCAGGACGTCATCATCGAGGTGCCGATGGGCACGGTGGTGTATGATGCCGACTCGGGCGAATACCTTTGCGAGGTGACCGAGGACGACCAGAAAATCGTCCTGCTGAAGGGCGGACGCGGCGGGTTGGGCAACTGGCACTTCCGCACCGCGACGAACCAGGCACCTACCTATGCGCAGCCCGGCGAACCGGCACAAGAGCGTCGTATCGTATTGGAACTGAAGCTGTTGGCCGACGTCGGTCTGGTAGGATTCCCCAACGCGGGCAAATCGACCCTGCTGAGCAGCGTGAGTGCCGCCAAACCAAAGATTGCCGACTACCCCTTCACCACCATGGAGCCGAACCTGGGTCTGGTGCCTTATCGCGACAACCGCTCGTTCGTCATTGCCGATATCCCGGGCATCATCGAAGGTGCCTCCGAGGGCAAGGGTCTGGGTCTCCGTTTCCTGCGACACATCGAACGCAACTCTACCCTCCTCTTCATGATTCCGGCCGACAGTCAGGACATCCGCAAGGACTACCAGATCCTGCTCAACGAGTTGGGCACCTACAATCCAGAAATGCTTGATAAACAGCGTCTTTTGGCCATCACCAAGTGCGACATGTTGGACGAGGAGTTGATGAACGAGATGCGACAGGAGTTGCCCGACGGCGTGCCGACGGTCTTCATCTCGGCTGTGGCCGGCACGGGATTGGAGGAGTTGAAAGACATGCTCTGGGCGATGCTCAACGACGAGGCCAACCGCATCCAGACATTCACGCACCGCAACCTCGATGTCTCTCACGGTCTGGAAGATGACTACACCGAGGACGACCCATACGGACAGGAGCGCGACCGCATCATCGGCGGCGTGGCGGACTCGGATTTGATAGAAGAAGATTGGTAAGCCGATGCCGCTATGGCAGCATCGGCAATGGATAATTGACAATTGATAATTGACAATCCTGTTGTCGATAGATGGAATAATACCTTCTAAACTATGACAAACGGAGAAACCGACGAAGAGCGTGAGAGGGCGATCTTTCGTGTTACAATCTTGGGCGGCATCATCAACATGCTGCTGGTGGCTCTGAAGTTTGTGGCAGGCATCTTGGGATGCTCTGCTGCCATGGTGGCCGATGCCGTACACTCGCTCAGCGATACTCTGACCGACATCTTTGTACTTATCTTTGTGCATGTTGGCAACCAACCTGCCGACCGCGAACATGCTTACGGACACGGCAAGTTCGAGACGTTGGCCACCTTCCTGGTGGGGGCACTGTTACTTGGCGTGGGCGGTTACCTGTCGTGGCAAGGAGTAGAGAAGATTCTGTTGGTCCTTCAAGGGGAATACTTGCCCGTCCCGGGTTGGTTGGCCTTCTGGGCAGCGGTAATCAGTATCCTTTTCAAGGAGTTCACGTACCGCATCACCATGCGCGTGGGGAGACAGGTTCATAGTGATGTCACCATCGCCAACGCCTGGCACCATCGCACCGACGCACTCTCCTCGATTGGTAGCGGTCTCGGCATCGGGTGCGCTATCTTGTTGGGTGACAAGTGGGTAGTGTTGGACCCCCTTGCCTCCATCATTGTCAGCATCTTTGTCATCGTAGCGGCCATCCGCATCCTGCGCGACTCATTGGACGAACTGTTGGAACACAGTCTGAGCGACGAGGTGCAACGCCAGATCCGCGCCATCGTGGCAGAAGATAAAGCAGTCAGCGAATTGCACAACCTACGCACCCGCAAAATGGGCAACCGCTATGCCATCGAGATGCACCTCCGTATGCCCGGTTCCACCACCCTGTTCGAAGCTCATACGCACTCCATGGAACTGGAAAACCGCCTCAAACAACACTTCGGCCGCAACACGCACATCGCCATCCACATCGAACCGGTCAAGGTCAATGGCCACTACGAGGCGCCGTGCGGCGGCGGGAAAGAGTAGTGGGTAAAGGGTAATGTATATTGAAGTCCCTATGTCAGAAAAAACACCGACATAGGGACTTCATTTCTTTTAGAAACTATGAAACTCCAATAAAGCCAAGTAAATTATGGCTTCAACAAATTGATAGGAGCAACAAAAACGCCGTCTTCCCTCTTGTATGCGCCGCCCACTGCGGTAAGTACAAGAAGAAAAGATGGGGATTTCTCGTCACTTTTCTCTTCAATTTTGGATTTCAGCGTTTTCAAAGACTTGGCTCCTGCTTCGATAAGGTCATTTCCACCTAACTTTATTTCGATAGCGCCCCAACGACCATCTTCCAAATGGACGATAGCATCACATTCCAAACCTGCATTATCACGATAGTGCAATACTTCTCCGCCAATAGCATTGGCATAGATGCGTAAGTCACGGACAGCCATATCTTCGAAGAACAAGCCGAAACTCTCTAAATCACGGAGCAAGTCTTCGGGCATCACACCCAAAGCGCGACAAGCAATGGAAGTATCAACGAAGTGGCGGGTAGGCGTACTACGGATAGATGTTTTAGAACGGATATTCGGATTCCAGGCAGCCATATCTTCGATGATGTACAAATCGTTAAGCGCTTCTCGGTAATCGTCGAAAGTCTTAGAATCAACCGTGCGCTCATTCGTCTGCCGGACATCCGAAGCGATAGATGAAATAGAGGCCTCCGTAGATATATTCCGAGCATAACTTTTCACAATCATCTTCAGAATCTCAGGCCTTTTGTTTCTGAATTGCTCATTCTCACAATCCTCAAAAACGAACAAACTGTTCCAATAGTTTTTAGTTATCTCAATAGCTATTTCCTTAGGCGCGAGGACAGAAATAGGCCACCCACCACGGCATATCAAAAACGCCACGTCGGACAAAGAAAAATCGGCATTCACATCCCATGGAAACCCTTTGCCTCCATCGAATAAATCTAGCAATGATACCGTTCCCTTGGACTCTTTCGACTCCCAAAGACTCATCGTACCCATTCGGACAGGAGTAATTCGACCCGCGCCACTATGATGTACTATGGTTTTATCTGCTGGAGTAGAACTACCCGTCAAGATATATTTGCCGAACTGATAATCGAAATCAAGATCATCCTTTACCTGATTCCAAATATCTGGAGCCTTTTGCCATTCATCAATAAGGCGAGGTTTATCCCCTTGCAAAACGCCCTTTGGATCCATCCGCGCCATAGCAATCGTTTGCTGGGTATTCAACTTGGCAAAACTCTTTTGATACAACATACACGTTGTGGTCTTGCCACAGAATTTAGGTCCTGCAACAACAACGGCACCAGAGGTTTGCAACTTCCGTTCTATCTCTTTTTCGACTAGTCTTTGATAATACATATAGTCAATTATATAATATTTCGTGAGGCAAAGATAATATAACAATCCATATTTCAATACAAAATTCCTGTAATTTTCAATGGTTCACTCCCATGATTTTCAATAAAAGGCAAAATATTGGCATTTATAGATTACAATTTAATCATCCAAAAATTAGTGGACAGAGAGAACACAGCTATCGGCAAATGTGTGAATTTGGCATTTAGAGATTACAATTTAAGCAATCTGGACTGGAATAGGCATTTTTCACTTTCGAAAAAAGTGAGTTACAGATATTTAGCCTATCTTTGTACCGACGAATTTATACAATAAGATATACTACTAATAATTGCTCACTCACATACTACTTAATACAGTTGTTTATTTTTTGGTTGCCTGAGGATTATCCGATTATTGACGATAACCGAGGTAAAGCAACGAATAAAGAACTGAATCAAGAATAGCTGATAAACCCAAACGGGGGATGCAAAGTTGTTCCCCAATTATTCACCTTAAAATTAATATTTTATGAAGAAGTTTTTTTTGATGGCCATGATGGCTTGTGCTACTATCACCGCGTTTGCACAATTCCGAGTTGAAGCTGGTTTTATTTCACAAACAGACGATGGAGAAGATTCTGACATTTCTTTATCTGGTTTGAAGGTCGGAGGATATTATATGCTCAATGATGTCATCTTAGATAATGGCGTACTTGAAGCAGGTGTGACTTTCCAAATGGCTTCGGGCAAAGAGGATGGAATTAAGTATAAACACATGGATTTTGCCATTCCTATCAATGCAGGTTATGCCATTCAGGCTGCCGACGACTTCATCGTTCGTCCTTACGTAGGTATCAACCTCAAATTCAATACGAAACTTGAGGGCTCTAATGACGGTGTTACCCTTGACCTTTTGAAAAAAGACATCGTTGGGTCAGACGTAAATAAGTTCCAGTTTGGCGGACAAGTTGGTGCCGTTTGCCAATGGAGCAAGTTCACCTTAGGCTATCAGTTCCAACAGGACTTCGGTGATCTGTACAAGGATCTGGACAGCAAATTTGTCACCCACACCTTTAGCGTAGGTTACATTTTCTAATGAAGTAACACAGGAACAAAATATACCCCTGAACGAAGTGGTTCGTTCAGGGGCTTTTCTTTTGTCAATATCGAAAGCGGTTTTGCTTTATCGGACGGAGCGACTTACAACGGGCAAGTGAAAGTGCAACGTGTCTTGTGGTGACGGGGATTGAATTCCGACCAGACATTCTGAATCTTCTTGTTGTTGACCAACTCGGCATTGGTCTCCATATACTTGAAGCCCCAACGCTGATACTCGGGAATGAGGTCACAGAATATCAAGGAGTTGACACCTTTGCCCTGATAGTCGGGACGCACACCCATCAAGAGGAAATCGATGGTGTCGGTGGCACCCTTGACATAGAGTGCGCGAAGCAGATAGATCCAACCGAAGGGGAAGAGATGACCCTTGGCACGTTGCTGTGCCCGAGAGAGGGAAGGGATGGAGAGTCCGAAGGCGATGAGGTTGTCGTCCTTGTCGGCCACCAGTCGGATAAGACTGAGAGGCACTTGCGGCAAGTAGAGTTTGATGTAGTAATCGACCTGCGCTTCGGTCAATTCGGTGAACCCGTAAATGTTGGCATACGATTGGTTCATCAACTCGAAGAGTTTCTTGCCCCACTGGCGCTGGAACTTCTTGGAATCCAATTCCGTAAAGACGCGAAGGCCATAACGCTCCTTAACAATCTGCGACATACGGAGATGACGCTCGGGAATCGCCGTTGGCGTCTCCATACGGAACTCATACCACGTTGCCTCGCGGGTCATGCCATAGGCCTCAAAGTGACGCTCATAGTAAGGATAATTGTAGGTATTCACCGTCGTAGGCAACTGGTCGAAACCCTCAATCAGTACGCCTTCGTTGTCGATGTCGGTAGGAGCCAACGGACCAACCAACTTGTCCATGCCTTGTTCCCTACCCCACTGACTGACGTTATCCAACAGGAAGCGGCTAACCTCTTCGTCGTCAATGAAATCTATCCAGCAGAAGCGGCACACCTTGTTGCCGTATTTCTGGTTGGAACGGTGATTGACGAACCCTGCAATACGCCCGACGGCTTTCCCATCGCGATAGGCCATCATATAGACAGAGTCGCAGAACTGGAAAGCAGGATTCTTGGCGGGATCGTGCATATCGACCTCCATCGAGATGATGGGAGGGATATAATACTCGGAACCTCGGTAAAGGTCAATAGCAAACTCGACGAAGCGTCGGAGTTCCCGTCTGCCTTCTATTCTGCGAATCTCTAACATATACAATTATTTACTTGAATGAACGCGGTGGTGGATGTGAGGATGGCTGACCACCTCGGTGGCACGTGCCATGGCACCGTTGATATGGTCGAAGATATTCTTCTCACCAATCTCGCCAAAGAGGCTGGACTTGCGAATCACCTTCAACACCTCTGGTCGGACACCACTCAGTACTACATGGATGCCCTGCTCATGGCTCTTGTGGATGAAGACCTCCAAGTTGTGAAGACCCGTGGCATCGACAAAAGGCACCTTGCGCATACGGATAATGCGCACCATAGGTGGTTCCTGGAACTGTGTGGCCAACTCCTCGAACTTGTTGGCAATGCCGAAGAAGAATGGACCATCAATCTCATAGACCTGAACGCCATTAGGGATATGCAATGCCTCCTCGTGAGTGACGTTGACGTCGCTATCGTTATTGACATCAATCTCGCCCTCCTGCAAAGAGATCTGACCGACACTGGCCATGCGGCGGAACAAAAGAACGGTGGCCAGTACCAAACCGAACTCAATGGCTACGGTGAGGTCGAAGATGACGGTAAGGAAGAAGGTGACCAACAGCACACTGACATCGCTCTTAGGATTGTGCAGCATGGCACGGAAGGTGCGCCAACCCGACATATTGTACGAAACAATGACCAAAACACCTGCCAAGCAGGCCATCGGGATATAGTTGGCCAATGGCATCAAGATGATGAGAATGAGCAACAAAACAATGGCGTGGATGATACCGGCAATAGGACTACGACCGCCGTTGTTGATGTTGGTCATGGTACGGGCAATAGCTCCCGTCGCAGGAATACCGCCAAAGATGGGGGAGGCAATATTAGCTACACCTTGTGCAATCAACTCGGTGTTGGAATTGTGCTGGTCGCCAATGACACCGTCGGCCACTGCGGCACTGAGCAACGACTCGATGGCACCCAACATGGCAATGGTAAAGGCGATGGGCATGAGGTCACGAATCATGTCGTAAGTAATCTCAGGAACGACTGGTGCCGGCAACTTGCCCTGAATAGAGAAACGGTCGCCAATCGTATCGATGCCCGAAATGCCACCGAACTCCTTCATCAACAGAACGATGATGGTCATCAGCACAATGGCATAGAGCGAACCAGGAATCTTGTTCAAGCCAGGAACGCGCTTTACCAACTTAGGCGAGAAGATAATCGTCAAGATGCTCAAGATGGCTATCAGGAAGTTCCAGAGATTGAAGTACTGGAAGTGCTGGAAGTAACAGATCCACTTGCCGATGAAGTCACCTGGCGTCTTGAGTGGAGCCAAGAGAGGCTGTCCCGTAGCTGGATCAAGAACAAGCTCCTTCGTGGTTGGGTCAACCACCTCTTGCTTGAGACCGAACACGTCGCCCATTTGCGTCGTGAAGATGGTGACGGCAATACCGGCCGTGAAACCTATGATGATAGGATATGGAATGAACTTTATGACGGTACCTAACTTGAAGACACCCATCAAAATCAACAACACACCTGCCAAGAGGGTGGCAATGAGCAAACCTTGTTCGCCATAGGCAGGGTTGGTGACAATGCCATAGATGATAACAATAAAAGCGCCTGTAGGACCACCAATCTGCACTTTAGAACCGCCCAAAAGCGAGATAATAAAACCTGCCACGATGGCAGTGATGATACCTTTCTCAGGAGAAACGCCACTGGCAATACCAAAGGCGATGGCCAAAGGAAGAGCCACGATACCCGTGATGAGTCCCGCCATTGCATCTTGCGAGAACTTCTGAGCATTGTAATTCTTCAGACACGAAACCAACTTTGGCTTGAAATCTAATACTTTCATACTCTATACAATACCTTAATAATAAATGCTTAAATGAAACCCCGAAAATTGATTTGCTAACTAATATTATAGGAACAATAGCAATTATATTCGATATAGGAACTATCATCCATATAGTAAAAACATCAAGGAATAATCTCTCTGCCAAGCGGCAGCTTTACTCCTTTTCGCCGAAGGCCAGGTCACCAGCATCGCCCAGACCAGGGACAATATACTTGTGCTGATTGAGGTAGCTATCGACAGCACCTACCCAAAGGGTTGTGTCTTCGGGCAACTTCTCTTCCAGATACTCCAACGCCTCGCGCGAAGCAATGACCGAAAGCACATGCAACTTAGCAGGGGTTCCCTTGGTCAGGAGTGCCTCGTAGGCCAACTGCATCGAACCGCCCGTTGCTAACATCGGGTCGCACAACAGCAACACCTTGCCGTCCAGAGTAGGTGACGCTATATACTCAATATGGATGTCGAAGTTAAAGTCCTCATCATACTTACGATAGGCAGAAACGAAAGCATTCTCTGCCTCGTCGAACACGTCAATGACACCCTGATGCAAAGGTAAAGCAGCACGCAAGATAGCAGCAGCCACCAGTTTCTCCGAGGGCACCCGACACTCGGCCACTCCCAATGGGGTAGTCACATCGACCTTCTCATACTGCAACTCCTTGCTAATCTCGTAAGCCATTATTTGTCCGATACGCTCAATGTTCTTACGAAAACGCATACGGTCGTTTTGAATATTCACATCACGCATCTCTGCGATATACTTACCGACCACCGAATTTGTCTCTGAGAAATCGACAATTTTCATAATAATTAGGATTATTGTTGATGAAACTTTGGTGCAAAAATAGGCAAAAATTCACAGATGACAAATAAATATTCGAAATTTTCTTGCATTTGTCGATAGAAATGACCAACTTTGCGCCGAGTGCTATACTCATATAATAAATTAAGGTGGCGACACCTTACCATTCTAATCCAAATGAGCAAAAAGATCATCTACTTTCATGGGTTCTCGTCGGCCGGTTCTACTGGCACCGCCACGAACCTCCGCAACTACCTTTACGAAAAGGATGTCCGAGTGCTGAGTCCCGACATCCCGACCAGTCCCAAGGAGGCTGTTGCCTTCCTGCGCCAATACGTTGAACAAGAGCAACCTGACCTCATCATCGGCACCAGCATGGGTGGATTCTATGCCGAGATGCAACATGGCTACAAGCGCATTTTGGTCAACCCCTCTTTCCACATGGCGAAGCTGCTCACCTTCAGAGGTTTGGGCAATGTCGAGTTCCAGAACAAACGCGAAGACGGAGCTACGCACTTCAAGGTGGACAAGCAGATGATCGAAGAGTTCCGCGAGGCAGAAAAACTCTCCTTCCAGGGTATCACGCCCGACGATAAACAACTGGTCTATGGTCTCTTTGGCAAGAACGACAAGACAGTCAACACGCAAGGGGACTTCACCAAGCACTACGGCAAGGAACATTTTGTCATCTTCGACGGAGAACACCGATTAAACGACAAGATTGTCAAGTCCTCTGTCATGCCGTTGGTCAACCAATTACTGGAACTCTGACCCTATCTCACTTTCCCTCGCCTTTGATTGTTATATTGGACCACCCTGCAAACGGACAAAGAATGCCGGCTCAATGAGTCGGCATTCTTTATTTTCATCGAAGAGATGCGGAGGAAATCTACCTCGTTGCAGATTCCCCGCATCGGTTCTCACCCATTTACTCCCAGAAGTTGTACTTCGAGGACTGCTCGCCCTGAGAGTTTGTCTCTGTAGTCCAATCATCCTCATCGGTATAGAATGTAGATATACCGATGCGACCTTTGACTTCCAAGCTTCCCTGCATGATGCCTACAGGCGCCATGTCGTAACTCTTGATAGTGGGTGAAATATATTTCTTCATTGCTACTCTATTTTTGGCTTCTCCCTTACCCGACGACACAAAACTGCGATGTACTTGTGCAGTCGAGAAAGAGAGAAGTCGCTATTATTATCAATACGTATTCAAAATCAAACCGCCGTTGATCTTCATGTGGATGTCCTGATTGCCCGTACCGACTGTTCCGCCAGCTTCGTTGCCACCATAGACATTCTCAATATCAATCAGACTGTTCAACTTCAAAGCGTCATCGACCGTACCGACGGTGATGTTGGTCTCGCCCAATACGCTGCCATGACGGCTACCGGCATAGACCGTATTGATCTTACCACTGATGATGTTGACGTCGGTGCTACCTACATTGCCATAGAAGCCACCACCGTAGATCTTGTCAATCTTTACCTTATTGGCCTTCGAGTTGACCGTTACGGAAGCACGGCCACGCACGAGGCAATCCTTGTCGTAACCACCGCCACAGATGACAACATCCTCATCCGAGTTCACACCCTTGGTGTACTTGAATGCACCTGGGAATGGATTGGCCTCCAGATTCAGATTGGTGTTGCCGAAGACCGTACTGGTCATCATACCGCCGCCATAGATACCATACAGACGCTTGTCAATATTGTAACGTGGGACGTTGGAGTTGTACATGAAGGCACCACCAGTCACGTTGATGTTGACATTACCATCGATGCGTGCATAGATAGAACGAACGTCCGATGCAGCATCCTTGTTACCGTGGCCACCGCCGAAGATACCGCCATACAACTTACCTCCGTTGATGTTGACGCGGACGCAGCCGGCCAATTCAGGTTTCTCCTCCAGACCCGTGCGGAGCACGTGAGAGTAGTTACCACCGCCGAAGATGTACTCATGCAGCGAAGCGTCACCGCCAATAGTCACCTCCGTTGAACCATAGGTAGATGCGATGAGGTCAGCAGCATTGCTGAGGTCGGTTTCAGAAACGGCGCGATAGTACGTACCTTCACCACCACCATAGACCATACCTACCACTTCACCACCGGTGATGCGGATATGCGAGTTACCATACATCTGGCCGATGCGCGAGAAGTACATCTTGTCCATCTGCTTGCCATTGACGATAGGATAGTTACTCAAGTCGCTGTTGTCGAAGTAAGTCAAGTTTGCCAAGCAACCGCCGTAGATATAACCATCTACCTGGCCGCCAGTCATATTGATATAGGTATCGGCAAAGACGCAGCCGGACTGACTACCTGCCTGTCGGGTTGGCAACAGACCGGAGTAAGAGGCACTACCGCCATAGACAGAACCCATCAGGTGAGCATTACCGCTGATGTTGATACGCAACTCCGTCTGGCTCAAATCCAAGAGGTCGCTACGCAACTGAACCAACGGGATATTACCCTTGGCCTCAGGATAACGGCCGAAACCGATGATACCATCCTTCCAATAAGGGATATGTGGGTCGTTAGTATGGTGCTGATCATCATAGCCGAAACCGACGACGTCTGCCAAACCACCGCCATAGAGGTTGCTGTGGATGATACCACCCTCGATGTTGATGATGGAACGACCATAATAATAGGTAACGCACGAATCGTGATCCAACTCGTCTGGATAGAGGATGTGACCATAACGTCCCAGGTTGGTACCGAAGATCTCAGAAACCTCACCATCCTTCACGGTAATCTCACACTGGCCGAAGAAGCTATCGGCAGGACGACCTGGCATAGCACGACCGAATGCCACATTACCACCTACGATACGACCTACACGGCTGGTACCACGTACCTCAATCTTCGAGTCGGCAAAGACGGTACCGTCCGCCTGGCCACCAACGATAAGAGCGACGTCATACTGGTTGTGGTAGGGGTCGAAGTAATTGGCCGCATCACAGACAATGTGTGTACGGATAGGATGTGTCGGAGAACCAGACATATTGCCGGTCTTCTCCATCTCCAATGTATAACCGTCACCTGCAATCACACGACCATAAGTACCAGAAAGAATCGTAATCGTATTCTCACGGCTGACATAGTCAGGATCGTTGTTGTTCAATACGCCACCATAGATAGTCATCGTAGGCACGAAGATACCTTCGGTCATACCCAGCGTCCAGTCGATGGTCTTGTATCCGTTGATGACAATACCATAACCCATCGTGAGGTCATTGCCACAAGCGAAGACCTTAGCCACGTCTGTCTCGCCCTCGATGGCGAACGAAGAACCATGCAGGTTAATCTGCTCGAAACGGGTGTCGGCATGCAACTTGATACTCAAGCCGCCGAAGAGGAGTCGGCTGTTACGGAAATTGTCCGAACGGCCAGTAATCAAAGCAGGCTTATCCTTAACGAAGTAATCTGGGTTGCGGGTAGTACACCTGTTGTCCATGAACTCCGTGAAGTTATAGTCATTGTACTCACCCATGATGACGATGACATTAGTGCCGACGCTGCCACCCTTATCGACCGGAGTGAGCAACTCGTATGCACGCTTCAAAGAGCGAACTGCGGTCTCAGGAGTCAAACCGTCATTATTGTCGTTACCAATGCTATACGACTTGGAATCGGTGGTATAAGAGGTAGCCTCGTAGGCCGAGATACCATGATTACAAACATAGATTGGCTTGCTGAAAGACTTGATGATAGAGAACTTCGCCGACTTATGAACTCGGTGAGAAGCAATCAAGATATAAGTATGACCATTCTGAGCGCCAGTCAACTTAGGAGTCTTAGCCACCTCCTTGTAGTCTTCGGTCACATCCTGCCAAGAGAACTCAAAGTCGTTGGCACCGATGGTCTGACCACTCTCGGTGGACATCTTGCCATTCACTGTATAAGTATCGCCCGTAGGAATGACCGACTCAATCGTCAAGTTGTACTGGTCTGGTTCAACCAAGATGGCACCAGAACCTGCTTCCTGACCATTGTCGTAAACCACCAGACCCAAGCGCTGAACGTATGGTTTGGGCTGCACCTTTACCAACGACTGGGTGCTGCTGCCAAAACGCTTGCCGTCCAAAGTCCACTTGTATGTATAGGTATGACCTTTGACGTGATTGAAGTAAGCCTCATACTCAAACTTCTTGCCGTTCATTTCTGGAGTAACGGCAACTGGGAAGAGAGTGAACGAGTTATCGTCACCGCCGATGTCGTGCCAGGTGTAGCCATTGTAAGTATAGCCATCAGGCTGCTTCTGACCCTGAACCTCGGTCGTAAAGACCTGACCAGGCACACCGTGGAAGTGGCTGATATCCGCTGTGCCATGACCATAGCAACTCTCAATCATGATACCGCGCTCACGATAGAAGCGCTCGGTGTCACCGAACTTATGCTGGATTTCGCCGACCAATGGGCAGGCCGAAATGTAGCAACCGGTACGCATGTTGACGTCCACGCCGTAGTCTGCCAGCGAGAAACCATGTACGATACAGTTGGAGATACGGGAGTTGGCATACATCTGTCCGACGACGCCACCGATACGCCAGTTGTACGTACCATTGGCATTACCTGTACTACGCACGTAGTGGATATTTTCAATTTCAAGATTCTCGATGACGGACTCGAACTCGGCATCACCACCTAACTGGGGGAAGAGACCATAGTGCGTTTCCTTTGGTGAATCCTGAAGGTTAATCTCGATATTGGAGATCTTGTGACCCTGACCATCGAAGTGGATGCGGAAAGTCTTACTTTCGCTGGATGCAGCACCGAAGGTCCACTGTGTGCTTTTCATGTCCAAATCCTTGTTCAAACGGAAGTGCTTGCGGTTCCAATAGACCAAGGTGTGGTCATAGAAGGCTATCAAATAGGCCATCTCTTCGGCTGTGTTGATCTGGAATGGATTTTCCGGAGAACCGTTGCCTTTCGAGAAACGAACCATAGAACCGTCCCACACGGAGGTCTCTGCAACGGCAGGTTGGCTAACACCCATACCGAGCAATGCCAGTGAGAAGATCCAAGCCTTAGTGAAGATTTTAAAGCGTTTCATGTTTTCAAGCATTTAATCGTTGGAAAATATGATTTCAATTTTATTGTTTGTACTTATTGGACTAGTTTCATGGGGTTTCGTTTAAAACCGCTCCACTCTTTGCAATAAATGCAGCCAAGTAGGAAGAGTCCGCAAGCGGAACCACTTCTCTCCTGTTTTCAAACATTCAATACGTTTCGTTGATGGTGCTTCTGCATAGATGGAAGCAATGGGTAGCATTGTGGCCGTTTGAACTACAGAACGATGCAAAGACGCATCTCATTTCGAAATATCTGACGGTAGTCCTCTGAGCTATCCGCCGAACAGGAGAGATTGAAAATCCCGTTATTTAGGTCTTCTTGCGCACAAAAATATGTTTTTTTAGTCTAATTTCCAAATATTCACCCCAAAAAAACGCTATTACATAGTCATTTTGCGCAAAAAAGTGCGCAAATAGGGTATAAACGTGTCATAATTGAACGAAAAATCGCCATTACTTTTCCTGTCAATTCGGGCATTGAAACACGCTGTGCCGACTTTTCGACGAGTTGTTCAAAGGATTATCCATGCAACCACCGGAATGGACAACAAAGCCAGCAACGTGGTCAGGAAAGTTCCTTGTGCCATGACCGTCTCATCCACGCCGAACTTGAGGCAGAAAATGGTACCGAACGAAGCCACCGGCATGGCAATGATCAACGTATTGATGGCAATGGAGGTCGGGTCGAAGTCAACATAAGGCACCTGATTGAGCAACTGGAATACGCCCCATACCAACAGCGGTAATACCAACAGGCGCAACGGGGCCATCATCATCACCTGACGTCCTCCCGCCATGTGTTTGGCAGGTATCTGCGAAATGGAATAGCCAATAATGAGCAGGGACCCTGGCACCGTGATGTTGCCTATCAAGGTGAGCGACTTGGCCAACAACGGTGGTGTGGACCATTGGAATGCAACAATAAGGATAGAGAGGTAAGTACCTATCAACCCCGGGGTATAAAGTCGTTTCCAGATATTTCCGCCAGCCTCCTTGCCTGCAATGAACTGCGCTCCCCAGATAAAGACAGTTATCGTGTTCGGTACATTAAGCACAGAAGCATAGAACACCGCCTCGGGGCCAAAGATAGAGGCAACGACAGGATAACCGATGAAGCCCACATTGCCAAAGGCCAGCATGAAACTGAACAACCCCTGTTCCGAAGTCTTCACCCCCATGACGCGAGGCAAATAGGCCGCCACGGTAAGCAGGATGACATAAGTAATGGTGCCAATCAGCAGGAGCGGCAATATCAATTGTCGGTCGGGCATGACATCGCCCATGGTGGATGCCATGATCAATGCCGGACAAGTCAGATTGACAATGAGTCCCGACAACCCCTTGCTCAGGGGCTGTGACATGAGGTGAGTCTTTCCACTTATATATCCTGCAATGACGACGAGGAACAAAGTCCCCATCGTCATCAATATTACGTTGAAGTCCAAAATAGAATTTTTTATTTCTAGCCAATCTATAGTCTCTAGAATAACAAGAATTTCCAGTATCTCTAGACCTTCTAGAAAATCCAGTTTATCTACAAATCGTCTGGTCGCGGTCAGGACCGACGCTCAAGATGGTGATAGGAGTCTCCAACTCCTTCTCCAAGAAGGCGATATAGTCCTTGAAGGCCTGTGGGAAATCCTCCTCCTTCTTGCACTTCGACAGGTCGCAGTTCCAGCCGGGCAGTTCCACATACTGAGGTTCGATGCCCTCGTCGATGCTGAATGGGAACTCGCGTGTCTCGACACCATTCACCTTATATGAGGTACAAGCCTTGATGGTGGGGAAAGTATCAAGCACGTCGCTCTTCATCATAATCAACTGAGTGACACCGTTCAACATGATGGTGTAGCGCAAGGCAACGAGGTCAATCCAACCACAACGACGCTCACGACCGGTCACCGCACCATACTCATGACCGATGGCACGAATCTTAGCACCTGTCTCGTCAAAGAGTTCTGTAGGGAATGGACCAGAACCGACGCGCGTGCAATAGGCCTTGAAGATACCGAACACCTCGCCAATCTTGTTTGGCGCAATACCCAATCCCGTGCATGCGCCCGCGCACACAGTATTAGAGGAGGTGACAAAAGGATAGGAACCGAAATCGACATCCAACAGAGAACCCTGTGCACCCTCGCACAGCAAACTCTTGCCCTCTTTCAGCATGTTGTTGATGACGTGTTCGCTGTCGATGAACTTAAACTTCTTCAGGAAGTCGATGCCCTGCATCCATTCTTTCTCCAGGTCGTCCAATCCCTCGAACGAGACAGCCTCGCCACCCTTCTTGATAGCCAATGCATTGAGTCCTTCGATCATCTCGATGTGACGCTGCTTGGCGGCGGCGTACTTTGCTTCGAAGTTGTCCAGGATATCTCCGACACGCAGACCGTTACGGCTCACTTTGTCCGTATAGGTTGGGCCGATGCCCTTACCCGTCGTACCGATCTTGGCCTTGCCCTTGGCAGCCTCATTGGCCTTGTCCAACAGACGGTGCGTAGGGAGAATCAGGTGAGCTTTCTTCGAGATGAAGAGGCGCTGTGTCAAGTCGTGGCCACTCTGTGCCAACTCAAGAGCCTCCTTCATGAAAAGAAGTGGATCGAGCACAACGCCGTTACCGATGATGTTCACCTTGCCGCCTTGGAAGATACCCGAAGGAATGCTACGGAGCACATATTTCTGTCCGTCGAACTCCAAGGTATGACCTGCATTTGGACCACCCTGAAAACGAGTAACGATGTCATAGCGTGGTGTCAAGACATCCACTACCTTACCTTTACCCTCATCGCCCCACTGGAGGCCGAGGAGTACGTCAACTTTTGCCATACTGTTGTATATTATTTAGTTAGATATTACTCAATTTTTCTTCCGCTTCTCCTTCAAGGCCTGGAGTTCCTGGTCACGGATCACCTCCTTGATCGAAGTATAGCGTTTCTTCCTACGCGAAGCTGGCATCTTGAGGCGAGCTTTCTCGCGTTTCTCCTTCTCCAACTTCATAGCCAACTGCTTGAGTTTCACATCATGGCGTTCCTCTTTGTAGCAGTTGTTGCACAATCCCAAGGCATAGAGGCATATCTGCGAAGTGTGAAACGACTTGTGCATCTGTTCCTCGACATGGGGAAGAATCTCCGACAACGAGAGTACCTTGATGGCACCACATCGTCGGCACACTTGATAGCCATGTGGTTTCTGTCCTACGCACTTCTCAAAGAACTGCGACCCATTCACAAAAGGTTGGAACCGAGCCACCACTCCTGCCTCCACAAAGAGCAACAGGTTGTTATATACCGTCACTCGACAGATCAGCGCCTTCTCTTCACACACCAGTTTATGAAGCGAGTCCACGTCAAACGGCACATCCAAATGGTAGATGACCCAAAGGATGTAATCGCGTTCTGGCGTATGGTTCATGCCTCGTTCCTTGAGATAGGCATTGAGCATCGCCTGCGCCTCATCGAGACCCTGGCCCAACTCTTGCCGCACTTTCAGGTTACGGACAATCTTCTCGCGTCTTTGTTGTGTTTCTTGGTGCTTCAACTTAAAAACAGATTATAATGGAAGTGACAAGGAGTTGACAAGGAAGTGACAAAGAAGTGCCAGAGAAGTGACAGGGTCCTCGCAGCGAACAGAACAATTGATAATTGTTCAGCGAGAAGACGAGGCTTTAGCCGAGGGGCAAAGTGACAAGGACGATACCTTCGGCTTGTCAAGCATTCTCCAATTACTCCGAGATTTCCGACTTCTCCGATTATTCAGAGTACTCAGAGTATTCAGATTACTCGGAGTTTTCTGATTACTCAGATTATTCCGATCACTCCGACAATATCCTCTGTGCCGCCACCCGCAGCCACATGGGCCGACTGGCATCTTGTGCCAATTGTGCAGCACGTTCTTCCCAACCGGACAGTTCTAATCGAAGGACGATCTGCAACGCCATGTATTGCAGCAAGTCGTTGCCTTCCATCCACTTGGACACCAGCGCCTCGGCAAAAGGAAGTCGGGCAAAGAGGTTCATGCACGCCTGGTCGGCCAATTCGGTATAGCGGATAGCCGATGCCCATTGCTGGGCCACGGGCTCTGTCATCAACTCCTTGGGATAGAGGCGCGTAGCAAGCATCTTCGACTCTCGCACCTCCTCTTCCCACAGACGTTCTGCCAACGCCGCCTGCATCTCCTGCGTCTCAATCTCGGGGAGGAGGAGTTCCGCAATGCCTTTCAGCCGGTAACTCTCCAACCCCCAGATGGTCTTATAGTCAATGCCTTGCGCACGGAGGTTATCTCCTACCTCGCCGTTACGCAGTTTGCGGAACTCGGCATGTGCCTTACTTAAGAGCAGAGTAATCTCGTCCATAACGCAGCATCTGCTCCACGTAGTTCTCGGTACCGTATTTTACGACGACATCCGAGATGGTAGAAGCATTGTAAACTGGCTCGTAACGTGGATTTACAAAGCCCTTGTAAGGGGCAATGTCCAACTTCTGGTAGCGCTCCAAGACCTCGGCATGGAGTTCGGGATTGACCTTCACACCGTATGTCTCGACCAGATGACGACCTGCCTTGAAGTCACCCTCACTCTTGATGCGCTGCAATTCACCCAGCAACTCGCCGAAGTACTGACGCAGTTTCTTGTAGTCGTTGATCTTGACATAGGTCTTGCCGTCGCGCTTGGCAAACTCCAACGCTGGCTGTCCTTCGTCCATCTTGGCACGTTCCAACGTCCAATAAGCAATCAGGGAACGGTTACGCATGTGAGCCTCCTCCAGATTGTCACCTGGCAGGATACGCACCAACTGAGTCATCAAGCCGTTCATCATCTGCTGATAGTAACCGGCCTTGTATGCCTCCATGTCGGGCATCACACCCAACTCGACCAACTTCGGGTCGGCCATATAGTAGAGGGCGAAAATGTCGGCGCGGGCCTCCTCCAACGTACTTCCGTAAGCCTTGAGGGCATCTGGATCGACACCAGGCAACAGCTGACCGCTGCCATGACCCAGACACTCGTGCAGGTCGGTGTGGATATTATCTACGTAGTGCGCATATTTCTTGGCCTGCTGCACCTCCTCCTCGCTCCACATGAACTCCTCCGCGAATCCGTTGCCGGCTGCGGCAGCATCGTAGGCTGCGGTGATGTTGTCAATGCTGACCGACTTTGAACCATGCTGGGCACGGATCCAGTTGGAATTAGGCAAGTTGATGCCGATAGGGGTGGCGGGATAACTGTCACCCGCCAAGATGGCAGCGGTGATGACCTTGGCAGTCACACCCTTGACCACAGGTTTGCGGAAACGGTCGTCGATAGGTGAGTGATCCTCAAACCATTGCGCATTGGCCGAGACAATTTCGGTACGGGCGGTATTGGCGCTGTCCTTGAAGTTGACCATACCTTCCCACGAACCACGCATGCCCAACGGGTCATTGTAGCTCTCGATGAAACCGTTGATGAAATCGACCTTGCTGTCCAGGTCCTTGACCCACTCGATGCTGTACGTATCGAAGTCTTTCAAGTCGCCCGACTCATAATAGGTCACCAACGACTCGATGACCTTACGCTGCTGGTCACTCTCGGCATACTCCTTCGCCTTGTTCAGGTTCTCGACAATATGCTCGATGGCCTCAGTGTAGAGACCGCCCACCTTCCAGGTCTTCTCGACAATCTTACCGTTCTCCTTGACCAACTTCGAGTTCAAGCCAAACATGACTGGCATGGTGTCCTGGGGGTTCTTCAACTTAGCATAGTAGTCTTCTACCTCCTGCTGGGTCAGACCCTCATAGAAGTTGCAGGCAGAAGTGGCAATGAGGTCCACGCCATCAGCCTGGTTCACCTTGATAGGCAGGAAGTTATCGTCAAAGATGGCACGCTCCAATTCGGCAAAGTCGTAGCCGGCATACAGTGCCTCCTTGCCCTCCACTTTGTTCAACTCTGCCTCGAACCAGGCCTGCTCGAAACCGGGCTTGAACTTGGCATTGCTGTAGTGGTGGTGGATGCCGTTGGCAAACCATATCTGCTTCATGTACTGCTCAAAAGCCACCCACTGCGGGTCGGCCTTATCGCCTTGATAACCAGTATATACGGCCTCGCACATACGGCGGATAGGCAGGTTGTACTTACAGTTCTGATCCCACAGGATATCGCGACCCCAGAGGGCTGCCTCCTGGAGATAATATACCAGACACTTCTGCTTGAGAGAGAGTTGCTCAAACGCGGGTACCTCGTAGCGAAGCACCTGAATATCGGCGAAGCGGTCCATGCTCCACTTACTTGCCTCTGAAGCCGCCTCTGGTTTTGTGCATGCGCTCACCAAAATTGCGGATGTCATCATGATTCCTAAGACTTTCTTCATTTTTGTTTGATTTATAATCGAATTTTTTCTTTTTCCGCTCCCCCTTCTCGGGACGGGCGGAGTCGGCCGGTTGTACGGTCACCTGACGGCCCTTCCAGTCGGCACCGCACATGTCCTTGATGACAAAGCGGGCGTCGCGTTCGGGCACCTCGAAATAACTGAAATTGGTCAACAGGTCTATACGACCCATCTCGATGCGATGGTGTACCAGGCTGTTCATCAAGCCGATAAGCTGTTTCGGGAAGATGCCGTCCCGCTTGCCCAGATTGATGAAGAGTCGCGTATAACCGGGTTCGGCCTGCGTCTGATTGCCTTTATACTCACGGGCATACGAGGCATTGCGTGCCTCGCCACGGTCGGCACGTTCGCGCTTCGGACGCTCCTCGGGGATATCGAGGTTCTCCGATCCCTTGTAGAACTCCAGCATACGGTTGAACTCCAACGAGACGATACGTTTCAAGAGATCTTCGTTCGACAGCCAACCCAACTTCTTGGCCACGGGCTCGAGGAACTGAGCAATCTCCTCCTCCTTCACTTCGACCTTCTCCAGGCGGTCGGCCAGACCGAAGAGTTGCTTCTCGATGATCTTGTCGGTGGTGGGCACCATGCCCTTCTCGAACTTCTTGCCGATGATGCGCTCAATGTCGTTCAGGCGGCGGCGCTCCTTGATATGGACAATGGCAATCGAAGTTCCTTTCTTGCCGGCACGACCCGTACGACCCGAACGGTGGGTATAGACCTCCACGTCGTCGGGCAGACCGTAGTTGATGACGTGTGTCAGGTCATCTACGTCCAATCCGCGGGCAGCCACGTCGGTAGCCACCAACAACTGCAAGTGACGGGTGCGGAACTTACGCATCACCATGTCACGCTGCTCCTGACTCAGGTCGCCGTGCAAGGCATCGGCGTTGTAACCCTCGTCCATCAGGTTCTTGGCAATCTCCTGTGTCTCCGCCTTGGTGCGGCAGAAGATGATGCCATAGATGTTCGGGTAGAAATCGACGATGCGCTTCAAGGCAGCATACTTGTCGGCGGCGTGCACCAAGTAATAGACGTGGTTCACATTGGCACTACCCTCGTTCTTGTGCCCGATGGTAATCTCCACGGGGTCGGTCATATACTTCTTGGCGATGGCAGCAATCTGCTTCGGCATCGTGGCGCTGAACAGCATGGTTCGATGCTCCGCCGGCACACTCTGCAGGATCTTCTCGATGTCATCCTGGAAGCCCATCGACAACATCTCGTCCGCCTCGTCCATCACCAACGTCTTCACGTTGTCCAGGCGGCAGGCACCACGTTCGATGAGGTCAATCAATCGACCTGGCGTAGCCACCACGACATGCACACCGCGTTTCAACTGGCCAATCTGCGAACCGATGCTCGATCCGCCATACACAGGCAGGATGGCCATGCCACGCAGGTACTTGGCATAATCCTGCAGGTCGGAGGCAATCTGGAGGCACAACTCACGCGTCGGCGCCAAGATAAGTGCCTGTGGCTGAGGAGCATCCTCGGGGTCTATCCATTTACCGGTCTTCCGGTCTTTCTTGATCTGGAACTCGCTATAGACCGGCACGATGTCCACACTCTGCAAGAGGGGCAATCCAAAAGCCGCGGTCTTACCTGTTCCTGTCTGCGCCAATCCCACCAAGTCGCGACCCTGCTGCAAAATCACAGGAATCGTCTCTGCCTGTATCGGCATCGGTTGCTCATACCCCATCTCTTCGATGGCACGCAACAATTCGGGCATCACGCCCAATTCTTCAAAAGTCATTCAATAATGTGTGAGTTACTATTTACTTACTGGTTCTAAATTTCCGTCGTTTCTCTCGGAGTGCATTTGTTTTACGCTCGAAGTTTTTTATTTCTCGCAGAGTGTAAATGAGTGTAAGGAAGTTTTAGTAACTTACTCTTTTTTTCACTCTTATTCACTCTTTGAGAGTTATTACAGAGTTCATTGGAGCATCCTTCTTGATTATTCAATCAAAACAAGAACTCTTTTACACTCCATTACACTCTGCGAGAGATTTTCCCCACGAGAGATTCTCTGTGAATTTTTATATTTCTCGCAGAGTGTAAATGAGTGTAAGGAAGTTTTAGTAACTTACTCTTTTTCACTCTTATTCACTCTTTGAGAGTTATTACAGAGTTCAATGGAGCATCCTTCTTGATTATTCAATCAAAACAAGAACTCTTTTTCACTCCATTACTCTCTGCGAGAGATTTTCCCCACGAGATATTCTCTGTGAATTTTTATATTTCTCGCAGAGTGTAAATGAGTGTAAGGAAGTTTTAGTAACTTACTCTTTTTTTTCACTCTTATTCACTCTTTGAGAGTTATTACAGAGTTCAATGGAGCATCCTTCCTGTTTGTTCAAACGGAAAAACTCTTTTACACTCCATTACTCTCTGCGAGAGATTTTCCCCACGAGATATTCTCTGTGAATTTTTATATTTCTCGCAGAGTGTAAATGAGTGTAAGGGAGTTTTAGTAACTTACTCTTTTTTTCACTCTTATTCACTCTTTGAGAGTTATTACAGAGTTCAATGGAGCATCCTTCTTGATTATTCAATCAAAACAAGAACTCTTTTACACTCCATTACACTCTGCGAGAGATTTTCCCCACGAGATATTCTCTTATCTGCGAGAGATTTTATCCGTGCGAGAGATTTTAATTTCGTCCCTCAGCGAGAGAAGATTGCGCTCAAAGCAATTCAATTTCTTCTGGTCTCATCACGCGCTCGCAATAGACGCAGCGGAGCGACTTGAGTTTCTCGTCGAAGAGTTCCATCTTGGTAGCCACAGGCTGGTGGTTGGTGACGCACTTCGGGTTGGAGCACTTCACGACACCCACAATCAGCTTAGGATACTGCACATATTTCTTCTCGATGATCTGGTAGTCCTTGATGATGTTCAAGGTCACGTTCGGAGCCACCACACTGAGGCGGCCAATCTCCTCGTCGGTCAGGAAGCGGTCGGCAATCTTGATGATGCCCTTCTTGCCCAACGTCTTGCTGGCCAGGTTCGTACCCACGGTGATGGCACCCGGATGATTATAGAGGTCCAGCACCTGTACGATCTTGAAAGTCACGTCGGCTGGAATATGGTCGATGACGGTTCCGTTGGCGATAGCGGATACTTCGAGTTCAGTCTTTGCCATGTTACAGTTGGATATTAAGCATTCGACAAATGATGGCTTCGCGGGTATAGAGTCCGTTCTGCGCCTGTTGGAAGTAATAAGCCTTTTCGCTCTCGTCCACGTCGTAGGCTATCTCGTTGACACGTGGCAGCGGGTGGAGCACACGGAGGTTCGGCTTGGCATTGTCGAGCATCGCCTTGTGCAGGCAATAGACATTCTTGACCTGCTCATACTCGCGGAGGTCACTGAATCGCTCGCGCTGAATACGGGTCATATAGAGGATGTCGGTGCGGTTGATGGCCTCCTCGTCAAAACGCTCCTGCTCGTCGTACTCCAGGTTGTGGCGCACGCAGAAGTCCCTGTAGCCCAACGGCATGCGCAACAGGTCGGGAGCAATGAAATGGAACTTCGGGTGGAAGAAACTCAAGGCCTGCACCAAGCTGTGGACGGTGCGTCCATACTTCAGGTCGCCCACCATGGTGATGTCGATGTTCTCCAACGTGCCCTGCGTCTTCCAGATGCTGTAGAGGTCCAACATCGTCTGCGAAGGATGCTGGTTGGCACCATCGCCCGCATTGATGATAGGCACGTCCGTTACCTCGCTGGCATAACGCGCTGCGCCCTCCAAGTAGTGGCGCATCACGATGACATCGGCATAGTTCGACACCATCTTGATGGTATCCTTCAGTGTCTCGCCCTTGCTGGTCGAAGTGGCATTCGGGTCGCTGAAACCAATCACACGGGCGCCCAGGCGGTTGGCCGCGGTCTCGAAACTGAGGCGGGTGCGGGTGGATGGCTCAAAGAACAGCGTGGCAACTACCTTACCCTCCAGCAGTCGCTGGTTGGGATTGGCTTCGAACTTGGCAGCGTCCTTCAGAAGACTCAAGATATCTTCCTTCGATAGGTCGGACACAGAAATGAAGTTGTTTTGCATTGTTACTATTTGAATTAACGCGCCAAAGATACTGTTTTTTCTCGGCATGTCCAAATTTGTCTCTTTTTAAATGTAAAAAACTTCTTTTTTCGCCACAGATTGCCAACATTGCAAGGCAGATTGCTAAATGCACTTGTTAGGTGCGACCCTCCCCGCCCCCTTTCGTCCCTCGACCGTTGAACCAGAAAACACTCCTCTTCCGCCCCCTTGCAACACCACGGTCCACCACCTTCTGCTTCCATCTCACTCCCCTTGCCCTCCCGCTTTTTTTCTACCTTCTTTCTCCCTTTAAAAGGTAGCAAAAAGGGAGAAGGTCCACCATGGACCAACGGAATTTCAACGGAAGCAGAATGGGATGACAGGGACGATTGCTTTTTGAACATTGCAAAACGCCGTTCTCCCTTCCGAATGGTTGTCCAATGGATTTTTATTCGCCAAATTCAGACGAAAATCAGAAAAAATTTCACTAAATTTGCGACACCTTTTCCGAATAAAACATATTCCTAATAAATCAAAATCCTAATAAATCAAACAAGATGAATAAAACACCCATCCTATCCTTGCTTTTCGCACTCCTTACCCTCTCTGTCGCCAATCCGCTGCTGACCAGTTGCGACGATGACGATGAATCGAAAGTTTACATCCTTGAAAAAGAGATTGAAGCTGGCCTCTTGGCCGACAATTCCGTCGTAACCGACACGACGTGCATCTCCGCCACCATCCAAGGGAAACTGCTCCACGAGGAAAAATTGAACGACATCTTCGATCTCACAGACACTGAAGTGGGCATCCAATACATCAAAGAGGAAGATTTCATCGCCAACAAGGACGGTCAACTCTATTGGCACTCAGTATGTAATCATGAAGCCACTCTTTCCGATTTCAAGTTGCAGTTAGACTATCTCGAACCCGGCACTTCCTATTTATATAGAATCTACTTTACAACTCTCAATTTCACATTGTATGGAGAGGTCAAGCAATTCACGACTCTTCCCTTGGAACGCTATCTGAGTCTGGAGGTTGTCGAACAGGGTTTCCTTTCCATGAAGTTTGCCGGACTCAACAGATTGGACGACATATTCGAAGATTATTCGGAAAAAGATATCAAATTGCGCATTTATATTGAATATCCAAGCTATTACAACGATTTCAATCCGACCCTGAAAGGCGACAGCATGTACTTTTCGTTGACGAACAATTTCAGTGCCGGGCACACCTACAAGTATCAACTAATAGCCTCAGGAAAAGCAAAATCTGGTTTCTGGGAGACCCTCAGATCCCCAATAAAGACATTCTCCACTCGCAATCCTGCTGAATATATTTACTTGAACGAACCGTCGGAAATCAGCTCCACTTCTGCTATCATTTCCGGACAGGTTGACCCTACCGTCTTTGTGGCGTTCTCCAAGAATGAACTCAATCTAGCTACAGTCTATTACAGCACGGACATAAACCACCTTTCCAATATCGAAACATGTTGGACGAGAACGAACGAATTCGAAATGACACTAAAGAACCTTCAACCCGCTACGACTTACTATTACAAAGTCAGAGCGCGTTGGGATACCAGCTATTTTTCGGAATCTCTCTCTTATGTTGATGACTTCTATACAGAGATTCATAGCTTCACGACGAAATAAAAGCATATAATCGTAAGAACCGAAAAAAAATACGCTCTTACGGTTCTATAAAAAATAAAGAACGATGCCCTCGAACTGCTGGTTTGGGGGCATCGTCGTTTTTGCATGTTGCCGTATGTAGATTATTTTTCGGGGTTTGTAGATTTTTCGGGAGGGGGCTATTGTCCCCTTTCGGGAAAGGGTGTACCTTTGCACCAAGAACAAGAAGCGCCCTGTGACGTTTCAAAGATTGCAGACACAACCCACAATTTATCTCCTATAAAATGAATTACCTTTTGCTTTTTATGAAGAAGAGAGTCTTGGGAGTAGCCGTTCTATGGCTGCTCTGCATCGGAGCAAACGCCGAGGACGTACTGCTCATTCATGACTACAGTAATGATTCTCAACGCATTGCCGTCAGCGAGGTGACCTCCATCCGCTACGAGCAGGGGCAAATGATCATCGCCCTCAACAATGGTGAGGAGGTGACGATGTCCATCCAGGAGGTGAAATCCATCACCTTCGAGTCGCTTTCCAGCGCCATCCAGAACCTCAGCAACAAGCAGGCGAATGTCACTTTCCGCGTCTATGACCTGAAAGGCAACCTCCTGCAAGAAGGGGTGACGGATGCCGACGGCAAGACCACGTTGGCCGACGACCTGCATGGTATCTTTGTCGTGCAAGTGGGCAAACAGGGTCGGAAAATCGTCATCGAGAAATGAAAATCGGGTGGAAACAAGGTTTAAATAAGCTGATTGATGATACTTATGAAAAAAAGCATTATATTTGCAGCGTTGGCTGCTATGACGTGTAGCATGGTGGCACAAGAGACTTCGGGCACCGCCCTCTATATACATAAGAACGATGGTGTGACTCAGGCAGTTACACTCAGCCGCGTGCAGGAGTTGACCTATGCCGGCAACGCGCTGGTGGTGAACGACAGCGTCGAGATTGCCTTGGACGACATCGAGGAAGTGACTTTCGGTTCGTTGCCCGAAGCACTGACTGTCACCTACCAAGGGACATCGGCCACGGTCCTCAACCCCTACTTCCTGGACGGGGTGGAGGTGACTGTCTCGGGCGCCGATGTGACTATCGACAACAGCAACGAGGAGACCGAGATAGAGACCATTTTGACGGGCTCTTCGTCGGACGGATGTCTGCTCTACAACGGCACCTACAAGACGACGTTGACGCTCAGCGACCTGACATTGACCAACTTACGCGGTGCCGCCATCGACATCGAATGCGGTAAACGCGTCGCCCTCAAACTCAAGAAAGGGACAGTCAACACACTGGTGGACGGCGCGGGGGGAGAACAGAAAGCGGCTCTCTACTGCAAGGGACACTTGGAAATTGACAAAGCCGGCACCCTCAACGTGACAGGTAATACGGGTCATGCCATATCGGCCAAAGAGTACATCCAGTTGAAGAAAGCCGACGGCATCATCAACATCCTCGGTGCCGTGAAGGACGGCATCCACTGCAAGCAATATTTTGTGGCTAACGGCTTCACGGTCAACATCTCCGGCACGCAGGACGACGGCATCGACGTCGAAGCGGATGGCGAGGAGAATGACGAGGGCTACACCGACGGCTCGTTGAACCTCTATGCCGGCACGTTGTCTGTCCAGACGACCAAGGATGCCGCCAAAGCGCTCATTGCCGACTCGGACATCGACATCAACGGTGGAACCATAAACGTCACGCAATCAGGTAGTTTCGTCCTGGAGACCAGTCCTGCCGACACCTCGTACGTCGTGGCATTGCGTGCCGGGCAAAACATCAACGTCACGGACGGTGAGATCTCAGTCAACAGCAGCGCCACTTGCGGCAAGGCCCTTTCGGCCAATGGTGACGTCAACCTGTTGGGTGGCACCCATCGGTTGATCATGACGGGACAAGGTGGCAAGGGTGTCAAGGCCGACAACAACATTGCCGTGGGTTTCGCCTCCAGCCTGACAGGTCCGACGCTGACAGTCAGCACCTCGGGGTCGGCCTATAGTTGGGGCGGAAGTTCTTCGAGCTCAAGCACTTGGGGTTGGGGCTGGGGTGGCCCTGGTGGTGGCGGTCCTGGCGGCATGGACAACAGCAACAACTCGTCGGCCAAAGGACTGAAAGCCACCAACACCATCAGCATCAACGGCGGCAACCTCACAGTCACCACTTCGACGGATGGAGCAGAAGGTGTTGAAGGCAAGAAAGGTGTCATCGTCCGTGGCGGCAATCATTACCTGAAGTGCTACGACGATTGCATCAACTCGGGCGGCATCGTCGAGTTTGCCGGTGGCACGACGGTCTGTTGGTCCAACGGCAATGATGCGGTCGATTCCAACTACGGCAAGAAAGGGGCCGTCACCATCTCGGGCGGTAACATCTTCTCCTACAGCACGAAAGGTGCGCCCGAAGAGGGATTGGATTGCGACAACAACTCGTATATCGTTGTCACGGGTGGCATCGCTGTCAGTGCCGGCGGCAGCCAAGGTGGAAGTAGCAGTTCTTCGATTGGTTCGGCCTCCCAAGGTTACTACTTAGGATCGTCGCCATCGAGCTACAACAGCTCCTACTACTACACCCTATGCAACACCAGCGGCACGGCCGTCTGTACCTTCAAGTTCGGTGCCTCTTGCTCCAACTCTCTGTCGCTCCTGACTGCCCCGAACTTAGGAAAAGGTAGTGTGACGGTCAAATATGGATCGGCTAAACCGACTGCCTATTCCGACAGCGCCGGCGACGTCTTCTTCATCGCTCCGACAGTCACTACCACGGGCAATGCGGCAACGGTGACGGCAAAATAGGGAGTGTTAAAGAGTAGAGAGTAAAGGGTAAAGAGTAATGTAGATTGAATGAGTGAGTAAAGGGTAAAGAGTAATGTAGATTGAACGAATGAGTAGAGAGTAATGTTGTTAGAATGATTATTCACGCCCCCAACAATCGTCTTTATCTTCTTTAACTTCTTTATCTTCCCAAAGTCAAATAAACGTACGATGCAGAACAAGAAAATCGAATATACAGTCATTTTGGTCGGGTGGACAATCGTCTTCGCCCTCCCGGCCATTTTCCTGTACTACGAGTCATTGGGGGATGATTCGTCGTTCGACATGCACGAGCTTCTCTTCACTTGGAAGCACCTGCTGCCGTTGTTCGTCCTTTTCCAGCTGCATCATTTCCTATTGTTTCCCCTCTATTCCAAAAGGCGATTTATCGTGTATGCAATTTTGGTCGTCGCCCTTTTGGGATTGTTTACCTGCTTCCAGATCTTTGCGCTACGCCCACAGCGGCACGACGATTTCCGACCTCATCCACAAGAGTTGGCGCTCCATCCGATGCCCGAAGAGGAGTTCGATGAGCGGATTGTTGAACCTCGCTTCCGGCATCCTCATCCCGACGGGCGTCGTTTTGGACATCCCCGAAAGATGTTTCCCGGACGTATTGTCATGGAGGTCGTTATCGCTTTGTTGCTGATGGGCGTCGATCTGGGAGTGTTTGTTCAAGTGGCAAGCCGACGCACTCGCCGCCAGTTGCTTGTCTTGGAAAAAGAGAAGTTGGAGATGGAGCTGAGTTACTTGAAGTATCAGGTCAACCCGCACTTCTTCATGAACACGCTCAACAACATCCACGCCTTGGTGGACATCGATACGGAGTTGGCCAAACGCACCGTCATCGACCTCTCTCACCTGATGCGCTATGCCTTGTACGACAGTGCGTCGGAGTTGGTTCCATTGAGCAAAGAGGTGGAGTTCATCCAATTGTATATCAACCTGATGCGTCTGCGCTACTCGGGTCAGGTACGCCTCGAACTGGAGGTACAGGAGGGTCTGTCGGGCGTGATGGTCCCCCCGCTGCTCCTCATCTGCTTTGTAGAGAATGCCTTCAAACATGGAGTGAGCAACCGCGAACCCTCGTTTGTCGAGATGCACCTATCGGAGAGTCAAGACGGTAAGTATCTGCAATTTGACTGCACGAACAGCCGTCTGCACAAACATACCTCGGATGCCCATCACGGCATCGGCATCGCCAATGCACGAAAGCGACTGGATCTGCTCTATGCCGACACCTATTCGCTCACCATTGACGACCAAGACGAAAACCAATTCAAAGTATGTCTGAAGTTACCAATCAAGAAATCATAATGCGCTGTGTAGCAGTGGATGACGAACCCCTCGCCCTGCTTCAACTCAAGTCGATGATTGCCCGCTGCCCCGAGCTGGCTTTGGTCGAGGCTTGCGCCGATGCCATCGAGGCTCGCACTGTCCTGGAACGCGAAGCGGTGGATGTACTCTTCATCGACATCAACATGCCGGAAGTCAATGGGTTAGACTTTGTCGCGTCGTTGGACAATCCGCCGTTGGTGGTATTCACGACGGCCTACAGCCAATATGCCGTCGATAGTTATAAGGTCAATGCGGTCGATTATTTGCTCAAACCCTTCGGCCTGTTGGAGTTCCAGAAGTCGGTCGAGAAAGTGCGTCGTCAGTTCCTGCTCCAGCAACAGGAGAAGAGCACATTGTCGGACGACGAAGCTCTCTTCCTCAAGGTAGAACGTCGCGTGGTGCGTGTCAGCCCACATCAGATACGGTACATCGAATCGCTCCGCGAATACCTGCGTCTGCACCTAGCGGACGGCACAAAGTTGATGACATTGATGCCCATCTCGCGCATCGCCGAACGACTTCTTCCGGTCGGCTTTCTCCGCATCCAACGTTCCTTTATCGTCAATGTCAAATACGTGACCGAGTTCTCTAAAACAGAGGTTCGGCTGGACGACGGCGAAGTACTTTCGGTGGGAGATTCCTTCCGTGACAACATCAAGGACTATCTCCTCCCCCACCTTTAGGGTGCACCACATTTTGGACAGAAACGCCCCGTGGAGCAGCCTCCCAATAGACTTTTTCATAGTTTCCGATAGTTTTTTCATTGTTTTCATACTGATGATTGTTTATTGTCAATCTGTAATCATTTTGTAGCCTTAGTTATAACAAATAAAAGTCAGTTTTCTTCCTCCTTGTCGTCGCGATGATGGCAAGGAGTTCTTCGTCCGTTTGGGTGCCCAAAAAAGGTATCAATTTGTGCAAAAGCGAATTGCTGCAAATACACACAGACAGGAAAAATTGCCGCCTTGAATTGGCAAATAGGTGGAAATATTTCCCGAACGATTACAAAAATCGTGCAAAAGATTGTACATTTCAACAAAAGTACCTACCTTTGCACCGTCCCAAATGAGGAACGCTCTTTCGTTCCCCGTTGAGACCAATAGATTTGGGCCAGGAAACTTTGGGCGAATATAGATAGATTGTCAAAGATGGGTTTCCTTTTTTATTTAACTTTTTATTATAGAGGACATTTAAGGTATTTAGCTTATGAACAAGGTAGTATTAGTTTTCGTCTTGTCTGCCATCATTTTGGCAGTGGCGACCGTTAAGGCTGAAGGTGCCGTTGAAGCAAGGAATGCACAGGAGACTGAATGTGTCTCTGTTGCCAAGGAGGAAATAGCAACTACAGATTCCGTCACATATCAGATACGCTTCCGTATGCGTGATATGAACATCCGAATGCATTTGGGTGCCGAACAGATCCAGAACTTACAGTACACCTGCAACGACTTGAGCCGCCGTGTGGCTCAGTTGGAGAAGTACCCTGTCGAGCAACGTCAGGCACGTCTTTCTGCCATCGTGGCCGAGAACCTCGCTGCGGTGCACGAGTTGGTCAATGCCGAGCAGTACGAGACTTACCTCGCCTATATGAACGAGGAACTCGGCAAGGCCGGATTGAACGTACAATAACGATTTTCCCCTATCGAGGACAAAGCCACAAAAGCTTTTCCTCAGGGAATCGTCGAACCGATAGTGGACAGGATTATCAAGCGCGACTTGGTAATCCTGTCTTCGTTTATGGGGCAAAAGTCCGCGATAGACGACAAATCGAAGGTATTCCTGTAAAAAAGTGATTAAAAGATGCCTCATTTCAAGATAATTCATTATCTTTGCCGAGATTTCGGAGCAGTCAGAATAATCCGAGTACTCTGAGTATGCCGAGTACTCCGACAAATCGAACGCTCCGATTTCTTCCAACAACCAACCTCTCAAACGATAATAACATGAAGACGTACAAGCAAGCGCTGGCCCTGGGCCTTATGATTTGCGCTACAGGCACTTACGCCGATGGACTCCGTCCGACGGCATTGATGACCGACCTGATGACCGACACCCGCACGGTGTGGCAAGGCGGCTACCCCTCATCGGCACAACTGAATGACGTCACGACGGCATGGAAGCGTGCCGAAGCCCGTGGCTTACAAAGCATTCCACTGCAAGTAGCAACGATACGTTCCGCTGCCCCTATGTTGGGCTGGAAGTTGGAGGGCGAAGGTACACAACGTGCCTACCGCATCTTGGTAGCCTCCAAGCCCGAACTGCTGACCGAAGAGAAAGCCGACATTTGGGACAGTGGTCGTCGCGAAGGCACCTCTTGCTCGGGCATCCGCATGGAGGGCAAAGCGCTCGCTCCCAAACAGATATACTATTGGACCGTACAGGTATGGGATGCACAGGACCAACCTTCGGCCTATGCTACACCATCGGCTTTCTTGACCGACCCGAACCTCGACAATGAGTTCCCTCGCTATCCCCTCTGCAAGACCGACGAGCAACCCGCATCGGTGAATAATGGTCTGTACGACTTCGGCAAGGCTGCCTTTGGTCAACTGCAACTCACGGTCAAGTCCGACGTGGCCGACACGCTCACCCTCCGCATCGGTGAAGCGCAGGCCGACGGACATGTCAATCGCCGTCCAGGAGGCACTATCCGTTATACGGAGGTGCAACTGCCCGTCCAGCGCGGTTGTCGCAACTATCAGGTCACTTTCCGTCCCGATGGGCGTAACGCCATGATCAAGAAGGTGGGACAGGATGTGCGTCCGGTCTTGATGCCCGACTATATCGGCGAGGTCTATCCGTTCCGCTATCTGGAGATTGAGTCTCGCCACGGTGCCGTTGCCCAACAGGTGGAACGTGCCGCTGTCCATTATCGTTGGAACGAAGAGGGTGCCTCTTTCCGTTCGTCGGACGACATCTTGAACCAAGTGTGGGACCTTTGCCGTTACAGCATCAAGGCGACCTCTTTTGCCGGTGTCTATGTCGATGGCGACCGCGAGCGAATCCCTTATGAAGCAGATGCTTACATCAACCAGTTGTCGCACTACTGCTCGGACGAAGACTACACCATGGCACGTTACACCGTCGATTATCTCTGCAAGAATGCCACTTGGCCGACGGAGTGGATCCTCCAGGCGCTCATCATGGCTTGGTACGACTATGAATATACGGGCGACACCTTACTCATTGCCCGCAACTACAACACCCTCAAGGCTCGCACCTTGGAGGCACTCACCCAACCTAATGGTTTGATTAGTACCCGCGTAGGCAAACAACCTGCCGAACTGCTCCGCGCCTGCGGTTACTATGGTCGTCAGATCAACGACATCGTCGATTGGCCTCAGAGCGGTGCTTTCGGCATCGGCAAAGAGGAGGCGGGCGAGGCCGACGGCTTCCAGCACAAGACCTACAACACGGTGGTCAACGCTTTCCACTATGAAGCCTTGGTATTGATGAGCCGCATCGCCGGAGCGTTGGGTCACACGGCCGACCAGACGCACTATCAGCAACAGGCCGAGAAAGTGAAGTCGGCCATCAACACGTTGCTCTACGATGCCGAGAAGGGTTGTTACTTCGATGGATTGGAGACCGACCACCACTCTCTACACGCCAGCATGATGCCTTTGGCTTTCGGCATTGTCCCCAAGGAGCGACAGGCCGAAGTGATGAAATTTATCCAAAGTCGTGGCATGGCGTGCAGCGTCTATGGTGCTCAGATTCTGATGGATGCCCTCTACGAGGCTGGCGCTGCCGACTATGCCTTGCAGTTGCTCACCGACCAAGGCCCACGCAGTTGGTACAATATGATCAAGGTGGGTTCCACCGTCACCCTGGAGGCCTGGGATGCGAAATTCAAACCCAATCTGGATTGGAACCATGCGTGGGGCAGCGCTCCCGCCAACATCATCCCTCGCCGCCTGATGGGTGTCATGCCTCTCGAAGCAGGTTGGGGCCGACTCCAGATCAAGCCTCAGATTGGTTCGCTGGCCTGGGCGGAAGCCAAGGTGCCAACCATCCGTGGCCAAGTCGAAGTGCGTGCCGAGCAGTCGGACAAGCAATACACGCTTGCTGTCTCTGTTCCAACGGGTTGTGCAGCCGAAGTCGCCATCCCTTACGCCAACAAGAAGTACAAGGTCCAGTTGGATGGCAGCAAGTGTCGCTCCAAGTACCAGGATGGCTTTGTCCGTCTCACCTTGAACGGCGGCAAGCATACCATCGAGTTGACAAAATAAGAATATAACGTTAAACGAAAACCCAAAAACCAAACAAATCAATCCGCATGAATCCTTGCATTTCATTCACTTGTGACTACAACGAGGGAGCACATCCCGAAATCCTCCGCCGACTGGTGGAGACCAACCTCATTCAGGAACCAGGTTATGGCAACGACCAGTTCACCCTCTCGGCCATCCAGAAGATCCGTCAGGCCACGGGATGTCCTTCTGCCGATGTCGTGTTGCTCATAGGCGGCACGCAGACCAATTCCACGGTCATCGATGCCATGCTGCCACATTACGGAGCTGTCATAGCTGCCACCACGGGGCATATAGCCGTCCACGAGTCGGGCGCCGTGGAACTGTTTGGCCATAAGGTCATTACCTTACCTCAACAGCAGGGCAAGATGCAGGCCGCCGACCTGCGCCGCTACTTGGAGAACTTCTACAGCGATGCCACATGGCGCCACATGGCCAACCCCGGCATGGTCTATCTCTCCTTCCCTACGGAGTATGGCACTATCTATTCGCGCCAGGAGTTGGAGGCTATCCACGCCGTCTGTCAGGAGTACAAGTTGCATCTTTTCATCGACGGAGCGCGTCTGGGTTACGGTTTGGCCAGTCCTGCTGCCGACATAGACTTACCTACCTTGGCCTCTCTCTGTGACGTCTTCTACATCGGTGGCACCAAGGTCGGTGCCCTCTGTGGCGAAGCGGTCGTCTTCCCTCGGGGCAATGCGCCGCAACCGCTTCTCACCATCGTCAAGCAGCATGGTGCCCTGCTTGCCAAGGGTCGTCTGTTGGGCATCCAGTTCGACACGCTGTTCACCGACAACCTCTACTTCCGCATCAGCCAACACGCCATCGAGGTAGCCATGGCACTGAAGCAACTGTTCCAGGACAAGCATATCCAGCTCTTCATCGACTCGCCCACCAACCAGCAGTTCCCCATCCTCACCAAGGAGCAGATGGAACGCCTGAACGGCAAAGTGAAATATGAGGTCTGGGAACGTTTGGACGATGGTCGCACCGTCACCCGTTTTGCCTCCAGCTGGGCCACCCCGATGGAGCATGTCCAACAGTTGGCTAACCTGCTGTAAACGAAGGCTGTTTCGTCCGACATGAGACTGACCTACCTCTTCCACAGCGGCTTTGTTGTCGAGTCCGAACGCGCCCTGCTGGTGTTCGACTATTGGATGGACCCCAAGGGGGTGATGGACAGCGTATTGCAGAGCGACAAACCGCTCTACGTCTTCTCGTCCCACTTTCACGAGGACCATTTCTCGCGCGACATCTTCGACTGGCGCACCCGCAAACAGAACGTCACCTACCTCCTCAGCAAGGACATCCTCCGTCACCGACGCGCCGACCGCGAAGAGGCGGATGTCTGGTTGGCCAAAGGGGGCACTTGGTCCGACAACCTGCTTTCCGTCCACGCCTTGGGCAGTACGGACAGCGGTGTCTCGTGGGTTGTGGAGGTCGAGGGCAAACGCCTCTTCCATGCCGGCGACCTGAACAACTGGTATGCCCGATTCCTGTCGGACATCACGCCAGGTGACATTATCCACAGCGTGGAGATGGGCGAGGACATCGACCCCGTCGCCCACGAGAAGCAGTTCCTCGGCGAGCTCAAGGACATCCGCAAGGTGTCGGACCATTTCGATGTCGCTTTCTTCCCTGTCGATGGCCGCATCGGCAACGGCTACACCTTGGGAGGCCGTCAGTTCATCGACCGCTTCCAAGTCGGACTGTTCGTTCCCATGCACTTCGTAGCCAGCGGATTTGAGTCAGCGTGGCGCTTCAAGGAGTTTGCCGATGCCAAGCACATTCCCCTCTGGTGCATCCGACAAGAAGGAGAGTCGTTCGAAATCGAATAATCCGTACGCATTTTGCCCAACAATAGTAACGTCCGTTAACTCCTAGAGCGAAGCGATTACTCCTATTAAATACCATTAACTCCCCACTTGTAACACCATAATATCATCTACTATGAAAAGTTTCAAATCTTCGGCCTGGGTACTTCCCCAGCCAGTGCTGATTATCGGCACCTACGACCAAACAGGTAAACCCAATGCCATGAATGCCGCCTGGGGCGGACAGTGGGATGCCCACGAAATCATGATCTCCTTGGGCAGTCACGCCACCACCGACAACCTCGCCGTGAACCCCGAGTTCACCGTCGCCTTTGCCACTGCCCCCACCCTCGTGGCAGCAGACTATGTCGGCATCGTCAGCGGCCGTAACACCTCCGACAAGATGCAGAAGACCGGCTGGACCATCGAGAAGGCTCCAAACGTCAACGCCCCCCTCTTCAAGGAGTTCCCCATGACGCTGGAGTGCCGCGTCAAGCAGAAGTTGGACGAGAGCGAGACAGGTTGCTACCTGGTGGCCGAGATTGTCAATATCCTGTGCGACGAGAAGTACCTTGCCGCAGACGGCAAACCCGATGTCGAGAAGATGCAGCTCATCACCTTCGACCCCGTCCACCACACCTACATCCAGTTGGGCAAGACCGCAGGTAAGGCTTTCTCCGATGGCAACAAGCTAAAATAAACAAAGGTATGTCTCCCAAAGAACTCCGTAACGAACGGCTTGCCGCCACGCTTATCCGTCACCTGCAACGCCGTCACATCACGGCCTACTATTGTCCCACCGCCCAGGAGGCGGTTCGCCAAGTGTCTGACCTCATTCCCGACGGCAGCAGTGTCACCTGGGGCGGCTCGATGACCATCCGTGACATCGGCATCCCCAACTACTTGAAGCAGCGCGGCACCCTCGAAGTGCTGGACCGCGACCTCGTCGAGACGCCCGAAGAGAAACAGGCCATGTACCTCCGCGCCTTCTCGACCGACGTCTATCTCACCAGCGCCAATGCCATCTCCGAGGACGGTGTCATCGTCAACATCGACGGCAACGGCAACCGCGTCGCTGCCATCACCTGGGGGCCCAAGAAGGTCATCTTCGTCATCGGCTTGAACAAAGTGGCGCAGACCACCGAGGCGGCTCTCTCCCGTGTCCGCAGTACCGCCTCCCCCATTAACGCGGCCCGCTTCGACATCCATACCCCCTGTCAGGTAGATGGCATCTGCCACAACTGCAACTCGGCCGACTCCATCTGTAACTACGTTCACTTCCTCCGCAATTCGCCCAAGGATCGCCACACCGTCATCCTCGTCGGCGAAGAACTGGGGTACTAAAACTTCGTTACGAAAACAAAACTTTGTACGAAAACAAAACTTTGTACGAAAACGATAACGAAAACGAAAAAGTAACCCGCTACCGTTAAACCCTAACCGTTAACCGAAAGACGGCGCAAAGATACGAATAATAGCAGTCCCCTCCAAACATCGGACTGCTATACTTTTTGCTATACTTTGCTATGGTACTATGATTATCAACGGCTTACGCATAGATATAACCACGAAAGGCACGAAAAACACGAAAATGCCTCTCTATTTGAGAAAATCTGTCAAATTCAAAAAAATACATATATTCCTCATTTACACCCACTTACACTCTATGCACACAGAACAACACTCCTCCCCTCGGGGTCCTCGCAGCATTTAGGCGGGTTGATAACCCTCCGCGAGAAGACGAGGCTTTAGCCGAGGGGCAAAGTCGGGAGGGGGTCTCTTATTCCCTGCTATACTAATTGCTATAGCATACTGAGAATGAAGCGGTTAAGCCATTTTAATATATCGTTGTAGCACAATAACCCCCTGCTTTTTCGTTTATCTCCAGTGCGGAGGGCTACTCCTCTATGGTCTTTCCCCATTACAGCCGTTTCGAGGATGCCAGAACGCGCTGAAAGCGCAACATCAATCAGCCCAGGGCAACGCCCTGTGGTTACTACGAACGAAAGGTAAGCGCACTGTAAGTGCAACAGCGTTCACATGGTCTTAAACCTTTCCAATTCCTATTGAATTGAATCAAGTTCCAACAAAAGCCCGAAGGGCTGGCAGACCACAGGCGGGGGTGCAACCCCCGTTTACGAATGTCAGAAGAAAATAGTGCCGAAGGTACGACAGACAACAGGCAGGTGGTAGTGCAAAGCGAAACCCCTGTTAAGAAGGTAACCCCAAACGCTCAGAAAGTGAAACTTCGTTAAGTCTAAGGCAAAGAACGCGCTTCCAACGCCGGTTTGAAATTCGCGTTAGGTAATATTCGAAATGCTCAATGCGAGATGATATTTTATCTATTATTAATGAAAAGAAATAAAATGACAGGAACAATCAATAAAGCATAAATTATAAAACCTTTAATGTGCCAATAATCGTCATTATAATAACCACTCGCAAATTTCTTCTTCAATTTACGATAATAATCTATTCGTACAAAAAAAGAGATTATAAGACCTATTAAAAATATTCCTATATAAATGTACCAATCATAAGTTGACATGTTTCTATTCAATATATAATGATTGAAATCGACAAAAGCCAAAGATAATGAAAAGGAAATCCAAATAATACCCCTATCGAACGACTCTTCATATCCTAATCTGTCAAAAATACAGAAAATCCGGAAAAGAATATACTCCAGTATAGTTTTAATATAATTCACGTAGATAAATGGTTAAAATAATTATTCAAAACCAAAAAACGAAGGACCGCCAAACATCGCCCCCTTTATAATTTCGCCAACGGCATCATCACACCGCACTGATAGTCAGGCGACTGGATGTCAGTGCCTTGATACCACTCCAGACTACAGGAGTTCGGTGTCCATTTATATTCCGGGTGCGCGGGCAACCATTCCTTATGGAACTTGGTGTACTGCTCCTGAAAGGCTTGCATACCACCCTCGAAATGCACTTTCAACCACTTCCCGCTGGGAAGATCGAATAGTTGCATCCCTTCCGGCACATCGCCCCCTTTATAAATTCCGCCAATGACGTAAGTAAACGCATTCTTGCAGCAAGCGCCGAAATTCTGCTCGGCACAAGTGGCACAATCGTGATTGGGCAGGTCGCAAGTGCAGAGTGCGAACTCACCCACCCCGTTGTCGAAAACGGCTTTCTGCAACGCGTTGGGGGCTTGTTTCTCAACCATTACGGGCTTGATAATCTTCTCCACATACTCGCCCCAGAACTTAGGGCATTCCTCTTTCGCATCATTGAAGGCAATCTTCTTGGCCAGGCCAATAATCTGCACATCATGGAGTTCAACAATCTCGTGTTTCATAATTTAGTTTCTTGGTATTCAAAACATTGTATCTTCATTCTTTATTTCAACTTCTTGATTTCATCCTGCAGGCGTTGCAGGAACTTTGCTGCATGACCACCATCCATCTGAACATGATGGAATTGGAAAGATACAGGCAGCGTTGTTTTAAACAAACCATGGCGATACTTACCCCACAACACCATCGGGTTGCAGAATTGATCGGTGTATTGGTTGACGATGCAGTCGAGTTCCGTTTGAATCATGGCAGATGTGCCGACAACCATATAGTCTTCAAGGAAAGAGCTCTTGCTTTCTCTCGCTGCTTGCTCGGTCAGCATCAGGTAGTCGCGATTGAATTGCTGTAAATCATCGGAGTAAGGAATGTCGCAGGAGTTGATACCACCCTTACCATTCTCTACAATGACGTTAATGGCAAGCCTGTCGTAGCGATACAACTTTCCATCCATGGGCAGCGTATAGAACTCCTCCATCGGGCTCGCCGCCTTGCCTATACACCAGCACATCAGCGAAGTGAATTTCACCTTGCTCTTCTTGCTCACTTTTACCAAGCGAGTGACATCCATTGTCTTTACCAATGTCACCATCGGCATGGGCGATGACATCCACAGGCTGAATGCGGCTGCACGGTTACTCTCCTGAGGGTTTATTTCCTGTTTCATCTTAATTTATTCATCCAAGAATTTCTGTCTCAACATTAAATTACCATACATTGTGTTTATAATAATGTTTCTCGGCCTCAAAAATACAACAATTCTGGGAAATCTCCAAATTAATCAAGTAAAAAAAGGAGATGTCATGTTGAACCGAGCGAAACATCTATTCGGTCAGGTGATGTCATGTTGAGTGCAACGAAACATCTTACCAATCAGCCAGCGTCATGTTGAGCAGCGCGAAACATCTATTTCCCGCTTGCTCCATTTGAGATTCTTCGGTACCCTCAGAATGACATTGGGCAGAAACGACATTCCCCCACCCTTGCCGTCACCTCGCGGTCTTGATCGGGTCAAATTTTGGTCAAGAATTGGTCTTCATTCGGTGATTGATTTCTTTTGGTTCAACCTTGTGCCAATCGATACCCAATCGATACATGACTAAGACAAAATCATCACCGCGATAGCCGATGAGCGGCAGAGTCGGAGCACAACAAGAAATCATCTTCTTTTTTGACTTCCAAGATTGAAAGAAAAAGTATCTGTGATAATTGGAAAAGAGTTGAATATTTATCTTTTGGCTCACCCTTTTGTCATCCTATTATGAGATTATTATGTGCTCTTGATGATGGGAAGAAGAGGAAATGACTATGAAACTGTTTTTTTAACAGGAAAAAACATCAAGGAACAAACTGGTCGCAATTATCAGCGATTCAAGTATCACTGACCTTGGAACAATTCCTTTTTTGAGGGGCTTATCTTAGAAAAAAGTCCGCAATACCAGTTTTAGGGCATCGCGGACTGGATTATTTTGTCTTAAAAAAAATCGTATGCTTGTTTGGTGGGAATAAACCATATAGGGTTATCAGAATATTATCTTTTTCCCATCCTTGACATAGATTCCATGTTTCATCTTTGTCACCCGCCTACCTTGCAGGTCGTAGATGGCAGCATCTGTAGTCTTATTACAATTTAAGAGAACGATGCCACTAGTGTCATCATGAAAGACTAAATCTTTACCATACCATCCGTCTTCTATAATACAGGCTCTTAAAGCGGCTATGCGACCGCCAGCGACGATATAACGTCCCAACAATTCACTGTAATAATATTCATACCCTCCGTCTTGTGTCTCGTCGAGAAATATAAGTTCTTGATTCTCGGTCATTTGAAAATCATAGCTGATAAATGATCCAACAAAGTCAACACTTGGTATTGATATCTTTCCTGCCTGCATGGATAGATCCAATGTGCTCAAGTCAACAAAAAAGTCTCTATTAGGAAAGATGACGTATGGGACATTGGCCTGAGGCGAGAGTTCGCGCTCGAATATAAGTTGACGGTTCTCTATTCTGTCCAACCTGAAGTATCTCCCCCATGAAGCAACTGGTGTGACCGGCATGATAATGGTAGCACGCCGGCCTGCTTTGTACTCCACGGCATTATAAAGCGTGAAGTCCCATTGTGTTTTATCCTTTACATGCGTTCCCAACCATGTTTCTTCATATTTAGCGCAGTCGGATGCCGACACAGTTGCCAAATACAATCGGCTCCCCTCCTCGATTCTTATCGAATAGTTTCCGTTATCATCTGACACACCTGAATAGACGACAGGTGTTGGCCAATCTGTACTCTTCATCTGAATTGTCGCACCAGGAATGGGAACGCTGTCTTGGTCAAACACAGTGCCAGTCAGATTGACAACAGGTGTAGCAACCGTTAGTGTTGTGATGGGGAACTGTGCGTAATCAGACTGACTCCATCCGCCTAATTCTTCGGCCGTAGCGTAGCAACTTTGCCAACGATATCGGTACTGTTCGAAGAACACTTCCTGCGAGGCCGTTACTCCAACACTTTCTATGAGCACACGTATTGTATTACCGCCATATTCAAAGGGTTGATCCAAAGGTATGGTCAACAAGGGGATACGTTCGTCGGCACTGCCTCCGGCAGCGATGGTGCAATCACCCTCGAAAACCTTCGTCATTGATTCAGACGGAGTCATTCCGTTTTGGTCTCTGACATCACGCTGTCGTGTATTTGCCATCCATACTACAAAATGCCGTGTGAAGGCCTCACCGGGATTATACCCTTTATAAGATAGTTGCGTTATCAAATCGCCTTTACAAATATACATATATTCATATTTGTAAAGCATTTCAGCCTGTGTGCATGGCTTCGTGGCTATTAGAGGAGAACCAACCCCCACAGAATAGACTTCATTCGGAGCTATCACTTCTTTATATGCATACTCATCATCTGCCATAGCAATATCATATGACAATATAAGCATGGCAAAAAGTAAAAAACATTTCATATTTTCCCGCGGTACTTCAGTTTAACATTCTTTATAAGTTCCTGAGCAACAAAAAGTTGCTCAGGATTTTGTCATATTACTTGTTGGCAACGATGGGTTGACCCATCTCGGAGGCCTCGACGTTCTGGTCGTTCAACTTGAAGAGCATGAAGTCGGGCTTCTCCTTGGTGCAAGGAGTCCAGACGGCATCGCCTTGGCCATTGGGGTCGGAAAACTTGACAAAGTTGCTCCAGGCGGTGAGCATACGCTCCGAGAGAGCCCAGTCGCCGTCGGTCCAAGGACGCCAACAGTGCTTGAGCGACTTGAATACATACCAGAGGTCGCTGGAGTGGAAAGCACCTTTCAGACGGGCAGTCACCTCGGGGTGAGAACCGTCGTCGGGCAACGGACGGGCAAACTCGTAAGCCCATGCCTTGGCACCCTTTTCGCCACGCACCTGACAGAAGTCAGCGATGCCGGGAGCCATGTTACCCATGTCGTTCAGCGTATAGCCAATCATGTAAGGAACGTCGGCCACGGTGCCGTCGAGGACAGCGTCGTCGAAGGTCTTGGTGCAGACATAGCCGTCGATGAGAGGACGTTGTGCAATGGCACCGTCCTTACCACCGGAAGCGGCATAGATGGCACCCAACGAATAGAGGAACTCGGTCGAGGCGCGACGCATCTTCTCCAAGTCGGTGAGACCTGCCCAGTCGAAGACAATCTTGGACTCCTGCTGCGCCTCGGCGAAAGTGACATTGCGGAAGATGAAGTCCTTCGGCATCTTGCGACCCGGCATAGCGAAACCGTCGTTTGCCCCAGGACGGGTGATGCCGCCGCCCGACATGATGACCGCCTTCTGGAAGTAACCGCGAGCCAACGGAGACTCACACAGGGTCTTGGTACTGCCGGCACCGGCGCTCTGTCCGAAGATGGTGACATTGTCGGGGTCGCCACCGAACTGCTTGATATTCTTGCGAATCCACTTGAGCGCCTCGATCTGGTCCAGGATACCGTAGTTGCCCGAGGTATGGTTCTCGCTCTCGGCCGTCAACAAGGGGTGAGCCAGGAAACCGAAGATGCCCAATCGGTAGTTGATGGTGACGAGGACGACATCCTTGTTGCCCCACTCCTGACCATCGAACTCAGGTTCCGAACCCCAGCCCTCACGATAACCGCCACCGTGAATCCACAGGGCCACAGGCAGTTTGGCATCGGCTTTACCCGGTGCCTTGGTCCAGACATTGAGGTAGAGACAGTCCTCGCTGTAAGGTGCTTCGTCGCCATACCCCCACTCGGTGGTATAACCGCCTGGATAGTGCACACTCTGATAACCCGGGTGACCGAACTGGTCGCACACCTTGACACCCTGCCAAGCCACGACGGGTTGAGGTGCCTTCCAACGCAAATCGCCGATAGGAGGTGCTGCATAGGGGATTCCACGATAGACATAGACGTCGGGATGGTTGTCGGCCATGACGCCTTGCACCTGACCGCCCTCGATGGTCAACACGGGATTAGGAAGGGCTGCCTCCTGTTGTTGGGTACAGGCAGCCCACGCCAACATGGGCAAAAGGAAAAACAAATTTTTCATGTTAGATAAAATATAATGTAACTCAAGTCTTGCAATGCTCAACTATCGGAATTAAAAGGAGATTTTAGGAATTAAAGGGAGTTAATGGGAGTTATCAGGAGTTAACGGACGATAGCTCTGGAGGCAAACAATAGCGCTAAGGGGCTCGGGAGCCATCGGAAAACTCAGAGTAATCTGATAACTCGGAGTACTCAGACCTTTTTCAATTTTCTTCTTTCAACTTACCGAAGTCGAACAATGTATTCCACAAAGGTAGGGAAAATATCGTGAAGAAAAAAGGGCAAAGCGGGTTAATTTCAGCAATGTTACAAAGTGGGGGTTACATTTGTTACAAAAGAAAGTTCCGCAAGCAGTTACTTGCGGAACTTTCTTAACTACAGCGCCTTCGCGGCAATGTTACATCGTTGTTACATGCCTCCGACGGGGAGAACGTGTCGCCCCCCTTATTTCATCTTGATGCGCTTGAAAGAGTCGATGAGCTGGCCCTTCTCGGACACACCCTCTATGCGGATGGTATAGATGGTGTTGTAGTTGTCGTTGGTCCAGAACGAGAAGGAGGCCTGACCGGTGCTATCGACTTCGAGGGCGGGATTCCAATACAGCGTTGAACGCATATCCGTGCCTGGCGGATTGGCCAGACGGGACCGCGTCGTCGAGTAGTCGGTCTGCCCGAACTCACGGGGCAGCTGATGTCCCAGTGGCTTGAACGTCTTGATACCCATCGTGTTCTTCTTGGACAACGTCGGATTGTCCTTGATTCGTATGGCATAGGAATTGAAGTCGGTGCCCTGCGTGCCTAAATAGGTGGCATTGACGATATCAAGATACTCAATGCAGTCGATGTGACAATAGGCTTCGAGGTACTCAAACTCCGACTCGCCGTTGGTCAGGTAGGGTGCTATCTCCCAGTCATTAAGCAAGAAATGAACTATCTTGCCACGATACTTGGCCACGCGTTTGCCATCCACCACATCGATGATGACGCCAGGAATATGGAGCAAAAGGTCTTCGAGCGAACCTGGAGCCATCTCCTGTATCTCCTTGTAACCGAACTTACGGTCGGCAAAACGACTGGTGGCATCTTCACCGTGCACCCTTTTCTGACCTGCCACAGCTACCTCCTCTAAGGATATCTCCCACATGCCGTTGCTGAACTGGGCACGACGTTTCATCTTGTCGAGCGACAAGGAGTCGGCGGGACTCTCGACGGGACGGGAAATAGGTTTGACCGGTGCCTCCAGATGGTGCACCACCTCGGGCAACGGACTGGGCGCAATCTTGACCACACCCTTGCTGTACGACTTGTCGGCATTGGCACGAACGGTGAAGGTGACGGAGTCGGGCATGTCGAAATCCTCGAAACAGAAACGACCCTCATCGTCGGTACGTGCCGTGCGGAAGAGGTGCGATGCCGGCGCAGAAAGCAACAAGAGGGCATTCTTCATCGGATGGCGCAGCAAGGTGCTGTACAAATGACCACTGATCTCCTGCGATATCTCATTCAGATAGGTTGGTTTGCGGTATTTGCCGGCATAGACAGAATCGAGATTGTGCCAATAGGGTTGACTCAAGATGTCATAATGGAGGGCGGCACGTTGCTCGATGATGGTGGCAGCATTGTCGGTCACGGCGACTGCCAGACTGCTGTTGGGCGGTGCCTGGAAGCGAACGGTCACCTTCTCGCGACTACTATAGACGTTACGGTCTGTCTGGAGCGTGGGATGAACCACCAGGACCGACTCGTCGGCACGTTGCAAGGCGGCACTGTCCACGCGGTGGTAGGCATCGCAGCCGGTGGTCGTCATCAAGGGCTCGGTGATGATCGACTTGGAGAGATCGTCAGCATTGACTATCTGGAGGTTACGTTTGAAGAAGAGCGCCTCCTCACCATTGAGCATCCATTGGGTATAGGCCACCAGGGTATAGATGCCGGTGGGCAGATTGATGTCGGTCGGGATATAACCACGCATGACGGTGTCGGCCTGTTCGGGACGCTCGTGCAGTTTGGCACGGAAGGTGAGTTTATCTGCCTCATCGCGCAATTCGACATAGAGGAAACGGCTATAGTGCACCGGTTTCTTGGTCAATCCATCGACCAGGAAAGCGCGCATCCAGATGGTGTCGCCCGACAGGTAATGGCTACGGTCGGTCATAACGTGAACTCGCTCCTGCGGCATCAACGAATTTTGATACAGGAAACGCTTCAACTGCTCTTGTTGGGTAAGGTTGGTGGTATCGGTCTGCTGCGCCCAAACGGATACGGACAGGCACAGCAAGGCAATGATAATCACAAAGTTGCACAAATGCTTCATTCTTGATATTGTAAACAAGTGTATGCTTTTGATGGTTTCACGCAGCGAAGATACAGATAAAAATCGGATTATGCAAATATTATGCGACTTTTTTGCAAAAGAAAAGGGAGAAAAAAAAAGTTTCGCAAGTGGTACGACTTGCGAAACCTGTTGCTTAGAAGGGAAGTTAAAGAAGATAAAGAAGTTAAAGGAGATAAAGACAATAGTTTTTTGAGAATCACTCTAACAAACTACTTTACTCTCTTTTTTAAACTACATTCCTCTTGACTCCCAACTGTCATTATTTTATTATATAGCGGGGGACAATCTCCTCCCCTCGGGGAGGTCGGGAGGGGGTCCTGCCTCTCCATCTATTTCACCACAATCTCACCTGCCAGGCGGAGATCCTGGGCACGGGAAGATGGTCCATAGAGAATCTGGTACTTGCCAGCGCGGGTAGAGAGTTCGTCAATGGCTTCGTCGTAATATTGGAACGACTCGCCGGTGAGTTCGATGACAGCCGACTGTTTTTCACCCGCATTCAGGTGCAGACGCTGGAAACCTTTCAACTCCTTGATAGGTGCTGTCTCGTTATCCAACGAACGGATATAAACTTGAACAATCTCGTCGCCCGTCACCTTACCCGAGTTCGTGACTGGAATCGTGACCGTCAACTTACCATCGCGTGCCATCTTCTTGGCCGACAGTTTGGCCTTGCCATACGCAAACGTGGTGTAACTCAGGCCATAGCCGAAGGCATACAGAGGTTCGCCGGCGAAGTAACGATAGGTTCGGTTCTCCATGCTGTAGTCCAGGAAATCGGGCAACTGGTCGTTCGAGGCATAGAACGTCACCGGCAACTTACCCGAAGGATTGTAGTCGCCAAAAAGCACTTCGGGCAACGCTTCCGAACCGCCTTCACCCAAGTACCAAGCTTGCAAGAGGGCATCATACTCCTTTTCGAGGTTGCCGAAAGCAATGGCCGAACCCGAGCAGTTGACCATCACGACCGGTTTGCCGGTAGCACGCATGGCACGTAGCAGACGTTGCTGCACGACGGGCAGGTCAATGTCCTTCTTGTCGCCGCCCTCGCCCTCCATGCGGGCCGATATACCTCCGATGACGATGATGACATCGGCCTCCTTGACGTCGGCTACAACCTGCTGGAACTCATTGAGTTTGCGACGGCAGAAGTCACCATTGAACATAGCGAAGTGACCTTGGCCACGACCATATTCGACGACGATGTCATACTGCTCGCCCTCCTTGACTTCCAAAGTCTTATATTCGGGTACGCGGCCGAAACCGAAACCGCGACGACGACCGCCACCTTGGTTCTCCTCGACCACCTGACCATTGACGAGGAGGCGGTAACCGTTGTCAGTATTGAGGGTATAACTCAGCGCACCGGTGAAATCGGCTTTCCACGTACCTGAAACGCGCAATGCCACCGAATCGCTTTTCACGCCGTCGGAGAAGCCCCAAGCGCCGAAGGTGCTGAACTGCAACTTGTCCATATAGGCCACCTTGACCGGTTCGCCCTCGCGTTGGCGGTTCTCGTAGAACTCCACTTTCATGCCTTTGCCGTCGTTGAAGAGCGGCAGGAGATAGCGGGTCTCGTACTCGTCCTGCAACTCGCACGCCTTGTTGTAGATGACCTTGGCACCCGGCACCGCCTTGCGGATTCCCTCCAACAGAGAGTGTTGGTGAGCGCGGGTCGGCGTACCACCATAGTTACCGTTCAGGAGTTCGACGTCATCGGCGTTCGGACCCACTACAGCAATGGTTTTCAACTGCTTGGAGAGTGGCAACAACGGTGCGTTGCTCAACGATCCATCGGCTTGCTTGTACTTGTCGTTCTTGAGCAACACCATCGACTGGCGGGCGGCCTCAACCGACAGGCGGTGGTTCGATTCCGAACTGATGACCTCTTCCCCCAAGTTCGCCCAAGGCAGACGGTCGGCAGGGTCGAACATACCCAACTCGAAACGGCCCGTGAGGGTCTTACGGAGGTGATCGTCAAGCACTTTCTCTTCGATCAGGCCCTGCTTCAAGGCTTCGGTCAACACCATGAAGACCTTGCCACACTCCAAGTCCGTGCCGTTCATCACAGCATCGACAGAAGCGCTCAACGGGTCAGGGTGCGTCTCGTGCTGGCCCTTGTTATAGAAGTTGTTGATGGCGTCGCAGTCGGTCAGGACGATGGCATCGAAGCCCCATTTCTGGCGCAGGATCTGTATCAACAGACGGTCGCTCATACAGCAGGGTTTGCCCTCGTAACGGTTGTAGGCGCACATCACCTCGCGCACATTACCTTTCTGCACAAGTGCCTTAAAAGCAGGCAGATAGGTCTCCCACAAGTCACGCATCGAGACGCGGGCATCATAGCTGTGGCGCAAGGGTTCCGGACCGCTGTGTACGGCGTAGTGCTTGGCGCAAGCGTGGGTCTTAAAGTAATGAGAATCATCACCTTGCATACCTTTCACCGTCTCCACACCCAGGATGGCCGACAGATATGGATCCTCGCCACACGTCTCTTGACCTCGGCCCCAACGCGGGTCGCGGAAGATGTTGACGTTCGGGCACCAGAAGGTCAATTCGGGGTTGCCGGGATAGTAGGTCACGCCCATCGGCACATTATATATATTATGGTCCGAGCGGTTCCAGTTGGCGCGCGCCTCGTCACTGACGGTCGAGAACACGTCATGCACCAGTTGGGCATTGAAGGCCGACGCCATGCCAATCGGTTGAGGATAAACGGTATAGCCCCCTTGGCGCACACCGTGACACGCCTCGCTCCACCAGTTGTAGCTGGGGATGTCCAATCGGTCCACCGAGATGGATTTGTTCATCATCAGGCCCACTTTCTCCTCGGGCGTGAGCATCTGGAGCAGGTTTTCGACACGCTCCTCGGTCTTGAGGTCGGGGTTGCGGTAAGGGTAGATATATTCGCCGGCACGTTCATCGGTCGGGTACAGACTCCATTGCACTTGCCACAGCAGCGAGTCGCCCGGTTGCAGTTCGGTGTAGGCACCTTGGCTCTCCAGTTCGACGTAGGCATTGCCTTGATGCACATAGACTTGTATCTCGGCCTCGTTGGGTGCTGGCTGCTCGGGCGTCAGGTCTTGGAAGCGTTTGGTCAGCACCAAGTTGTTGTTGACGTACGACAACCAACCCTTGCCGTCGGCATTAATCTTACGGTTCTTGCCCTCCACATGGTCGATGTCATATTGTGCCAATCCGGCTCCGTTGCGGCGGAAGTTCATCTCGCCAGCAGGGGTAATCTTCTGAACATCAGCGTCGAAGAAGATGCTTCCCTTGGCCAGGACACGGGTAATCTCCCACGGTGCCACCTTGCGCGGTGTGGCAGATTCGTTCTTCAAGGTATAGGTCACCAGGAACCCTTGGTTCTTGGCATCGGCCTCAAACCGTTTGACGATGCGCAAAGGCAGTTTCTCGGACAACGGTGACGTCATCACGATGGCCTCGCCCTCCTGTCGGACGGTGTACGGCGCCATGTCATGCTCAAAGACCGGCGGCCAATTCCACTCCTTCTGAGGACTGGTCCAGAACGTGCTGCCATACTGGTTGGGGAAGTTGATTTGCGACAACACTTCCGTGTCGCCATACTTCAAGGAGACTATTCTGGCGCCATTGGCAGCGTCAATCTCCATATTGACCCTACCCACCTGCAACTTGTGTCGCTCCTCGGGATTCTTCTGGAACCGGAAACGAGGCGGTTGGGCATAACTGACAGCCCCCATACCGATGGAGGCAATGATTGAAAATAAGAAAAGTTTTTTGTTCAACATAGACCTATGTGATTTCTCTATTAGGTTTTAAGGGTGCTATTTAGGTTCTAAGGTTATGAGGTTGTAAGGTTATGAGGTAAGTTACAACTTAGTCACACGGCCTCAGGTTCAAATGTACCTTACCAGCGAAACGACCTCACTTGCAAAGGTACAACATAAATTCAATATCTCAAAGGGCAAATCGATATTTTTTCCTCGATGTTACACCAGCAGGGTAGTGTTTGTAACAATCACCTTCGTCCAGAGGGCATGAAACGTTCCTGTAACGAGGGGAATGGACAGGAAAGAACATAAAAAAGCCGACCTCATCGAGGCCGACTTTGTGACTACATTACTCTTTAAGCCCGTGCGAGCCAGTGCAAACTACTTTACTCTTTACACTTTACTCTCTACTCTTTCCAAAAATTACTCCTCTCCCCACAGATTAGAGCGGTACTGTGAAGCGGCGAAATCGTCGGGCGACGTGGAATTTTCCGTCAGCGTGAAGGACATCGTCTTTTCAGAGATGGCCAACGGCATTTCTGTCTCCAACGCTACGACATGTATTTCGGGAACAATATATTTTTTCATAACAAAATGAGAATGCGAAAATAAACAATTAAAAATGAAAAATTTCCCTTTCCGCCACGCCAACCGAGCACGGCGGAAAGGGAAACCTTTATTTCACTACGATAATCTTACGTCCACGCTCAATGCAGAGTGCACCGCGACGTGGTTGAGCCAAGCGACGACCCTCCAGCGAGTAGAACTCTTCGGCAGCGACGTCGGCAGTCTCCAACGACGTAATGGCCGAGGTCTCTTCCTCTTCGACCTCCTCCAGAAGGACGCGCATAGCACCGGCAGCCATATTGTTGTTCTTCAATAAGTTACCATTCAAATAGGCCTTGCCGGCAGGAATCATGCCTCCCGTGTAGCGCTTGAAGGTACCATCTTTCGCCAAAATCCATGGGAAGTCGTAGATGTTCTCCTCTTGCACACGACCCCAGAAGTTCAATTCACTCACCGAAGTCTCTACCGTGACACCTTGCAGCAGGTTCTGGTCCACCACGTCGTCGTACACCTCGGTGAAGGTATAAGTCTGGTCGACAGTACCTTCCACGACGTAACCCTCGCCGGCAACCAGCGCCGTCACCTTGCCGAAATGCAGACCCTCGGCATCGATGCGGCGAAGCGCATAAACGGCAGTTTCCTCGGGAACGGAGGCATTGAAAGGCACGCAAAGGGTGGTATAACCGCACGCCGAAATAGTGGCTTCGGCCGACAGGAGTGGAGAGCCGGCCATCACGATGCGCAAGGCCGATGCATGAACGGGTTCTGCCAAAGCAAGGGCGGCGGAGCCATGTTCATAAGGTTGCACACCGCGAGTAGCTGCGGGCACGAAACTATTACCCTTCAACAGATAAAGCGCCTTCGACGCATCGAGCGTGCAGAGAGGTTCATCGACGGTCGTGGCTGGAGTCAAGTCGCTCTGTATCAATGCCTCGGTCTCCGACTGTGCATAAGCGAAAAGGGGCGTTTCCAACTCGACCGTCGCATTGGGTTCACCCACCAGGAGGACACCTTCGCCGGCAGGAATGTTCGTTCCGACAGACTCGGCCTCGACCACCACGCCGTTCACCCGACAGGTTGCAACCTCACCCCCTTTCACAATGCGCTGTGCCAAGGGTGTAGAATAGGTGGCATAACCCTGTGCGTTGAGTTGGACGCTGCTCTTGTAGGCATTGAATTTCCAACCACTACCTAATGGCTTGCCCCACGCACCGGTAGCGTTGTGCGTGTCGTTCTGGAACTCCTCGGGGCAATAGAAGATGCCCGTGGCACTCACATGCCCCAACCAACCGCTCGCCTCGGCCTCGGTCAAACGGGTAGCAGCCAGATAGACTTTCGACAGGTTCCTGCACTCGTCGAACATATCCCGGTAACAGCCCGTTGCCATCTGAGTGGCAGGCAGGACAGGAGTTTCGGTCAAGGCTGCACATTTATTGAACATCTTGAAGTAGCAACTGTCGGTCAACGTCAAGGCTGGCAACGCGGGAGCCTTTGTCAAAGACTCACATCCTTCGAACATATCGCTGTAACAGAGAGGCGCCAGTTTCTCGGCGGCCAGAACCGGAGCTTTGGTCAAGGCAGCACAATCACGGAACATGCTCATGTAACAAGCCCGGCTCAACTCGGTGGCGGGCAGCTCGGGAGCCATGGTCAGGTTCCTGCAATTGTCGAACATCTCGGCATAACAGCTGTCGCCCAACTCGGCAAAAGGCAAAGCAGGTGCCTTGGTCAACCTTTGGCAATTCTGGAAGAGAGACTTAAACGCCCCCGCTGGCACCTTCGTCTGCTTGCCCGTTGCATCCAACAGGAACATGATATTGCCCGAAACTTCGGCTTTGCGATTGACACTAAACCTCAAACCCTGCAGCGACTGATTCTGGTCCGCTGCTCGCCAATAGAGTTTATCCCCCACATGCGCTAATGTCATTTTGTTTCCAGATTCAACATAGTCCACCCATGTGTATCTATCGACCGAGTACTGCACGCGAACGTCGGGACGGCTTTCAACTCCAGAAAGGTAAACGCCTACACTATCCTCCTCCGCTGTAAAAGTGAAATAGTCAGGATTAACTACCCAGCCATCGGGAACGGTGCTTGCATCACGGACTACAGAAGAATCGCCCTGATAGAAGAATGCACCCTTATCGGCCACGCCCGAAAGCCAGTCCGTAGTGGCATCCTCGACATTCCAATCGGAGAAGTTCGCCACCACATAATTCAATTCACCACAGCCTGCAAACATGCTCCTGTAACAGTCTTTGACCAACTCCGTAGCTGGCAACTTGGGTGCAGTTGTCAAATCATAGCAATCCTCAAACATGCTCTCATAACAGCTATTGGCCAAAGTCGTGGCAGGCAACTCTGGTGCAGTTTTCAAAGCATGGCAATCCTCAAACATGCTCTCATAACAGCCTTTGGCCAAAGTCGTGGCAGGCAACTTGGGTGCAGTTTTCAACCCTGCACAACCCTTGAACAGACCTTCGTAACAGCCCTCCCCTAAACGGGTGGCTGGCAATTGCAGTTCTTCGGCACTCTGCAACCGTTTACAACTCTGGAACAGGTTACGGAATGCGCCAGCCGGCACAGAATCTTGCTCCATATCTGGGTCAAGAAGCGACATCAGGTTGCCGCTAAAGATGCATGGTGCAGTACCTGTTATCTTAAAATGATAACCTTCCAAAGAAGCAACAGGGGATTCTACTCGAAAATAATATTTTTGTTTCCCACTCAACTCAATATCTCCACTAACTGAGTTCCATTCTCCACTTGTTAAAGAGGTTCGATATTGCAAAGTCACTTCGTTTGTAGCACCTTCACCCTTGACGAACTGAATTTGCCATTTTCCAGCTATAGTTTTCTTACTGATGCAAAAATAATTCTTCTCGTCATCGGATTCCTTCATCTCTTCGCCCTGCAAAGAGATTTCCGATTCGTCCGCAACATTGAAAACAGAGTCGTTGGCACGCAATGGCCCCGACCACAATAAACCTATCGTCAAAGCGATGGCTGTAAAAAAAGTCTTGGTTTTCATTGAAAAAGAAATATTAGCTTTAGATTATAGAGTCTTCTCGGTACGTAAACGATATGCCCATCAATAACCTGTCGGCAATGCCCTGCCCGCACACATTTTCTAAGGTACACCCTACTCTAATAACCAACAAAATATATTCTATTACACTTATATTCGATCCACACACATGGGGATGAAAAAAAGGAAACAAAGTAAATGCGGCCGCAAAATTATGCACTTCTCGCCACGCAAACAAGGAAACGGCCAAAAACCGCTTTCCCACCCATGCATTTTTAACATACCCAAGGGCGGATTGCAAACTTCACTTATCATTCGCCCTTTTTGTCGTTCACCATTGACACAAAAAACAGGGCCTTCATCGCCTCCCCCAAGCACCGAAAAGTTATCAACACTCTTTGTGCATAACTCGACAAAAAGGGCAAAAATGGCACTTATCAACCAAGTTATCCACCATTGTGAACAAGTTATCCATACTTATCAACAAAGTTATCGACATGCAACCAACGCCACCTCCTTCTCCTTGAAGGAAAAATTATCTCTCGCGGATAACGCAGATAGCGCAGAAACTAATCCACGCAATCGACGAAATCAGCGAGAAAAAAGACTCTCGCAGATAACGCAAATAGCGCAGAAACTAATCCACGCAATCGGCGTTATCTGCGAGAAAAAAGACTCTCGCAGATAACGCAGAGAGCGCAGAAATAAATCTGTAAAATCGGCGTTATCTGCGAGAAAAAAAAGACTCTCGCAGATAACGCAGAGAGCGCAGAAATTAATCCGTGGAATCGGCGAAATCTGCGAGAAATAAAGACTCTCGCGGATAACGCAGAGGGCGCAGAAAATAATCCGCGGAATCGGCGAAATCAGCGAGAAAAAAAGACTCTCGCAGATAACGCAGATGGCGCAGAAAATAATCCGCGGAATCGGCGAAATCAGCGAGAGATATAATTATCCGAAAGGAGGGTTATTCCTTGATGGCATCCTGTATCACGAGACCCGAAAGGAGGAACCCGAAGATGGCGGTGATGTGCGCCAGGGAACCATTGATCTGGGCTTTGGCCGAACACCATTCGTGGTTGAGGAGGTTGGGGTCGCCGGGACCGAGTTTGGCCTTGGGACACATACACTTCTCCGTGCCACAGGTGGCGTTATGGCCTTTATTCTGAAGCAGTTCGTCGGAATAGACGCACGGGAACTTGTGCTTGGGGAACTGCTTGTCGCGCTTGAAGCGGTTGCGCAAAGCACGCGCCAAGGGGTCGCCTTGCACCTTCCAGAACTCGGCCACCTTGATGCGGGTGGGGTCAAGCTTGAGGGCAGCACCCATCGACGAGAAGAAACGCGCCTTGGTCTGTGTGGCCAGCAGGATGAGCAATGCCTTGTCCTTCAACGAGTCGATGGCATCGATGATATAGTCGTACTCGTCGAGGTGGAAACTGTCGGCGGTCTCTTCGGTAAAGATTTGCTGAAGGGCAGTGATCTGTGCCGAGGGGTTGATAGCAAGGAGTCGATCCTTGAGCGCCTCCACCTTGACCTGACCGACGGTCTGGGTAGTAGCCATCAACTGACGGTTGACATTGGTGATGCACACGCGGTCGGAATCGACAATGGTGAGTTGACGAATGCCCGTGCGCACCAGACTCTCGGCACACCACGAACCGACGCCTCCCACGCCAAAGAGGATGACACGTTTTTGGGCAATGCGCTCCATAGCCTCATCGCCCAACAGCAATTCGGCACGGCGAAATATAGCTTTTTCGATAGACATAAAGTACGGAAGTACTAATACTAATTACAAATTACTAATTACTAATTACCAAGGTACAAGGTACCAATTACTAATTACTAATTACGAATTACTTTTGCTCCTTGCTCTTTACGGTCTCGCTCTCCTTGAGAGGACGGGCCTGATAGCCGAATTTGGAGAAAGCCTTGACGAGGTCTTCGGCCTTGGTCTTGTCGGCATCGTATTCGATGGTCACGGTCTGCGCCGCAACGTTGGTATCAATCTTCTTGACGCCCTTCTCGAACCGGAGGTTATTCTTGATCTTGTTCTCGCAGTTGGCGCAATGCATCTGCGGCGTAGTGGTCACAACTAACGTTTTGATATCCTTTGCTGAAGCCAATGCGACTCCCAAGGAGAGGGAAAAGAGTAAAAGATATTTTTGCATAAGCTTGATGGAATGATTATTTATTTTAGGAGTTAATGGGAGTTAAAAGGAGTTATCGCTTCGCTCATGGAGTTAACGGACGATTGATTCATTTGTCCGTTAACTCCACAGCCACAGGCTGTTATCTACCGTTAACTCCAGTTAACTCCCTAAAAGTCAACCTACATTCTCCCGAAGTTCACTCTTACTCCGACGTAGCCCATGGCGCCATGAACGGGACCCCAGACGACGGTGGGGTCGAACGTATCACTCCAGGGATGGGCAGCGTCGATGATGGTGCGACGTTGACGGAAACCGGTGAGGTTCTCGCCGCCCACATAGATGGACCAGTGACGGAACCAACGAGTGACTTGCGCTGAGAGTTGTTCGTAGTGCGGGAAACGCTCGTCCCACGAGGAGGTGCCATCTACCTGAGTGTAAGGCGTATAGAGTCGGCCACTGCTGTTGAGTTGCAAGGTGACATCCATCTGCCAAAGGCCGAGCGGTGTCTTGTAACTGGCCACAAAGAGCGACTTGTAGCGGCTGGTCAGCGGTTTCTCCATCAACTTACCGCCGTAGGTACTCTTCACATCGTTCCAACGCCAGGCGGCGGTGAGTTCGAGACCATCGACGACAGGGTAGGTAGCATCCACCTGCACGGTGTTGGAATAGGAATCGCCCTCCAGATTGCCGACATGAATACGCTTGGAGTCGGTATCGAGGTCGATAACTGCCTGATTATCAAAGCGCGTGTAATAGTACTCGGCATTGAGTTTGAGCGTCTTGTTGCCCAACGGGATATAGAACGAACTGCTCAGACCGTAGTTCCAGGCACTCTCCTGTCGGAGGGGGTCGATCACCAAAGTACGACCACTGGCGAGGAGGTTATTGTTCTCGGCCAACGCATGGACCGTGCGATAACCCTTTCCTGCCGAGGCTCGGAAACTTGCCACGCTGTTGGGCGACCATTTGACATGCAGACGGGGGGTGAAGAAAGTGCCATACTCGCTGCTGTGGTCGATGCGTGCACCTGCCATGGCGGTCAACTTCGTTCCCAACGAATAGGTGTATTGAGCATAAGCGCCAGGAACGGTTTCCTGCTCGTCCAGGGCACTGAAACCTGCACCGAGAAGCGTCTGACCGAGATAATCGTGCTTCAAGGAGACGCCGGCAGCCAACTTGTGACGCTCCGTGAAGTTGGTCTCGTAGAGCAATTGGGCATAGACATTCTTCTCGATGACGCTGTAACGGCGCAGTCCATAGTTGGCCTCCACGAGCTGCATGGCGAAATTGGTCATCAAGGCGATGTTGCTGCCATGCGCGTGGTCCAGGATGAGGGCATGCTTCATGTAACCCTCATAGCGGTCGGTCTCGATACCTATTTTATAGAGGGGATGGTCGTGCCCAGCCGAGTGAGCGAACTGTCCGCCATCGCGTTGTTCCCTCACGGCACCGATGCCGCCATGGAAGATATAGTGTTCCGAACGGCCGAACCAACGGTTTTGCACATTCCACTGCTCGACATTAGGTTGGTCCAAGAAACCGTCGTCGTTGGAGTCGTGATGTCCATTCTCGTCCTGCCAGTGCACCAGCAGTTCGGTGCTAACGGCCTGATTCAGATGGAGATTGGCATCGGCATTGACCTCCATACGGCTGCGCGTATTGGTAAAGAGGTTGAGCGTCACCCCCTGTTCGTCTTCGGGTTTGAGGTACTCAATGTCGATCTGTCCCGTGATGGACTCATATCCGTTGCGGACCGAGGAGGCACCTTTCGAGACCTGGATACTCTTCATCCAAGGACCCGGCACGTAGTCGAGGGCGAAAGGAGAAGCAGAACCACTGAAGTTGGGCAGGTTCTCGGTCAACAGTTGAACGTATGTACCGCTCAGTCCCAACAACTTAATCTGCTTGGCGCCCGTCGCGGCATCCGAATAGTTGACATCGACCGACGGATTGGTCATAAAACTCTCACCCAGGTTACAGCAAGCGGCCTTGAAGAGTTCTTCGCGGCCCAACAGGACTCCGTTCTCGGCACCCATGACGCGGCGCGTTCCGGCGCGGCGGGTGGTAACTGTCACATTATCAATATCGTGCGTCTGGATAGTGTCGGGGTTAATTACTGGTTCGTCCTGTCCATATACAGACAGGGACAGCATCAACATAACGATGCTCAAAAAGATATTTTTCATTCTACTTAAATAGTTCTTTACTGATTTGTTTTTTAATTGGGAAGTACCCTGAGGAGAGAGGTTGAACAGCTCCATCCCGCAGAGAAACGACGAGGCAAAGAACTACCTGCACCGAGGTAATTCCCGCCCTAACGGAATCAGTAAATCGCTAAATAAGAAGGATTTGTATAAGGTTCAGGTAATCGCGCGGCGGAGCGCCACGCACAATAGGAACACACGTTGGTCGAACCACCGTCACGGCATCCACCCGAAGCCAGCAATAGACCCAATCGGGCACAAGGCACTCGGGAACGACCGAAAGGAAGGACTGAGAATGAGCTTGACTGACGGGCGACAGTTCGACATGAATGACATCCAGACACCCATCCGAAGCATCACAACCGTCTTCGTCTTCGACGGTACCGCAAGGCACCATCGTCACCTCGCCGGAGCAACTGCATTGCACCAGATCGACCCCCTTGCCTATCGTCAGGAACGATGACAAGAAGATAAAGATCAATATCAAATGCAATGCTTTCTTCATTGAGAGTGGGGAGGATGAAAAGTGAAAAATGAAAAGTGAAAAATGAAAGGTGAAGAATGAAAAGTGAAAGTTGAAGAAACTCACTTTCTGTTAGCGCCGAAGGCCATTAGCGTGCGAAAGCACTTTTAGTGGCTTGCAAAGCCCTTTAGCCAGATCCTTATTAACTCATTTATCGCTTACAGACTCTTCAGGTCATGTACCATCTGGACAGGGTCGGGTGCCTTGAAGACGGTGTTGCCCGTGACGAGGATATCGACACCGGCCTCCTTGAGGATGCGACCTGTTTCGAGGTTGACACCTCCGTCGCACTCGATGAGGGCATGGGCGCCACGCTCCGTAATCATCTGACGGAGACGACGCACCTTGTCGGCCATCGAAGGAATGAACTTCTGAGCTCCGAAACCGGGGTTGACGGTCATCACCAAGGCCAAGTCGATGTCGCAGATAACCTCCTCCAAGACCGAAAGCGACGTACCTGGATTGACGGCAACGCCTGCCAACATGCCTGCCTCATGTATCTGCTGGACGGTTCGGTGCAGGTTTGGACAACACTCCTGGTGCACGGTCATGATGCGGGCACCGAGTTTGGACAGGGTGTCGCTCCACTGTTCGGGATGTACCACCATCAGGTGCACGTCGAAAGGCAACTGGACCTCGTTCTTGATGGAGGCCATCACCGGGAAACCGAACGAGATGTTGGGCACGAAACTGCCATCCATCACGTCGAAGTGGAGGTAGTCGGCCTCACTGCGGTTCAACCATTCTATTTCTTTGTCCATGTGAGCGAAATTGGCGCTCAGCAAGGAAGGTGCAATTTGTAACATAGGACTCTCCCCAACCCTCCCTAGTAGGGAGGGAGATTATATTAAAATGTTTTAGTTGTCAAAAAATTATCTCTTGTAGAATTGAAAAAGAAAGAGTGTAATAAAGGTTAGTTACCTTCTTGCTTTTTACTCTTAGCTCAATGAAGTATTTTTAATTCTCCCTCCCTATAGGGTCCTCGCAGCGAAAAGAATGATTGATAATCATTCAGCGAGAAGACGAGGCTTTAGCCGAGGGGTGAAGTTGGGGAGAGTCCTTCCGCCGCAGTGCTCTGATAATCAGCCAAATGCCGGCGATAATGAACGGGATGCTGAGCAATTGACCCATATCGAGCAACATACCCTCTTCGAACTCCTCCTGGACGTTCTTGACGAACTCGATGCAGAAGCGGCTGCCGAAGACCAGCAGGAAGAAACTGCCGAGCAGGAGACCGGGACGCTTGCCTGCGTCGTATTTCTTGTAGAGCCAGGCATTGATGAAGAAGACCATCAAGTAGCAGAAGGCTTCATAAAGTTGCGTGGGGTGCGACGGTGCCGTGAAGATAGGGTCGCGACCAGCCTCGTAGGCACCCAAGTTGGTGATGAAACGGAAGGCCCAAGGCACGTCGGTCTCGTGACCGTAAATCTCGTGATTGAAGAGGTTGCCGATACGGATTAAGGCTGCCACCGGCGCTACAGCAATACCCAGTCGGTCCAAGACAAAGAGGGCAGGCAACTTATCCTTCTTGGCATAGATCAACACCGCCAGAAAGACGCCCAACGTGCCACCGTGACTGGCCAGACCACCCTTCCACGTCATGAGTATCTCCTGCGGATGCGAGAGATAATACTGCGGGTCGTAGAACAGACAATGTCCCAGACGGGCGCCGATGAGCGTACCGAAGAAACAATACAGGAAAAGCGTATATACCCGTTCTGGATTCTTGCCGTCCAACTTGTAATACTTCTCCATCAGCTTCACGCCAATGAAAAAGCCGATGATGAACATCAGCGCATACCAACGCAAAGCGATTGGCCCCCACGGTGTACTGAACGAAACGATGATAGGATGAGCGGTCCAAGTGATGATGTCGAACATATCGAAACTCTCGTATTATGATGGCGCGAAGATAGCCATTTTTTGTGGAACTATAAAGTAATTTAGCATTTTTAACTATCAACAGCCACGAAATTGTTCATTCTTTTATGAAATATCCATATACATAAAGCACATTAGGCAACTACTTCCAAATTGGTTCATTGCGCCAACCACCTACAAAACCCAATTTACTATAAGGAATGTCTTTACTGTTTTCGAGCAGCAAAAGAACTCGCTCTTTGATTTGATTGTCAGGACAAACTGCATGACAGAGATAAAGCATAGCAGATATAACTCCATAAGGTTTCTTCTTTTGAACTTCTGACAATGGAGTATTCAACCAGCCATATCGACAAGCATTGACATTCACGATTTGCTTAGCCAAGTTTCTGTTCCACAAACGAGCATGATGAGCTACGATGTTTCTCAATACAGATATTGCCTCTAACCAACTGGAAAGATCTCTGGCAGAATATAGTCCAAACTCATTGGCAATCATGGCACGTTGAGGTAACTGACTTTTCAAGTTCTTATACATCATGGAAAGTGTACCAAAGGTGGCAACTTCCAGTATCATCCAGGCGTCAGGATTATCACCACCAAGGGTTTCTCTATCCCATTGGGAGTGCCGCGCCAAATATTCTTTAGCGAAAGGCTCTGAGCAACGTTCAAACTCTCGTTTCAGATCAAGTACAAACTTCAAGTGATAATCTTCCCGTTCAAACAGAGACTCGTCAAGATACCAAAGTCCACTACCGGTAGTTTGTGACAAAACATTGATAATCTTGGCTCTTAATGCTACTTCAATTATCTCTATCGCATCAAAAAGTATCAATCGGAGATTACGGTCAAAATTATATCTGGCTATTACATCTTCGAAGATGGCATCTGGAAGGAAATCATGTTCCGTTTCTTCATCACGCATATCCTTCCAATAATATTTCAGACGGAAATAACTAATATGAGAGAGACTTTCCTTGGCAAAAGTCTCACTTTTGAACTGCATTCCTCTTGAACGGAGTAACCGAATTTGCTCTTCTATGGAGCGCGGTTTCTGATTGCACATCTGGCTTATAGAAAAAAGGTGACCCGCCAGCAGATCTACGGGATGCCGACGGGTTCTGTTATCTTTAATTCGGAATCATATCCGAGAATTATCCTATTTGTGGGTGCAAATATAACCACTTTTCTCCAAATATACAATTATTCTATCAATTTTTTAACTAAAAAACGCATCAATAATGTTTTTTTCGTATTTTTGCATATATTTTGCTTCAAACATATTATCCAAGAAAGCAAACATTCGACATGGAAGAGGCTCTTTCGCTCTATGAATTGAACAGTCAGGTGGCCAACGCCATTGCCCACCAGTTCAATGCGCCACTTTGGATTACCGCCGAAGTGGCTCAATACAACGTGGCAAGCAACGGTCACGCCTATCTGGAACTCATTGAGAAAGACCCCAAGTCGGGGTTCACGCTGGCTCGCGCTAAGGCGATGATCTATGCCAACCGCGTCTGGTTGGTCAACGAGACGTTCCAACTGGGAACGGGACAACCGCTGCGTGCCGGATTGAACATCATGGTGCGGGTCAAGGTCTCGATGCACCCGGCCTACGGCTACACGTTGGAGATTGTCGATATCGAACCCGCCTTCACCCTGGGCGAGATGCAACGCCGCCGGCAGGAGATTCTGCAACGGCTTCAGGACGAGGGAGTTATGGACATCAACAAGAGTCTGCCCCTGCCCCGACCCACCCAGCGCATCGCGGTCATCAGTGCCGATACGGCAGCTGGCTACGGCGACTTCTGCCACCAGTTGGACCACAACGAATGGGGACTCTGTTTCTACTATCATCTCTTCCCCGCCCGCATGCAAGGCGAACAGACGGAAACGTCGGTGATTCAAGCCCTCAACCATATATATAAATATGTAGAACTTTTTGACGTGGTTGTCATCATCCGTGGCGGCGGTTCGGTGGTCGATCTGAACAGTTTCGACAGTTACGAGTTGGCCCTCAACATTGCCAACTTCCCGCTTCCCGTCATCGTGGGCATCGGCCACGAACGTGACAACACGGTCCTGGACGAAGTGGCACACACCTCGGTCAAGACACCGACGGCGGCAGCCGCTTTCCTCATCGAGAACCTCGCCAACGAACTGTTGTTGCTCAACTCCCTGCAGGACCGACTGCTGGATGCCACGCAGGGTCGATTGGAGCGTGAGATGTTACGTCTGGACCGCTACACCACCGTCCTGCAAGGTTCACAACTGCGTATTGACCAACAACTTAACCAATTACAGTTGACCGAGGAGCGCATCCACTTCCTCACCCAGATGCGCCTCGACAAAGAGCAGCAGACATTGGACTACATGGAACGCACCATCCAGATGGCACAACCTGCCAACCTGTTGAAACGCGGATTCAGCATCGCCCGCCGTAACGGCAAGGCCATCAAAGATGCCTCCCAACTCCACGCCGGCGACATGGTCGAAACAGAAACGGCACAAGGCAAGTTCACTTCCGTCGTGTCGTAAGGGTGGTTCTATCTTCCCCTTTCGGGACTTCTTTCCAAAATCAGGTACAGACGGCACGCTGCCCCTCCCTCGCGGTTTGGATAGGGTCCAGTTTGGGTTTATCATTGGTCTCGATTCGGTGGTTGATTTCTGTCGGTTCAACCTTACGCCAATCGATATCCAATCGATACCCAATCGAAACCCGACGCACATCGCGAGGTGGGATGGAAAGGGGAAGATAATGAAAAATTAAAAATGAAAAGTGAAAGTTGAAAAAACGGCGAATAGTACAATTTTGTCTTATATAGATATATAATGACCTGCACTAAAAATGCGCCGATGCCATTCTTCTATTTTTTCGGCGAAATAGCTACTTTTGGGGCAGTTGGCAAGAAAAATCATAGCAAAAACAGGCAAAACCATGCAATAAAGCAGCATATTGATACAAAATATAAAAAAATCGCAAAAAAAATAACAAAAATATTGGAGTATTAAAAAAGAGTCCTTATATTTGCACCGCAAAATTAACTTTTAATCAAGCAAAATAGATATGTTTTTGACTAACGCATATTGGTGGTGGCGAAACTCATGACAGAAACGTTGTGGGCTGCTACTTTGTGCGCTAAGAGAGAACAAACAAGATACAAAGGGCTTGCGAGACACAACGTCTTGCAAGCCCTTTTCCTTTTAAGGGTTAACGATTAACGGTTAGGGGTTAAGGGAGATTCCGAATACTCCGATTACTCTGAATAATCTGATTACTCCGATTACTCCGACAATAATCTGCTAATTCAAAAAAACAATATATATATGAAAAGTTATCAAGTTGACGAGAATGGCTTCTACGGCAAGTTTGGCGGAGCCTACATCCCCGAGATTCTCTACAAGACAGTGGAGGACTTGAAGAAGGCTTATCTGCCTATCATTGAGAGCGAAGAGTTTCAAAATGAGTATCGCGCCCTGTTGCGTGACTATGTGGGTCGCCCCTCGCCGCTCTATCTGGCCAAGCGCATGAGCGAGAAATATGGCTGCCAACTCTACTTGAAGCGCGAGGACCTGAACCACACGGGCGCTCACAAGATTAACAACGCCATCGGCCAGATTCTGATTGCCAAGAAGATGGGCAAGACCCGCATCGTGGCTGAGACCGGTGCTGGTCAGCATGGTGTGGCAACTGCAACGGTCTGCGCCTTGATGAACATGCCCTGCCGCGTCTATATGGGTGCTACCGATGTGGAGCGTCAACATGTTAACGTCGAGAGAATGAAGATGTTAGGCGCCGAGGTTTTCCCCGTGCAGAGTGGCAACAAGACCCTCAAGGATGCCACCAACGAGGCCATCCGCGACTGGTGCTGCCATCCATCGGACACCTTCTACATCATCGGTTCGACGGTAGGTCCTCACCCCTATCCTGACATGGTGGCCCGTCTGCAATCCATCATCAGCGAGGAGATCAAATGGCAGCTCAAAGAGAAGATCGGGCGCGACTATCCCGACTACCTGATGGCTTGCGTGGGTGGCGGTTCGAACGCTGCCGGCACCATCTACCACTACATCGACGACGAGCGCGTCAAAATCATCTTGGGCGAGGCCGGTGGCTTGGGCATCGACACTGACAAGACGGCAGCCTCGATGCAGATTGGCACCTTGGGCATCTTGCATGGCAGCCGCATCAAATTGATGCAGACCGACGATGGCCAAATCGTTGAACCATACAGCATTTCGGCTGGTTTGGACTACCCTGGCACGGGTCCTATCCACTGCAACCTCTACGAAACCGGACGTGCACAAGTGCTCCCCGCC